>Ga0209536_100016274_pt1 | contig 10584 bp, 9 predicted proteins | sample DeeMarSeWOR28_12_FD_187461 | JGI IMG/M metagenome (GOLD analysis project Ga0209536, IMG submission 187461) | Marine sediment microbial communities from White Oak River estuary, North Carolina - WOR-2-8_12 (SPAdes) (version 2) | ecosystem: Environmental > Aquatic > Marine > Intertidal zone >...
AATCTTCAGCATCCGGTAAATTGGAGAAAACCTTAAACTGCTGCGGTAAATCGATGGGGATTTTGGTAAATGATTCCGCCAGGCTTGTCTGCACACCGGATTCGACGACAATTGCGGTTTTGTTAATTTTTGTATCTGCGGGATAGTTTTCTTTGATAAGGCCTTTCAGCTTATTCAAATCAGCGTGGGATAAATTTTGCGGGCCTTCGCGGAAAACCCAAATTCTGTTTTGATTCGGAATTCCCTCGGCGTAGAATAATCTGGCCACGCCGCGCTGTATCTCCCTGAAATCCGTCCCTTCTTTGGGTTCTATTAAAACGTAGTCTTTTTTTATCGTTATTCTGGGTGACATTTCAACGCTGACATTGTTAGGATTTGTTTAATTGCCTTCACCCGCGGGAGGGTCTTTCATGAACGTGACCCATACCTATCACCGCCCATCACCAAAAGTCAATACAATGACCGAATCATCGTTAAAAAAACGATGCTTCGGTTCCTTTTTTTCGAGGCAGCACTTCCGGCTGCATATTTAATCAGCAGAAATCACTTGACAACCAAGCTGGAAGTTAATAAATAAAATCGCACGGAGAGACCGACCGGTCTGTCTCTCCATATATATTAAGGAACTATGGATTGAATCTAAAAGACACCATAATCCACGAATCCCTAAAGCTCTTTTCTCTGAATGGCTTTTTGAGCACATCCATTCAAGATATCCTATCGGCCGCCAACACATCAAAAGGCGGTTTCTACAATCACTTTTCCAGCAAAGAAGATCTATTTTTCCAGGTCCTGGACGAAGCCCGCAAAATCTGGCGCGACCGGAACCTGCAGGGCCTGGATGAAATCAATCAGCCGATTGATAAAATCATCAGGCTGCTCGAAAATTATAAAGATCGCTACCTGCTGGATGCCGAAAACTTTCCCGGTGGATGTATATTTATTATGTTTGCAGTCGAACTTGGCGACTCGCGTCCGCATTTGTGCCGGGAAGTCCAAAAAGGATTTAAGGGACTAAAGGCGCTGCTCAAAAGAATATTGGAAAACGGACAACAATCGACAACCGAGTATAACGGCTTAAACTCCAACACGATTACGGAAATAATTTTCAACGGCATGTTAGGGGCCTCTGTTAATTACAGCCTGGATAAATCTTATGAAGCGTTGGACGAATCCATTAACTCTTTGATCGATTATCTCGCGAAACTCAAAAATTAACCGAAGCATTTTTTGATGATACCAAAATACTGTTCATCTGCCGGATCCGGCACCGATCAATATGGGTACGTTACATAAACATTTAACAAAAGGAGGAGATGAGAATGATTGATTTTACGTTTACCGAAGAGCAGGAGATGTTTCGTAAAGCGGCCCGGGAAGTTGCAGAAACCAAGATTGCACCCTGGGTAGCCGAGATGGAGAAAACCGGGGAAGTCTGTGATGATGTGGTCAAGGCCCTGGCTGAAGCGGAAATGATGGCCATCACGATCCCCGAAGAATACGGCGGCCTGGGTTTGGGGTACACCGAACGGTTGATCGCGGTTGAGGAAGTCAGCCGGGTGTCGGTGGGCGCCGCCATGATGCTCCAGGTATTTGCCCTGGGCATCGAACCGATCGTCAAATTCGGCAGCGAAGAACTTAAAAAGAAATATCTGCCGGGGCTGGCCAGTGGAGCGCGTCTCGCCACGACTGCCGTCACCGAGGCCACCGGCGGGTCCGATCCCACGGGCATTCGCTCGTCGTATAAAAAAGACGGCGACGACTTTATCCTCAACGGCCGCAAATGCTTTATCACCAACTCGCACATTGCCGACACCGTCACGGTTCTGGCCAAAGCCGAGGACAACCCCAAGGCCTTTTGCGCGTTTGTGCTGGATAAGGACATGCCGGGCTGGAAGGCCACCCACAAGGAGCACAAAGTCGGTATGCGCGGCTGCAATACCGGTGAGTTGGCGTTTGAAAACTGCCGCATCCCCGCCTCGCAACTGCTGGGGGAAGAAGGCAAAGGCCTGCGGGTGACGATGGCCGCCATTGGTGATGTCGGCCGGGGCGGAATGGTCGGCGTCGCTTTAGGACTTCAGGCTGCCTGTCTGGAAGAATCCATCAAATTTGCCAATGAAAGAATTCTTTACGGCAAACCGATTGCCGCCCTGCAGACCATTCAAAATAAACTGGCGGACATGAAAATCGATTTGGAAGCCGGTATGCTGTTGGGTTACCGCGCGGCCGCCATGCAGGACAAGGGCCAGCGCTCCAGCAACGAGTTCGCCGTCGCAAAATATTATACCACCGAAGCCTGCCAGAGAGCTGCCAAAATGGCAGTCGATATCCACGGCGGATACGGTTGTATGGAGGAATACGCGGTTTCGCGCCTGTTGCGTGATTCCTATGTGGTCGGACCCTCGGCGGGTACTTCCGATATCATGAAGGTGATCATCGGCAGATGGGTGCTCTCATAGGCGGCAGCAACCGGCGTTTTTATTGAGATTACGCTCGGAAAAAGTGGTCACGGATGATAGTAATCGGGTTAATATGGGTTTCAGGTGTCAGGTGTCAGGAAGCCAAGATGCTAAGTCTTAAAGCCATATCATAATCTTTATGTTGATCAAACTGATCACACCTTTGCCGGCTGCGGTGCTGACACCTGAAACCTGACACCTGAAACCTCAAATATTTAAGAACCCGCCTGGCCGCTTATATTGTGTTCGATTATCCAGGATCAACGAGGTAACAAAAAATGCTCAACCTAGTCGTTTGTGTCAAAGCGGTGCCGGATCCCAAGGAAGCCTGCAATATAACCATCGATCCGGCCACCAAAACCCTGTTGCGCTGTGATGTTCCGATGGTGATCAATCCGTTGGATAAAAACGCCATGGAAGCCGCCCTGCAATTAAAAGAAACGTCCGGGGCGCATATTACGGTGCTCAGTATGGGGCCGCCCGAGGCGGGCAATATCGTCAAAGAATGTTTGGCTTTGGGTGCCGACCAGGGGATACTGCTGAGTGACCCGGCTTTTGGCGGTGCCGATGCCTATGCAACGGCCTTTACCCTCGCCAAAGGCATCGAAAAAATCGGCGCCTTTGACGCGGTATTTTGCGGCATGGCCAGCAGTGACGGCAGCACCGAGTGGGTCGGACCGGAAATGGCGATATTTCTGGATTTGCCGGTTGTGACCATGGTAAAGGAATTCGTCGCTTGCGACGGCCGCATCTGGCAGGTAAAAGCCGGCGTTGAAAACGGATACCGCTTGATGCAGGTCCAGCTGCCGGCCGTATTTACGGTCACCCGGGACTTGAATACACCCCGCACACTCAGTTTTTCAGGAATTATCAAAGCCCGCAAAAAAGAAATCAGCCAAATGGGCAGCGCTCAGCTCGGGGTGCCGGCAGAATTATTGGGCCTCAAAGGCTCACCGACGATTGTTTCCGAACTGAACACCCAGCCGGAAAGCAAACGGCAGGCTGAAATTTTTAGCGGCAGCCGTGATGAAAAGGCCGACCGGCTGGTGCAAAAATTGGTGGATGCGGGCGTGCTCTGAAAATAATGAATATTGTCGATTGAATATTGAATATCTAAGGACGGCCTGCGGCAGGTCATTTTAAAAAGATTGGAGTGAAGCGACTTTCGCAAATATTCAAACTTTCGCCTTAAGCGGCTTAACTACGGTATAACAGAAAGGTTTAGTATTAATGGGAAAAGACCATGGAGCGGTCTGGGTTCTGGCCGAACAGATTGACTGCCACCTTCAATCCGTGTCACTGCAACTCATCGGCCGGGCCCGAAAATTGGCCGATCAACTCGGCAGTTCAGTTGAAGCCATCCTGCTGGGCGACAACATCGACCGCCAGGCCGGCCAGTTAATTGCAGCCGGAGCTGACCGGGTTTATCTGGGCCATGCACCGGAACTGGAATTTTATCAACCCGAGCTGTACACCGAAATCGTCGTCAATCTGGCCGCCGAACATCAGCCGGAAATCATGCTCATCGGTTCGACCGACATGGGGCGCGAACTGGCGCCGCTCGTCGCCGCGCGCTTGAAAACGGGGTTGACGGCCCACTGCATCGATCTGGTGCTCGATAAAAACATGATTCTGGAACAACGAATACCGGCCTACGGCGGGCTGCTGTCGATCGTGTGCCCAGAAAAGCGGCCGCAGATGGCCACCGTCGCCAAAGGTGTTTTTCCGACACCGGAGCCGGATGAGGCGCGTACCGGTGAAACAATTACCATTGATGTTCCGGACCGTCTTCCCGGCCGGATTAAAACCCTTGAAATTATCCGTGAAGAACCGCAAGGTGTGCCCCTGGAAACGGCGTCGACCATTGTGGCCGGCGGCGCCGGGGCGGGTGACCGGGACGGTTGGCACGATGTTGCCGAACTGGCCGCAACGCTCAAGGCCGCCCTGGGTTCGACCCGGCCGGCGGTCGATGAAGGCTGGACCGAACTGGAAACCATGATCGGGCAGAGCGGGAAAATGGTGAGCCCGGAAGTCTACATCGGCGTGGGGCTGTCCGGCGAGCAGCAGCACATGGTCGGTATCGTCGGGGCCCGCATTATGATTGCGATCAACAGCGATGAAAAGTCGCCGATATTCGATCAGGTGGATTACGGCATCGTTGATGACTGCCGTGAATTTCTGCCCGTGCTGATTAAAAAAATCAAAGAATACCAGGAAAAGCAGGTAACCTGCTGAATGCAGGTTTAGTTGATTGGTTGATTAGTTGACTGGTTGATTGGTTGGAAATAAAAATTCAAACTTACTGAGGAGGAAACAATGGCAGATTTGAAAGAAGTCGAACAAGCACTGAATACCTACATCCGGCCGCTCACCTTTCCGCTGGCCATTAAAATGTTGAAGTCGGAAGCAGAAATACCTGAAAAAACCCGCCGGCCCTTTCAGCAACTGAAAAAGAAGGTCGCCATTTGCCAGGGGATCGGCATGGCGCGCAAACTAGGCTGGACCATTGCCATGGGCAAAGAGGACATGCAGTGTTCCCTGGGAGCCGCCCCCTTCGGCTTTTTTAAAAATATTGACTTCTGGAGCGAGGGCAATATTGCCGGGGGCATGTTTACCGAGTCCAAGGAGATCGGCAAGAAGGAAGAAGATCTCATCGACCGTTTTGAATACGGACTTTACAGCCATATCCTGGTGGCCCCCCTCAACCGGGCGGCGTTTGAACCGGACCTGCTGATGATGTATGGGAATCCGGCCCAGGTTATGCGACTCATTCAAGGCGCGCTTTACAGCGAAGGCGGCGCGGTGGCCTCTTCGGCCATGGGAAGGCTGGGGTGCGCATCGATTATCACCGTGATGGCCAAAGATGAATGCCGCTACGTGGTGCCCGGCAACGGCGACCGGGTTTTCGGCATGACCCAGGACTGGGAGATGGCGTTCTTGATCCCGGCTTCCAAAATTGATACGGTTGTAGACGGATTGGCCAAAACCCATAAATCCGGTGTGCGCTATCCGATTACCAGCTTTTTTAATTTTCAGGCGACATTTCCGCCATCCTATCAGGAACAGATGAAAATCTGGGAAGAAGAAGGAGAATTATAGATGGAAGCCTTGACCGGAGGACAACGGGTATCCGCGGCCTTTAAAAGGACGTTTAGCGATCAGAAACCTGAACTGGACCGGATCCCGTCTTATCTCATTACCGGCCAGTACAATACGCAGCTGATCGATGTGTCCATCAGGGAGTGGCTGTTGGACCCTAAAATTTTTGCCAAGGCCCAGATAGCATCGTATGAACGCTACCAGCCGGATATTCTTCTGATGATGTGGGATCTGCTGACGGACGCCGAGGCCATCGGCAATGAACTCAAATTTCCCGAAGACAGTCTGTGCATCTCCACCAAAATGGCCCTGGCAGACAAGGGAAAACTGAGCAGTCTTCAAATTCCGGACCCGACCCGGGACGGTCGCCTTCCCGGTTATCTGGCGGCAGTGGCAGAAACCAAAAAAGCCGTCAGCGATGGGATCGTATCCGCGGTGATTGCCGGTCCCTGGACCATTGCGATCGGCCTGAGGGGGGCCAATGAACTGATCCGGGATGCGCTGAAAGATCCGGATTACGTCCACGAGCTGATGCAATTTTGCACCCGTCAGTCGATCAGCTTCGCTGAAGCCATCATTCCTCTGGGCGTGGGCCTCGGGTATTCCGAGGCCCCGGCTTCCAACAGTCTGATCTCGCCCAAAATGTACCGTACATTCGTCTTTCCTTATCACAAGCAGATTGTAGACCACTTCAAAGCCAGGAAGGTCGGCCTGGGGCTGCACATCTGCGGCTATGCGGACCCTATTTTAGAGGACATGGTCAATACCGGGGTGACCAATATCAGTGTGGATGCGCCGACGGATATCGCCAAAGCCGTGGCGGCCGCCCGGGGCAGGGCGGTCCTGATCGGCAACCTGGATACCAATCTTTTCTACAGCGGCAGCAAGGATGGGATGCGGCGGGCGATTCAACACTGCCTCGATAACGCGCCGGCGGACAGCGGCTATATCCTGTCGTCGGGCTGCGAAGTGCCGGCAGTTGCGCCGCTGGAAAAGGTTGACTGGTTTCATGAACTGGTGGATGAACTCGGGCGGTACAATTAGAGGGTCCACTTCAAAGCGGTGATATTGTTACTGTCGTTTGGCAAAATTATGGTTTCAGGTGTCAGGTTTCGGGTGTCAGGGAGCCGAGGTATTAAAACCTCATATGAAACTTCAAAATGTTGTCAGAAAAAAGTCCCTAAGAATCTAAAATAAAGAGCTATTTTACATAGCAAAATCAATGCAAAATCTAAATTTTCCCGATAGGCCGATTTTACTGGACGGCGGCATGGGGCGCGAGCTGAGGTTCCGGGGGGTGGATGTCACGACTGCCATCTGGGCTGCCAACGGCTTAATTGCGGCGCCGGATACGGTGCGACAGATCCACCAGGATTATATTGCCGCCGGCGCCGATATTATCACCACCAATACCTATGGCATTATACGCAGCAATCTGGCCGTAGAAGGCCTCGAGGAAAAATTCGAAGAACTCAATCTGCTGGCCTGCACCCTGGCGCGACAGGCACGCCAAAAATCCGGGACAGCCGTGCTGATTGCCGGGTCATTGCCGCCGCTGGCCGGCAGCTATCGGCCGGATTTAGTCGGCGAGATAGAAGATCTTGTGCCTTTATACATGGAACAGGCCGAACTGTTGGCACCGCATGTCGACTTGATTTTATGCGAGACCATGTCCAGTGCCGCTGAAGGCAGAGCGGCTGCACTGGCTGCCTGTCAAACCGGCAAACCGGTCTGGGTGGCCTGGACCCTGCACGAAGATCGATCCGGCAATCTCAGAAGCGCTGAAACGATCAGCCTGGCCGCCGAGTATTTGTCTGATTTGCCGGTCAGCGGCTTTCTGGTCAACTGCTGCGCACCGGAGAGCATTACCCGGGCCCTGCCGCAATTGATCGCAACCGGTGCCGATTATGTCGGCGGCTATGCCAACACCTTTCAACCCATCCCCGAAGACTGGCGGCTGGAAGGCGACAAGCAAACCGACGGCTTGCTTGACCTGCGGAATGATTTGGATCCCGAAAATTACGCCGGTTATGTCGGCCGCTGGCTGCAGGACGGTGCCAATGTGGTTGGCGGCTGTTGCGGAACCCGTCCCGCCCACATCGCTAAAATTGAAGAATTATATTTTTCTTCGCGCCGGATTAATCCTGGTTGACAAGCCTTCTATTTTGATCGTGGTCGGCATCCGGGAATAAACATCGGCGTGTGTCTTCGATATTCGATATACTCATTTCCCAGCCGCTTTATCAGCTCAGGCTCCTCGATTTTTCTTAATTCCCACACATTAATCAGTACGTAAAGCGGCGTGAAGAAGATCACCATTGAAGCAGAATTCACCATGATTCCCAGACCGAACAAAAACAGGAAGACTCCCGACAGCATCGGATTCCGCGCGTACCGGTAGGGACCGGTGTTGACCACTTGCGGGGGCGGATTGAAGGGGACCGGAGTTCCCTTCACTTTCAGAAAGTGAAACACGGACCAGGCCGCAACGGCGAGCCCTGCCGCTATCAATGGGACTGAAACTGGAAGCCTTGCACCTTCCGGCAGGAGACCCGGCAGGTTTAACAGCCTGTCAACCAAAATTGCGCTGAACACGAACAGTGCCGTAAACGCACCAAAAATAGTCACGCCGACCGGCGTCAGCAGCGTCCGGGTCTTTTTGCTGCCCGTCGCTGCCCGGTGAAGAAGGTTGATCCAGCGATTTCGAAATGCCATTTTCTCTATCTACTTTTACTGGCGCGGGTTAAATTTTCATCTAATTACGCGATTAAATGGAAAATTAGATGCCACCGGTTTTACCGCATGGATTGGGGTAGAACAAGGTTACACATAAACGATTTTTTATATGATCGGGGCAAAAGTTGTCAATCTATTATTGCCCGGCCCGTCAAAACAAGGATGCTGTAATTTTTTCTTGACAAACGAGCCGGTCTTCAATTAGTTTGTATACGAAATAATAATCATGAATTCATTTGACGACTGCATACTGTTTCTCCTGGCCAAAGCGTATCAAAAGGCCCATGGAGATTTTAAAAAGCGGCTTCATCCCTATGGCCTGACGCCCATCCAGCATCTCGTTCTGGAAGCACTCTGGGAGGAAGACGGGCTTTCAGCCGGTGACATCGGAAAACGGCTGGTGTTCGACGGGGCGACTTTGTCCGGTGTATTGGATCGTTTGGCCGCCGGCGGCTGGGTTTCGAAAAAAGCCGATGCGGCGGACAAGAGAATGCTGCGCATTTGCCTGACCCGCAAAAGCAAGGATCTCAGGGCTGAACTTGCGGACGCCAGAAATAAAACCAATGAAAATATACTAACCCGATTCAGCCTGGAGGAAAAAGTGCTGCTCAAGCGGCTGTTGCGAGATATTCAGACTTAGGGGAATTGGAGGATTCAGGGATTGAGGAATTGAGGGATTGAACTTCAGCTCTCGGAAAGTAATAAGACTATTTGTACCAACCGGAAATCTGTCACTTTAAATAACATTTAGCATACGAATAAAAATTGAGGGAATGGAAGGCGTGATGCTTTTTGGGAGTTTGCCGGCCTCCCGGCCCCAGGCTCGCAGGCCAAAATAGGACAGCCGGATTAAACTCTAATGTTGCGAATTTTTTTTCGTAGGGTGGGTTGTGCCCACCAAAAATCGTTGATTTCATCTTTCAATGGTGGGCACAGCCCACCCTACGCCACTAACACAGGATTAAACCACCAGTGAGTTCCAGCGATGACATACCAATTTCGATTAATCCCCGTATTTAAAGGGCCAAATGAACATTTCCAGCATTATGTTATGCAACGACTGGGTATAATCATAGCACCGGAAAAATTTATGGGAGGACACCATGGGTACCTGGCATAAAACGGGATGCGTTCTTTGCGCGCAGAATTGTGGTCTCGAAGTAGAGGTTGAAGACAACCGGATGACCCGGGTAAAGCCCGATAAATCGAATCCGCGCAGCCGGGGCTATGCCTGCCGCAAAGGGCTCAATGTCATCTATCACCAGTACCCCGCCGATCGCCTGACCGAGCCGTTGAAACGGGTGGGGGATACATTCGAACCGATCTCCTGGGACCAGGCTACCGCTGAAATTGCGGCCAAGATGCGCGAGCTGGTCGAGCGTCACGGCCCGCGCTGTCTGGCCTATATGGGCGGCAGTTCCCAGGGGGGGCACATGGAGGCCGCCTTCGGGCTGGGCTTGCTGCGGGCCATGGGCTCCCAGTATTACTATTCGTCGGCCGGCCAGGAATTCTGCGGGTCCTGGTGGGTAACCGGCCGCGTTTTCGGCAAGCAATACAATGTTGCCGGCCCCGATGAGCACGCGTCGCAGATGCTGGTTGCCTGGGGCTGGAACGGCATGCAGAGTCATCAGATGCCCCGGGCGCCGAAAGTGCTCACGGCGTTTTCCAAGGATCCCGACCGGCTGCTGGTGGCCATCGACCCGCGCAAGAGCGAAACCGCCGCAATTGCCGACATCCACCTGGCCGTGCGGCCGGGTGCCGATGCGCTGCTGATGAAAACCATGATCGCCATTATCCTGGACGAAGGCTGGGAAGCGCGGGATTATATTGCGGAAAATGTTGTCGGCTGGGATGAAATCAGATCTTGGTTCGATAATTTTGACGCCCGGAGCGCGGCCGCGGTCTGCCAGGTCGATTATGAACAGGTTCGTCAATTGTGTCGCCTGATGACCACCCGGCGCTGGTGTTTTCATACCGATCTGGGTATATATATGGGACGCCTCAGCACCCTCAGTTCCTATTTTGTGCATATATTGGGTGCGGTTTGTGGAATTTTCGGTGTGCGGGGCGGCAATGTCATTCCCGGCATGGTGATGCCGCTGGGATTTCATGCCGATGAACGCGATCCGAAAACCTGGCGGACCGTGGCGACGGATTTAGCGCCGGTGGCGGCCGGCTCGTTTCCGGCGGCCGCGATGCCCGAAGAAATTCTCAGCGGCCATCCCGAACGCCTGCGGGCCGTGTATGTCAGCGCCTGCAATCCCCTGCGGGCCTATCCGGATACAACCGC
>Ga0209536_100016276_pt1 | contig 10582 bp, 7 predicted proteins | sample DeeMarSeWOR28_12_FD_187461 | JGI IMG/M metagenome (GOLD analysis project Ga0209536, IMG submission 187461) | Marine sediment microbial communities from White Oak River estuary, North Carolina - WOR-2-8_12 (SPAdes) (version 2) | ecosystem: Environmental > Aquatic > Marine > Intertidal zone >...
GATTCTAAATCACCATAAATTTTTTTAAATTCTGGCAGCTCTTTAATATTATCAATCAAAGGATCGATTTTAATAAAAACCAAAATCCAATAATAATAATGATCCTGTTGTGAGAACAATCTGAAGTGCTCAATTGCCTTCCGGGTATCACCCATATAGGAATAATATACGGTTAAACTTAAATGCTTGTAAATGGATTGATCGTTTTCAGCATATTCTTTATAATCCTTAAAGAATTTTTCGGATTCCTCTTTCAGTCCTATTTCGGATAAAATAAGACCGTATTTTGCATATTCACCTTTACTTATTATATCCAGGTTCAAAGATTCCTGAATTTCTGTCAATTTTTTATAATATTCATAAGCACTTGCATAATCCCTCATGTAATAGCTGATATCAACAATTCTAGCTATAATGTCATACCTTGTTTGCTCTTTCTGAAGTGCCATTATTAACAGTTCTTTCGTCTGCTGTAGATCCCTGTTTTTTGCATAAAGGATGTAAGCTCTAACATATTCTGAAAATAAATTTTCCGGATTGTAATCTAATGACTTGTTTATATAAAACGCTGCTTCATTGACAAAACCGGATTGTATAAAAGCATTGCTTAGGTGCATAAAAACATAGCTTGCAGCTGTGGAATCATTTGAAGTGATGTCTATCTGAATCCCTTTCAATGCATATTCAAGGTATTTTTCGGAATCCGGAACGAATTTCGTATAAAAATCTGCCAACATGTTTATTACCCAGGCAGAATTCGGATTGTATTCCAGGGCCTTTTCCAGGTGAGGGAGCGCCTCAAGGTATTCTCCTTCATGATAGTACGACAGGGCTTTAGCCATTAAACTTTCAGCCAATTGCGGATCGAATAAAAGTGCCTTGTCTGCATTCGTGTTGATCTGGTCCGAGTACTTTTTTTCAGCCTGATTAAAATCCAGGAAGAAATAGGTAACGGCGAGATTTGCGTAGGCAAGGGCAAATTCATTATCCTGATCAATGGCTTTCTCGAAATAGGGAATTGCCTCCAACAGATGTTCATATGTGCCTTTGTTTATTAAATCAAGCCCTTTTAAAAAATAATCATAGGCAACAAGGTCATCCGTCGGGATTTTCTCAATTCTTGCCTCTTCCGCCGGAGTGATGTATACCTGTATTTTATCGGCAATATTTTTGGCCACCTCCATCTGCAAATTAAATATATCCTTGGCTTCCCTGTTGTATTGTTCGGACCAGAGGTGTTGATCGCTTTTGGCTTTAATCAATTGAATATTCAATAAGATCTGATCACCAATCTTCTGACCGCTGCCTTCGACCAGATAGCCAACATTCAACTCCCTGGAAATCTCCGGAATTGTTTTAGGATTATTCCTGTACTTTTCAACGGATGTCCTGCTGATGACTCTCAGGTCTTTAATTTTTTGAAGGTTATTAAGGATGGACTCCATTAATCCGTTAATAATGTAAATATTCGTCGAGTCGTTACTATCGTTTATAAAAGGTAAAACCGCGATCGATTTTTCCGTAATGGTTGGATCATAAGATGAGCTGGAGCGTGTAATTTTTTTTAAGAGATCCGTTGTGTAAATTAAGTACGCGGCTGAGATCGCTGCCAATACGATCAATAGCCATTTGATTCCCATCCGTTTCCCATTCTTCCGGGATCCCTGACGTTCACCGGGTGTTTCTTCTTTTATTTTTCCGCCAAGTTGCTCCCGCCCGGGGATTGCCAGGCCCGGGTTGGTAATCGCGAATACTTCCACAGGTTTATCCACATTCTTAAGCTCGAATACACCCATGGAGCTTGTCTGAATTCCCGATTGATTCTTGACTTCGTCGTATACTTTTTCTGAAATAAAAACACTCCCGACAACCGCCAGGGATTCGATCCGGGAAGCGACATTAACCCCATCCCCGATGATTTCATCTTTACTGGCGATAATATCACCGGTATGGATGCCGATTCGTACCGGAATTTGAGGATCATCCCTGAAAGCCAACTGCATTTCGATTCCACAGCGAACTGCCTCAATGGCGCTTGTGAAAGTACTCAGGGTTCCGTCACCATAGTATTGCAATATTCTGCCATGGAATTTTTTAGTAATGGTATTGAATACTTCCCTGTGCCGGTTCCTGAATTCGATCGCCTTCACTTCATCCCGTTGCATCAATGCCGTATAACCCTGGATGTCGGTGAACATGATTGCAGCCAACTGGTGCGCCTGAGGAGGTTGGTCACTATGACCGGAAGCCTGTTCATTTGGATCCCTTTTTTCAACTTCACCTGGGGGATATCCATAATAATCGCGGAAACATTTGATAAAATAGGAAGTGCTGCTGAATCCAACCCTGAATGAAACTTCGGAAACGTTAAAGGAAGTCTCCTTCAACATATCCATGGCTTTTTTCAAACGCACCTGGCTGATAAACTGGCTAACCGATAGCTTTGAAATCTTTTTTACCTTACGAAGCAGATTGGAACGGCTCATCCCGGTTTCTTGCGCCAGTTCTGAAACACCAAACTGTTCATTGGACAGATTCTCCTCAATGATTTTTGTGATTTTATTTAAAAAATCGTTTTCCATGGAAAGGGATCCTGCATCGTGGTTACATGTTAGTTCGAAAATAGAAATTTTTTGCCGTACATCCTCGTTTGCATCATAATTTATACCCTTTCATCATAATTTCAACCCTTTCATCAAACTTGCTATGATTCGCCTGTTTTTTGATTAGTAGTGCATTCCTGTTTATGGGAACTTTACATTGTTAAAATTATTTCAAACGTAAAAACAAATTAATAATGAAAACTCACAAGATCATTTCAATTACATCCGTAACGATAACCATACTGATTGCTGGAGTCGTGAATATGACCGCCTGTGGAGGAGAGCAGGGATCTTCCACAGAGGAGAAGAAGCAATCTTCCGTTTCATTCGAAAGGGCAAAGCCTCCGAGTATAGATATATACACGGCCGCCCTGTTCGGGGATCTTAACGCCGTTAACCAGCATATCAAAGCACGCACGGACCTGAATAAAAAAGATGCGTATGGATCTACCCCCCTGATAATTGCCGCGACTTTTGGCAAGACCGAGGTTGCCAAAGCGCTGGTTGAGTCGGGTGCCGATGTGAATATCACAAATAACGATGGAGGAACAGCCCTTCACTCCGCCGCTTTCCTGTGTCGTACGGAGATTGTCCAAATCTTGCTGGACCATGGTGCCGATAAAAATATAAAGAACAAGTATGGCTCTACGGCACTGGAATCCATTTCAGGCCCGTTTGAGAATGTCGCAGGTATCTATGATCAGTTCAGCAAGGACCTTGGGCCGCTGGGATTGAAACTGGATTACGAACATCTAAAAACGACGCGCCCGATCATTGCGGAGATGTTGAGATAGGCTGAATCAAAAATGGGTCCGAAGGCAACATCAATCCAGCCTGCAGATAAAGGATCAACCGGGCTGGCGGATGAGTGAGAACCTGCCCGATCTGTTGCTTTTTTCCTGTCAACCGCAAGGGCAGACCGATGTTTTGTAGACATCCAGGTTGCCGGATGCATAGCTCAAGCTTTCCGTGCAATCAGCGTACAACTTGGATAAAAAAATATTGAAATCTTATAAACGATAAAAAGAAATGTCAACAACCATCAGAAGATACGATATCGATTGGTTAAGGGTGATCGCCATCGGCCTGCTTTTGATATATCATATTGGAATCGGCTTCCAACCCTGGGGTGTATTCATCCAGTTCATTCAAAATGATACACCCCTGGAATCCTTATGGGTACCCATGTCCATGTTGAATATTTGGCGAATACCGTTGCTGTTTTTTGTTTCCGGAATGGGCGTTTGTTTTGCAATGAGAAAGAGGAATTGGAAACAATTGATAATGGAGAGGACCCGGCGAATATTTATTCCCTTTGTATTCGGGATTTTTTTCATTGTCCCCATACACATATTGTTATGGCAGATATACTATAGCCAGGATTTGATATATTCGCCCCATCCAAGCCATTTGTGGTTTCTCGGAAATATCTTTATTTATGTGATCCTGTTATCTCCTCTGTTCTTTTACTTAAAAAGAAATGAAGACGGTGTAATTCATAAATGGTTAAAAAAATGGTTTGGAAAACCCCTGGGATTGTTATCAATAGGAACCGCTTTCGCATTGGAAGCCTTTTTAATTAAGCCTGATATATATGCAACATTTTCAATGACAATACATGGTTTTGTTACCGGATTGCTGGCATTTTTAGTTGGTTTTCTGTGTATTTACAGTGGGAAGACTTTCTGGGAAACACTACTTAAGTTCAGATGGCTTTTATTAGGGGTCGCTGTACTTCTTTTCATGATACGGATGGTCGTTTTCCAATTAAATGCGCCGAATTTTCTTTTGGCCATCGAATCCATTATGTGGATCTTTACTGCGTTTGGTTTTGGGTATAAATACCTGAATCACCCCAGTAAAGCATTAAGTTATTTGAGCCAGGCAGCCTATCCGGTTTATATTATCCATATGGTTTTTCTGTACCTGGGCTCGTACCTGTTCATGCCGTTGGGAATTTCTTCAACGATGAAATTCTTTTTGATAGTGGCCATTACCTTTATCGGATGTTTCGCTTTCCACGATTTGATCATTTTGAGAATAACGTTTTTAAGGCCTCTCTTTGGATTAAAGGTCATAAGGGAAAATCGTGCTCAACTGGTTGAACCGGATATAGAATTAATACTAAGCATGGATCATTCTGTTAATAAACCTGATAAAAAGAAATGATAAGAACCATTCTGATAATCTCGATCTTCTCCTTGCTGCACCTGGCTTGCCATGTTGACACGGCGGGTCGATATAAGTATCGTCCACCCGAGAAAATAAACGATGGAATGGAGGTGGGTACATTGGAGGAAGTAAATGTAAAATCAAAGTGGATCGAACGGGCCGTAAATGAAATACAGCGGGGTCGGTATAAAGAAGTCCATGCCATGCTGATCTTCAGGGATAATAAGCTGGTACTGGAGGAGTATTTCAGGGGGCATGCTTACCTGTGGGAGGCCGCAAATCATCACGGTGGGATGGTATCGTGGAACAGGGAAATGTTACATAATGTGATGTCGGTTACCAAAAGCATCACTTCCATCTGCGTTGGGATCGCCGTGGATAAAGGCTTTATAAAAAACGTTCATCAATCCATATTCGATTATTTGCCGGAGCACCGGTACCTGGCGACTCATGGGAAAGAAAAAATCACCATCGAACATCTGCTCACCATGACCTCCGGCCTGGAGTGGAGGGAGTGGTCGGCGCCTTACAGCAGCCCCGAAAATCCTGTCATCGGCATCTGGTTTCAGGACAAGGATCCGATTTCCTATATTCTGGAAAAACCGCTTTTAAAACCGCCGGGGACAAGTTTCAATTATTCGTCCGGCAACACGGTTGTTCTGGGGGAGATCATCCGGAATGCGTCACAAATGACCATCGATGAATTTTCCGAACGGTTTTTGTCCGGACCATTGGGAGGGGATACGTTAAACTGGTGGTTACAATATGAAAACGGTGTTTTTGAGTCGGCCGGCAGTTTAAAAATGAGGCCCAGGACCATGGTAAAAATTGGAGCCGTCTTTTTGCATCGCGGGTTCTGGAAGGATAAACAGATTATTTCCGACAGCTGGGTCGAAAAAAGTGCCGCATCCTATGGGAATAACCATGGGATCAATGTACCCGGCGAACCTTCCGGAAAGCTTGGCTATTCTTATTCCTGGTGGACTAAAGACTTTGTATATTCCGGTAGAAAAATACGGATGTATACGGCATCGGGATGGGGAGGACAACATATTATGGTACTACCTGAATTAAATGCCGTAGTTGTTTTCACATGCGGTAATTTCACGACCAAAAGGCCTCCGTTTAGGATCCTCGAACGATTTATAATACCAGCTCTTCTATAGATTTTCTATGATCCGATACAACTCTCCTACAAATGATTTTTCCTGCAGGTCCATATTATGCCCCTTTTAGGTGCTAACGCTCCTTTTGTGCCTGCAGGGATACCATTCTCATTTCACCTCCGGCCGGCTTTGTAACCTGCTTTCCCATCACGAGGTGGCCTTGTGCAACGGGAGTTGATGGGATGAGTATCTCCTGATTGCGGAATCCCTTTGCACTGTCCAGCCCTGTTGATATGTCCCTGCAAGTGCCATGGTCTTCTAAGCTAGTTTAAAAAAAAATTCCCGATCATTGAGAGGAATTAAAATTGATACCATCCAATGATCGAAAAAGAGACCGGTTTTAATTTCTATCCGTAAAAAGAGAGATCAATAGTAGGCCCTGGCGTATATTTTCTGTCAGGTTTGCCAAAACCGGGGAATAACCTTCACCGTAATTAAGAATAGCACGGACTTGAAACTTCCAGGTATTTTGAAAAAGACAAATTTTTTCTCACTTGTATTAGCCTATTTTAAAGGGGAAGTTCTGGCTGTGATTGTCCTGGGCCTTATTACGATCGTGATCTATCTGATTACCCTTTTGTTTTAATTGATTTTTTTATATTTATAAGATTAAAAATGGCCACGAAAAACGATAAAGCAAATCTGCCTTTACCAACGTTTTGGAAAATAGTGGCTTTTCTGTTTCCACTTTTGACTTTCATGCATACCCCTTATATCTTTTCAAAAGATACCTACAAACGCAGGTATGAAGAATCATTGCACTGGACCTTGATCGGAGCTTTTTTCTGGATTTTAATGATTTCAATAGTCTTAGGCTTTATGTCCTTTTCTTCCTAGAAATTATAAATTAATAGCTGGTCAGCCCCTCCGCTGCAAGTCTGGGTGCTGGATTTGAGGATGATAAGGACTTGAGCCATCCTTTATAAATGGATAGATCTGAAGAATCCCTTGTATTGGCAAAAGTGATTTTCTATGTCCAGTCAACCTCTCGCCGCAGGGTGATCCATTTATATTTCCGTTTACCCATTTAAGGATTCCATACTGAATGACATACATTGATATATTGAACAGGTTTTTTCAATAATACTCAAGATTTCACATAAAGCATCAACCTACCCGGTCATTCAGGATGGAATCTTCAATATCCCTTGTTTAGGCTTGCTTCTCCGGTTAGTCTTGTGACCAATGGATTTTTAGGAAATATTCGTACCGCGGATTCCGTATAAACTTGTTGTTTACTAGGCAACCCTACCATCGCAATCATGATCTTGTTAAATTTAATGTTATGAAAACGATTAAAAGAAACCTTATTAATTCTTGTGACTATGCTATTGTGATGAGTGCATCAATTACCATAGTTATTTACTCCCTTAATACAGGGGCGATAATTGGATTTTGATTGAGGCCAGAGAATTCTTAAAAAATCGACTTTAAAATTATTCCAATCAAGGCCAAAATTAAACGCATACAAACAATTATTATACGACTAATTGAAAACGGATTATTTGAAATTGTATATCCCGATTAAAAACTTAGCTGGTAAACCCTGGTAGTATTTGCCGGGGTTTTTTATTGGCAATATTTGCCATTTTTTGCCTTAATCTAAAACTTATTGGCATATTTTAATACCAGTTTAAGCCTTTGCAACTTAAAATTGCAGATCATAAGAATCTTAAGTTAATCTATTTAAAATTCAATAAAATTATGCGGTTTTCAATTCTTCTTGACCTACTAAAAAACCGTTTAAATAAGTAAAAAAATAACTTTTAGAATGAAAAAATATTTACTTATTCTATTGATTACGCTTTCATGTTAAAATGATGAACCTCTACCAGATATTTATTATACCAAATATCTAGAAAATAGAAATTTCACTGATGAAGACCTTTTAGGATATTATAAAGGCACATCATATATATTATATTTTGATACAAACCAATTTCCGACACCACCCGGGGCATATAAGGATGCAATTCAACGAGATTTATTTTATGACTTAGAATTTCAAGAAAACAAAATTGGATTCAGGCATTATCCTGATACCTCAATTCTATTTAATTGATAGATAAGTGAAGAAAAAAAGAGTGATACAGTTTATAGAGTCAAGTATGAATGCATAGCCCATTACATTGTAATTAATAGTGAAGAAATCGACGGATCTCTTAAGTACTCAGTAGAGTATTTATACGATACATTGGAGAAATCAGATTTTAGAGTGCATGATTTCACTAAATGGACTCATCATGGAATGATTAATTATTATGATAGTATTATTAGTGAATTTGATGGGTATTATTTTCAGGCTATTGATGAGTATTTTGAAAAAAGATAATTGAATCAGTACAGAATAATTTTCTAATAATGATTTCGCAATTCCATGTCGTCTTTATAAAGTTATTTGTAATTATTGCATTATTCATGAATAGTTGTGTGATATACAATGATCCGGTAAGAACCGTAACGCCTTCTAACTTAGATTCTTTGAAGAAAACCTACCCTGTGAAGATTAAAGTTTTTTATGTGGGTAAACTAAAAAATCGGTTATCCAAAATTAAGCTCACTAGCTTCGAAATTAAAAATGACTCTTTGTATGGCCTCATTAAGGGAAATAATAATTTTATTTCAATTCCTATTGAAAGTATTAAGTACCAGCTGCTAGTAAATAAAAAAAATTTTAAAGGGGTGAAGATTATAACATCTAATGGTAAAAATTATGTATTTACCGAGATTGAATTAAAAAATGATAGAATTTATGGTAAGTTTAAAAAGAAGATTGAAATACCTGTAAACGATATAGTCTATTACGAAATTTACAATAAAAAGGCTTCTACTATAACTACAATAATCTTACTAACCCTTGGTATATCAACGATCGTTTATTTATCCCTAGCTTTTACAATTGGAATGTCAGGTTATTACGGTCCCTGATAATCAACTTCATTGAACACGAGATTGATTTTTGTAGCCTTCCCCAAAAATGTAGCCTTCCCCAAAAATCGGACAGTTTAAAAATCGACGTATTTGTATAATTAAAAATTGATTTATTATAGTTGTATATCCATCCAAAACACACTGCTGGTAAAATCCTGGGAATTTTTGCCGGGATTAATTATTTATTGCTTCATTAATTAAGGTTTACAGGAGGATGGAAAAAATGATAATCTTCCTCCTTTCAGACATATGTAAAAAGGATATACGAAATTTCCATTGCTATTTAACCAAGTTCTGATTTCCTCATTAGGTATATGAGTTTTATCTGAAAAATTTAAATCACCTTCATACTGCAAATCTATTAATATTTCATCATAAGAATTATCCACATGAATCTCCCAGATTCCACCTATCTGGCTTTCTATCCAATCTCTTCGAATTAAATATCTATATTCCATTGGTTGGCTCATGATATTCCCACAATGCTTTTTATAGAATTTTACTACAATTGTCTTATTAATAGTCGCCGAATCGAAGCTCATTGTAACAGGTATTCCTTCTGAGCCATCATAAATCATCATTTGGCCATCATGAATATTTACTATCATAGGTATTGCATAAATATTCATTTCATAGGGGTCCTTTAGATTAAATTTTTCACACGGGTCAGTATCATCGTAACATAGTCGTAATAAGATTAGACCTCCTATTAGAAATTTTGATAAAAACATTTCTGTTTGATTTATTAAGTTGTTGTAATTGTTTAATAATTAAACAATTAATTCCTTAAATAAATTTCCAAAATGTCTTCGATAATGGTAATCTTTATTTTAATAAGCTGGTTAATGCAGGATGTTCTTTTAAAAACTTCTTAAAATCTGCCAGGCTGGTATTACGTTTTTTTGTGCCACTACTTGATAGAAAAATACTTTATATATAAGGAAGATGAAAGTTGTTTTTAGTGAGATCTTATCAATTTAATTTGTATACATACCAATAATTCACTTAGTGAACCCTTACGGAATAGTTATTTGATTTTAATCCAGTATTGGGAAAGAATAGCGGTCTTCGACCGCCGAAGCTCGCAAAAAATTGAACAAATAACTAATACAAATCTAATTGTTTGCCCACCTTCGTCCCGATTAGCATCGGGACTTCGGCGAGCGAATGAAAACGGATTTATATTAAATGCCTTTTCATGAAGGCCCTTCCTGAGCCTGATTTTAAATATTTTTCAAATTGGAATGCTTTGTATTTATCAATAAAAGTTGTGTATGAGATCAATTGTACTGGTTTTCGATATTTAGTGGCTGGAACGGAACCCCGATTGTGTCTGTTAATCCTGTCTTCTATATTTTGAGAACAACCTACATAATAGGTTCCATCATTACATTTTACTATGTAAACATAATAATGCTTCATTAAGTGATTCCCATTTGGCAAGCCGTTACGAATTATTTTGGCATTGGGAGAGAGAAGCGGTCTTCGACCGCCGAAGCTCGCAAAAGGTTGAACAAATAAATAATACAAATCTAATTGGTTGCTCGCCTTCGTCCCGATTAGTATCGGGACTTCGGCGAGCGAAGGCGGTCTGGACGGGACTATAAATATGCTGTAAATCAATTAGATATGAAAAAAGTCACCTAATTGTCACCCAAAATTTTAGAATTTTTTGGACTCGAACCCTGAGTCCATTTTTACTTCATTCAC
>Ga0209536_100016277_pt1 | contig 10582 bp, 8 predicted proteins | sample DeeMarSeWOR28_12_FD_187461 | JGI IMG/M metagenome (GOLD analysis project Ga0209536, IMG submission 187461) | Marine sediment microbial communities from White Oak River estuary, North Carolina - WOR-2-8_12 (SPAdes) (version 2) | ecosystem: Environmental > Aquatic > Marine > Intertidal zone >...
GTGCAGCCTCGTCAGGCGTTAGGATCAACTCGAAATCGAGGGGCTCCTCACGCTCCGCCTTCGGGATCTCGAAGCCTGTGAGGTTGCGGGTCAGACGCTCGAGCAGCGCGTCGAACGAGGGGCGGATGGTCTCTGGCTGCCCCGCCAGCGACACCGGCTCCGAGACCAGGGGCTCCGGGGCGCGTACCCGCTCGTCGGCGGGGGGCACCCGACTGCGCGATCGTCGCTGCTCGAGCTCGCGATCGTAGCGTCTACGCCGACGCGGGTCGGAACGATGAGGCCCGGAACCGGCTCGAGCACCTCATTCTGACGTTCCCGGACAGCGCGGTGCTGCCGGAAGCGCGACGCCTGCTCGACCGGGTGCGCGGGGCGATCCCGAACACGTGATCCGGCGCGACTTTCTTTCCGGCCTCGGGGCGATGCTCGTCGGGACGGCGGGCCGGCGACCCGGAACGCCCGGCGCGGCCCCGGCCCTGCTCGTGCCGATGGACGACGGGCAGAGCAATCACCTCAAGGCGTACGGCGTCGCGTACCGTTCGCTGCAGCGTGGAGGGAGCGCCGAGTGGCTGCTCAACTATCGGGGCGGGAGCTTTCTGCTGGCCGACGACCCTGCCACCAGGCGCGAGGCGGCGCTGGACGGAGTGTACGTGGAGGCGGTGACGCCCGGCCGGGACGTCGAGATCCGCGGCGTGATCGCGGCGAGCAACATGGATGCGATCCCGCTCGACAAGGCTCCCACCGTGGCGGTGTACGTGCCGCCAAGTGCCGCCCCGTGGGACGATGCCGTGACGATGGCGCTCGAGTACGCGGGCATCCGGTACGACAAGGTGTGGGATCCGGAGGTCCTGGCCGGGGGGCTCGGGAAGTACGAGTGGCTCCACCTGCATCACGAGGATTTCACGGGACAGTTCTCGAAGTTCTACCTCACGTCCAGCGGGGCGCCGTGGCTGCGGGACATGGTCCGGTCGCACACCGAGACGGCACGCGCGCTCGGGTTCCCGGACGTCGCGGCGTTGAAGAAGGCGGTGGCGCGCCGCATCCGGGACTACGTGACGGATGGCGGGTTCCTCTTTGCGATGTGCACCGCGACCGAAACGCTGGAGATCGCGCTGGCGGCCGAGGACGTGGACGTGGCGGCGCAGTACAGTGACGGCACCCCGATGGCGGCCGACGCGTCGGCGCGGCTCCGCTGGGACCGGACGCTCGCGTTCCGGGATGCGGTACTCGAGACGGCGCCCGAGCTTGCGAGCTTCTCGGACATCGACGGTCATCAGGTGAACAACCCGGCGCGCCGCCAACCCCTGGGAGCCTTCACGCTCTTCAACTTCTCGGCCAAGATCGATCCCGTGGCCACGATGCTGGTGCAGTGCCATCGCAGCGTCATCCCCGACTTCTACGGGCTCACGACGTCGTTCACGCGGGACCGCGTGAAGCCCGGGGTCACGGTGCTCGCGGAGGAGCCCGGTGCGCCGTGGGTGAAGTACCTGCACGGCGAGCACGGGGAGGGGACCTGGACCTTCCTGGGCGGGCACGATCCCGAGGACCCGCAGCACCAGATCGGCGATCCGCCCACCGACCTGTCGCTCCACCCGAGCTCACCGGGTTATCGTCTCATCCTCAACAACGTGCTCTTTCCCGCAGCGAGAAAGCGCGAGCTCAAGACGTGATCACGATCTCCGCCGACGCGAGGTCGGTGTTGGCCCGGGAAGTGGCGGGCGCCGGCGGGCGCGAGGTGTCGTTCGTCGCCACGATCGATCGCAACGGTGCGATTGCCGAAGTCCGGGCGATCGCCCGGGGCACGGTCGACGCGGTGCTGGCACTGCCCGGCGTCGCGGCGCGCGGGGAGATGGTGCTGCACAATCACCCATCCGGCTTGCTGGAGCCTTCCGTCGCCGACCTGCGCGTTGCGGCGCGGATGCATGACGAGGGGGTGGGATTCGGGATCATCAACAACGCGGCGAGCGAGCTGTACGTGGTCGTGGAGGTCCCGCGGCGGCGCGAAGTCGTGCCGCTCGACCCGGTGGCCCTCGCCGGCTCGCTCGGCGCGGGCGGCAGCGTCGCCCGGGTGCTCGGCCAGTTCGAGGATCGGCCGAGCCAGCGGGACATGACCTCCTACGTCGCGGACACCTACAACGACGGCGGCATCTCGCTGCTCGAGGCGGGCACCGGGGTCGGCAAGTCGTTCGCGTATCTGGTGCCTGCGCTCGAGTGGAGCCTGGCGAATGGCGAGCGGACCGTCGTCTCGACCAACACGATCAATCTCCAGGAGCAGCTGGTCGGCAAGGATCTGCCGCTGCTGTCGAAGGCTTTCGCCGACCGGGAGCGCCCGCCCACCTACGCCTTGCTCAAAGGGTGGGCCAACTACCTCTGCCTTTCCCGGATGGAGCTGGCCCAGGGGGGCCAGATGTCGCTGCTCGAGCCCGAGCGCCAGCGCGAGCTCGCGACGCTCGCCGAGTGGGCGTCGCAGACGGCGGACGGATCGCTCAACGACTTGGTGGACCAGCCATCGTTCGAGGTGTGGGAGGAGGTGCGGGCCGAATCCGATCTCTGCACGCGGCTCGAGTGCCCGCACTTCGATCGGTGCTTCCTGTTCGAGGCACGGCGACGGGCGGCGGAGGCCGACGTCGTGGTCGTCAATCACCACCTCCTCGCCGCCGACCTCGCCGTCCGGCGCGTGCAGGACAACTGGCAGGAGGCCGCGGTGCTGCCGCCCTACCGGCGCCTGATCCTCGACGAGGGACACCACCTCGAGGATGTCGCCGCGCAGCACCTCGGAACACAGGTGACGTCGCGCGGAGCGTTCCGGGTGCTGGGGCGGCTCGAGCGCAACGGGAAGGGGCTCATCCCCACCCTGCTGGCCGAGCTGAGCCGGGCGGAGGATCTGCTGAGCTCCGCGTCGGCCGAGCTGTTGCGCACGAGCCTGCTCCCCGACGTTGCGGAGGCCAAGCGTCACGTCGAGCGGGTCTTCGGCCTGCTCGCGGAGCGGCTGGTGCACGAGCGCGGTGGCGTGGTCCGGCTCGACGACTCGTTCGCCGCCGATCCCATCTGGGAGAGCGGGCTCGGGGTCGCGCTCGACAACGTGGTCGGGGTCCTGGGACGGCTGCGGGACGGCGTCGGGATGGTGGCGGACCGGCTCGAGCTTGCCGACGAGCCGGACCGGCGGTCTCAGTTGGTCGGGGAGTTGCGCGGCGTGGTGCGGCGGCTGGAGGCGGCGGTGGACGGATTCTCGGTCACGCTGCGACCCCAGAGCGGGTCGGATCTGGTGCGCTGGATCGAGCGTCGCGGGGACCGCCCGGTCGGCGGCCTCCCCTTCGGCATCGCCCTGTCGGCGGTGCCGCTCGACTTGGCGACGCTGCTGCGCGAATCGCTGTTCGACCGCGTGGAGACGATCGTCGTGACGAGCGCCACCCTCACCGCGGGCGGCAGCTACGAGTTCCTGCGCGACCGGATCGGTCTGTCGGAGCCGCCCGACCCCGTGCGGTATGCCGAGGTGCTGCCGTCGCCGTTCGACTACGGCAGTCAGTGCGTGTTCGCAGTGCCCACGGACCTTCCGGACCCGCGCAGCGACGAGCCCGGGCACGACCGGGCGCTCGCGGCGGTGGTGCACGATCTCGCCACCGCCTCGGACGGCGGCGTCTTCGTGCTGTTCACGTCGCACGCGGCCCTGCGGCGGGTCGCGGCGATGCTGCGGCCGACGGTCGGGGCGCGCTGGCCGCTGCTCGTGCAGGGAGAAGCGCCGCGCGACCACCTGCTCCGGCGGTTTCGCGACCTCGGGACCGCCGTGCTGCTCGGCACGGACAGCTTCTGGGAGGGGGTGGACGTACCCGGGCGCTCGCTGCGGGCGCTGGTGCTGGCGAAACTCCCGTTCAAGGTGCCGTCCGAGCCCATCACCGCGGCGCGCCTCGAGGCGCTGCAGGCTCGGGGGATCGATGGCTTCAACCACTACCTGCTGCCCCTCGCCGCGCTTAAGCTGAAACAGGGATTCGGACGGCTGATCCGCACGAAGACGGACATCGGCGTCGTGGTGCTCCTGGACCACCGCGTCGTCACCCGCCGCTACGGCGAGATCCTGTTGGCGTCCCTCCCGCCGGCGGAACGGGTCGTGGCCCCGTGGGGTCAGATACGGAGCCGGGTGGAAGAGTTCTTTGCCGGACATGGCATCGGAGCGCCGACGTGATTCGACCGAGTGAGCGACTGGACCGCCTGCCCGCCTACGCGGTCGCCGAGCTTGCGGTCATCAAGCGGCGCCTGCTGGCCGAAGGCCGGGATCTGATCGACCTCGGCGCGGGGGATGCCGACTTCCCGCCGCCACCACCGGCCGTGCGGGCGCTCGGCGAGGCGGTGCGGGACCCGGCAATGAGCCGCTACGCCTACCAGGTCGGCCTCCGGGCGTTCCGCGAGGCGGCGAGCCGGTATCTCGCCCGGCGGTTCGGGGTCGAGTTCGATCCGGGGGACGAGGTGCTGCCCCTGTTGGGCTCGAAGGAAGGCCTCGCGCACCTCCCGCTCGCCTTCGTGAATCCCGGGGAGGCGTGCGTCCTTCCCGACCCCGGCTACCCGGCGTACCTCGGCGGGACCGTCCTCGCCGGCGCCGAGCCGCTGCTCGTGCAGCTCCGGCCGGACAACGGCTTTCTGATCGAGTTGGAAGACCTCCCGGCGAAGCAGCTCGACCGGGTCCGGCTCGCGTTCCTGAACTATCCCAACAACCCCACCACGGCGGTCGCCCCCCGGGACTACCTGGAGCGGACCGTTCGCGTCTGCCGGGAGCGGGGGATCCTGCTCGCGTACGACAACCCCTACGTCGAGATCACCTTCGACGGATACCGGGCGCCGAGCATCTTCGAGATCGACGGCGCCAGGGAGTGCGCGCTCGAATTCCACTCGGTGTCGAAGAGCTTCTCGATGACCGGATGGCGGCTCGCGTGGGCGGTGGGCGCGCGGGACCTGCTGGCGCCGCTGCAGCGGCTGAAGACGTGGACCGACACCGGCGTCTTTCTCGCCGTCCAGCAGGCGGGGGCCGCGGTCCTCGATCGCGCGGAGGAGTTGGTGCGCCCGCTGGTCGACGAGATGGCCGCGCGCCGCGACGTGGCCATGGAGGCGCTGGCCGAGGCGGGACTCACGGCGGAGCGACCCCGCGCCACGATGTACGTGTGGGTGGCGCTGCCGGGCGGCGCCGATGCGCGGACGTTCGGTCGCACGCTGCTGGAGCGCGAGGCCGTCGTGGTGCTGCCGGGGACGGGATTCGGCGCCGGTGGAGAGGGGTTCTTTCGGATCGCCCTGACGGTGCCGGCGCCGCGCCTGCGGGAGGCCATCGCACGGATCGGCCGGGTCGCGGCGGCGTTCGTGGAGACGGCGTGACCGATCGGCGCTTCTGCCTGCCACCACCCAAGCGGGGCAACCCGCTGTGGAGCGTCGCGAGCCTCGTGCTGCACGCGATCCTCACGGTGGTGCTCGTTCGCGTCGCGGGTCCGACGTTCCTGAACACCGTAACCGGGCCGCGGGCGATCTCGTTCGCGCCGATCTCTCTCGAACAGCGTCCGCGCGAGGTGGCGATGCCGCAGTACGGCGGCGTTCCGGAAGGCGCGGCCACCGGAGGCAGCGGCGGGCGGTTCATCGGGATCCTCCCCACCGCGCGGATCGACACGGTGCTCCCGCCGCCCGGGCCGGCCTTTCTGGTGACCCGCCCGCTCCCGCCGCGGGACCCGGAGGCGGAGGAGTCCGCGCTGCTGCCGCCGGGGCCCGTGGGGTACCGATTGGTCGGTCCCGAATACGGGGAGGGCCGCGTGTGGGTGCGGACGGCGGAAGCCGAGCTCGGGGTGGTGGGTGCGTCGCCCGATCTCCGCACGCACGCCGAGCGGGTGCAGGCGGCGGTGCGCGATCGCATCAAGGCCTACATCGACACGATGCCGCGCGACAGCTTCGCGCTGCCGCCTCCGCCGCGCTGGACCACCGAGGTCGGAGACGACAAGTGGGGCATGGACGGGACGTGGCTCTATCTCGGCGACTTCAAGATCCCGACCGCGCTGCTCGCGCTGCTCCCCCTCCCGCAGGGGAATTACGACGCGGCGCAGGACGCGGCGGAGCTGCAGCGGATGCGCGAGGAGATCCTCGATGTCGCGCGGCGGTCGGAGAGCGCGGCGGAGTTCCGCAAGTACGTGGACGAGCTGCGGAGGCGGAAGCAGGAAGAGCGCGACGCGGCGAAGGCGAAGCGCGACACCACCGTCGCGGGCACGCGGATCCCCGACTCCTAGCGGGTCGCTCCGTCCCCGGAGCGTTTCCTACGCGACGGGCTCCCAGGTCAGCGCGGCGCGCATCCGTCGCAACGACTCGTCCCGTCCCACCAGCTCGAGCAGCACGTTGACCGGCTCCGACACCGTCTGCCCGGTCACGGCGACCCGCACCGGCTGGAACACGATGCCCGGCTTCACCCCGCGCTCCTCCGCGAGAGCGCGGAGCGCCCCCTCCAGGTGCTCGGCGGTCCATTCGGCGGCGGAGAGGATCTCGAGGCAGTCGACCGCGGCGCGGAGCGCGTCACGGAATCCCGGGAGGTCCTTCGCCAGCATGGTGTCGGCTTTGGCGTCCCGCTCGATGAGCGTGGCGTCGAACCGGATCGCGACCCGCCGCGCCAGCTCCGACGTGGTGCGGGCCCGCTCGCTCTGCACGGCGACCGCGTGCAGCAGACGGTCCCGCCCGACCGCCGCGCGGTCGATGCCGAAGCCGGCGAGCTCGCCGTCGATCAGCGGCAGCAGTGTCTCGGGCGGCGTACGGCTGATGTGCTGGCCGTTCAGCCACTCGAGCTTGGTGAGGTCGAAGACGGACGCCTTCTTGAGGACGCGCTCGAGCGAGAAGGCGTCGATCAGCTCCTCGGGCGTGAAGAAGATCTCCCGCTCGTCCCCCGGGTTCCAGCCGAGCAGGGCCAGGAAATTGCGCATCGCTCCGGGCAGGATCCCCTGGTGCTGGTAGTCGGCGACCGCCGTGGCCCCGTGCCGCTTGGAGAGTTTCTTGCCGTCCGGCCCGTGGATCATGGGGAGGTGCGCGAAGACCGGCGGTTCGTGACCGAGCGCGTGGTACACGGCGATCTGCTTGGGCGTGTTGGAGATGTGGTCGTCGCCCCGCATCACGTGCGTGATCCGCATCTCCACGTCGTCGGCGACCACGGTGAAGTTGTACGTCGGCGTGCGGTCGGAGCGAAGGATGACCCAGTCCTTGACGTCGTCGCCCCGGAAGCTGATGCGCTCGTACACCGCGTCGTCCCACGCGATCTCGTGGTCGGGCATGCGGAATCGGATCGCGCCCTCCTCCTCGTAGGCCTTCCCCTCGGCGAGCAGCCGGTCGGCGAGCGCCTGGTGCCGGACGAGGCCGGCGCCCTGGAAGACGATCGACTCGTCGACGTCCAGGCCGAGCCAGGCGAGCCCGTCGAGGATCACCTGCACGTGTTCCTCGGAAGACCTGGCCTTGTCGGTGTCCTCGATTCGGAGCAGGAATGTCCCGCCGAGCTTGCGCGCGAACAGCCAGTTGAAGAGCGCGGTGCGGGCGCCGCCGACGTGGAGATAGCCGGTGGGGGAGGGGGCGAACCGTACCCGGACGGGCGATGGGCTCATTGCGATTCCGGACGAAGCTCGGGTGAGGGTGCAAGGTGCAAGGTGCGAGGCGCAAGGGGAAGGGGCCAGCGGGTTCGGGGGCACAGTGCGAGGAGCACGGTTGGCGCCATGATCACTCCCGCTTCACCATTCACTCATCACTTGAGCCTCACGTCGGCCAACACCGGCTTGTGGTCCGACCCCACGTCCGGCCCGACCCAGGACCGCACGACGGTCCACGTATCGTCCACCAGGATGTGGTCGATCCGGGCGCGGATCCATCCGTTCATCCGCGTGGAGCCGAAGCCCCGGCCCGCAACGGAGAAGGCGTTGGTCCACCCGTGCCACGCTTGACGGTAGATCGGGCTTTCCGGCGGCGAGTTGAAGTCGCCCACCACGACCTGCGGGTGCGGGAACTGCTCGGCCCACCGCGCGGCCCGGCTCTGCTCGATCTCCCGGATCGTCGATTTCCCCTCGAGCGTCGGGATTCCCTCGGCGAGGTCGCCGGCGCGGATCTTCTCGAGCCCCGCCCGCGGCGTCTGCAGGTGAATGTTGGTCAGGTGGATCGGCACCGGCTCGGCCTCGAGACGGTACGTCACCACCATCGCCGCCCCCCCGGCCACCTCGAACGCCTCGCGCTCCATCGCGTCCACCCGGGTGATCGGGTAGCGACTCACCACGCACAGCGAGCCAGTCGCGTCGGTGTGCCATTCCTCCAGGAACTGGAACGCCTGGACGATCCCCGGGCCGCATTCCTGGATCGCCAGCACGTCGGCGCGCCACTGGAGCATCATGTCGGTGAGTGCCATGGTGAGGGGCCGCCCGCCCTCCGCATTCAGGCTCACGATGCGCACGTCGCGCGCGTCGTCGCCGCGGGTGAGCACGGTCCGCCAGCCGGTGCGGAGTCCCATCACGGGTCCCAGCACGATCAGGGCGGTCGCCGCGATCGGCACGAGCAGGGGCCGGTCCCACTTGATCGCCACGGCGGTGAGCGCCGCCGCAGGGAGGAGGAGCAGCCAGCGGGGGCCGAACAGCAGCGTGGTGGCCGCCCACCAGCGGTCGGCCAGCACCCAGAGCAGTGCCGCCGAGAGCACGGCGAGCGCGAGGTAGCCGGTGGTGGCGAGCCAGAGTGCGCGATCGCGGTTCCGGGCGGACGCCGGCAGGCGCAGCGCCCAGAGCCAACGCCCGACGCGCCGCACCCGCGTCGGGTCGACCTTCGCGCCGCACGCCCGGCACTTCGCACTCCGCCAGAACCGTCCGGGCGCGAGCCGCACGCGGTGCCCCTTGCCCGCGCATCGGACGATGAGGCTGTCGGGCCGGATGCCGAGGCGATACGGACGGGAGGTGAGCCGGCGAACGACAGACGCCAGCGCGCTCGCCGCCGTCGCAGGTCTTGGGGACTTGGGTGATTGCGGCATGGGCAGATGGACTCTAGCGCCGGAGCGCAGGGCGGGCAAACTGGGTGGGAATCCCGACCGTACCAGTTGTTGTGCGTCGGAGAGCCAGCGACCACTCTGGTCGGGCGAATGCCCCTCTGATGCCATGCGGTCCCGATGCCGGGAGGAGCCATGCGACGCAAGACCTTCAGCTGGACCCTGCCCACAGAGATCGAAGCCCGTCTTGGCGAGGCCACCTACGGGCGTCAGCGCGCCATCGCCGAGGCAGACCATCTCCTCCTCATCCTGCACACGCCGCCGGAGCCCGACACCCATGCACGCAGCACGGAGGTCTTCCTGTGGAAGCCCGACGGGACGGTCTGGTGGAACGGCGTGACGGGCGGCGAGCCGAAGCTTCGCAAGCTCCTCGCGTGGTATCGGGAGCGGCTCGAGCACTACGACGCGGCGTACGAGCGGGCGGCGAGCGCGAGCGACCTGTTCGAGATCCTCGACGACCTCGCGTCCCTGAGCCGGGCTGCCGCGAACCTCGCCGCCGCCGTCCAGGCCGGGCGTGAGGCGAGGCGCGGTGACAAGCTGCTGATCGCGATGCGGGATGAGGCGTACGAGATCTCCCGTGAGTTCGAGCTGCTGTTTCACGACGCCAAGCTGGCACTCGACTACCGGATCGCGCGCAGCGCGGAAGCGCAGATGGTGAAGGCGCAGGAACTGGCGACGGCGCAACACAAGCTGAACGTGCTCGCCGCGGTGACGTTCCCGCTCATGGCCATCGCGACGATCTTCGGCATGAACCTGGTCCACGGGCTCGAGGACCAGCCGGCGGTTCTCTTCTGGCTCATCCTGGCGGGCGGGGGGGTGATCGGCGCCGTGGTGGTGGCCTGGATGGTCGGCCGCACCGAATGCCTGAAGACCCTCTTCGACGTGTGACCGGTCTCCGCCTTGACGCCGCTCGGCGCACCCACGCATGGTTCGGCATCACCTGACCGACTGGAGAGGCACCCGTGAACGCCAAGCCGCCCAAGAGCGGTGTCGTCGCGACCGTCACCGAGTCGCAGCCCCCTACGCCGTGTCCGGAATGCGGCGAGCTGTGTGCGGTGGCGTCGCGGACGCACGATCTGGTCAGCGGCGCGGTCACCATCTACACTCGGTGCAAGCAGTGCGGGCGGCGGTGGCGCACGGAGGACGGTGGGACGAAGGACGGTGGGGGAGTAGGACGGTAGGGCGGTACGAACCTGAAACGCCGGCTGGATCGGTCGCGATCCAGTCGGCGTTTGTGCTTCTGGTGGCGCGCGCGCTCCGCATATCCGAGCGCCTCACTCCTGTTGTCGCGCTGCCGCAACTCTTGCTCTCGCGGTGGCGGCGGTACAGGCTCTCAGTGGCACCCGACTCGCAACGCGTCGAAGGGTGTGGAATTTGCCTGGTGTCACCACCGGGAACTCGACGGGGGACTCTCATGAGCACGGGGGAGGTCGGATGATGACGCGGGGAAGACTGCTTGTCGGGACGAGCCTGCTGTGCGGCGTGTTGAGCTGCGACGGCAATCCGAGCGGGCCGCTGCCGGGCGCGCTGAGTGCTCAGGCCGGCGATCCGGCCGCGAGCGTCACGATCGAC
>Ga0209536_100016278_pt1 | contig 10582 bp, 7 predicted proteins | sample DeeMarSeWOR28_12_FD_187461 | JGI IMG/M metagenome (GOLD analysis project Ga0209536, IMG submission 187461) | Marine sediment microbial communities from White Oak River estuary, North Carolina - WOR-2-8_12 (SPAdes) (version 2) | ecosystem: Environmental > Aquatic > Marine > Intertidal zone >...
CCTTGTTCTCTGCAAATTCGCGTGCTGCTTTTCTGAACATCTCCTGTTCTTCGGTAAATGTAAAATCGATCATAACTTTCCTCCTTTGCTGATGTTAACAAAATTTTGCGATGTTAGAGCCTCAATTTTTCCAGGTAGTCGATGACAGCGTTGATGGCTTTATCCAGACTTTCAGCGGACTTATTCGTACCGTAAATCACCGAAGAACCCAGCATGCTGGCAAAAAGCATCTCAGTTACCGCTTCGGTGCTGACATCACCGGCCAGCTTACCTCGTTCCCGGCCCTGTTCCAACATTCTTTTGAGCATATTTTTGGTGCCCGTAAATCCCTTGTCGATCTCCTGCGACAGCCTGGGACGCTGGTCATTGAGTTCGACCGAAAGCGTAATAAAAATGCATCCCCCGGGAAAATTTTCTGCATCCTTCAGATATCTATCTTTATAGTTTTTGAGCAGTTGAATAATTCTATCAATTGGATTTTCGATTTCTTCAAGACCGGAGAGGTTCTTCTCGCGCCAGATTCGATTGGCTTCGTCCAAAACCTGGTAGAATAGGTCCTCTTTGCTGGAAAAATGGTTATAAAATCCACCTTTGGATGTGCTGGCTGCTTCCAGAATGTCCTGAATCGAAGTGCTGATGAATCCTTTTAAGGAGAACAGCTTTAAGGCTTCGTGAATAATTGTTTCTTTAAGGCTCATAGCAGAGCTCCCGCTGCAGTAAAAGAGACAGACCGGTCGGTCTTTTCTTGTTTAGTATCATGGCGATTCGCTGTCAAGCATTTTTTTTGACACCCAGCCGCCGGCCACGCGCGGGGGCTGTCGTAGCATCATGCAACCCTCGATTTCATATCAGCTTGCTTTAAAAAACCAGGTAACGTATAAACAAGACGCTACGGGTATAACGGAAGTTAGCGCATATCATTGTGCAAGGAATGAATTACATCATAAGGAGAAGAAGCAATGCTAAATTTCAGCCTTTCCCCGGATCAGCTTGAATTGCAGCGCAAGGCGCGCGATTTTGCTTTAGAGGAAATATTGCCGGTGGCCGCATACTACGATGAACGCGATGAGACCCCTTTGGCGGTGATCAAAAAAGCATACGATGCCGGCTTGATGAATGGAGACATTCCCAAGGAATACGGCGGAAAAGGTCACGGCTTAATTGAACATATGGTCCTTACCGAAGAATTTGCCGCAGCCTGCCCGGGACTGGCCACATCGATATTTGATAACTCGCTTGGAATGGCACCGCTTTTGCTATCGAAAAACAAAAAGTTGCAGGATAAATATTTGCCCGAAATACTGAAAACCTTCAAACTGATCTGTTTTGCCACCTCGGAGCCGACCATGGGATCCGATGTCGCCGGCATCCGCTGTCGGGCAAAGAAAGATGGAAATGACTATATATTGAATGGAACCAAGTACTGGGTCACCAATGGTGGTCTCGCCGACTACATGTCTATCTTTGCCACAGTCGACCCGGATTCCCAGCATGATGGCATTTGCGGCTTTGTGGTGGAGAAAGACTGGGACGGGGTTAGGGTCGGCCGGAAAATACCCAAACTCGGCCAGCGCTGTTCAAATACCGTCGGGATTAATTTTAAGAATGTCAGGATACCCGCAGACAACGTTCTGGCACCCCCGGGTGAGGGATTTGTGCTGGCCATGCAGACTTTTGCCCGAACACGCCCCGCTATCGGTGCTCTGGCCGTAGGTGCCGCGAGGTCCGCCATGGAATTTGCCATTGACTATGCCAAGAAAAGAAAGGCCTTCGGGACACAGATTTCAAATTTTCAGGCTATCCAACACAAAATTGCCGAAATGTATCAAAAGATCGAAACATCGAGGCTTCTGGTGTGGAAAGCCGCCTGGGAAGCCGACAACAATATGGACCCGACAATTGCAGCTTCAATTGCAAAATTTTACTCAACCGAGACATGCCTGGAAGTGGCCAATGAGGCCCTGCAAATATTCGGCGGATATGGTTACACCAAAATGCTTCCGATCGAGAAGCTTTTAAGGGACGCACGGCTGTTTAGAATTTATGAAGGCACCAGTGAGGTTCAGCGGTATATCGTCTCCGGTTACGCCTTGAACGCGTATCGACCGGTGATGCCGCCGCTGGAAGATTTGCCGATTCACAGGGATATGAATCCTGCTGATGTTCAGCCGCGTGATCGGGCCGGCAAAACCGCCTGGCGCTGCAGAATTTGCGGGTACGTGCATTACGGCGATGAGGCTCCGGAGGAATGCCCCTACTGCTTTTTCCCTAAAACCGCTTTTAAAGAAGTATAGCGGCCAAATTATTATCGTGCAAGTGGCCAGGGCTGATGGTGAAAAGCGGATCTGCACACCAGTTACTATTTTTCATTATTTTTATTTTCGAGCAATGTATTTATTATTTTGGCGATATTCGCATCGGCGTCTTCGGCGGGGAAACGGCCTGAACCTGCTCCACGGTGCCCGCCACCATCAAAATCTGCCAGCATCAGTCCCACGTTGACGTTGCATTTGGGATTAAAAATGCTGTGTCCCACATGCACCGTCACTTTATCCCTGTTTTTGTCTTCATATCGTATTCTTATATTGGCATAAGATTCGGGAAACAGCGTATAGACGAGAAAACGATTTCCGGCCGGTGGTTTTATGAAAGCACGAAAATCGGTAATCGACACATGCTTGTTCAATTTCGTGTTTTCTTTCAAGAAGGAAACATAGGCTTGGTTTTGCTGGAGAATGTCACTGCAGCGCTGCTTTACCTGGGGGTCATCGAGTATGCGCTGAATATCATACTTTCGCAGCAACGCTACCAGCTTATTCCAATAGGGCTCATCGAGATTCTCGCCGTTGAAAACGGTCATCGAAAGCATGATGTAGGCGTGCTTTTGAGGGTGCTGCACCTCACTCAACGTCAAATCGGCTGAATCGATCTTGTTGGCTGCTTCGACCAATTCCCTGAAATCTCTTTTCAACCTGTCGCTATAATAGTCATAAATTATAGAGGCCGCTGAAGGCGCAATTTTGAAGGCGCCCTCAAATGCTTTGTCGATCCGGTTGGTATAATGATGGTCAAACCAGAGCGCACATTTTTCATTGTAGGGAAGGTTGGCAATAATGTCGCCGGAACGAATTTCGATGCGGCCTTTCTGCAAATCGTCGGGTTCGACCCACTTTACGGGTTCACAGATATCGAGAACTTCATAAAGCAGGACCGCACAGACAACACCATCAAAATCAGGCCGGGTAACTATCCGCATAAGTGGCACTCCGTCGGGCTTACTCCACAACCAGCTTGATCCCCTCAAATAAATATGGAAGAAGAAAAAACCTGTTGATGTTTTTCAGTGGCTGTCATAATTTATTGGTGTTCAACTCCGTCGAATTGAATATCACTCGCTGAAAATAGGGCTTTTCTCTGTGTCCAATCGGGGCAATACCCCTTGCTCTATCTTATCAAAATAACTTCAAATTACAAGGAGGATTCGCGTTATGGCACTCTTTCTTGTGCAACACGGTAAAAGTTTGCCCAAAGATACAGATCCCGGTCAGGGACTGTCAAAGGAAGGAATCGCTGAGACGCAACACATTGCCGAGAATGCCAAAGACTGTGGTGTAAAGATTTCCCTGATCAAACACAGCGGCAAAACCAGAGCACGAAGGACTGCTGAAATCTTTGCTTCGACGCTGCAACCCGATAAAGGCATTCAGGAAACTGCCGGAATAAAGCCGTTGGACGATGTCGCGGCTTTTGCAAAAAATTTAAGTTGCGAAGACGATATCATGCTGGTCGGCCACCTGCCGTTTATGGAACGCATGACGTCATATTTGATCAGCGGTTCTATTGAAAAACCCGTGCTGAAATTCCAAAACAGCGGTATCGTCTGTCTGGACAAAGACCCAGAAACAAAGTTCTGGTATATCAAGTGGACCCTCATGCCGAGGATCGAATAGGAGATCACGATGAATTTTGAATGCATCAATTATGAGAAATCTCAAGGTATCGCCGCCATCAGGCTCAACCGGCCAAAAGTATTAAACGCCATGAACAAGCAGCTATGGCAGGATATTCAGTCCGCATTAACCGACGCACATAATGATCCGGAAATCAAGGTGTTGACCATTACCGGTGAGGGACGGGCATTTTCGACCGGTGCGGACTTAAAAGAGTCCAAAACCCGAACCCTTGAACAATACCGAGACTATCTGGAGGCGCTTCAGGAAGCCTCACGGCGCATCATCCGTTTCGAAAAACCCACGATTGCGGCTATCAACGGATATGCATTGGGCTCAGGTTACGAATTGGCGCTGGCATGCGACATCCGCATTGCAGCCGAGGACGCTCAGATAGGTTCCCCTGAGGCCAGGGTTACTTCTTCGATTACCGGGGGGGCCTTTCGATTGGTTCAGGATCTGATCGGCCCGGCGAAGGCCAGGGAACTCCTTTTCACCTGTGAATACATCACCGGCAAAGAAGCCGAACGGATTGGGCTGGTCAACAAGGCGGTTCCTTTAGAAAGGCTTACGGATGAGGTTCAGGCCATGGCACAAAAAATTGCCGGCAGTGCAGCTATCTCATTGAAGCTGATTAAAAAAGGATTGATTATGGCCGGTGGCGAGGCGAGCCTGGAGGCTTTGATGGACTATGAAATCGAAGCCTGCTTGGCCTGCGTTTCAACAAAAGAAAGGCAGGCGTCGTTACAGGATTTTGAAGAACGCAAAAAAAATAGTCGCCGGCAGGCGCCAGCCGGCTGAGATTAAACAGTGTTCATTCAGAAATTCTGGACTTATTTCCATAAGCGGAGAAAAATCCATGTCACTTGATCGAATTCTCAATGCCGAATCGGTGGCCATTGTCGGTGCATCAACCAATGAAACCAAAAGAGGGTATCAGGCCATACGAACACTGCTTGATGAAAACTATAAAGGAAAGATCTTTCCGGTTAACCCCAAAGAAATCAGCATCCTGGGATTGAAGTGCTACCATCGGGTTGCGGATATCGAAGAAACAGTTGATGTTGCCCTGGTCGCCACACCTGCCAAAAGCCTTCCGGCGGTACTGGAAGATTGCGGGCAAAAAAAAGTAAAAGGTGCAGTGATCTTGGCTGCGGGCTTCGGTGAAACCGGTGCCGAAGGACGGAGGCTGGAAGATGAAATGATGGCGGTCGCCCAAAAGCACAAGATCCGCCTGATCGGTCCCAACACATCAGGCATGCTGAATTTGCATAATAATTTGAATCTGGTCGGCTTGCGGGGTGCCCCCAAAGGCGATCTCGCCCTTCTCACCCAAAGCGGCAACATGGCGCTCACCCTGATCACGGAAGCGAAAATGAGCAGCCGGAAAGGATTCTCCTATTATGTCGGTGTCGGCAACGAGGCGGACCTGAAGTTTCACGAATACCTTGAATATTTTCAAAATTCCGCCGATACCAGGGCGATTTTGATGTACGTGGAAGGCATGCGCAACGGTCGCGACTTTCTCAAACAGGCCCAGGAAACAACGCTCAAAAAGCCGATCGTCTTGCTGAAAAGCGGCCGCTCCGAAACCGGCAAACGATCGGCAGGATCTCACACCGGCGCGCTGGCTGGCATGTCTGAAGTCGCCAAAGTCGCATATCAATGCGCCGGCATCATCGTCATTGAGAATTCGGACGAACTTTTTCCGGCCGCTGAAACCCTCGCCAGCCAGCCGCCCATAAAAAACAGCAAGGTCGCAATTCTGGCCGACGGCGGCGGGCAAGCCACCATAGCGGCTGACATTTTGACCGATCTGGGGGTGGAGATCCCCGTATTGAACGAAGCAACCCAAACCCAGCTCAAAGGAATTCTTCCGGCAGCCGCTTCAGTCACCAACCCCGTGGATGTCGCCGGCGGCACCGATGCAGATCCCTCGATATTTGCAGATTGCGCTGAAATCATTTTAAGAGATCCGGCGGTCGGCGGTCTTCTGGTGGTCGGGCTTTTCGGTGGCTATGGCATTCGTTTTGCCGAAAGTCTGGCAGCAAGGGAAGAAGATGCAGCGCACCGCATGGGCCGACTTGTCCTCGAAAACGACAAGCCGATTGTCTTTCACAGCCTCTATAACTCTGAAAAACCCCGCCCCTTAGCGCTTTTGCGGCAGTCTGATATCCCGGTCTACGGTTCCATAGAAATTGCCGCCAAATGCATCAGTGTCTTGGCCGACTATGGGAAGCACCTGCAGGGTCAGCCTGCAAAACTTAATTTTGACTTAAACTGGGGTCTCAAGGCAAAACCAGAGGGTGAAAAAATCATTGAAGATGCCCGGCGAGAAGGCCGGCGCGCATTGCTGGAACATGAGTCCAAGCGGCTTTTCGCCATCCATGGTGCCCCGGTGCCCGAAGATCTGTTGGCAAAAACGGCTGAAGAAGCGGTGGCTTTAGCCGGGCAAATGGGTAAAGATGTAGCGCTGAAAATTGTCTCACCGGATATTCTGCACAAAAGCGATGCCGGCGGGGTTGAAACCAAGCTGCACGGCCCTGCAAAAATCAGAGAAGCATTCAACAAAATCATCGAAAACGCAAATCATTTTAAATCCAACGCCGACATCAGGGGCGTTCTCGTGTCCCCAATGGCTGCCGAGGGCCTTGAGGTCATCGTTGGGACAAAATACGATGACCAGTTTGGCCCCGTGATCATGTATGGTTTGGGCGGAATTATGGTAGAGATTCTAAAGGACGTCACATTCCGGGTGCTGCCGATTTCTGCTGACCAAGCCAATAACATGATCGCGAAAACAAAATCCTTTCCCCTCTTGGATGGCGCCCGGGGAAAGCCGCCCCTGGATAAAGAAACGCTAAAAGACTTATTGGTATTGTGCTCCGATATTGTTGAAGCCTATCCGCATATCGAGGAGATGGATTTGAACCCGGTAATTGTTCATGAAAAAGGCCTGAGCATCGTGGATGCCCGCATAATACTGAAGGCAACTAGGTGAGGGGGGGGCAGTTTCCGCGCTGACCGCCTGGGGCAATCCCCTGCGGATGGCTACAAATGATATCGCGCTTTCTAAACGCCCCCAAAATTTCGATATCTGTTCAAACAGGCCGCTCCATAACAGGGCTGCAACGAAAGGAGAATGTGATATGAAAAAAATCATTTCGACAAACCGGGCGCCGGCAGCGATCGGGCCCTATTCCCAGGCTGTGAAGTTTGGAGAATTTCTTTTTGTTTCAGGCCAAATAGCGCTTGATCCACAGTCGGGGGATTTTATCGATGGCGACATTGAAGCCCAGACCGCGCAGGTGCTGGAGAATCTAAAAGCCATTATTGAGGCCGCCGGAATGAAAATGGCAAATGTCTTAAAGTGCAGCTGCTTTCTGAGTGACATGAACGATTTTGTAAAATTTAATTCGGTTTACGAGCGCTATTTCGGCGACAGTGCGCCGGCGCGCGAAACCGTTGAAGTCTCGAGGCTTCCTAGAGATATGCGGGTAGAAGTTTCCGCTATTTGCGGATCCTGATTATTACGCGTGAAAAAAGTGCACAACACCCCCGGGCCGATTGGAATTTCGATTTCAGTCATCGACCCCGGTCTGGCGTCCTTCAACCGGGGCCTGCGTATCAGCGCTTGGAGCCACCGTGGACCGGGCGGCAAAAAGATTGGTGATATCTCGAACAATTAGATACAGCGCCGGCACGAAAAGCAGGGTCAGCACCGTAGCGGCCAGCAAACCGAAGCAGATACTGATGGCCATGGGTACCAAAAACTGGGACTGAAAACTGCGTTCCAGAAGCAAAGGAAAGAGGCCCGCGATGGTGGTGACGGATGTCAGCAACACCGGTCTGAATCTGACCCTGCCGGATTGAATCACGGCTTCATCAATTTTGATGCCGCTGCGAACGGCCCGGTTAATAAAATCAATCAGAATCAGCGAATCGTTGACGACAATACCCGAAAGTGCCACAATACCGAATATGCTGATGATGGTAAACTCCCTGCCCATAATCAGGTGGCCCAGAATGGCTCCGATCAGGCCAAAGGGGATTGCCATCATGATGATAATCGGCTGAAGATAGGACCGGAACTGGCTGGCCAACAATAAAAATATGCACATCAGTGCCAGGATGTATCCGGTCTTCAGGCTTTCGAGAGATTCTTGGGTCTCTTTTTCCTGGCCTTCCAGATCATAGCTTATTCCGGGATACCGCTGCACCAGCTGGGGTAAAAAGTTGGTTTTAAGGTCGGCCATAATTTGGCTCGCATTTGCCCGGGCCTCATCGATGTCGGATGCCACGGTGATGGTGCGCGCTCTATCGGTCCGGTTGATGAATGAATAGGCCCGTCCATGGGTGATGTCGGCGACCTCCTCTATCGGGATCTCGCGACCGTCGGAGGTGCGAATCCGCATTTCCTCGATCCCTGCCAGACTACGCCGATCTTGATCGGCATACCGGATAAGAACTTTGATATCATCACGACCCCGTTGAATGCGAAGGGCCTCTTCACCGTAAAAAGCCTGACGAATCTGCCAGGCGATCTCGCGCATGGTTATGCCCAAGGACCGGGCACCCTCCTTTATACGAACTTTTTTCTCCTGTTTGCCGGGTTTGAAAGAATCAGCGATGTCAAGAGTGCCGGGAAAGGTTGCGATTTCCTTTTTCAGCTCTTCGGCGGCCTGTTCGAGTTGCTCAAAATTACGCCCGGAGAGCTGAATCTCGATGGGGTTGCCGGCCGGACTGCCTTCCAGGGTGGAAAATGTCAGGCTCTCGACCCCCGCTATCTCGCCGATACCCCGTCGCCATGCATTCAATATTGCAGCGGTAGAAATATTTTGACGGGTTTCCGAAGAGGCCAGTTCGATCCAGACTTCGCCAACGTGGTTGCCGACCTCGGCAGCCTTCCAGTCCCGTCGGGGAATCAAGCCAACGATGGCAAAGGAATTTCTTACAACGCCGCCATTTTTTTCAGAGAATTCGGGGAATGCCGCGTTGATTTCAAAGGCTTTTTGTTCGATATGCTCAATGGTCTGCTCGGTGATGCCGAACGGGCTCCCCAGCGGATAGGTGACATCGGCAATAATCCAGTCGCTCTCCCCCTTGGGAAAAAAAACGAAGGGAACATACCCCCCCTGGATGATACCCAGGCTGATGATCAAAACGCCGATGCCGATCGAGAAGGTGAAATATTTATTTTTAACCACGTATTGAATGGCCGGTGTATAAAGGCGGTTGATAACAAAATCGAGTGAGCTCTCGATTTTCCGGCGCAGGCCTTCATGCCAGGAAATTGATCCGGATGTTTTTTTCTCGGACTGGATCAGGGCATGATTGAGGTGGGAAGGAAGAATAATCAGCGCTTCGATCAGAGAAACCAGTAAAATGGCGATGACGGCCATGGGCATCACCGCAATAAATTTGCCCATGATCCCTGAAACAAAAAGAAGCGGTGCAAATGCAACCACGGTGGTGGTCACAGCCATCACCACCGGCCCACCAACTTCCTGCAGACCATCAACCACGGCCGTTGAAGGTGATTTCCCGCTCGCATAGTGGGTAAAGATATTCTCCCCCACAATGATGGCATCATCCACCAGGATACCGAGGGTCATGATAAAAGCAAAAAGGGAGATCATATTTATGGTTTGATCCAGCAGTGCCAGAACCATGAATGCTCCCATAAAAGAAATCGGAATTCCGAGGGAGACCCAGAAAGACAGACGAAAGTTTAAAAAGAGCGCCAGGGCAATAAAAACCAGAGTGATACCCTGAAAACCGTTGCGCAGCAGAAGATCGATTCTTTCCTGAACCATGGTGGAGAGATCGCCCCAGATGGCAAGATCAATATTTTGCGGTACGAGATTTTTGTGCCGGCTCACATAATCTTTCACAATAGTCGCTATCTCGATGATATCCTGCTCACTGGTCCGGTTTATTTGAACGATGGCTGCGGGTTTGCCGTTAAACCGGGTTTTGATATCGGTATCGCGGAACCCATCTATGACGGTGGCGACCTGTCCAAGTTTGATGACCGTGCCGTCATTTAAGGTAATCAGCGGAAGCTCCTCGAATTCCCGGCCCGTATAGAGCTGCCCTTTGGACCTTACCAGAAACTCGCCCTGCTTTGTTTTGATCGTGCCCCCCGGAAGATCGATACTGCCGGAGCGAACGGCGCTGACCACGCGATCAAATGAAATGCCGTAACGCCTGAGATTTTCTTCTGATAATTCTATGGCAATCTCATAATCCCGTATACCGACCAGGTCAACCTGGGTAATCGAATCGGGCTTTTTAAATTTAAAAGCCTGGATCAGGTTGTGCAGGGTTCCTTTCAATCCGCCTTTAGCGGATGCCGTTTCCGGTTTGGCATCCAGAAGATCGTCCCGAATATTTTCGGCTACTTGACGCAAAAGTTTTTCCGAGGCCTCACCGTAGACGGCCACCGAAATGGTCGGATCACGCTTTAGAATCTCGATCACCAGGGGCTCTTCAGACTCTTCGGGAAAAGTGTCGATTCGATCGACTTCCGATTTGATTTCATCGAGCACGCTTTGGACGTCCCTGCTGGATTCAACTTCTACGATGACTTCCCCATTGCTCTCACGCGCGGTTGATATCATGCGGGATAT
>Ga0209536_100016279_pt1 | contig 10581 bp, 7 predicted proteins | sample DeeMarSeWOR28_12_FD_187461 | JGI IMG/M metagenome (GOLD analysis project Ga0209536, IMG submission 187461) | Marine sediment microbial communities from White Oak River estuary, North Carolina - WOR-2-8_12 (SPAdes) (version 2) | ecosystem: Environmental > Aquatic > Marine > Intertidal zone >...
GTAAAAGTAGCATCATCTGTATCTTCCTTGAAGACCACAAACTGATCAGAACCCCTCGACGCAACCTGCGGGAGGTGGGTAATGGCCACCACCTGCCTTCCATCTGACAGCTGTGCCATGATTCCACCCACTTTGTCTGCTATCTCTCCACCCACCCCGGCATCAATTTCGTCGAAAATCAAGGTAGGCAATCCTTTCCTGTCCGAGATCAGTGATTTGATGCAAAGCATCAGCCTCGAAATCTCTCCTCCGGAAGCAACACGGGAGATCTCCTCAAGGGAAACCTGCTTGTTGGCGGAAAAGAGGAACCTCACATCATCATTCCCATTGGGTCCGAAATCAGCGAGCCGCTCAATCTGAATCCTGAAACGCGCATTGGGAATCCCGAGCTGTTTCAGCAAACCCACCACTTTCTCCTCCATTTCCCCCGAGGCTTTGGTCCGTATCTGATGCAGCACCGCTGCAGACTTCTCCATGAGGATCAGAAGTTCCTTACGTTCGGTTTCAAGCTGTTGAATGGTCTCATCGGAGACGTTCAGATCCTCCAGCTTCTGGGCGAGCCTGTCCCTGATCCCGATCAGCTCTTCCGGGTTCCGGGCCCTGTGTTTCTGCATCAGGCTGTAAAGCAGGTCCACCCTTTCCTGTAACTTCTCCAGGCGACCCGGTTCTATATCTGCCTTTTCAGCCTGATGGAACACTTCGGAACCGATATCCTTGAGCTCGATATATACAGCCTCGAGCCTGTCGGCAAGTTCCCTGGCCGAACCGGTGTACCCAGAAATCTTTTTCAGCTGGTCTCCCAGTTCTTTTAACCGGTCCAGGAGCCCTGTGGTGTCTTCAGAGAGCATCTCAGATGCACCAAACAGCACATTCCGGATCTCTTCCGAATGCTCTGCCCGCTGCAGATCCTCCTCCAGGGTGTCCATCTCATCCTGCTGCAGCGCTGCCGATTCCAGCTCACGATACTGGTGTTGCATGAAATCCTGCTCCTCCTTCAACCTGGAGACTTTGTCGCGCACCTGGTGCAGCTTCTGGCTGACAGATAAGTATTGATGATACTGGTCACGGTATCCCGACAGTACACTCATCACACCCCCGAAATGATCGATAACCTCCAGTTGATAGAGGTGGTCGTTTAATTGCAGGTTGTGATGCTGTGAATGTATATCCACTAGCCGATTGCCTATCTCCTTCATTACCTGAAGGTTCACTGGAGTGTCATTGATGAAAGCCCTTGATTTCCCGGCCGGTGTGATCTCTCTTCGTAAAGTAGTGACCGGTTCGAAATCAATATCTTTCTCTTCAAAGATGAGGCGAACCGAATCGTCGGGCTGAAAGGTCCCCTCCACAATACACTTGGCATTCTTTAATTTCAGCACCGATGTATCCACCCGGTTCCCCAGAATCAGGCCCAACGCTCCCATCAGGATCGATTTTCCCGCACCCGTCTCCCCGGTAATGGTGGTAAATCCCTCCGAAAACTGCATCTCAAGCTGATCAATGAGAACATAATTCCTGATATCAAGGGAACGGATCATGCTCGGTTACATGGTTTGCTCAAGTATGGCCTCATATTTGTTCGAGTTGGTCCTGTCCACTTCCACCAGAATGTTGTGGGCACGGCTCCGCTCTTCGGGATAGGACTCAGAATAGATATTGACCAGTTCATCCACTTTGGCGTCAAATACGAGACGCATCAGATACATGTAAGGATCCGGTTTGCTTCTGTAGACCTGCTGGAGCAGTTCCAGGCTGTTGGTAACTTCTGCCCTTCCTTCCGCCACCTCCTCGTCCATCCTGTCCAGTCCCAGGCGGTGGTACCTGTAATTGAATTCCCGGAGCGACTCATACTCCGGATCAAGCATATCTTTGACCAGCCAGTACCTGCTTTTGTGAGACAGGTCATCCATCGGTTTCCATCCTGTTTCAGGTGCATTCTGGGCATTCAGAACGATCCTTTCGGCATTGGAAAAATAGGGAGTTCCCCCAAGCAATGAGAAAGTATCATAATCGAGTCCCAGAATAAAATAGGCATAATATGCAAGCAGGGAGGTGAGGTTGGAGATATGGGTATTGAGATCGAATTCCAGTGGGGAAAACTCCACGTAACGAAAATGTATGTCGTTGTCAACAAAATTGAGGGTGGTGGTATTGTAGTTGGAGTTAAAGACAGGTCTCCTGGCCTGAATGGTGAGCGCACCCTTGAACTCATCCGCTGAGATCTGTTCGGTAATATTGAACATCAGGTTACACTCGATGCGTTCCTCCATGGCATAGACGTGGTTGGTCCACACCCGGTTGTTCATGAATTCATAAATGGCATTCTGGAGGGTCTGGAACACCTGCTTATTGGATCCCTGAATCTGCTGGCTCACAATCTGAACGTTGCACCTCAGTTCCTGCGCTGTTGCTGAGATCAATATCCCCAGGGCAAACAGGATCGATAAAGATAATTTACGCATCGCCTAACATTTTAACTATCCTGGTGACCAGGTCCGCGGCCACCTCACTTTTGGGTTTAAGCTCATAGATCTCTTCCCCACCCTTCCGGTCGATCATGGTCACTTTGTTGGTGTCGGTTCCGAATCCTGCTCCCTGCTCCTGAAGGGAATTGAGGACGATCAGGTCCATGTTTTTTTCTTTCAGTTTCCTGCGGGCCTGGTCTACCCCCTCATCACTCTCCAGGGCGAAACCAACGAACAGCTGTCTGCTTTTCTTATTCTGACCCAGCTCCCCGGCAATGTCCCGTGTGGGTTTCAGCCGGAGGGTCCATGCTCCGGTTCCCCTTTTCTGTTTCTTTTCTGAAAAAGACTCCGGCGCATAGTCTGCGACTGCAGCATTGAACACGGCCACATCCATCTTTCCGATCACCTCCCTGCAGGCTTCAAACATCTCAGCGGCCGATGTAACGTTGACCACCTTGATCCCTTCGATGCTGGTTCTCACGGAAACAGGTCCAGATACGAGGTGAACCGATGCCCCCTCCGCTGCAAATGCCTCTGCAATCGCATATCCCATTTTACCGGAAGAGTAATTGCCAATAAAACGAACCGGGTCGATCTTTTCGTGTGTCGGACCGGCTGTTACAAGTATCCGTTTATTCTGAAGTTTTTTTTTTCCTGCAGCGGTGCCGGATGGCAGTGCTTTGATGAAGCTGATGATCTGATCGGGTTCCTGCATTCTCCCCTTGCCCTCCAGTCCGCTGGCCAGATCGCCCTCGGAGGGATCGAGTACATGGTTGCCATACGATTTCAAGGTAAGTATGTTTTTGCTGTTGGAGGGATGGGCATACATGTCCATGTCCATCGCAGGGGCAAGGATGACAGGACAACGGGCTGAAAGATAGGTGGTCACCAACAGGTTATCCGCAATTCCATTGGCCAATTTACCCAGGGTGGTGGCGGTCACCGGTGCCACGATCATGAGATCGGCCGAGACCCCCATCTCTACGTGACTGTTCCAGTCTCCTCCCTCATTGTTAAAAAAATCGGTAAGCACCGGCTTGCCGGACAGAGCTGAAAATGTTACCGGTCCCACAAATTCACGTGCGGCGGGGGTCATCACCACCTGAACAGAGGCACCTTCCTTGATCAGAAGTCTGAGCAAATAAACCGCCTTATAGGCGGCAATGCTCCCGGTGATCCCCAGGATGATGCGTTTTCCTGTGAGTTCCATCAGGAAAAAATAACTACTCCTGTTCTATTTCAGGATTTTCGTTTATTCTGTAGTAGATCTGGTCGTCTGTCAGTTCTTGGAGAGAGATCAGGGAAGGCTTTGGCAATCGTTCAAAAAATTTCGATATCTCAATCTGCTCCGGATTTTCAAATACTTCCTCCAGGTTATCGGTATAGGAGGCAAACTCCTCCAGTTTCCGGTTCAGCTCCTGCTTCATTTCAACACTGATCTGGTTGGCCCTCTTGGCGGCGACCATCACGGTCTGGTAAATGTTATCTGTACCCGTGTCCAGGTCATTCAGGTTCCTGGTGATGGTGGTAAGAGGTGCTTTGGTCTTCTTATAATCCATTGGTTATGTTTCGTTTGAATTGTCTTCTAAATATCTATTGGAGGATTCATAGATGCGCCTTGCCTCCCTTGAATGGGGGCCATCGGGAAACTCTCCTATAAAACTGTAATATTCATCCACAGTTGCCTGAAAACGTTCACGTTGCAGGCTCGTAATGCTGTTGTCAGCCAGCAGGTATGACGATTTCAAGATCAGAAACATCAGTTCCTCCCTGTACTTGGTGTCGGGATAGGCAATCAGGCTGTTTCGCAATGCCAGGATCGCCGACTTGTAGTAACCCAGGTCGTAATACAATCTGGCACTGATGAACGATTTTTCTACCAGCTTGTCGCTCATTTCGACTATGATCTCCTGGCTTTCTTCCACCTTTTCCGAATAGGGGTATTTCACCATGAACATCTGCATGGCCGTGATGGCCTTGTAGGTGTTGTCCTGGTCAAGCTCGGGCCTGGGGGACTGCATGTAAAAACAGTATGCCCTCATAAAATCTGCCTCCTCGATGAAATCGCTGCTCGGATAGGTCACCGACAGCTCGTTAAAGTAGTGTCCGGCCATCATGTAATCTTTCTGCCCGTAATAACTCTTGGCCTGGTAAAACTTCACCGTGTCGGCCTTGGTGGTGCCCCTGAAGATGTTATCCACCTGATCGAGCAGGGTGGCCGCCCTCACGTAATCTTCATCCTCGTAATAGGCGATGGCCCTGTCATACTTTTTCTGATAATCCCTGCTCTTCAGCAACTTCTCATATTCACCGCATCCGGCAGCAACTACCAAAACGGCCGTTGCAAGCAGTGCGATCTGAACCCTGTTTTTAAACATGGCGCAAAAATACAATTATTGATTTAATAATAAAAGTGTCTGTTCGCTAAATGATCTAACTATCTAACAAAAACTATTCCAATCTATTGCGCAGGACTTTAAAAACTTTATCCCATTGATGTGATCATTCCGGAGATATCGCACGATCAAAAATTTAGTTAAATTTGCAGCCTGTAATAATTAAAACTTGAACTGTGGATATTTTTGAGCGTATTACGAAAAACAGGGGGCCCATCGGTCAGTACCAGACAGCCGGTCACGGCTATTTTACATTTCCCAAGCTGGAAGGACCGATTGCATCCCGAATGAAATTCAGAGGCAAAGAGGTGCTTACCTGGAGCCTCAATAATTACCTGGGTCTTGGAAACCACCCCGACGTAAGAAAAGCTGATGCCGACGCGGCTGCTGAATATGGAATGGCATACCCCATGGGAGCCAGGATGATGTCGGGACAGACAAGAAAGCACGAGGAGCTGGAGCGCGAACTGGCGGCATTTGTACAGAAAGAGGATGCCTTTCTCCTCAACTATGGGTACCAGGGAATGTCCTCCATCATTGATGCGGTCACCTCCAGGAACGATGTGATCGTTTACGATTCCGAATCCCATGCCTGTATTCTGGACGGGATGAGGATGTCCCTTGCAAAAAGATTTGTATTTCCGCACAACGATATGGAGAACCTGGAAACCCAGCTGAAACGTGCGGTAAAAAGGGCCGACCAGCAGGGCGGCGGAGTGCTCGTGATCACCGAAGGAGTTTTCGGGATGGCGGGGGACCTTGGAAACCTGAAAGCTGTCTGCGACCTGAAAGATAAATACGACTTCAGGCTCCTGGTGGATGATGCCCACGGATTCGGAACCATGGGTGCCACCGGAATGGGTACCGGGGAACACTTTGGTGTACAGGACAAGATCGACCTCTATTTCTCCACTTTTGCCAAATCCATGGCAGGAATCGGGGCTTTCATTGCCACGGACAAGGAGGTAGTTGATTTCCTCAGGTATAACATGCGCTCCCAGACCTATGCAAAATCGCTGCCCATGCCCATGGTGATAGGCGCTCTGAAGCGACTGGAGATGCTCCGGTCCATGCCGGAACTGAAGGAAAGACTATGGAGCGTGGTCAATGCACTGCAGAGCGGCCTGAAGGAAGCCGGATTCGATCTCGGAGCTACGGAATCGCCCGTAACACCCGTCTATATGCGGGGCGGGATCATCGAGGCCACCAACCTGATCCTTGACCTGCGGGAGAATTATAACATTTTCTGTTCCATGGTGATCTATCCGGTGGTGCCCAAGGGTGACATCCTGCTGAGGCTGATTCCCACCGCCATGCATTCACTGGAAGATGTAAAAGAGACCATCGATGCATTCAACGCCTGCCGCACCAAACTTGAGGCAGGGGAATACAAGAAGGAGGAGTTTACGGACATTTCCGCATTACGCGTGTAATGCGGAAATGAGTTAGAAGTTAACAGTTAAGGGTTAGGTTCTGCAACACCCTAACTCCTAACCAATAACCAACCTAACTTCTAACTCCTAACCTCTAACCAACAATAAAAAAAGGGCTCGCAAAAGCCCTTTTTTTTATTGTTCCCCAAGATACCTCTCCGCATCCAGGGCGGCCATGCAGCCGGTTCCGGCTGCGGTCACTGCCTGGCGGTAGACTTTATCCTGCAGGTCACCGCAGGCAAATACCCCCGGTACATTGGTTTTGCTGGTGCCAGGAACGGTGATCACATAGCCGGTCTCGTCGGTCTCCAGGTAATCTTGAAAAATCTCTGAATTGGGTGTATGGCCAATGGCTAAAAAGAACCCGTCGATATCGATCTTTACCAGCTCTTCACCGGCCTCGCCCTTGTTCCTGTACAATTCGACCGCGGTGACCACCTGGTCGCCAATGAGTTCTTTGGTCTGATGTTTCCAGAGTACTTCGATGTTTTCCGTATTGAAGACCCGCTTCTGCATCGCTTTGGATGCCCGCAGTTCGTCTCTTCTCACTATCATGTAGACCTTTTTACACAGGCCCGCCAGGTAGGTGGCTTCCTCGGCAGCAGTATCTCCCCCTCCGACCACCGCCACCACCTTATCCTTGTAAAAGAACCCATCGCAGGTGGCGCATGCAGATACCCCGAATCCTTTAAACTTCTCTTCCGATTCCAGTCCCAGGTATTTGGCAGTGGCACCGGTAGCCAGTATGACTGTATCGGCCTCGATCAAGGTTTTCTCATCGATCTCCACCCGTTTCACCTTTCCTGAGAATTCGACCCGGGTAGCCAACCCGAACCTTACCTCTGTTCCGAAACGTTCGGCCTGTTTCTTCAGGTCCTCCATCATGGCAGGGCCATCCACACCTTCGGGATATCCGGGAAAATTGTCCACCTCCGTGGTGGTGGTGAGCTGTCCTCCCAGCTGCATACCGGTATACATGACCGGCTTGAGGTTGGCACGTGCAGCATAGATGGCTGCAGTATAACCGGCCGGTCCCGATCCGAGGATAAGACATTTTACATGCTCTGATACTTCAAGTTCTTTGTTTTCCTGTCCGGCATTTTCCGGAGTACTGTCCATCGGCTTGAAAAGATCCATTATTCTATCTTAAAATTAAAAAATCATTGCAGATTGCCCTCCTGACCCACCTGCCCCAGATCGGCCAGGGCAATCTTTTAAATTAGCAAAACTTTTCATCTCTCTGTCAAATAAAATACCAAGCCGGAATATTTCATCCTGTTTCTGAATATACGGACAAACTTGCAGGACTCGTGTGGATGAAAGTTACATATGATGACGGGATGTCAGCAAGGAACCGCTCAATTATTAGATATGGTAGCTTTGAGATTATGAAATGAATTTCTAAATTTGCACCCACCATTGATCGGGGTGTGGCGCAGTTGGCTAGCGCACTTGCATGGGGTGCAAGGGGTCGTACGTTCGAGTCGTATCACCCCGACGAATGAGAAACGCAATCAGTTGTTTGTCAGCTGGTTGCGTTTTTGCATAGATGGAGCTGCAACCATGTCGGCAAGCCGGCATGCGGTTTAATCTCAGAGATGACCCGCAAGGAGTCTACATCACTGTTCTGACCAGAATCACACCATTGGCCCCGCGGCTTCCATAAATGGTAGCATCTGCTCCCTTCAATACACTGACCGAAACCACCTTTTTTGGATCAACCATGGAATTTACTGTCGAGAAATCTGTCCCAATCGTTCGTCCATTGACCACAAACAGCGGATTTGTTCCAGCAATAAAAGAACCTGATGCTCCGTCAACAACGAACCCGCTTCCATGCCACCTCACACCCGGCAACCTTTCGATCATCTGGCTCAGGCTTAGATTCGAAGGATTGTTTTTATTGGGATTTACAGTGATATTGGACTGGTTCACATCCTCGGCGGCCCTGATCTCATACCCGGTGTCCACAAACTGACCCGAGGGTTTTGGTTCCGCCGATCCCGTCTTCCTGTTGCCAGCACACGAGCTGAAGATTATCCCGGCACCAATTAGAAGACACATCATAACCGCTCTTGCTGAATCTTCCATGATGTACAGTTTTAGTTGTTTAAATGTACGATAATTCCCTCAATCGGTGAACTGGATTGTTCTTGCATCGCCATGGTAACTGATGATCTCAACATGGCTGATATCGTCCCGGGGTATCCATATCCTTCGTCCGGAATGTGATAGGTAACTGTCACCGTAATATACCTCCTCACGGTAGGATCTTCCATCACGAAGGTGAATTATGGCTGTACGGTCATCGGTTTCCAATGGGATTGATCTGTACCGGTATTGGTTCCTGAAGATACCGAGTTTCCCCCTGTTCTGCCCGCATAATATGACCATCTCGCTGTCTGAAACCTGCAACCTTGCCAGGCTCTTGCCATCTCCGGGAATGATGATACCGCTTTGCTGCATGGGTAGTGGTTTGAAATTCCCTGAACCATCACCCTGAAGCAACAGCCCGTTCAGCGCATCATAGCGGCCATTTCCAATTTCATTTCCGTAGTCGTTTCCAGTCAGCAGAATATCAGGTAACCGATCATTTGTGAAATCCCCGGTCAGCATTCCGAAGACAGGTGCCAGCTGAGCCTCTGCAGGTAGTTCCCTCACTTCGAATTCTCCGCCACCCTTGTTTTCTATTACACTGGTCAGCTGGTAATTGGCCTGCAGGTGCAATTGTGTCACATCAGGAAGCTTGGACATTACCTCATCAACGGTGGCCAGACCAAATTCCTTGTGTCCGTGGAAGAGTTTACTGAACTCCCTGAGTTGTTTTTCCATATCTTTGCGGCCAAAGAATGGGTATTCCCTCATATCCCCGCTCTCGCTGAGGTAATAGGCGGTGGGGATCAGGTCCAACCTCATATCGTTATCATAATCACCTGCATAGATGCTGACAGGTGATCCTGCACCGGTCTTGATCAGGGAGTTGCGACCCAGGTTTCCGGCCACATAATCCATGTCACCGTCCAGGTCGAAATCGACAGATGCCAGGCTGTTCCACCACCCAACGGCCCCCTTTCCACCAATCTGAATGGTATCGGTCAGCTTGCCCGCGTTGTTCCTGATCAGGATCAAAGGCGCCCATTCCCCGGCCAGCAACAGATCTACCCAACCATCGTTATCAGCATCGGTCCACAGTGCATCGCTGATCATTCCGATCTCCTTCAGAAAAGGGGCAATGGTATTGTCGCCCAGCCTGAAACTGCCCATTCCGTTATTGATGAGGATATAACTGTCGACGGGCAGCGGATAATAAAAAGGCCTGACACGCCCTCCCACGAACAGATCGAGGTCCCCGTCCCGATCGAAATCTGCTGCCTTTACACATGATCCGCTGGCAAGGAATTTCGGCAGAGCTCCCTCAGAAAGTGTAAAAATCCCGTTCTCATTTAAGAAAAGTCTGTCCTGGTATGAGCTGTCGCCAATATCAAACTCATATCCCCCACTTACAAGGTAGAGATCCTCATCGCCATCATTGTCCGCATCAAAGAAAAGCACCCCGAGCTCCTCTTGACGTTTTTCCTCACCCTCAGGGCCCGGTAAAAGGTCCACTTCACTGAAAGTGCCATCAGCCTGCTGTAGAAAGAACCTGCCTTTGTTGAAATGCGAACCGCCCACATAGAAATCATCCAACCCATCCCGGTTCACATCGGACACGGCAATTCCGGGACCATACTGGGAAAGCTTGTGCAGCAGCATACTTTGGGCGTTAAAATCGATATAATCGGCTTCAGGATGAAGGAAATCCACCCGCGCATCACTGCTGATCTCGCGGAAGATCGTATACAGTTCATCAGGTGGTGGTTCGTTTACTGATCCGGCATCCTGATAATTGACTGTAAGCACCTGGTCGACATGCACATCATAAAGCATCTGTCCCTTTCCATCCGGCCACAGGATTCGTATGCTGTCCAATCGAATCTCGTCTCCAAGGCCGAAATGCGCACCCATCTGAACGGAGGAGTGGTAACCGCGGTATGGGGAGTGCTCCCATACCTGGATACGCCCTCCGTAATAGAGTTCAATGATGGCACCCAGGCCATGGATATTCTCCTTCCCGCCTATAAAAGATACTTTCAGCCAGTTGTTTTGATCGCCTCCCTCCTCGAGTAACATGTTTCGGTAGACCGATGCACTGTCATCGATGTTATTCACCACATAATCGAGATCCCCGTCATTATCCAGATCTACGTATGCAGCACTGTTTGAAAAGGATGGTTCGGAGATACCCCA
>Ga0209536_100016280_pt1 | contig 10580 bp, 10 predicted proteins | sample DeeMarSeWOR28_12_FD_187461 | JGI IMG/M metagenome (GOLD analysis project Ga0209536, IMG submission 187461) | Marine sediment microbial communities from White Oak River estuary, North Carolina - WOR-2-8_12 (SPAdes) (version 2) | ecosystem: Environmental > Aquatic > Marine > Intertidal zone >...
TTGAGCTCTCCCGCCAGCTCCGCAAGACGCGGAAGGTCGTCGACATTTCGTCTGAGGGCCACAAACTCGAGCTCGACCCGAGGGTACAGCGATCCGAGCTCGCTCTTGGCCCGATTGAGCTCCTTGATATTGGCAGCAAATTTTTCCTCAAAGGATCCCAGCGACCTGCTCAGTTCTTCCCTGTTGGATTTGGCGCTTTCCTGATTCTCTCTCCGGTTCCGTTCAAATTCGTCCTTGAGGGTCCTTTCGTTCCTTTCCAGGACGGTTTCAAATTTCAGGAGAGAGGCTCCCAGGTCCTTCAGCCCTGTTTCCCCTTCCCCCATCCTCCTGCTCCTCAGGACAAGGATAATATTGATCAGGGCCAGAAATATCAGGACATACAGTAAGATCTCAGTCATATTCCAGAATTTATCCTTAAAGATAGCACAATAGAAAAAAAGATAACTTTGTTTTATGTCGGAAGAAAAGAAACGTTTTATCTACAGCCTGGTTTTCCCCGCATTCTTCCTGCTGCTGCTCTGGGCAGTAAAATTCTTTGAGATCAGCATGGAACTCTCTTTCGTGGAAGGGGGCGTTTACCCCAGGAAACTGAGCGGTATCCCGGGAATTCTCTACTCTCCGCTGATCCATGGTGACTGGAAACATTTGCTGGACAATTCGGGGCCGGCCTTCCTGCTTAGCCTGGCCCTGTTTTATTTCTACCGGGACATCGCCTATAAAATATGGGCTATGATCTACCTCATGGGTGGCATCCTCCTGTGGGGCATCGGAAGAGAGGCCTACCATATCGGCGCATCGGGACTCATATACGGGCTGGCTGCCTTTCTCTTTCTGAGCGGGCTTATCAGGCGGGTCACAAGCCTGACCGCCATATCCCTGCTGGTGGTCTTCTGGTACGGGAGCATGGTATGGGGACTCCTGCCCTTCGATTTTGAGGTAAGCTTCGAGGCCCATATTTGCGGTGCTGTATCCGGATTGGTGCTGGCTGTGGTTTACCGTGACCAGGGTCCGGAACCCGAAAGATCCGAGCTTGAGGAGGAGGAGGAGGAAGAGGAGGAGGAAGAGACAGATAAACCGGTGGAACAAGTGCCGTAGATGGATCAGGCGCCCTTCCACACTTCTTTCAATAGGGAATACAAATGCTCATCCATCAGTATACCGTTCTTCATAACCGCCTTTCGGTGAATGGCTTCTGGCGAAAATCCGTTTTTTGAAAGTACACGCATGGAGGCTGGATTATTTTCAAAGATGCAGGCAAAAAGCCTGAGCCACCGGGATTGCGTGAAGGCATAATTAACCATGGCGGCCACGGCCTCCGTCATGATCCCTTTCCCCCAGTGTTTCTCGGAGAGCCAGTATCCAATCTCACCATTATAGCGGTAAACATCTTTATGTCCGTGCAGTCCAATTCCACCGGCTGCTTCGCCCCCTACTTCAATGGCCAGGATCACATCCCCGGTATTTTCGCCCACCATGCTCAGCCACTTCCTGGCATCAGCCATGGTATAGGGGTAAGGGAAACCATCCCTCAGGTTGGATGCCACCCTGGGATTATTGGCATGAATTACAAGTGCTCCGGCATCGTCGGGGTGCCAGGGTCTGAGTATTGCATGTGTCAGTTGAATCACGGGCAGTTGCATTCGCCGAAATTACAAAAGAGGAATCAATTATGGACTTATTATACTATTTTTACGCGATTTATCGCAGGGGCTATGTTTTTGAAACTGTATGAAAGGAATCCGGACCAGAAGCAGATCGACAGGATTGTGGGCCTGCTCAGGAATGGCGGAGTGATTATCTACCCCACGGATACGGTTTACGGAATGGGCTGCGATATTACCAGGGCCAGGGCGGTGGAAAGGGTCGCTCGCATCAAGGGCATTAAACCCGAAAAGGCACAGTTCTCATTCATATGTTCCGATCTAAGCCAGCTCTCCGATTATGCCAGGCATGTGGATAACCGGACCTTTAAGCTGATGAAATCGCACCTGCCCGGACCTTTTACATTTATTCTGACAGCCAGCACACAGGTTCCCAAATCCATCAAGCACAATCGGAAAACCGTGGGGATCAGGATCCCGGATAACAACATCATCCTGGAGATCGTGCGGCAGCTGGGCAATCCCATCCTGACCACCTCACTGAAGGAGGATGACCAGATCCTGGAATACCCCACCGACCCTGAGCTTATCTACGAGGAGTACCGCGACTTTGTGGATGCGGTCATCGACGGGGGATACGGGGGCATGATCCCTTCCACCATCGTGGATTGCAGTGGCGATGAGCCCGAGGTGATCCGGGATGGGCTGGGTGAACTAAGACTAAATTAAGTTTCAGTCAGGACTGGAAATATGTCGCCGTGTTTGTTAACTTGCATATAAAGCAGCATGGTATGAAAAAAATCATTCAAGACTTCATGGATCATAAAAAGGTGGCCATTGCCGGAGCCTCACCAAATAAAGATAATTTCGGCTTATCCCTGATGAAAGAACTGGAAAAAAGGGGAAACCAGGTGTTCCCGGTAAATCCGGGATATGACCACGTGGATGGAAAGGCCTGTTTCCCTTCCGTAAAGGATCTTCCTGCCGATGTAGAAAACCTCATACTGGCGGTCCCGCCGGAGCTGAGCGAGGAAATCGCAGAACAGGTGGTGGAATCAGGTATAAAGCGGGTATGGATGGTCAAGGGTGTTGGCAAAGGCGCCTATGCGGAAAAGGCCCAAAATACATTCAGTGAACATCAGATCGATCTGGTATACGGTTTCTGCCCCATGATGTTCTACGGGGAGGGTATGCACAAATTCCATTTCTGGCTCAGGAAGACTTTCGGGAAACTCCCGGGAGAATACCTGCTTTCCACTAATTAACCTGTGCCTCAGCGCCTCCAGAATGTTGGGGAAAGAAGTACCAGCACCGTAAACAGTTCCAGCCTGCCCACCAGCATCAGGAAGGACAGGAACCACTTGCCCGCCATATGTATTTCTGAAAAGTTCAGGGCAGGTCCAACCTTCCCTATACCCGGACCTATATTGCCAAGTGTGGCAGCCACGGCTCCAATGGATGTATCCAGGTCGTTGCCCAGGGCCGCCATTACCGCCATTGAGATTCCTGCAATGAGCCCGTAAAAGGCCATAAAGGCCAGCACACTGGTCACAACCGATTCCTCAACGGCCATTTTATTTAACCTCACTGGTATCAGGGCATTGGGATGGATCATCCTTTTCAGTTCCTGGGTGGAATTCTTAAGCATCACCACGATCCGCATGATCTTGGGGCCACCCCCCGTGGATCCCGACGATCCTCCAAAGAACATCAGGATAAATATCAGCACCATGAGCCAGGGCGCCCAAAGCATGTAGTCGGCCGTTGTATATCCTGTGGTAGTGAGGATCGAGACCACCTGGAAGAGTGCATTTCTGAAGGCGGGCTCCAGTCCGCCCCCGCCGGTAAAGAACAGCCCGATGGTGACAAGCAGGGTGAAGCCCCCGATAAATCCGATATACCATCTGAATTCCTCATTGTTCCAGATTTTCCTGAACTGGCCGTGCATCCCGAAATAGGCCAGGGTGAAATTGGTACCGGCCAGGAACATAAACACGGTGATCACGTAATGAATGTAGGGCGAGTTCCAATGGGCGATGCTGGCCTGCTTGGTGGAATAACCTCCCGTGGCCATGGTGGTCAGGGAATGGCAAATGGCATCGTAGAGCCCCATATCCCCGGCCCAGAGCAGCATGGTCTCCGAAAGGGTGAAAAGCAGATAAATCAACCACAAACGCTTGGCGGTATCCTTGATATGGGGATGAAGCTTATCTGGTGTGGGACTGGGTACCTCGGCTGAGAACAGCTGCATTCCGCCAATTCCAAGGAAAGGAAGCAGTAGCAGGGTAAGCAGAATAATACCCATTCCCCCCAGCCACTGGATCAGGCTCCTCCAGAAAAGGACCCCGTGGCTCAGATCCTCGATATTGTTCAGAATGGAGGCCCCGGTGGTGGTAAATCCGGATATGGTCTCAAAAAAGGCATCTGTAAAATTAGGAATGGACCGTGTTATCAGGAAAGGAAGGGTCCCGAAAAGCGAAAACAGGACCCAGGCTCCCGTGACAATCACATAACCATCCCGACGGTTCAGCTTGAGGGCTGATTTCCTCAGGGGCAGATAGGCTCCCAGTCCGGCTGAAATGGTAATGGCACCCGCCAGCAGGAAGTTCAGGTAATCGCTCTCACCGAAAATCAGTGCCACGGGAACAGCAAGCCACATGAAAAAGCCTTCGGTGATCAATATCACACCCAGTATCTGGATAATGGTCCGGCGATTGAGCATGAATCCTAATTGAAAAACTTGCCAATGGTATGGATCACCCCGGGCAGGGCGAACACCACCACGCGGTCATAAGGTTTTATATGGGTTTCACCATGGGCAATAAAGGCGTTCTTACCACGGATAACCCCGCCCACAATAGCCTCACGCGGAAACTCAATTTCGGCCAGGGTCCCGCTGGTGGCCGGGGCGCCAGGTTTCACGATAAACTCCATCACCTCCGCTTCGGTCCCCGTAAGACACTTGATACTGGTAACCTCCTCGGCCATGGTAAAGCGGAAGATCCTGCTGGCAGTGATCAACTTCTTGTTGATAATGGTATCCACGCCGATATGCTCGGCCAGGGGAATATAATCCATATTCTCCACTTCGGCAATGGTCCTTTTGACACCCAGGTGCTTGGCAAGCAGACAGGAAAGGATGTTGGTCTCCGCATTACCGGTAACGGCAATAAAAGCATCCATCTTTTCCAGCCCTTCTTCACGCAATAGCCGCATATCCGTACCGTCCCCGTGGATGACCAGGGTATTGCTGAGCATATTTGACAGTGCATAACTATGCTGGCGGTCCTTTTCAATGAGCTTTACATAATGCTGGTTTCCCAGGGCATCAGCTGTTTTACGTCCGATCCGGCTTCCACCCAGGATCATGATATCCCGTACCTCAAACTGTTTCTTACCCGAATACTTGTAAAGTTGCTTAAGACCCGATTTGCTGCTGATCACATATACCAGGTCCCCGTTCTGGAACCGGTCATCCCCTGTGGGTACAATGGTCTTCGCATGCCTGGTAATGGCAACCGCCCTGTATTCCAGGCCATTATTTTCAGGGGCAAGTTCCCGCAGGGACTTATTGATGATAGGAGCATCCTGGTCAAGCCTGATCACATACATATGAAGTTTTCCGCCACCAAACTCAACCACCTCCGTACTGCCGGTCTCGGAAAGCAGGCCCACAATCTCGCGTGCGGCGATCTTCTCGGGATAGATCATATAGTCTACTCCCAGGTTCTCAAATATCTCTTTATTGGCAGGCAGCAGGTACTCCTGGTTATCGATGCGGGCAATGGTCTTCTTGGCTCCCAGTCTTTTGCTGAGAATGGCCGAATTTACGTTGACATCCTCGGAAGAGGTGACAGAGATCAGGAGGTCGGCCTTGGAGATCTTTGCCTCTTTCAACTGTGTAATGGAGTTTGCGTTCCCCTCAATGGTCATTACATCCAGTGTGCTTCCAATGGTCTTAAGGCGATCGCCATCATTGTCAATCACCACCAGATCGTGTTCCTCATTGCTGAGCATTTTAGCCAGATGAGATCCAACTTCGCCAGCCCCGGCTATTACTATATGCATAGTTTATACAAACAACAGGTCAAAATAAGGGATAATTGTCCAATAGTAAACATTCAGCTCCCTTTTTTTACCATCTTTTGACGTAGGCCCCGCTCAGATCTGTAAAATGGATCCGTTCATATTCAGTCCACATGCGTTCTTTATACCAGCTGCGGCTGGATCCGTCAATCACCAGGTCCACTTCCTCAAAGCGGTGCATTATGGGCCTGAGGTCCGCGGATGGTTCTGCTGAAAGCAGGATGAAATCGGGCCGGAATTCAAAGCCGGGGGACCGTTCCGCGTGCAGAAGCCCGGGCAGTTCCGTACACTCGGCTCCTCTTAACACCATCCCGCATATCCCCCCGGCCCCCAGCAACCAGATGCCCTCCCTGAGTCTGATGCAGCAGGAAACCCCGCCGGAAGTCCCTTCCACGGCTTCCCCTTCAAATTCAAATACGCGATTTTTAAATATCCGTCTGTTCCATGCCTGTGTTCTGTATGTCTCCATGAAATCCACCGAAATGCTGTCCCTGTACCAGCAGTAATGATCCACCCGGGTACCCGAGCGAATGCTCACATGGGAAGCTCCCCTGAAATGTGCGATGACCAGTTCGGAACCGGAGCATCTCCTTATTCCCGAGAAAGTGTTCAAGATCAGGTAGAATGCGATTAACAGCAGGAGCAGGTGAAATGGGAGCCGCTTTTGACCATGCAGTCCTGCCACGATCAGCAGCAAAGCCAGGAGCCAGATTAACAGCCCTGCGGGTTCCAGCTGCAGTTCGTCCAGGACGGCACCCGGCATTTCACTGAGGTATTCCATGGAACGATTCATGAACCGGGCCAGGGTCACAAGCAGGAAGGAACTGAAACGCTCCAGGATCCCGGCCAAAACGAAAGGTACCGAGCAAACGAAAATGGCAATAAGAACACTGAGCAGCGGTATGGCTATCAGGCTGGTTATCAATGAATAAACAGGCAACTGGTGAAAATAGTAGATCACCAGGGGGAAGGTGGCAAGCTGGGCTGCAAGGCTCACCGAGGCAGCTTCCCAGATCCATCGTAAAACAGGGTGCCTGAGCCGCAATACGTGTATGCTCAGCGGATGTATGGTCACAATGCCTGTGATTGCCGCGTAGGAAAGCTGAAAACCAACATCCATCAGGCGTAGGGGATCCGTCAGCACAAGAAGGAAAGCCGAAGCCAATACCACGTTAAGGGTCTGGATGCCCTCCCCTCTGATCCGGCTCAGGGAAAAGAAGGAAAACATCGTAACGGACCTGCAGACCGAGGAAGAGAATCCGGTAAGGAATGCATAAAACCAAAGAAGTGCCAGCACCAGCATGTTCTGCCCGGTTCCCCTCCGGAAGATCAGGCTCATCCAGGCGGTCATATGCTGCAGTACCCACCAGATCAGTCCCACATGCAGGCCCGATACTGCCAGCAGGTGCATTCCACCTGCATTTCTATACGCCTGGTACATATCATCGCTCAGGGCGGTACGATCGCCCAGGCAGACAGCTTTCAGAAGGGAAACCGCTTCCGCATCGCCCTGCCAGTGCCCGGACATCAGCCGCCGGATACGCACAGGATCCAGCTTTCTTTCCGCGGCTTCCACCTTTTTATTATGGGGAGAGGCCAGGGCCGATGATGAAATATAGAAGCGGTACCAGCAGTCATTCCTGCCCATAATCGTCCTGTAATCGGGCATGCCGGGATTCCCGCTTTCCCGGATGCCTGCGAGCCTGCCACAATATTGCCAGTGCTCCCCTGTGGCCGGAAACAGGGAATCGGCCGGTTCGGACATATGGCACCTGAGCACTGTTCTTATCTGGCAGATGCCATGGTCCGTCCCAATAAGCTGAACCTTCATATCAAAAACATGGCCATATGCCGCGGGGCGGGGCGGGCCGCACAGCTCCCCTCTGACCAATACCCACCGGTCCTCCGGCAGGGCGGGATCATGGGGCCGGGAGTGGATCCCGGACCCGAGCCCTGTTAGAAAAAAAATCAGGAGCAGGACTAGGGGGTTCAGCCAGGGTATGGCAGCCGGAGTGTTCCTCTGCCATTTAAAGATCACAAATACCAGGAGCGTGAGTACCGTAAGGGGGATGAATAGCTGGACAGGCTCGATACTTGTGTTTGCATTTATTCCGGTCAGTACTCCTCCAAAAAATGGCACGAGGACGCGTAACATGGGTATTTTTCTGAGATCGAACATGATATGCGCCAGGTTCCTTCTGGTAAATTCATGCACTGAAAAGAAAAATATCTGCTATTATCATAAATTATTTGAACCTTTACTGTCAGTTTTAGTTTTATATACGAGAAAACCAATAACACATAATCTTTATCAAATGGCAACACTTACAACAACTCACATGGGAGTCACCCTGAAAAACCCTCTGATCCTGGGTGCGTGCAACCTCTCAAATAATCTGGATAAACTCAAGGAGGCCGAACGGGCAGGTGTGGCAGCCATTGTCTACCGCTCCCTGTTTGAGGAGCAGATTCAGCTGGAAGACAACGAACTTACCACACAGCTGGAAGCTTACGATGATCGCCATGCCGAGATGATCAATCTCTTTCCGAAAATAGAACATGGCGGTCCCAAAGAGCATCTGCATAACCTTAAGCAGGTGCTGGATGCCGTATCCATTCCGGTCTTTGCCAGTCTCAATGCCGTGTACAAGGAGTCCTGGCTGGAGTATGCCCGATTGCTGGAAGAGCTGGGTGTTGCCGGACTGGAACTGAACTTTTTCTCCGTCCCCCGCGATTTTGACAAATCGGGGCATGACGTCATCCTTCATCAGATCGAAATTCTGAAGGCAGTAAAAGCGGCTGTAAAGATCCCCGTAAGCGTTAAGCTAAGTCCCTTCTATACCAATGTGCTGAAAACCATCAAAGATATGGATGAAGCCGGTGCCGATGCCTTTATACTGTTCAACAGGCTGTTCGAACCGGATATCGATGTGGAAGCTGAAAAGCATGTCTCTCCATGGAACCTCAGTACACACAGCGACCATCGTCTGTCCATACGCTACATCGGCCTTACCTATGGTAACCTGAACGCCACTGTGGCTGCCAACAACGGGATCTATGAAGGAATCGATATCGTGAAGATGATCCTGGCCGGTGCCACGGCAGTTGAAGCGGTCAGCACCTTCTATCATAATGGTGTGTCTCACGCAACAGAGATGCTGAAAGAGCTGGAGGAATGGATGGACCGCAAGGAATATGAAACCATTGAGGACTTCAGGGGAAAGCTTAGCAGCAAGTCCATCAACGACCCCTTCGTATACAAGCGTGCCCAGTATATTGACATGCTCCTTAAGTCAGACGATCATTTTCATGCGGTGATTTAGGAAAGCATTCGCTTATAAAACTGAAAGAGGCCGTGCCTGCAGGTACGGCCTTTTATTTTGCAGATCTTTCATTCCTCAGGGACCTTCCCTTCCGGTTCCTGATCCTGTATTCTGTATGCCGTCATATTGCCTGCCAGCTTTCTGAACAGGCTGAGAAATAGCTCCTGTTCCTCCCCGGAAAAATCCTTCAGGATCTGCTTTACGTAGTGATGATTGGTGTAATTGATCTCAGCGCAAACCTGCCTCCCCGAATTGGTAAGATGAATAAGGGCCAGGCGCCGGTTCTCGCGCGGAGTAACCCGCTTGACCAGTTTGATGCTCACAAGTCCGTCAATGGTCCTGCTCACCGTGCTTTTATCCAGGGAAAGCCTGGAAGCCAGGTTAGATACGGAAATCTCCCTGCACCTTTCAATTTCCAGCAGGGTGAGACATTGTGGCAGACTGATACCATTGCAACAGGAAGCATGATTTTGTATAAAAAGCTCCTGGTCAAAGATCCTCAGGACCCTTCTGAATTCACGTATATATTCTTCTTTCATTCCATGTTTTAAAATTCGTGGCCCCTTAACAACATGTCTCATTTCCGGCACAATCACACTGAGGTTCCGTGCCCTTCAGGAACCCGTTAATAACGGCAGAGGCACAGCCCACACCATGCTTCACTGTGAGCGCTCCGGGGAGGCAGTTCAACTGGCAGGCACCGCATTCCATGCATTTGTCAGGATGGACCAGCTCTGCCCTTTTGCCTTCCATTCTAAACACATTGTGTGGACAGACCTCAACGCAGAGGCCACAGGCGATGCAAAGAGAAGGATCGTATTTCAGGGTGGTGACATTCTTCAGGTACAACTGGGTGTCCATGCTATAACAATTTTGAGATGACAAGCAGTACAAGGCCTGCGCAGGCCAGTAGAATCTGAAGGGGAACGAAGATCCGCATTTCCTTCCTTACTCCACTTAATGAGGTATAGGTACTCGCACCTGTAAAATTCATGGCGAGAAAAGATGCAATGGCCCCCGATATGAGGAACCAGGCAAGCATTGCAAGCCTGCTCAAGTCCTGGTGCCCGAAAAGCAGCAGGAGACCAAAGACCAGCATTCCTGTCACAAGCCCCTTGCCCCCGAATTGCCTGAATGGTAAAAGCGGAAGCAGCAGGGGAGATAGGAATGCACCGCTTATGTAGGCAGCAAGTATATAAAATGCGGCCATGGGGCCTTCGTCCCGGATCAGTTGAAACGAATAGCCATTGGATTGGACTCCGGACAGAAGGGCCATGAAGACAATGGCAAGCAGAAGGTACGGCAATGAGTTGACCAGCTCCACACCGGTCAGGATAAACCTGTCCTTCAGCCTGAATTCTACGGTCCTGATAGCTTCTTCCTTTTTATATCCCGCTGCCAAATATTCTTTTATGTCCGCTGCACGAACGGGTCCGAACTTCACAGAAAAACCACATGCCGTTTTTACCAGTTGAGCTGATATCCCGGGGGCCCCCAGCTGCGGAACAATGAGCCGCCTGTGGGATACCATATGCTCCAGACTCGAATCATTCACCTGCCTGATCAGTTC
>Ga0209536_100016282_pt1 | contig 10578 bp, 9 predicted proteins | sample DeeMarSeWOR28_12_FD_187461 | JGI IMG/M metagenome (GOLD analysis project Ga0209536, IMG submission 187461) | Marine sediment microbial communities from White Oak River estuary, North Carolina - WOR-2-8_12 (SPAdes) (version 2) | ecosystem: Environmental > Aquatic > Marine > Intertidal zone >...
CTAGATCAGTTCATTAATTTTGGGGGCGATTTCTTCAGGGCTGTCAACCACGTAAGCCCCGGCCTCCGTCAAGGCCTTGATCTTGCCCTGGGCGGTCCCTCGCCCGCGTTCAACGATACTGCTGGCATGCGAAAATCGCATGCCCTCCGGTGCCCAGGCGCCCGCGATGAAGACGACCAGCGGTTTGGTGAATTCACCGTTGGCAACCGTTTCGGCGGCTTCTTCTTCCAGGGTTCCGCCGATTTCACCAAAAATGGCCACGGCCTTGGTCTGGTCATCGGTTTCGAACTGCTTGAGAACATCGGCCATGGTCAATCCCAGAACGGGCTCCGTGCCGATGTGCATGGCCGTGCTGATGCCCAGGCCCGCCACCTTCAGTGCCCAGGGAACCGTACCCGACTGACCACCGCTGCGCGAAATAACGCCCACCGGGCCCGGATTAAACAGCTTCTTGGCCCAATCGACACTTCCGCCCAGCCAGCCCATGGCCGCCTTGCCCGGGCTGATGATGCCCAGGCTGCCGGGTCCCAGTATTTTGGCATCATTTTTCAAAGCATAGTTTACCATGGCGATAACATCGTGGACCGGGATGCGCTCCACCGGCGAGACAACAAATTTGATACCGGCGTCAATGGCTTCGTAGACGGCGCTTTTGAGGGCCGGCCCGGGAATAAAGGTTACGGTGGCATCCACCATCCCTTCATTTTTGATGGCTTCCAGAACGGTATTATAAACCGGCAGACCGTGAACCTCTTCACCACCGCGGCCCGGTGTCACCCCGGCGACCACCTTGGTTCCGTAGCCCTTCATAAACGCGGTCCGCAACGACCCTTCCCGGCCTGTCATGCCCTGGACAATGACTCTTGTATTTTCATCTAGCAATATTGACATATTCTCCCCCTGCTATTCTGTTCCGTGCTTTTTTCTGTAATCCGCCAATCCTTCGATGGGAACCTCGATGGTGATGGCCGAATTGCCCCTGAACCAGCACTCGTACTCGCAGGCCAGACATTCGGTGCCCTTGCGCGCCAACTCATCGGGAGATCCCGCCACCGCCGGTTTACCGTCTTTTAAAACCAGAATGCCCCGGCTATAGGTCTTGCAGGCTTCGACACAGGCATGGGTTTGACAGCCTTCACATTTTTCCTCATCGATGATGACCTTTATCGTTCTTTCGTTAAATTCCATCGTATTCCCCCATCTTCAGATGATTGCATATTTTTAATTGATTGCTGATGAATTCGTAAAAAGCCGGATTCATCATGTGTTTGGTGTTTCGTATTTGGTGTTTGGTATGAAATATTGTGTGTCACATGCAACTGTTAGATCACCAAACACTAAACACCAAATACTAAACACTTTCGTAAAAAGGTCTCTTTCTTACCTTTTTACGAAATCATCAATATTCAATAGTCATTTATCCTTGCGGTATTCATCGACCAGGGCCCTGACGCGGCCACCGATGAATTTGGCATCGTAGACATGCTCGCGGTCATAAATTTCTATTCTGGCATCGAGATCCGCCAGGCCTTCTTTCAATATCTCCTGGGATCTTTCTTCTTTGTTGCCGCACAGCAGCAGCACCACGGGAAATCCCGGTCTTTTGGGCAGTTCCTCCCTCAGGGCCTTTACGATGGCGTGGGCATGATGCCATTGCTCCTGGTTGGCCATCATAAAGCCGGCCAGGAAATAACCTTCAATCCCGGGGATGGACATGATCAGCTTTATCACCCGGTAGACTTTGGAGGCCGTCGGGTTGCCGCTGGTATCGGCATAATCGGCCACCTTCAGGTCCACCTTGTTGAGGGCATCCATGCCGAGCATAGCCGCGCCGCCGCCGATCCCGTGGTAGCCGACGTATCCGCCTTTGGCCACCTCTTCGGGCTCTGCCATCTGGGCCACATAGCTGGTACCGCGAAAATCGCTTTCCTCAAAGGACCAGGCGATCAGGTCGAACTCGGAGGGCTCTTTGAGAAACTCACGCCCGATTTTGATTCCCAGCTCGGGGTGCCGAAAAAGTGCCTGGTCATCGATGGCCATCCGGCAGTCGGCTGCCAGGACTTTATTGTCCGCAGTCAACACCAGTGGATTTATCTCCAGGGTGCGGCAGTCCATCTTCTGAAAGGCCTTAAAAAGCTTGAAGACAATATCGGCTACCTGGCGCAGGACCTTGCCTTTGACCCCCATCGAGGACACCATGTTGAGGGTGTCGTACGGCATCAGCCCCTTGATAACATCCACGTTCATGATCGCAATCTTGTCCTCGGGAACCGACTCGATATCCACCCCACCTTCGGGACTGAACATCAGCACCGGGCCGCGCACCTCCTGGGCGGAGTTAATAATCACACCGGCGTAAAATTCCTGAGTGATATCTAGCTTTTCCTCAACCAGGACCTGCTTGACCTCGAGTCCTTTAACCGCCATCCCCAGGATTTCCGCCGCCACTTTTTCAGCCTCATCCGGGGTGTCGGCAAATTTTACGGCACCTGACTTGCCCCGGCCTCCCGCCCAGACCTGAGCCTTCACCACCACGGGCCGGCCCAGCCTCTCGGCCGCCGCTCTGGCCTCTTGAGGGGAATTCGCGACCACCCCTTCTGGAATCGGGATACCCGATTTGCTGAAAATTTCTTTACCCTGATACTCAAAAAACTTAGCCATACTGCCTCCATCACCATGATGGTGTCCATCCGTAAACGGCGTCTTTTTCCACCGGGGACGTTATCGGTCGACTTAAATCCCCGGAATACCAAAAGCATTCCTTCGGTTTAAGTTTGCCTTTCGCCGGGCCTGGACGCCAAATCCACCTTTTCAGGATGGACACGGTTTAAAGATCTATGTTTAATCCGGAATGTTACAGTGGTAAGACCAACTAACCATAAACCATAAATGTAAACACCTGTCAAGGGGTTTATCCGTATCAAAAAATTGGGGTTGACAACGATATTTGGTGATAATATAGTATCTTCACTATGATTTGGTTCGGGTTGAGCGATTTCGGCAGCCCGCCGGCATAACCGCTTTGGCCGGATAAAATCTTAACCTTTTGCCCCCAAAATCTCCCAAGGTATGATGGTCAGGCCAAAATTCAAACCGATCAAGCAGGAAAAAATCTCAACCAAAATAGTGGAGCAAATCAAATCCCTTATCAAAGAGGGGGAATTGAAACCGGGCGACGCCCTGCCACCCGAAAGAGAGCTTGTCAAAGTCTTTAACGTCAGCCGCGCTTCTCTGCGCGAAGCCTTGAATTCGCTGGCCGGCATGGGATTTGTGGAAATGTCCCAAAAGCAGCGCACGATCGTTAAATCCCTGGCGTCGGGCAGAATGACCGAACCGCTTCACCTTCTGATAAAGGACGACATCCAAACGGTTTTTGAGCTGATTGAGGTCCGCAAGGCCATCGAAACCTGGAATGCGTTTCACGCCGCCCAAAGGGCCAAAGCGGACGATATCACCCGTCTTGAAAAAGCCCTCGAATCAATGGAAACCAAATTGGCGCAGCACATCAGCGTGGTTGAAGACGACGCGGATTTTCACCTGGCAATCGCGGAGGCCACCCACAATAAAATACAGACCCATTTGATGTTCTCGATCTATGACCTGCTGAAAGAATCTCTGGGTGGGTACTATGAGCTCATCGATATGCAGAACGTATATCAGCAACATCGCCTGGTGGTAGACGCAATCAAAAATCGCGACGCGGAACTGGCAAGCAGTCGGATGCGCGATCATCTCGATTATGTGGAGTCCAGGGTAAAGGAATTTTCCGCTAACGATGGGGCGTCCAACTGAGAATTCATCTTTTCCATTTCAAAGCGCCTTAAACACGATATCCTCGTTAACCTCCCGCATGATTTTCAGAATTTTCTGAATAGTTTCATCGGAAGTGCAGGCATACAGATAGGCCTTTTCACGTTCCAGCCGGAAGCGGATAAACCCGTATTTAATCAGGGCCCATTTCGGCCCTTCCACCATCCCGATTGCCACTGCCTTAACCTGAATAATCCGCCGGAAGCTGGTCAGTTCCATGTCGCCGTCGGCGGTGATGCTGACCTTATAAGATATGGCCAGGGCAAAATACCAGGCGTAGACCATGAGAAAGGTGATCATGAGGCTGCGGGCCAGGGGCCATCCCCAGGAGAACCCGATCGACCCGATCAGCAAAAGACAAATGACGGTCCAGGCGATTAAAATCCCAAAAAAGACCCCCACGAAAAGGACGGGTGATTGATAAACATAGTGTTTTGGTATAGTTAAGGATTTCGTCACTATTTACATCCTGCGGGGATATCCCACGCCAGCGCCATCATGATTTTGGACTGACCATCATACCGCCTTAGTTTACCGGTAAAACGGGTGGTTTCGAATCACGGAATGCTCAGGGTCAACAGAAACAGCGACTGTAGCCATTCTGCTAACCAGAAGAAATCGTAAAATATAATTGCCGGATAGCTTTGTCAACCCTAATCTCCCGGGTGGAAAAAAAACTTGACAGGCCTATTTTATTGTGTTTAATGGAAAGCTGGTCTTACCATCCGTAACATAAGCGTACGGCTTTTCTTGCTAAAAAGTTTGTAGCCCGGATGGATCAAGGCCGATGCGCCGGGAAATCTTCGGTTGATTTTCCGGCTCAAGGATAGGGGAGTCAACGACCACCCGCAAAGCGGGTGGCTTGGATTTTCCCGCCCTTGGGGCGGGGAAAGACAAAAGCACGTAAGTGCTTTAATCGTTGCGGTTGTAATCCGCCTCAGGCGGATTTGTAAACAACCAATCATTTCTTTCATTCTCCCGCCCTTTGCCGGTATGTGGGGACCGCGTGGCAAACGATTACCGGCAAAGAATGTTTTCTTGACACGTAAGTATTATCTTTGTAAGAAAGTCTGGTACCGCATTACAGAAACGTGTTCTATAATGCGAAACGCCAGTGCAATCCCTTCTCTCCTTCGGGCTGAAAAAGCCCGAGCCGGTTTTCAGCAAACCGCAATATATGATGACAGGAAGGGACATATCCAAGTGTAGTCCGGTAGAAATTGTTGCCGGGGATTTCTCGGTGGATGGATTCGCACCGGATTTGGCGAGCGCTGTTTTAGAGCACCCGGCCAGAACGGGCGAAGCAGTCCATCATAACTTTCTCAGAGGAGGTAGAGATTATGAAGAAGGATAAGACGGAAAAGGCCCCGAAAAAAACCACTCGACGGAACTTCCTGAAAAAAGGCGTTGCGGTAGCCGGGGCAGCAGCAGTGGCACCCACTCTATTTAATATCCGAACCGCTAAATCAGCACCGATCACCTGGCGCATCCAGACCTCATGGCCCGGCGGCATCGGCCTGGATATTTTCAGAGAATGGTGTAACGGCATCCAGGAAAAAAGCGGCGGCGAATTGATCTTCAAACCGTTTACCGCCAAGGATGTCGTCGGTGACTTCCAGTTGTTTGACGCGGTTAAAAACGGCGTTCTGGAAGGCATGAACCCGTTTACGATTTACTGGGCCGGCCGTATGCCGGCGTCGGTTTTTTTAACCTCCTACCCCATGGGCATGCGCAATCCCCATGAATGGGATGTCTTCTACTACGGTCTCGGTGGCATCGAAATCACCCGCGACCTTTTTGCGCAATTCGACATGTATTATGTGGGCCCGATCCACCACGGCCCCAACATCATCCACTCCAAGGTGCCCATCCGCTCTATCGAAGACTTCCGCGGCCGCAAAATGCGGGTTCCGGGCGGAATGGTTGCCGAGCTGTTCACCGCCGCCGGCGCCAAAACCACCCTGCTGCCCGGCAGTGAAATCTTCCCGGCCCTGGAAAAAGGCACCATTGACGTGGCCGACTACGTGGGTCCGGCAGTTAACTATGCCCTGGGCTTTCACCAGGTCACCAAGTACATCTCCATGGGCCCGGCCGGCTTTATGTCCATCTACCAGCCCGTCGACTTGATGGATCTCACCGTTGGGATGAAAGTATGGAACGAACTGCCCCAACACCTGAAGACCTTTGTGGAAATGGAAGTACACAGCTATTCCGACATTCATCATGCCAAGATCCAAAAAGCCGACCAGGATGCGTGGGTCAAATTTGAAGAAGCCGGTACGATTGTAACCCGGTTGAAAGAAGACGATGTCGCGGCCTTCACCAAACTGGCCGTGCCGCTGTGGTACAAGTGGGCCAACCGCGACAAATACGCGGCCAAGGTGTTCAAGATGCAGCTCGACTACATGATGTCGGGCAGCCTCGGCTACGTCACCCCCGAAATGATCAAGGGCCAGCAGCTGAAGTTTGTGTAAATTCAAGTTCATGACTTCCGCCGTTGATCTGACAACGACGAATAAGGAACCGCCTCCGTGGCGGTTCCTATTTTCATATATTGGCCGAAACCTGGCTGCGATTGTCGGGGGATGAAACTGTTCGGAGGCGGCCGGTTATATCACGCGGCCGTTTAGTTCAAATAATACTTTTCAAGTTAGGATAGATTTATGCCACACATGACTTTTGTACTACCTCACTGGCTTTACTGGGGCGGTTTGATTTTCGTGCCCTTTATCGCAATGTACATCGTTCGCAAGCAGAGAGGCAAGGAAGTCGACGGCACCTTATCAAAACGCATTGCCTACCTGCTTTGGTTTTGCGGCGGATTTATCGGACTCCATCGTTTCTACGTCAGAAATGTCCTGGGCTTCGTCTATATTCCCGTTTTTATCGCCCTCCTGCTGTTTAACGTCCAGGTGCGCAGTGCGGTGGATCAGATTTCCGGTGCCAAAAATGAAGTCAGCATCGCCGAGTTTAATCTCGAGAGAGCTCAAAAGGCGGTGGAGAACGGCCAGGACGGTGCCCAGCAAAAGCTGGATATTGCCAAACAGGAAATGGCCACCGCCCAGCAGGGTTTGGCTAAAGAGCAGGCTGTTTACGACAGCTGGTTCCGCTACACCAGTATCGCAGCCATCGTTATCGGGATCTTGCTGCTGATCGATGCCTTTTTGCTGCCGGGTCTGGTAAGAAAATGCGCGGAACGGGAAAAACCCACCGAAGAGGAGATTGCCAGAGCCAGGGCCAAAAAGGAGGAGTTCGAGAGGCTTGGCAAAGCCGAAGCAACCATTGAGGTTGAAGTTCAAAATCCGTTTTTTCACTGGATCGACAAGATCAATGGCTATGTCGGCGAGTATGTCAGCTTCTGGTCGATCATCGCCGTATTTGTCTATTACTACGAAGTGCTGGCCCGCTATCTCTTCAATTCCCCTACCAACTGGGCTCATGAAAGCATGTTTCTGATGTTCGGCATGCAGTATGTGATGGCAGCCGGATTTACCCACCGTGAGCACGCCCATGTCCACGTGGATGTCATCTACCAGTTCTTCCCGGTCCGCGTGAAAGCTGCCATCAACGTGTTTACGTCGATCTTCTTTTTTATTTTCTGTATTGTCTTATTCTGGACCGGCTGGGTGTTTGCAGCGGACTCCATCAGCGTGTGGGAGGTGTCATTTACCGAATGGGCCATTCAGTACTGGCCGGTAAAATGTACATTGGCCGCCGGTGCGCTGCTGCTGATGCTCGACGGCATTGTCAAATTGATCAAGGATCTGGTCGTCCTTTTTGGAAAGAGGGTATAAACTATGGGTTTGGAAATAACGATTGGCTGGCTTACATTTTGGATGTTTAGTACGTTGATTTTCCTGCTCCTGCTGGGTCTGCCGCTGGCCTTTGTCACCGGCGGCCTGGGAGTGGTGTTCTTATTTCTATTCGGGGATGCGCAGATGCTTCACATCTTGCCGTCGCGTATCTTTCCGTTTATGACCGACTATCAGCTATCGGCCATCCCGCTGTTTATTTTCATGGCATCGGTGCTGGCTGCGGCCGGGTTGATCGAAGAGCTGTTTGACGTGGTCTACCAGATTCTGGGCGGCTTGAAGGGTGGATTGGCCACCGCCACCATTATCGCCGCGACCATTCTGGCCGCCATGGTGGGCGTGATCGGTGCCGCCGAAGTGACCATGGGCATTGTTGCTTTGCCGGCCATGCTCAAACGCAAATACAACCCGGTGATGGCCTGCGGGTCCATCCTGGCCGGGGGGACGCTGGGCATCCTGATCCCGCCGTCGATTCTGGCCATTATTTTTGCGGTGGTCGCCCAGCAATCGGTGGGCGAGCTGTTTATCGGCGCATTTTTTCCGGGCTTTTTGCTTTCGGGCATGTACATCCTTTACGTCACCGGCCTTAGCTACATCAAAGATGGCTACGGACCGGCCCTGCCGAAAGAAGAGCGGATCAGTGTCAAAGAAAAAATCATATTACTCAAGGGTATTATCGCACCGATCCTGCTGGTTTGCCTGGTTTTGGGGGTCATTTTTACCGGTGTGGCCACCCCGGTGGAAGCGGCCGGTATCGGTACCTTCGGCGCCCTGGTGGTTGCCGCCCTGTCGCGCAAGCTGTCCTGGACCAATATTGCCACCGCCGCCATCACCACCCTCAAGGCCTCCACCATGGTGCTGTGGATTATGTTCGGCGCCAGTATATTCGTCGGCTTCTACATCGTCAACGGCGGACAGCAGTTTGTGACCGCGTCCCTGCTGGGCACCGGCCTGGGTCCTTACGGCATTCTGCTGATCATGATGGTCCTGCTGATCCTGCTCGGCATGTTTCTGGACTGGGTGGGTATTCTTTTGCTGGCGGTTCCGATTTTTGCTCCGATCATGCGTTCTTTGCCCTGGGATGGCGTGTTTGGTTTTGCGGGAGTACCCGCAGGCGAGGTATCGTTATGGTTCGGAGTGGTCTACATGGTGAACATGCAGATGTCCTTTTTGAGTCCGCCTTTCGGCTACGCGCTGTTTTATCTGAAAAGTGTGGCGCCGCCGGAGATCACCATGGGAATTATCTTCCGGGCCGCCGTGCCGTTTCTCTTTCTGCAGGCCATCGGGCTGGCCCTGGTGGTGATCTTTCCCGAAATTATTCTATGGTTGCCCAGGATTGTCTATGGCAATTAGCTCAGGGACCGCCGGGACGGCGCTTTATGCTGTTCCGGCGGTCCTTATTTGAACGGTGGGTTAGGTCCTCCGCGCCCTTGCCTGCAGGTGCGTGCTGTCCCCGAGTCTTTTCATCCGCCCTGATTATATAACACCAACTGAAATTATTAGGTGAGATGAAGTCACTTTTAAAAGCCATCACTACCATCGACGCGGTTGCCGAAGCCGGCTGTGTCGGCATTCGAGAGCTTTCTTCCATTACCGGCTATCCGCCCTCAACCATTCATCGCATCGTCTCCACCCTGGTGGAAAAAAACTACTTCCAACAGGATCCGGTCACCAGGCGCTATTCACTGTCGTTTCGGTTTTTAGAACTGGGCACCCGGTATCAACAGCAAACCCATTTAACCACCATTGCCCTGCCCCATCTGGAGCGGCTCATGGCGGCTACCCGCGAAAGCGTCAACCTCGCCGTCCGCGAAGGCGACAGCATGGTCTATCTGGACGTCGTTCAAAGCAACTATTCCATGCTCCAGCTTTTCACCCGGCCGGGTGCCCGGGTTCCCCTGTATGCCACCGGCGTGGGGAAATTATTCTTGAGCCAAATGCCGGACGATGAACTGGATGCTTATCTGCAACGATCGCATCCCACTGCCTACACCTCATACACCCTGGTGAAAAGGGATACGCTTATCACAGACCTGCAAAAGATTCGCAGCCGGGGATACTCGGTGGACAACCAGGAAATGGAAGAAGGGGTTCGCTGTGTTGCCGCCCTTGTCTTTGACCACCAGGGCAAACCGGCCGCCTCGGTTTCGGTCAGCGGCGCGGCAATGCGGGTCACACCGGATCGGATTGAGCAATTTGGGACCCGGGTCAAAGCTTGCGCCCTCGCCATATCCAGCCAGCTGGGATTTAACCCCGCCAAATCCAGCCAAATCTTTAGCATTTGACATATCGGCATTGATAATTTACCCTCTACTTTTTTCGGAAAAACAATTATGCCCGTTCTAGACGACATCAGCATCACCATCAGCCCCGACGAACTTCGCCAACGGCTGCACATGGAACCGGACCGCAGCCTGGATGAGGTTCAGCCACTCGTCGATGTTGCCGTCAAACTTATCAAGCCCCGGGCACTTTACGATGTGCGTTATATCGATGAAAAGCTTGAAGATGCCGTCGTTATCGATGGCCGGCGGTTTAAAAGCCGGGTGCTGCGCAAAAACCTGGACCGGATCGAGAGGGTTTTCCCGTTTGTGCTTACCCTTGGTCCCGAACTGGGTGAAAAACAAGCCGCCAGCAAGGATCTTTTAGAAAATTATTATCTGGATATCATCGGCCATGTTGCCCTGAATTCAGCCCGCCGACATCTAAAGCGGCATTTGAAATCAACCTTTGGGGTGGAGAAAATTTCTTCCATGGCGCCGGGCTCGCTGGCCGATTGGCCTATCGAGCAGCAGACCCCCCTGTTCGAGATGCTGGGCAATGTCGAAGCTGCCGTCGGCGTAAAACTTAACGACAGCCTGCTGATGTTGCCGGCCAAATCCATATCCGGTATTTATTTTCAGGCCGAAGCTTCTTTTTTCAGCTGTCAACTGTGTCCCCGGCAGCGGTGCGAGTC
>Ga0209536_100016283_pt1 | contig 10578 bp, 8 predicted proteins | sample DeeMarSeWOR28_12_FD_187461 | JGI IMG/M metagenome (GOLD analysis project Ga0209536, IMG submission 187461) | Marine sediment microbial communities from White Oak River estuary, North Carolina - WOR-2-8_12 (SPAdes) (version 2) | ecosystem: Environmental > Aquatic > Marine > Intertidal zone >...
ATTCCACGCAATAAAAGCCGGAATGGACATGGGAATTGTAAATGCCGGACAGTTGGAAGTATATGAAGAAATCCCGAAAGATCTTCTTGAAAAAGTCGAAGACGTTATACTTAACAGGAAACCTGACGCTACAGAAAGACTAATTGAGTTTGCCGAAACAATCAAAAGGAAAGACAAAACCGAAGAGAAAAAAGATGAGTGGCGTAAACTTTCTGTTGAAGAAAGACTAAAACACGCACTAATCAAAGGCATTGTTGATTACATTGATAAAGATGTTGAAGAAGCAAGATTAAAATATTCTCAGCCACTTGAAATTATTGAGGGTCCGTTGATGGCAGGAATGAATGTCGTGGGAGATTTGTTCGGTGCGGGGAAAATGTTTCTGCCTCAGGTTGTGAAAAGCGCGAGAGTGATGAAGAAAGCCGTGGCAATTCTCATTCCTTATATCGAAGCTGCGAAAGAGAAAAATCAGAGCTCCCGGCAGCGTGGTAAAGTATTAATGGCAACGGTTAAGGGAGATGTACACGACATCGGTAAAAATATTGTTGGGGTTGTGCTTGGATGCAACAATTATGAAATAATAGATCTCGGCGTGATGGTCCATACAGAGAAAATTCTGCAAACAGCTATTGATGAAAAAGTTGACATCATTGGTTTAAGCGGACTAATTACTCCATCACTTGACGAAATGGTTCACGTGGCGAAAGAAATGGAAAGAAGGGGAATGAAACTTCCCCTGCTTATCGGCGGCGCCACAACTTCAAGAGTGCATACAGCCGTAAAGATTGCACCAAATTATAGTGGTGCCGTAATTCACGTTCTCGATGCGTCGCGAAGTGTTCCGGTGGTTTCAAACTTGTTGAATGAAAGTAGTAACGAAAGAGAAAAATTTATTCAATCTTTTAAAGATGAATATTTACAGTTAAAGAAAGATTACGAAAAGAAAAAATTTGATAAAAGTTTTATTTCTCTTGAGGAAGCAAGGAACAATCGTTTAATGATTGATTGGACCAATTCAGAAATTAAAAAACCAAAAAAGCCCGGATTAACGGTTCTTCAAAATTATCCACTTTCTAAACTAAGAAGCTATATTGACTGGACACCTTTCTTTATGACCTGGGAATTAAAGGGTAGGTATCCGTCTATACTTGAAGATAAAAATGTTGGCACCGAAGCAAAGAAACTTTTTGACGATGCAAACAAACTGCTTGATGAAGTAATCAATAAAAAACTTCTTACTGCTAACGGAGTTGTTGGATTGTTTTCTGCAAATTCTGTTGGTCTTGACGATATTGAAATTTATTCTGACGAATTCAGAGGCGGAGTTAAACGGATTCTTCATACAATAAGGCAGCAAATGCAGAAATCTTCAGGAGAACCAAATATTGCTCTTGCAGATTTTATCGCACCGAAAGAATCGGGAGTTAAAGATTACATTGGAATGTTTGCTGTCACGGCGGGAATCGGCATAGAGAAGCTTATTGAGAAATATGAAAAAGAGCACGATGATTACAATAGCATAATGGTTAAAGCCATTGCCGACAGGCTTGCAGAAGCTTTTGCAGAACATCTTCACGAGCTTGTTAGAAAAGAATATTGGGGATATACTTCAAATGAAGAGTTTTCAAACAAAGAATTAATAAAAGAAAAATATGTTGGCATTCGACCCGCTCCGGGATATCCTGCACAACCAGACCACACGGAAAAACCAATCATATTCTCTTTGCTTGATGCGGAAAAGAATACAGGAATAAAACTGACGGAAAGTATGGCTATGTATCCAGCTGCAAGTGTTAGTGGATTATATTTCTCACACCCCGAATCAAAATATTTTACTGTTGGAAAAATCGGCAAGGACCAGGTTCTTGACTATCATCGCCGCAAAGGTATGAGTGTTGAAGAAGTTGAAAAGTGGTTAAGCCCGATATTGAATTATTGATTATCATCTAAAAAATTATTGAAATTGTTTGGTCAAAAAGAGCCATTACTATAACTTTGCCCTTCAAATAGAACACCGTTAAAACTTAACAGGAATAGATTATGACCGAGAACAGTCCTGAAAAAAAAGCTACCATATCTTCATTCTCAAAAAATTACTGGATAGTAATTCTGATGGAATTTTTTGAGCGCGGCTCATATTACGGAATGATGAGCATTTTGTCTGTCTATATGACGGACCAGCTTGAATTTTCTAAAGAAAGTGTAGGCGTAATAAAAAGCACAATTCAGCCACTGCTTTATGTTCTTCCTATTCTCTCAGGGGCAATAGGTGAACGTTTTGGTTATAAAAGACTGCTGACATTTGCTTTTATCTTTCTAGGATTAGGATACTTTCTGACCAGCCAAACCACCGAATATGTTACTGTATTTGCTAGTTTGATTATAATGGCTGTCGGTGCTGGTGCCTTCAAACCAATGATATCAGGAACAATTGCCAGGGAGACAAACGAAAGCAACAGTACACTCGGGTTTGGCATTTTCTATTGGTCAATTAACCTGGGTGCATTTTTATTCCCGCTGATTCTTGTCCCTTATATCAAAAACACATTCGGCTGGGAATATGTAATGCTGGCTTCTGCAATAGGTACTGCGTCAATGCTGATTCCAACATTTCTTGTTTATAAAGAACCGAAAAAACCGGAGAACACAAAAACTGTTTATGAAGTTTTAAAAGGTGCGGTAATGGTTCTTACTGATGTAAGATTTATCGGACTGATTGTTATTTATTCCGGGTTCTGGATTCTTTATTTCCAGATGTTTGATTCGGTTCTCTGGTATGTGCAGGCATACGTAGATGCATCATCTGTTGATAATTTTGTAAACGGAATTTTTTCTGCAGTCGGTATAAATCTAAACTGGAAATTCGATATCGAGCATGTTACAGTAATTAATGCAGGAACGATAATACTTTTGCAAATCCTTGTCTCCAATATTGTAAAACACACCAAGGCGTTGCCCACGATGATCGCAGGAATAGCGATGGGAACTGTTGGCATGGCGATACTTGCAATCAACACAAACATTTGGGTTTTTATTCTTGGGATTGTAATTTTTTCCATTGGTGAAATGACGGCGCATCCCAAATTTATAAGCTACGTTGGACTTATTGCACCCGAGGATAAAAAAGCTCTTTACCTCGGATATGCATTTCTTTATGGAGTTCTTGGCAGTTTCATAGGTGGAATTCTCGGTGCAAATCTTTATGTTCACTTTGTTGATAACTTAAACCAACCGAGCACCTTGTGGATTATCTTTTCAATGATAGGTGTGGTTACAATTATAGGATTAATATTATATAACAAGTTTCTTGCCCCGAAGAAATATTAGTTAAAGAATATTTTAATTATGAATTCAACAAAAAAAGGTTGTTCACCATTTAATTTTTTCAGGAGGTTATTTATGAATTATCCCATGGCAAAAAATCATTTTCGGGTAGAGTGGGGAGGCAGAAGCATTGGATTTATGGAGGTAAGTGGATTGGCAATGGAACTCGACGTTGTTGATTACCGCGAGGGCTCCTCTCCCGAAAGTTCGGTTAGAAAAATGCCGGGATTAAAGAAGTTTTCAGATGTAGTATTAAAGAGGGGAATAATTAAAAACGATGATGATTTTTATCGGTGGATCAACACTGCAACGTTTAACCAGGTTGAGAGACGCGACGTTATAATATCTCTTCTTAATCAACAACATGAGCCGGTTGTGACCTGGAAATTAAAAAATGCATTTCCATCTAAACTTGAGTACTCAACGTTAAATGCCCATTCAAGCGAAGTTATAATTGAATCGCTTACTTTAGTTCATGAGGGTTTGGTTGTAGAATATCAATAGGTTAAAACCTGATAAATAATTATCCAGAAGGTTTTTAACCCACAGATTCAAACAGTTTTCTATTACCGAAAGGATCTTCTCTGTCACGGTCAAAGTTTGGACGATAGAAATCGTTACTTTCCATTTTCTGGACCCAGCCGTTTTCCAATCCGTACTTGTCAAGCAATTCGAGAACACGATCGTATTCGCGGCGAGAAATTTTTCTGTTAAGCAGAACATTTCGTGAAGAACGATTTGTTTGATAATATTGTGACATTACCGAGAGATGTATTTTGGAATCCAGAGCGTTTATAAATTTAAATACTTCTTCAGTCTCTGCTAAGCCGTTAGGTAAAACAAGATGACGGATGATTAATCCCCGGACAACTACTCTGTTTTCATAAATCAACTCGCTGCCGACTTGTTCGTACATTTCTGTTATTGCAAGCTTGCACTTATCAAAATAGTCAGGAACTTTTGAATAGCGTCTTCCATAATCATTATTTCCGTATTTGAAATCAGGCAGATAAATATCAATTATATCTTTATAAAGCTTTAACATTTCAACGGAATCGTATCCGTTTGAATTGTAAATAATAGGAAGATTTAATCCTTTATCAGCGGCGAGCTTAATTGATTTTAAAATAGGAACAGCAAAGTGTGTTGGTGAAACCAGGCCAATATTGTGACAATTCATGTTTTGAAGCCCAATCATAATCTCAGCAAGGCGTTCATGAGACACTTCGTTTCTAATTTCAGTTTTTGGTCTCTGGCTGATTTCGAAATTCTGGCAAAAATCGCATCTAAGATTACAATTACCAAAGAAAATATTTCCTGCGCCATTTGTTCCTGAAAGAACAGGTTCTTCACCAAAGTGTAAGGTATAAGATGAAACAATTGGAATCTCTCCACTTTGACAGGTTCCGAGTTCTCCATTCGTTCGATCCACAAAACAATTTCTGGGGCAGCTCGTACAGTTCTTTAAAATTTCATTAGCCCGCTGAAGTCGTTCAGCGAAATCTTTTTCAGAAATTTTTTTATATGAAGGAGTAAAACTCATTTATGGAAATTTCTCTAAATATAATTACAGTCAGAAATTGTTTGTTGCAAAAATAACACCCGGCAATTATTTATTCAGCATAACTTGTTTGAACAAATTTGAATTTAAGTCAAATATTAACTATCATTGAAAAAACAACTACATGGAGTAACCATTCAAACAATATTAGGATCAACAGGAGTGATAGGTAAAGAGCTTGCTAAAGCTTTACCACAATACACAAATAAAATCAGACTTGTTAGTCGTAATCCGAAAAAAGTTAACGATGGAGATGAACTTTTTAGCGCTAATTTGCTGAACGCAGAAGATGTTCTTAAAGCCGTTGAAGGCTCAGAAGTCGTTTATTTAACAGCCGGTTTACAATATGATATTAATGTCTGGAGAAGAGATTGGCCGATAGTAATGAAAAATGTAATTGAAGCGTGTAAGAAAAATAAAAGCAAGCTGGTCTTTTTTGACAATGTTTATTCTTATGGGAAAGTTGATGGCTGGATGACGGAAGAAACACCTGCGAAACCTGACAGTGAAAAGGGAAAAGTAAGGACAATGCTGAACGAAATGATAATGAATGAAGTGAAGGGAGGGAATTTAGAAGCGATCATCGCTAAAGCTGCAGACTTTTACGGTCCCTACACCCCTTTAAGTTTTGTAAACATTATGGTCTTTCAAAATTTTAAGAAGGGAAAGAAAGCCCAATGGATGATTGACATTAATAAGAAGCATTCTTTTACTTTTACTCCGGATGCTGGAAAAGGAACAGCAATTCTTGGGAATACAGAGTCAGCTTATAATCAGTTTTGGCATTTACCAACAAACAAAAATGTATTAACAGGAAAAGAGTTTATCGAACTTACAGCGAAAGCGATGGGGGTAAAACCAGATTATATGGTTGTAAAAAGATGGATGCTTTCTTTACTCGGATTGTTTAATAATGTAATTAAAGAAAACAACGAAATGCTTTATCAGCTTGATTCCGATTATCTTTTTGACAGCTCAAAATTTGAAAGAACATTTAATTTCAAACCAATTGATTATGAGGAAGGAATTATAAGTGCAGCAAAATCAATTAAGCGATAATAAAAAAACCAAATAATAATAATGAAAACAATAAAAGAAAAAATCTTAAAATTTGAAAAACTCTACCGAGCTGCTTTTGTTAACTCACTATCAGGGTTTAAAAGCGCCAATCTTATCGGCACTATTTCCAGAGAAGGCAAAACAAATCTTGCGATTTTCAACTCGGTAATCCACGTTGGTGCAAATCCTCCCCTAATGGGATTTTTAATGCGTCCAGTTTCTGTTGAGAGACATACTTACGCCAATATTAAAGAAACTAATCACTTCACTATAAATCATATAAATAAAGAAATATTCAAGCAGGCACATCAGACCTCAGCAAGATACGGCAAAGAGATTTCCGAGTTCGATGCGTGCGAACTTACCCCCGAGTACACAGAAACAATAAAAGCACCGTACGTTAAAGAATCAAAAATAAAAATTGGATTAAAGTTTTTAGAAGAGCAGGAAATAAAATCTAACGGAACAATTTTTATTGTTGGAGAAATTCGGGAAGTAATTCTACCCTACGACATTATTTTGGCTGATGGTTTTATTGATATCGAAAAAGCAGGCACAATTGCAATCAGTGGATTGGATGGTTATCACGAAACGAAGAGAGTAGCCCGATTATCCTATGCAAAACCAGGAATTAAACCAGAAGAGACCTGAAAATTTTATTTAAAGCTCTTTTCAACTCTTTCAATTTTTTTTAACACATCTGCGTTAAGTTTTTCTTTGTAAGAAATCATTTTCTCTTTAAGCTTTTTATCGTTTACAGAAAGAATTTGAACAGCAAGCAGTCCGGCATTCTTTGCATTGTTCAGCGCAACTGTGGCAACTGGAACTCCGCCCGGCATTTGAAGAATAGAAAGAACCGAATCCCAACCATCAAGACAGTTGGAAGACTTTACAGGGACACCGATTACGGGCAGAGGAGAAATAGCGGCAACCATTCCAGGCAGGTGAGCTGAGCCTCCCGCACCTGCGATGATAACCCGAACTCCTCTTTTGTGTGCCTTTTCAGCAAATTCAAATAGTCTTTTTGGTGTTCGGTGTGCGGAGACAATAGTAATTTCGAACGGAACTTTAAATTCTTTTAAAACTTTTCCTGCTTCCTGCATTATGTTTAAATCTGAATCAGAGCCCATAATGATGCTGACTAATGGTTTTACCATGACACAACCTTCATTTTTTGTTTTACAAAATCTGCTCTACTTTTTGCTTCATCAATAGTTGGTGCCAGAACAGTTACATGTCCCATTTTTCGGAATGGCTTTGTGATCTTCTTTCCGTAAAGATGAATTTTTACTCCTTCGATAGCCATACACTCAGTGAGTCCTTCATACTTTACTCTTCCTTCAAAACCTGGTTCGCCCAAAAGATTTATCATAACAGCTGGCAATTTCAGACGTGTGCTTCCAAGTGGCAAATTGAAAATTGCTCTGAGCTGCTGTTCAAACTGGGAGGTTATTGCGCTCTCTATTGTATGATGTCCGCTATTGTGCGTGCGCGGTGCAATTTCATTTACCCAGATTTTTTTGTTTTTATCAACAAACATTTCTACAGCAAGAATACCGTACATATTCAGCTCAGCAATAATTTTTTTAGCAATATCTTCAGCTTCTTTCTCAATTTCTGCTGGCAAGGTAGCAGGGCAAATTAGTTTTTCAACCAGATTAGCTTTTGGATTGAATTCCATTTCTACAGTTGGATGACATTTAACTTCTCCTCTTTCGTTTCGGGCAACAATGGCTGAGATTTCTTTGTCTATTTCAATATACTCTTCAACTTCCGAAGCCCCATCGAGCAATAGTTCTAAATCATCTTCTGAATGAATGATTGAAACTCCTCTGCCATCATAACCACCTTTACGTAGTTTTTGCACAAAGGGAAATGAAAGCTTTCCATCGTTGATCGAATTAATTATTTCCCGCTTATCTATAAATAATCTAAATGACGAAGAGGGGACACTAATTTTTTCAAAAAACTGTTTTTGTAATCCTTTATCCTGAATGATCTCCAGCTTTTCCGGATCGGGATAAACTCGTTTTCCTTCTTTCTGTAATTTTTTTAAAGCTTCAACGTTCACATTTTCCAGCTCAAGAGTAATAACATCTACAAGATGTCCGAATTCATAAACGTCATCAAAGTTCAGAGGATCACCCTTAAAGAAAACTGAGCATGAAGTTGAAGCAGGACAATGATCGTCTTTATCAAGCACGTATGTTTGAACGTTCCAATTACTTGCCGCGAGCACCAGCATTTTCCCAAGCTGTCCACCCGCTATAATTCCAAGCTTTACTTCCGATGTAACAAGTTTTTCCATTTAAATTTTAGATTTATTCTTTCTAATTAATCAAACAAAATTATCCGGAATAATAATATCTCATTTAGACTTAATTATTTAGATAATTTTCACAAATATCCCAGAGCTTCCTTTCCTCTTCCGGATTATTAAACTGGCAAGGTAATTCTTTTCTGTCTCTAAAGAATCCACCATTGCTTCCAGGAACTATATCACTTGATGCAAGCCAGACAATTGTGTCCGCACCTTGCTCAACAGATCTTCCGCCAACGGCACCCACAGTTTTAATTACAACTTTATTGAAAGTTGATTGTTCTCTGAATAAGTCAGTGTTTGGTACCCAGCCCGGCGTCATTGAGTAAACGGAAATATTTTTTTTGATTAAATGCTTTGCCCATTCACGGTTGAGCATTCGGTTAGCTTGCTTGGATTGCTTATAAGCAGCTGTAGTACCGTAACTTCTTTTATCATAATTAATATCATTGAGATCAAGACCACCGGCATATTCAGAAGCAACATTAATTATTCTGGACGGGCTGGACTTTCCCAAAAGATCGATTAACAACTTAGTTAAAAGATGATGACCAAGAACATTAATTGCAAAAGTCAATTCAACTCCAGCATCATTTAACTTTTTAGAGCCGGAAGTTATCCCAGCGTTATTTATAAGCACATCAAGTTTGGATTCTTCTTTTTTGACCTGTTCGGCAAAATTTATTATTGAACCAACGGAAGCAAGATCAAGATGCTTAACAAATACATTCTGATTACCTGTCTTAATTATAATTTCCTCTTTAGCTTCATTTGCCGAATCGAGTGTACGACAAGCCAGGTAAACCCTGGCACCTAACTTTGCAATTTCTTTTGCTGCTTCTTTACCAATACCACGGTTTGCACCAGTTATAATTACTACTTTGTCATTCATTTTTTATATCTCTTTTACTTTTTTATTCTTAAAACTCCTACTAATTAACTATTGCTTACCCTTATAGCTTGCTATATTTTCGGCCATTCCTTCAAATACAAAAAAGTGGAAGGGCAAGACAGAATACCAGTAAATTCTTCCAAACAATCCTTTGGGTCGGAAGGTAGCTGTTTGTTGTAAATATTGTTTCTGATTTTTTTCAACAACTTTAAATTCAAGCCAGGCTTCACCGGGTACTTTCATTTCAGCTAAAAGGAGCAATCTTTTGTTTTGCTTATCTGCAACAAGCACCCTCCAGAAATCTAGGGTATCTCCCGAATTGATCTCGTGCTTATTTGTTCTTCCTCTTCTTAGACCAACCCCACCAAAAAGCTTGTCCAAAAATCCACGTATAGACCAGAGCCAATCTGCGTAATACCAGCCACGCTCGCCCCCAATTGACCAAATGTTATCAGTCACTTTTTCAACACTTGTTTTAATTTCCTTTTCTCTTTTATCAAGGAAACAACCATAAGAAGGAACATTTATCTGTTCAGGGAGCTTGCTGTCGTACGAACTTGAAATAAAAGAATCTTTCCAGCTGGATATAACTCCATTTTGTTCTGTTCTCGAGAATGCCCGACGGACCGCTTCTTTGTAAGAAATAGGTTCTATGTTAAGTAACTTTCCCAAATCGTTAGGTTTTCCCACCACCTCTATTTTCATACTGTCGACAAGATTTACAGCAAGCTTGTAGGAAGTAGAAGTAACGAAATACAACCAGTATGATGACAAACGAGGAGTCATAACAGGAACACTAATTATTAATCTCTTTAACCCACGAACCTCTGCAAATTGAAGAAGCATTTCTTTGTATGTTAAAATGCCGGGTCCGCCAACATCAAAAGAATGGTTATACAATTCTTCTTTTAATAAAACACCGGTTAAGTATTGAATTATATTTCTAACAGCAATAGGATGATGCTTGGTGTTAAGCCACTTTGGTGTGATCATAACGGGAAGTTTTTCAACCAAGTCTCTTATTATTTCAAAAGAGGCACTTCCAGAGCCAACAATTATACCGGCGCGAAGCGTTGTAACTGGTATCCCGGATTCAGATAAAATTTTCTCTACATTTTTTCTTGAAGAGAGGTGCTTTGAAAGTTTTTCTTCATTGGTAATTCCTCCAAGATAAATTATTTGTTTGATACTTGTCCCGGTTACCCATTTGATAAAATTTTTTACTGATGTTTCTTCAAGTTTTGTAAAATCGGATATGTCAGAGCTCATTGAATGAATCAGATAATAGGCGGCATCAATATCTTTTATGAGATCGTTCTTCAGTGGTTCCTTCAAGAAATCAACTTCAATAACATAAACCTTCCCGTTATTAATGTTGATATTCGGATGGAATCGATTTTTATCTCTGACACAGCAAATAAC
>Ga0209536_100016284_pt1 | contig 10578 bp, 11 predicted proteins | sample DeeMarSeWOR28_12_FD_187461 | JGI IMG/M metagenome (GOLD analysis project Ga0209536, IMG submission 187461) | Marine sediment microbial communities from White Oak River estuary, North Carolina - WOR-2-8_12 (SPAdes) (version 2) | ecosystem: Environmental > Aquatic > Marine > Intertidal zone >...
AGCCGATCAGCGCACCGGCCGAGCGCACGGCGAGCGGCTTGACCGCGCAGCCGAAGCCGGCGAGGTCCCGGACCCGGAACTGGCCCGTCAGCTGGCGAGCCGCCGAGTCCAGCTCGAAGTGCCAGGGCGGGCGCTCACGAACCGGCGCGAGGCCGGCGCCGAGTGTGGAGGCATCGAGTCCCTCCGGGACCAGGAGCTCGGCCGGGCGCAGCCGCTCGAGCTCGGCGAGGAGCGCCTCGTGCCCCTCGTCCTCCAGCACCGTGAAGCGGCCAGCGCCGAGATCGAGCCAGGCCAGGCCGAACGCGGCTCCCTCCACGCAGAGCGCGGCCAAGAGCGTCTCGCGACGCTCCTCGAGCAGCGCCTCGTCGGTGACCGTGCCGGGGGTGACCACCCGCACGACCTGCCGTTCGACCGGCCCCTTGCTCTTGCCGACCTCGCCGACCTGCTCGCAGATCGCCACCGACTCGCCGAGCCGGACGAGCTTCGCCAGGTACACGTCGAGCTTGTCGACGGGCACGCCGGCCATGGGAATGGGCGATCCCGCGGACTCGCCGCGCTGGGTGAGCACGATGTCGAGCAGCCGTGCCGCGCGCCGGGCGTCGTCGTAGAACAGCTCGTAGAAGTCACCCATGCGATACAGCAGCAGCTCGCGCCCGTGATCCGCCTTGATGCGCAGGTACTGCTGCATCATGGGCGTGTGGGCGGAGAGCCCCTCGAACAGCGGCTGGGTCTTCGTCGGTGGCGGCTTTGCCGAGGTCATCCGGGGGCGCGTGCGCGATGCTGCCGCTCAGGCGAACGCCGAGGGCACCCTCGCCGCCGCGGTGTACTCCTGCCGCAGACGCTCCACCAGCTGCGCCACGGTGGGCACGTCGTGGATGGTGCCCACGCCGTGGCCGGCCGACCAGACGTCCTTCCACGCCTTGGCGGCCTGGTCCTTCGGGTCGAATACGTCAGTGGGCGCGGTGATCGACGCATCGAGCTTCGCCGGGTCGAGGCCGGCGCGCACCACGCTGGCCTTCAGGTAGTTGCCACGAATGCCGGTGAAGAAAGGCGTATAGACGATGTCGGCCCCGGTGGCCTCCAGCATCATCTGTTTCTGCTCGTCGGGCGCGTTCGCCTCGCGGGTCGCGATGAACCGCGTGCCCATGTAGCCGAGGTCGGCGCCCATCACCTCGGCCGCGCGGATCTGCGCCCCGTTCGACATCGAGCCGGAGAGCGCGATCGGTCCGTCGAAGAATTCACGCACCTCGGAGAGCAGCGCGAACGGTGAAAGTGTGCCCGCGTGCCCGCCTGCGCCGGCGCAGACGAGTATCAGGCCGTCGACGCCGCAGTCGAGCGCCTTGCGGGCGTGCTCGACCGAGATGACGTCGTGGAACACGAGGCCGCCGTAGCCGTGCACCGTCTCGCAAACGGCATCCGGCTTGCCGACGGAGGTGATCACGAGCGGCACGCGGTGCCGGGCGGCGAGCGCGAGGTCCTCCGCGCGCCGCGTGTTGGAGCGGTGCAGGATCAGGTTCATGCCGAAGGGCGCGACCTTCCGCCCCGCCTGCGGTGCAGTCGCCTCCGTCATGCGTGCGAGCCACTCGTCCAGGGTCGCGGTGGAGCGCGCATTCAGCGAGGGAAAGCTGCCGATCACGCCCGCCTTGCACTGGGCGATGACCAGTTCCGGGTAGCTGGCGATGAACATCGGCGCGCCGATCAGGGGCAGCGCCAGGCGGTCCGCGAACTGGACGGGAATGGGCATCGATCGTTCCTGCGGGGGGCGCGATGGGGCGCCGTGGGCTTGTCCTGCGAGTCTAGCAACGCGACGCGGCCGCCGGTACCGGTCGGCGCGGCCAGGCAGCCATGCGATAGACTGGAGTCCGCCTCCCGGCCTCGCCGCGGGGCCCACAGCCGGAGAGGACTCATGACCATCCGCTACGAGGTCGAGCAGGGCGTCGCGACGCTGCGGATCGCCCGGCCAGAGAAGAGGAACGCCCTCAACCAGGCGATGTACGCCAGCCTGGCCGACCGTCTGGACGAGGCGGCGGCCGATGCCTCGGTGCGCGCAGTGCTCCTGACCGGCGAGGAGGAGATCTTCTCGGCGGGCAACGACCTGGAGGAGTTCCTCAAGAACCCGCCGACGGGTCCCGACTCCCCCGTGCTGCGATTCATGCTGACGCTCGCATGCTACGAGAAGCCGGTCGTCGCCGCGGTCAGCGGCCATGCGGTGGGCATCGGCGTGACGATGCTGCTGCACTGCGACCTGGTGTACGTGGCGGCCGGCTCGCGGCTGTCGATGCCCTTCGTCAGCCTCGGTCTGGTCCCGGAATTCGCCTCGAGCTACCTGCTGCCGCTGTGGGCCGGGCACGTCCGGGCCGCGGACAAGCTGTTGCTCGGCACGCCGCTGTCGGCCGAGGACGCAGTCGAGTTCGGGATCGCGAACGCCGTGCTGCCCCGCGAGCAGCTGCTCGACTTCGCGCTGGAGACGGCACAGCGGTTCAACCAGTTGCCGCCCGACGGCGTGCGCGAGACCAAGCGGCTCATGAAGCGGGCCCAGGCGAGGGCGGTAGAAGAGGCGATCCTCGAGGAGGCCAAGGTCTTCGGGGCGCGTCTCGGCGGGCCCGAAGTCCGCGAGGCCGTTACCGCCTTCTACGAGCGCCGCACGCCGGACTTCTCGCGGGCCGGCGGCAAGGATTGACCAGGCCGTGCCGGCGCCTGGCGATGCCGCCCTGCTCGAACTCGCCCGCCGGCTGGCCGGACGGCTGCCGGAGCAAGGCCAACTCCTGGCCACGGCGGAGTCCTGCACCGGCGGACTCATCGCCAAGTGCCTGACGGACGTGCCCGGCAGCTCCGCCTGGTTCGAGCGGGGCTGGGTGACCTACAGCGACCGCGCCAAGCGGCAGGAGCTCGGCGTGGCCGCCGGCCTGATCAAGCAACACGGTGCCGTGAGCGAACGAGTCGCCCGCGCCATGGCGCGGGGCGCCCTGCAGTTCAGCCTTGCCAGCGTCAGCGTCGCCGTGACCGGGATCGCCGGGCCGGACGGCGGGACGCCGGAGAAGCCCGTGGGGACCGTCTGGATCGCGTGGGCCCGGCGCGAGGGCGTGCACACGCGGGTCGAGTCCCGCCGTTTCCTCTTTTCCGGGGACCGCGATGCCGTCCGTCGCCAGTCGGCGGAGGAAGCGCTGAAGGGCCTGCTCGAGGCATGACCCCGCCCGTCCGGCGGCTGTTCTTCGCGCTCTGGCCCGATGACGAGATCCGCCAGGAGCTCGCCAGGGCGTGCCGCAAGGCGATCAAGGGTGGCGGGGGTCGGCCGGTGGCCACCAGGAACCTGCATGCGACCGTGGCGTTTCTCGGCGCGGTCGCCGAGGCGCGGCTCGCCGACGTGTTTTCCGCGGCGTCCGGGCTCCGGGCGGGCCCCTTCGAGCTCGTGTTCGACCAGGTGGGTCACTGGCCGCGTCCGCAGGTGCTGGTGGCGCTCTGCAGCGAGCCCCCGCCGGCCGCGGTCGGCCTCGCCGGGGCTCTCTGGCAACGCCTGAAGGCGCTCGACATTCCGCCCGATCTGCGGCCTTACGAGCCCCACGTGACGCTCGCGCGGAAGGTCCGTCGGCCCGGTCGCGACCTCGGCATGCGACCCGTCCGCTGGCCCGTGACGGAACTGGCGCTGGTCGAGTCCGTGACCGACCCCGACGGCGCGCGCTACACGGTCCTCGAACGGTGGCCACTCGTCGGCGAGGGCGCCCCGGTCGCACCTGGGTCGCCTCCTGAGCTACCTCCTGGCGCAGACTCTTCCCCCAGCTGAATCGAGGCCAACGCACCCCTTAATCGAGCGGCGGCGACGGCCGATCGGATGTGAAATAATCGCGTTTCAACGCTGTGGGAAGGATCCAGATGGAAGACAATCGCAAGAAGGCGCTGGCCGCGGCCCTGAGCCAGATCGAGAAGCAGTTCGGCAAGGGCTCCGTCATGCGTCTGGGCGACGCGGAGACCATCCCGGAGATCGACGTAGTCTCGACCGGCTCGCTCGGCCTCGACGTCGCACTCGGCGTGGGCGGATTGCCCCGCGGGCGGGTGGTCGAGATCTACGGCCCGGAGTCCTCCGGCAAGACCACGCTCATGCTCTCGGCCATCGCGCAGGCGCAGAAGGCCGGCGGAACCGCGGCCTTCGTGGACGCCGAGCACGCCCTCGACCCGTCCTACGCCGAGAAGCTCGGCGTCAACCTCAAGGACCTGCTGGTCTCGCAGCCCGACACGGGCGAGCAGGCGCTCGAGATCACGGACATGCTGGTGCGCTCCGGCGCCGTGGACATCGTGGTGATCGACTCGGTGGCCGCGCTTACGCCGAAGGCCGAGATCGAGGGCGAGATGGGCGAGATGCAGGTCGGCCTGCAGGCCCGCCTGATGTCACAGGCGCTCAGGAAGCTTACCGGCAACATCAAGCGCTCGAACACCATCGTGGTGTTCATCAACCAGATCCGCATGAAGATCGGCGTCATGTTCGGCAACCCGGAGACGACGAGTGGTGGCAACGCGCTCAAGTTCTACTCCTCCGTCCGTCTCGACATCCGCCGCATCGGCGCGATCAAGAACGGCGAGGAGGTCATCGGCAACCAGACGCGTGTCAAGGTGGTCAAGAACAAGGTTTCGCCGCCCTTCCGCCAGGCCGAGTTCGAGATCCACTATGGCAAGGGCATTTCCCGCGAGGCGGAGCTCATCGACCTCGGCGTCGCCAACGGCCTGGTCGACAAGTCCGGCTCCTGGTATTCCTACAACGGCGAGCGCATCGGCCAGGGCAAGGACAAGGTAGCCACGCACCTGCAGGAGCACCCGGAGCTCGCCGCCGAGATCGACGCGGCCTTGCGCGGGAAGCTGTTGCCGGAGCGCCGCGGTGTCCGTGCGGCGGGCGGTGAGGCGGCGCAGGCCTGATCGTCGGCCCCGCAGCGAGGCGACTGCGCCGGACGACCCGGATGCGGCCCGCCTCGCGGCGCTCAAGCTGCTGAACCGTCGCGACTACTGCGCGGCGGAGCTGTCCGCACGGTTGGCCGAGCGTGGCTTCGCAGCGCCGGCAGCGCAGGCGGCGATCGACGGGCTCGTCCGCGAGCGGCTCGTCGACGACGAGCGGTTCGTCGAGTACTACGTACGCGCGCACGCGGAGCGCGGGCAGGGGCCGGTGCGCATCGCGCACGAACTCAAGGAGCTCGGCGTTGCGCAGGATCTCGTCGAGCGGGCCGTCGATGCGAGCGACGGCCGCTGGCGCGAGCGCTGCGTGGCGCTGAGGCGACGGCGCTTCGGCGAGCAGCCGCCGTCAGAATGGAAGGAGCGAGGCCGGCAGGCGCGCTTCCTGACGTATCGTGGATTCAGCGCGGAGCAGGTTCGCGCGGCACTCGGCAACGACATCGGGCTGGACGAATGAGCAAAGCGGATTCCAGGCGGACACGCATGTCGAGCAGCGAGCTGCGCACGGCTTTCCTCGAGTTCTTCCGGGAGCGCGGCCATACCGTGGTGCCCTCGAGTCCACTGGTGCCCGGCAACGACCCGACCCTGCTGTTCACCAACGCCGGCATGGTCCAGTTCAAGGACGTGTTCCTGGGCAATGACCGCCGCAGCTACACGCGGGCCGCGAGCTCGCAGCGCTGCGTCCGGGCCGGCGGCAAGCACAACGACCTCGAGAACGTCGGCTACACCGCCCGGCATCACACGTTCTTCGAGATGCTCGGCAACTTCAGCTTCGGCGACTACTTCAAGCGCGAGGCCATCGGCTACGCCTGGGAGTTCATCACCGGCACGCTCGGCATCCCCGCCGGGCGGCTCTGGGTCACGGTGTACGAGGACGACGACGAGGCCGCCTCGATCTGGCTCGAGGAAATCGGCGTCGACCCGGCGCGATTCAGCCGGCTCGGCGAGAAGTCGAACTTCTGGGCCATGGGCGACACCGGTCCCTGCGGCCCCTGCAGCGAGATCTTCTACGACCACGGCCCGGAGATCGCCGGCGGCCCGCCGGGCACGCCCGAGGAGGACGGTGACCGCTACGTCGAGATCTGGAACCTGGTGTTCATGCAGTTCGACCGCGCCTCCGACGGCACGCTGACGCCGTTGCCCAAGCCGTCGGTCGACACCGGCATGGGTCTCGAGCGTATCGCGGCGGTCATGCAGGGCGTACACTCGAACTACGAGATCGACCTGTTCCGCAACCTGATCTCCGCCGCGGCGGATGTCACCGACCAGAAGACCGTCGACAGCCCGTCGCTGCGGGTCATCGCGGACCACATCCGTGCCTGCGCGTTCCTCATCGTCGACGGCGTGCTGCCCTCGAACGAGGGCCGCGGCTACGTGTTGCGCCGGATCATCCGCCGCGCCATCCGTCACGGCTACAAGCTCGGCCAGGGCGAGCCGTTCTTCTTCAAGCTGGTGCAGGTGCTCGCCGACCAGATGGGGCAGGCCTACCCGGAGCTCGTCAAGAACGCGGACGTCGCGATGCGCGTGCTCAAGCAGGAGGAAGAGCGCTTTGCCGAGACGCTCTCGACCGGCATGTCGCTGCTCGAGCAGGAGATCGCCGGTCTCGGTGGCGCGAAGGTCATCCCCGGCAAGGCCGTGTTCAAGCTCTACGACACCTTCGGCTTCCCGGTTGACCTGACCGCTGACATCGCGCGCGAGCGCGGCCTGTCGGTCGACCAGGCCGGCTTCGAGGCAGCGATGGAAGAACAGCGCGAGCGTGCGCGGGCAGCCAGCGGCTTCAAGGTGGACCTGCGCGCCGACGTCGCGCCGGACGTGGCGACCGCCTTCTGCGGCTACGACTCGCTCGAGAGCGTGGGCCGCGTCGTCGCGCTCTTCCGCGACGGCTCGCCGGTCGAGCGCCTCGCCCACGGCGAGCAGGGGCAGGTCCTGCTCGACTCGACCCCTTTCTACGCCGAGAGCGGCGGCCAGGTCGGCGACCTGGGCGTGCTCGAGGGCGAGCACGCGGCATTCGCGGTGGAGGACACGCGCAAGCTCGGCAAGGCGCACGCGCACGTCGGCACGCTGGCGCGCGGGGAACTCAAGGTCGGCGACCGGGTCACGGCCCGCGTCGACGCCGAGACGCGCCAGGCCACGGTGCTCAACCACTCCGCCACGCACCTGCTGCACGCGGCGCTGCGCGAGGTACTAGGGACCCACGTCGCGCAGAAAGGCTCGCTCGTCGCCCCGGACCGGCTGCGTTTCGACTTTTCGCACTTCCAGCCCGTCGTGCCGGAGGAACTCGAACGCATAGAGCGCATGGTCAATGCCGAGATCCGTCGCAACTCCGCGGCCGAGATCCGCATGACGTCCTACGACGAGGCCATCGCGTCCGGCGCCATGGCGCTCTTCGGCGAGAAGTACGGCGACGAGGTACGGGTTCTCGCCATCGGGGACTTCTCGACCGAGCTCTGTGGCGGCACGCACGTGCGGCGGGCCGGCGACATCGGCCTGTTCCGGATCATCAGCGAGTCGGGGGTTGCTGCCGGCGTCCGCCGCATCGAGGCCGTGACCGGCGAGAACGCGCTCGACCACGACGCCGCGACCGAGGCGACGCTCCGCCACGTCGCGTCGCTCGTCAAGGGCAGCCCCGCCGACGTCGAGGACAAGGTGCGGCAGCTCATCGAGCGTCAGAAGAAGCTCGAGCGTGAGGTATCCACGCTCAAGTCGCGCCTCGCCTCGGGGCAGGGTGTGGACCTCGCCGAGTCCGCCGTCGACGTGGCGGGTGTCAAGGTCGTGGCGGCCAGGGTCGACGGCGCGGATGCGAAGTCCCTGCGCGAGGCGGTGGACGCGCTGAAAGGCAAGCTCAAGACGGCCGTCGTGGTGCTCGGAGCTCCGACGGATGACGGCAAGGTCGTGCTGGTGGCGGGGGTGACCGGCGACCTCACCGGCAAGGTGAAGGCCGGGGAACTCGTCGGCAAGGTGGCGGCGCAGGTCGGCGGCAAGGGTGGCGGCCGGCCGGACTTCGCCCAGGCCGGCGGCACCGAGCCGGCCAAGCTGGACGGGGCGATCGATGCCGTGAAGGACCTCGTCGCGGCCCGATTGTCCTGAGACACGGGGCCGGACCCCATCGCGGTCGATCCTTCCCGCACCGCCAGCGGCCTGGTGACGCTCATCACGTTTGACGTTATTAACGCATAGCGTTATTATTTTCCGTGATCAGATCGTTCAGGTGCCGTGAGACCGAGGCGCTGGCGCGTGGCGATCGCGTGAACCGCTTCGTGAACATCGAAGCCGCGGCACGCCGCAAGCTCCGCCAGCTCGAGGTCGCGACCCGGCTGGACGATCTGAGGGTGCCGCCCGGCAACCGGCTTCAGCCTTTGAAAGGGCGCCGCACCGGCCAGTTCAGCATTCGCATCAACGACCAGTGGCGGGTGTGTTTTCGCTGGGCTTCCGATGGCGCGCATGACGTGGAAATCGTCGACTACCACTAGCTGACCATGACCATGAGCAAGCTACCCCCCGTCACACCTGGCGAGCTTCTGCAGGAGGAATTCCTGGATCCGATGGGAATCACCAAGTACCGCCTGGCCAAGGAGATCGGTGTGCCGGCGCAGCGGATCGGAGAGATCGTGGCGGGGCGGCGCGCCATCACGGCCGACACCGACCTGCGCCTCTGTCGCTTCTTCGGCTTGTCCAGCGGCTACTGGCTGCGTGCTCAGGCCGCGTACGACACCGAGGTAGCCGAGCGCCGCCTCGGGCCTGAACTGCGCAAGATCAGGCCCTGGCGCCAGCCCGCGTAATTCCCACTAGCCAGGCCCGGTTTGCCCGGGGACAATCCCCGCGCCCTATGGCCCTCATCGTCCAGAAGTACGGCGGCACGTCCGTCGGGTCGGTCGCACGCATCCACGCGGTGGCCGAACAGGTGGCCAGCCTGCGCGCGCAGGGCCACCAGGTTGCCGTGGTCGTCTCGGCGATGGGGGACTCGACCGACCGGCTGCTCGACCTCGCGCGCCAGCTCTCACCGACGCCGGCCTCGCGCGAGCTCGATGCGCTGCTCGCCACCGGCGAGATGGTCTCCTGCGCACTCCTTGCCATGGCGCTCTGCGACCGGGGCTGGCCGGCGAAGTCCTACAATGCCCTGCAGCTGCCTCTCACGACCAGCGGCGTGCACGGCCGGGCACGCATCGAGGGCATCGAGTGCGCGGGCCTCAGGGCAGACTGCAGCGCCGGGGTGATCCCGGTGTTCACGGGCTTCCAGGGACGCGGCCCGGACGGGTCCGTCACCACCATCGGCCGCGGCGGCTCCGACACGAGTGCCGTCGCGCTCGCCGTTGCGCTGCAGGCTGAGGAGTGCCAGATCCTGACCGACGTCGACGGGGTCTACACGGCCGACCCCCGCGTCGTGCCCGACGCGCGCAGACTCGACCGCATCAGCTTCGAGGAGATGCTCGAGATGGCAGGCCAGGGCTCCCGCGTCCTGCACCTGCGCTCCGTGGAATTCGCCGCCCGCTACGGCGTGCGTCTGCGCGTGCTGTCGAGCTTCCGGCCGGGGCCCGGTACGCTGATTTGCGAGGAGGACACCCAAGTGGAAGCCCCCGTCGTTGCCGGCATCGCCTTCAATCGGGACGAGGCCGAGATCACGGTATCCGGATTGCCCGACAGGCCTGGCGTGGCCCATGCCCTGCTCGAGCCGGTCGCGGCCGAGAGCATCGAGGTCGACATGATCGTGGTCAATGCGCCGCGCGAGGGCCGCGTCGACTTCACCTTCACCGTGCACCGCGACGACTACGGCCGGGCCTGCCAGCTCGTCGCCCCCGTCGCGGCCGGACTGGGCGCGGCCGTCCGTGGCGACGACCGGGTGGCCAAGCTCGCCGTCGTCGGTTCGGGCATGCGCTCGCACGCGGGCGTGGCGAGCCGGGTGTTCGCGACGCTGGCGCAGGAGGGCATCAACGTCAGGCTGGTCTCCACCTCCGAGATCAAGATCAGCGTGCTTGTCGCCGAGCAGGAACTCGAGCGGGCGGCCCGTGCCCTGCACGCGGCGTTCGGCCTGTCGGGACAATCGTCCGGCGCCCGGCCGCTGGATTGAGCCCGCTGCAAGCCATTGGATTTCGTTACAAAAATGTTACAAGAGGGCCGCTGGCCGGCCCTCGGTTCGATGCGAAGTGGCCGCAAGCTCATGTTTTCCAAGATAAAGCTATGAAATTCCGATCGGCAAAATTAAGGGAATTCCTCAGAGCCATCGGCCGGTTCGTGCCCTAGCATCGACTCATAAGTACGTTTCTATGGACAGTCGGGGGGGCCCAGGGATGCTCATTCTCACCAGGCGAGTCGGCGAAACCCTGATGATCGGTGACGAGGTCACGGTCACCGTGCTGGGGGTCAAGGGAAACCAGGTCCGGATCGGGGTGCGGGCTCCGAAGCACGTGTCGGTCCACCGTGAAGAGATCTACGAGCGGATCCGCGCCGAGCAGGACGCCGAGCCGGATTCCTCCGCGCAAGCCTCCGCCGCACTGGCCTGACTCAGCCAGCCGGCCCAAACGGGTCAAGGCTTTACCGGCTTCCGGCCGGCCAGTATCATTTGCGGCCCTTCCGGGATCCGGGGGGATACGAACCCGGAGAGATGGCCGAGTGGTCGAAGGCGCTCCCCTGCTAAGGGAGTATGGG
>Ga0209536_100016285_pt1 | contig 10578 bp, 7 predicted proteins | sample DeeMarSeWOR28_12_FD_187461 | JGI IMG/M metagenome (GOLD analysis project Ga0209536, IMG submission 187461) | Marine sediment microbial communities from White Oak River estuary, North Carolina - WOR-2-8_12 (SPAdes) (version 2) | ecosystem: Environmental > Aquatic > Marine > Intertidal zone >...
AAATTCTTTGTCAATAAGTTTTAAAAATTGTTTAAAATTTTTTTTTATGCTCTTATTTAAAAAATATTAATGCATTAATGATTTTTTATTAATCAATAACTCATTTCACCATAAAATAAAATACAAATTCAATTTATTTTTTAATTGACGATGTGGATGAAGCGACCTGTTTATAGTAGCTTGGGGAGGGTTGGCAGTTTGCGGGCGCTAAGCTGTCTTTGCATATCTTAGATTTTCTGAATAATGTGATACTAAATTTTCCTTTACAATTTTATTATCGGGCAACAATAACTCCGGATCTTTTTTTATTAATTCAAACGCAATTTTTTTTGTTTTGAAAATTAATTCATAATCTTCTGTTAAATCAGCATACTTTAAATTCGGAAAGCCACTTTGCTCTATTCCAAAAATATTTCCCGGACCTCTCAATTTTAAATCAATTTCAGCAACTTTAAATCCATCATTACTTTTAACCATGGTTTGCAATCTTACAGTTGCCTTATATTTTTCCAGTTGTGTTGATGATAAGTAATCTAATTTAAGTTCCCCTGGTTTTTGCTTAGATACTATTTCATTTTTAGTAACAAGAATACAGTACGCTTGTTTATCACTTCTGCCAACTCTGCCTCTTAACTGGTGAAGTTGTGATAAGCCAAAACGATGAGCATCATTAATTAAAATAATATTAGCATCTGGAATATCTATACCGACCTCAATTACAGTCGTTGATATAAGAACATCAAATTCTTTTTTAAGGAATAGGAGCATTACCTCTTCTTTATCCTGCCATTTCATTTTTCCGTGTATCAACCCGACACGCAGTGTCTTTAAATATGTTTCCTTTAACCGATCATAATATTCTATGGCGGCTTTAAGATCAAGTTTCTCCGATTCTTCAACCAAAGGATAAACAATAAAAGTCTGGTAATTTTCTTCCTGTTTATCAGCTATAAACTTATATATTTCCGGAAGTTTACTTTCACTTCGCAAAACGGTTTTAATAGGCTTACGGTTTTTAGGCATTTCATTAATTACGGAAACATCAAGATCACCGTAAATGGTCATTGATAATGTACGTGGAATCGGGGTTGCACTCATAACAAGAACATCGGGTGTTTTACCTTTACTCTGTAAAAATGATCTTTGTTTAACACCAAACCTGTGCTGTTCATCAATTATTACTAAACCAAGATTTTTAAACTTTACAGTTTTTTCAAATAAGGCATGAGTACCAATAACTATATCAGCTTCATTTAATTCAATGTCTGAAAGGTTTTTATTACGTTCAGTTTTTCTCTGTCCTCCTATCAATAAACTTACCTTAACTTCTTTTTCATTGTGTGATGAGAAAAGGTTTTTCATCATTGATGTAATTGATTTAGCATGCTGATCGGCAAGAATTTCAGTTGGTACCATTAAAGCTGCCTGGAAACCGTTATCAACAGCGATTAAAGCAGCAATTAAAGAAACAATTGTTTTACCACAGCCAACATCTCCTTGAAGTAATCTGTTCATTGTCTTAGAGGAAAGCATATCATTTTTTATTTCGCTTAGTACTGTTAATTGTGCTTTTGTTAGTTCGAATGGAAGTGAATTTATGAAATTTGAAACAAGATTTGATTTTATGCTCATCTTATTCCCGGAGAGTTTCGATTGATAATTATGTTTACGTAAAGCAACGAGAATCTCAAGATAGAATAATTCTTCAAATTTAAATCGCTGTCTTGCTGCTTCAAATAAATTTTTACTTTCAGGAAAATGATAAAATCTAACTGCTTTATTAATCTCCAAAAGATCATTCACTTTAATAATTTCCGGAGGAAGTGTCTCATCTAAATAATCTACATAATTTTCAACTGCGTAGTTTATAATTCTGCGTAAACTCAGATCGCCGATAAAGCCTTTCTTTAATTCTTTTGGTATCCTGTAAAACGGAATGATCTTACCTGTGTGTAAAAAGCTGTTGGATTCTTCTTCGGTTATTTTATCAAAATCTGGATGAATGAATTGAAGATTGCCATGCTTACTAAGTTCCGGTTTGGACGATATAGCGAAAATATCGTTTTCGTTAAATACCGAATAAAAATATTTTACTCCATGAAACCATATACATTCAAAAAAACCGGATGAATCACGAAACTGTACTTTGAGTAATTCCTTTTTACCAAATCTCCTTTTTTCTTTATCAACTACAGTTGCTATAACCGTAAGTTCACCATCATAACCATTCATTACGTAGCCATAAGCTTTTGAAGCATTCAACACAGTGGTTCTATCCAGATGGCGTGATGGAAAATAATACAGCAAGTCCTTCACTGTTTTTATCCCAATCTTATTAAAAGCTTCCGCTCGTTTTGGACCAACTGATTTTATATATTGAACAGATTGACTAAGGATTTTTTCATTTTCGGAATTCATGTAATTAAAAATAAACTAAGCATCAAGTAAACTCAATACATAATGTTTTTAGATTATTTATAAACAAAAATGACTAACTTTTAATATGAACTGGAAAAAATTATTAAACGATAACCGGCTTGGAATTAAAAAAACATCTTCCAACAATTCATTGGATGGAAGAAGTCAATTTCAGAAAGACTTTGACCGGGTTGTTTTCTCACCGGCATTCAGAAGGCTGCAGGATAAGACTCAGGTGTTTCCGTTACCGGAAAGTGATTTTGTACATACACGACTAACTCACAGTCTTGAAGTTTCGGTTGTTGGAAGGTCGCTTGGAAACCTCGTTGGTGAGCGTATTCTTGAAAAAGATACAAAACTAAAAAAGGAGTTTACAAAATTTCACTTTGGAGAAATTGTAGCAGCGGCTTGTCTTGCACACGATATCGGTAATCCGCCTTTCGGGCATTCGGGTGAAGATGCAATTGCAGAATTTTTTAAGAACGGAAATGGAAAAGAATTTGAAGAATTAATTAATGATGAAAAAAAATGGGATGATCTGATCAATTATGAAGGTAATGCACAGGGTTTCAGGATAATAACCAAACTTCAGAATCCTGATGTTAAAGGTGGACTAAGATTAACTTACGCAACACTCGGTGCTTTTGTTAAATACCCTAAAGAGTCTTTTACACCTGAAACCTATATAAGATTAAAAAAGAAAAAAGCTTATAAAAAGTATGGTTTTTTTCAGGCAGAGAAAAATATATTTAAAGAGGTTGCAGAATCCACGGGTTTGAATTGTAAAAAAAATATTGATGATTATTGGTGGTGCAGACATCCATTAACTTTTCTTGTGGAAGCTGCCGATGATATCTGTTACAGAATTATGGACCTTGAAGATGGATTTAGACTGGGTTTAATATCATTTGCCGATACAGAAGAGCTGATTATTCCATTACTAAGCAGGAATGATTTAAAAGGATATAAAGGACGAGATGAAAAAGAGAAAATAGGTTATTTAAGAGCAAAAGCCATTAGTGATTTGGTGAATGAATTAGCTGACACTTTTTTAGATAGGGAAAAAAATATTCTTACCGGAAAGTTGGAAGATGATTTAATATCAATAATTCCAAATGCAAAAACTCTGAAAACGATAACTGATATTTCAATTGATAAAATTTACCGTACACGAAGCGTGGTGGAAAGAGAAGTTGCCGGATATGAAGTGCTAGGTGGATTGCTTGATACTTTCATTCATGCTTACAATGAATCTTATGAAGGACAATTATCACCAAAAAATCATGCAATAATTAATCTTCTTCCCAAAAGAATAACATCATCAAAAAATGATGATCTTTACACACGGCTTTTAAGTATAACCGATTTTGTTTCAGGAATGACTGACTCATTTGCGGTATCACTATTCAGAAAAATAAAAGGAATATCTTTGCCTGGAGGAAGGATTACCGAGTGACCATCACTCCATCTTCATACCCCGCGTCATCAGATCGCTTGTAGCTTTAACCGGGTCTTTATCTTCAAAAAGAATTTTATATACTTCGTTTGTAATCGGAGTTTCAACATCATGTTTTTTCGCAAGCTGAGAAGCCGATCGGCTTGTTTCTACACCTTCAGCAACCATCTCCATTGATTTTAAAATCTGTTTTAACTTTTTCCCTTTGCCAAGCTGTTCCCCAACGTATCTGTTTCTGCTATGTTTACTCATACAGGTTACAATCAAATCGCCCATACCGGAAAGCCCGGTGAATGTTTCGGGCTTTGCTCCCATTGCCAAACCCAGACGCGATATTTCCGTAACGCCTCGGGTCATTATTGCAGCTTTTGTATTGTCCCCAAAACCTGCCCCGTCAATTATTCCCGCACCAATTGCAATAACATTTTTAAATGCACCGCCGAGTTCAACCCCAAGAATATCTGTCGAGGAATAAACTCTAAAATAGGAATTCATAAAAGTTGCCTGAATAGTTTTTGAAGTTTCCTCATCTTCCGAGGCTGCAGTTACTACAGTTGGAATTCTTCTGCTAACTTCCTCGGCGTGACTGGGACCGGAAAGGACACCGATTTGTTCTTTATTTAGTTTTGGATGAACATCAACAAGCATTTCTGCCATAGTCATTAAAGTTCCCTTTTCAATTCCCTTGGAGACGCTAACAACAATGGTATTTTTTATATTAGAATAACCCACTTTTTTCACAACACTTCTTAAGAATTGTGAGGGCGTTGATAGAACAATTAAATTTTTATCTTTTGTTGCGTCCTCAATATCATAAGTGATGTTCATCTCTTCAGGAATTTGAACACCGGGTAAATACAACGAATTGATACGCTTTTTGATTAATTCTTTAGCATAACTTTTTTGATATTCCCAAAGGGTAACGGAATGACCATTATAATGAAGTAAAATTGCGAGTGTCGTTCCCCATCCTCCGGCACCAAGTACGGAGACTTTCATCTAACTACGATTTCTGGTTTTTCTTAAAATTAAGTTTATTCTCTGTTCCATTGAATATTTTAATAACATTTTTACGATGAGTGTAAATTACAAAAAATGCTAAAAATATTACAAATGGCAATATAGTAGTGTAACCGCTTATATGTTCATGAAAAACATTTTCTCTTAAAATCAAACTGATGGGGATGGAAATTGCAGCAATCAATGAACCAAGAGAAACATACCTTGATATTGTAACAACAAGAATAAACACACCTATCGCAATTAACATCTCGACAGTAATAATCATTATTAACATTCCGAGTGCTGTTGCTATCCCTTTGCCCCCCTTGAATCCGGCAAACACTGTCCATACATGCCCGACTACTGCAGCAACACCAGCAATTATCTGTACTAATGTAAAATCATCGAAGGGGGAAATGTTTTCAAATGGAAGTGGGCCGTAAAAGAGTCTTGCAATTACAACAACGGCAAATGCGCCCTTAATAGCATCAAGAAGAATTACCATCAGGCCATGTTTCCAGCCAAGTATACGCATAACATTTGTTCCGCCAGCATTACCGCTTCCATGCTCGCGAATGTCAATTCCTTTTACTGCTTTACTTACTATTATGCCCGATGGAATTGAACCAACTAGATATGATAATATTATTATTATTGCCAGAAGTATCATTATTTGCTCTTTTTAATAGACTAAAAACTAACAAATCTATCGTTAATAAACAAAGAAAATTCTACAATTTCACCCTATTTAACAATACCAATTTGTATCTGGTTAGATGCCGGGAATACATTAAAGGTTCCATTTTTTAATTCAGATTTGTTCATTCCAATATTCTCTCAATTTTTCATAGGATTGGAATTTTATACTACCCAGTACATCATTAACATATTCCACGCTTCGCATTCCAACTAAAGTTGATGAAATTTCGTTAAGAGAATTTACAAATGCGATTGCTTTTTGAGATAGAGAGAATTCCTTTTCTTCATCGTTTAAATATTTATTTAATTCATCATGCCAATGCTTATTATTTTCGCTCCATTGTCGTGCCAACTCACTCTCGATGGAGTCTAAAGTGATATTAACCGTAATAGCAAAATTATTAAGCTGACCTTCTAGTGAATCGTCGTTCCCGAAAAATTTACCGATTTCGTTAATAGCAAAATTTGCTCTCGGAATCAGATAATAACCTTTAATATCTTTAAAATAATTAGGACCTTCAAATTTGTCAAAATTGCTTTCAAGCATCTTACCAAGTGAAAGACATTCCAAAAGATTCTTCTTTTCAATGAAATTATTGTTCATCTTATTTACATATTTGTCAATCAGAATTTGCTCAAGCTCAATTATTTTGGAAATCAAATCGTTTATCTCTTCCCTGTTTCTATCTTCTTTAATATAAAAATCAGCAAGCCGGATAATTTTATTATTTCGAATTGCATTTAGCGGACGGTTTACAAGCGTACCAAGGTTTTTCTCCTTCGCAAACTGAAGCAAAGACTTTGTGTTATTGACCTGGTTCATATTCAGTACCGCACCTTTTTCCACCAGGTTTAATGGGAATTGGATCACCGCAAAATGATTGTCATCTGAAATTTCTGATGCAATATCATAAATCCTTTCCAACGATGTAAAGTTATTTTTTTCACTTTGCTCAACAAAGGTGTTTGATGAAATACCGTAGTAGGAGATGCTGCCATTTTCAATTTCTGATTCGAGGTATTCAAATGCAAGCTTTATTCTGCGGTAATACTCTTCCTTTCTATCCTCTTCTGAAGAAATTTCAGAATATGTTAAGAAATATTCGGGATTATGAAGGAGGTAAACATCAATTTTTTTTAACTGCAGTTTTGCAAGGGAATTTTCCAGCTGGTCTTTTAGGAAATGGGGGTGAATGCAATGCCATAGATCAGGATTACATTTTACAACATCGGGGAAAGGATTTCCAGCTGATTCTCTTTCCCTGGCAGTATTTAAATTATCACCTTGAAGATAACCCGCTTTAGTTACTAAGATTATTTCATCTAAAATAATCCGCTCTTCTGACGTGAGTTTTTGTAATACATTTCCAACTAACTTTTCACTGCCGCCTATTGCATAGTTTGACGATGTATCAATCAGATTAATTCCATTACTTAATGCGTACTCGAAAGCAAAGTGATGTTCTTCAACAGAATCATCTATTCTGTAACCACCAAATCCGCAGGTACTTGTTGTAAAGCCGGTCTTTCCTAACTTTTCATATTTCAAATCAGGAAATTTTGATGAGTAATAGGTTGTTGCCGGTATAGTTGCCAATGGTTATCCTGTGATTAATGATTTAGAGAACAAGTTATCAAATTTTCGTCATTTATAGAAAGGGAGCAAAGTGTTTTAATGAAAATATTTTTGTTTTCATACTGATATTCAATATATTTGCGCACTAATTTTAAGGAGATAGATAAAAATGGCCAAATCACAATCATTTGCCGATAAATCTAAAGGCAAAAAGAAAGTTGATCATATTACAGTAAAACTAATCAAATCTGTAAAATCAGATAATGGCACTTATAAGTTTAATGAAAAATTTGTTCGTTTAGATGATATTAGCAAAGTAACCAATATTAAATAAATTCTTACATTAGAGCGGTGAAAGCCGCTTTTTTCACTTTTTTTCAAACAATCTCGCCACATTACTAATAGCAATTAATCATTTATCCTTGATTAATAATTTTTTTTTATTAGATTGTAATTGCCAACTATAATTTAGAGAAAGTGTTATTTGAGGAGTAGTTTTTAATTTATAGGTGAAAACAGAGGATATTTGCTGAATTTGTAACCTTTTTTAACAAAGCAGGAATGTTAATCATGATTCCCGAAAGAAAAATGAAGTTTTACGGAATAAGGGACCTAGACAGTATTCCACAGATTAAAAACCTTCCCGATGACCAACAATTTGAGATAAAAGTGGTTTCCACTGTCATGCCTTTCCGTGTAAATAATTATGTTATTGAAGAATTAATTGACTGGAATAATATACCCGAAGACCCGATTTTTCAACTAACATTTATGCAAAAGGATATGCTAAATGAAGATCAGTTTGAACGAGTAGCAAATATTATATGCAACGGTTACGATGAAAGTGAACTACAAAAAGTTGTTGAGGAAATTCGACTTGAATTAAATCCCCATCCTGCAGGACAAATGACCATGAATGTTCCACATCTTGATGGAATTCCTGTTCCGGGAGTTCAGCATAAATATAAAGAAACAGTTCTTATATTTCCTTCAAACGGGCAAACCTGCCACGCTTATTGTACATTCTGTTTCCGTTGGGCACAATTTGTTGGGATGAACGATTTGAAATTTGCAACTGATGAATCAAAACGATTTCAGGATTATCTGATAGATAAGAAAGATGTTACAGATGTTTTAGTAACCGGCGGCGACCCGATGATAATGAGCGCAAAAAATCTTGCATCGTATGTCGAGCCCCTTCTCGAACCGGAATTCGATCATATCAGAAACATCAGGATCGGAACAAAATCAGTTGCTTATTGGCCTTATAGATTTGTGTCCGATAAAGATTCGGACGATATTTTAAGATTATTTGAGAAGATAATAGATTCTGGTAAACACCTTGCTGTAATGGGACATTATAATCATTGGAAAGAGCTCTCAACGGATGTTGCAAAGGAAGCGGTAAGAAGAATAAGAAGCACAGGTGCACAAATCAGAACGCAATCGCCCCTTATAAAACATGTAAATGATGACCCTGATGTATGGACAAAATTATGGTTAGAGCAGGTTAAACTTGGTTGTATTCCCTACTACTTTTTTATTGAGAGAAATACCGGTGCAAAAGGTTACTTTGAAATTCCTCTTTACCAGGCGTATAAAATTTACAAGCAGGCATATGAAAATATTTCAGGATTAGGCAGAACGGTTAGAGGACCTTCAATGTCAGCTCTTCCAGGAAAGGTATCAGTTGAAGGAATTACTGAAATACACGGTGAAAAAGTTTTCGTTTTAACTATGCTGCAGGCAAGAAATCCCGAATGGGCTAAAAGACCTTTCTTTGCAAAATTTAATGAAAAAGCAACCTGGATGAGTGACCTCAGACCCGCATTAGGTAAAGATAAATTTTTCTACCAGGATGAACTTAACCAGATGATAAGAGAAAGCCAGGGACAAAAAAACATTCACTCTGATGATGATTTTGAATTCTATGCAAGTACAGAAATGAATGCTGATGATTGAATGAGAAATTGAGAAATCTAGTTCCAATCAGCTTTGAGCAAATTATGTTAGATGTGACAGGCACATAAAACTAATTACAGTTCTCCCATCCTTTTCTCTTTACTTTAAAAATAAAATCTCTTAGTTTTTAACTGCCATTAGTATTAAATAAAAATTACTCAGGGGTATATTTTGATTTTAGTCTGGCATAGTTTTTACTCTCTCTCTCTCTCTCTCTCTGCTGGGAGGAAAAGAAATGATTTGTTCATTTCTTCCAACCAGAGTCTTATGTCTATCATTTTATCCCACTGGTTTTTTATAGTGCTGCATCAAACGAGTTAAAAATTATTTTTATATTTAAAATCAGGAGGAGAAAATGAAAAAGTTCATAGCACTGTATTTTGTATCATTATTTTGCCTTAATCTCTATGCACAAGAACCCTCTGAAGCAGGTGAGTTAATAATTTATATTGTGAATAATCCGAGTCTTAAAGAAGTTAAAATTGATGTTGACTTAATCAGTCCATTGTGTTGGGACGCAGAAGATCCCGCTAGTAATAATATTCATGATTTAACTACGGATTACCCGGGTTCTTACCAAACAACGAATACTAACGGAGGTAACGTGGATTGGGAAGCTTGCTGGGCAGCACCAACAACTTATATGTTTGGACTCGGAAATTATAGAGTTAGAGCATATGTTAAAATAGATGGTGGTTTTATGTTAAAAGATCAATTTGAAATAGATTACAGGACATCCGACTTACCAGAAAATTTTAATGGTACATCTAGTGGTGATATAATTGTTGATTTCGATGTTTCAAAAAGCAGGTTCTACTATAGAGCTTCAAGTACACCATTTCCTTCAGTTACTACAATTTGGGATGAGCATGACTGGACGGCTAACCTCACTGTTGAATTAGAACCATTGCCCCCAACAGATTTAACCCAGACGGCAAGTTATGGATCACCTCAACTGCAATGGCAGCATGCCGACGTAACTCCTAATTGGAGAACAGGATATAAAATCTATCGTAGTATAAATTCTCAGAGCAACTTCAGCGTAATCGCCACAACTACATACAGCGTAAATACATATACTGATACTGGTCTAATACTTAATGGTGGTGGAACAGCTTATTATAAACTAACAGCAGTTAATGGTACAAGAGAATCGGTTTTCTCAAATACTATCGATGTAAGTATAGTTGAAATTGGTAAAATCAACCAACTTTCAAATCAAACTATTGGTGCCGAATATAAATTAGAACAGAACTATCCAAATCCCTTTAATCCTGTTACTGTTATTGGTTTTTCACTCAAAGATAATTCTTTTGTTACACTAAAAGTTTTTGACACATTAGGAAGAGAAGTTGCTGTCTTAGTAAACAAAGACCTGATTGCAGGTTATCATCAGGTTCAATTCGATGGAAGCAATTTGGAAAGTGGAATTTATTTCTATGAATTAAAGGCAAATGAGTTCAGG
>Ga0209536_100016286_pt1 | contig 10577 bp, 8 predicted proteins | sample DeeMarSeWOR28_12_FD_187461 | JGI IMG/M metagenome (GOLD analysis project Ga0209536, IMG submission 187461) | Marine sediment microbial communities from White Oak River estuary, North Carolina - WOR-2-8_12 (SPAdes) (version 2) | ecosystem: Environmental > Aquatic > Marine > Intertidal zone >...
GCACTTCAAATTTCTCGGCTACGGCGTCGACGAGGTTCGCTTCGAGCCGGTCGAAAGCTATTCCAGCCTGCTGCCGCAGCGCGGCAACGCGATCGGCAACGCGGAGTGGCGCATCGGCGACTATGCCGCCACGGCCGGCGAGGACCTATCCGCCATCGCCGGGCCGGAGGTCGTCGGCCAGGGCTCGACGCTGCGGATCGACGTGCTGGCGGAGCGCAACCCGGCGTACCTGATCCGCACGGTGGTGCTGCCGCTCGCGCTGATCGTCATGTTGAGCTGGTCGATCTTCTGGATGGATCGCGAGAGTCTCGGCAACCGCATGGACATCTCGTTCATCGCGCTGCTGACCGTGGTGGCTTTCCAGACCATCGTCGAGCAGGCGCTGCCGGCGATTCCGGGCTTCACGCTGATGGCGGGCTTCATCACGCTGAACTACCTGCTGCTGGCGGCGACGATCGTCGTCAACCTGCGGGTGGACCGGCTCGACCGGGCGGGCCGGCGCGCGGATGGCGATAGCCTCGACCTGCGCTGCCGCTGGCTGTTCCCGCTGCTCTATTTCGCGGTATTCCCGCTGCTGCTGCTCGTCATGGCATTGATGCAGCGGTCCGCCTGAGGTTCAGGTTGCCGGCTCCGGCTGGCCGGCGGGCAAATCACGCGCCGAATCGGCCGCGGCTTTTTCCATGACTTCCGCAGACTCGTGCTTGCCGGACAGGAGCAGGTACACGACCGGCACGATGAACAGCGTAAAGATCGTGCCGAAGCTCATGCCGCCGACGATGACCCAGCCGATCTGGTGGCGCGCCTCGGCGCCGGCGCCCGTTGCTATCGCGAGCGGGACTGCGCCCAGTACCATTGCGCCCGTCGTCATCAGGATCGGTCGCAGCCTGAGTGAGGCCGCCTCGAGGACCGCGTCGAACTTGTCCCGGCCGAGCTCCCGCAGCTGGTTGGCGAAGTCCACCATGAGGATGCCGTGCTTGGAAATGAGACCCACCAGCGTCACGGCGCCGATCTGCGTATAGATATTCCACGAGCCGGTCTGCTGCCAGATGCCGGCGTCGTTACCCCAGTTGAGCGCGTTCAGGCATAGGAATGCGCCGAACATCGCGAGCGGCACCGACACGAGAATGATGAACGGGTCGATGAAGCTCTCGAACTGCGCGGCGAGCACCAGGTAAATGAAGATCAGCGCGAGTGACATCAGCAGGAGCGCACTCGTCGCCGACTCGCGGAACTCTCGCGCCTGGCCGCCGAGATCGTAAAGCGCAAGGGGCGCGACTTCCTCAAGCGCACCCTCCATCCATTCGATCGCCTCGCCCATCGCATAGCCGGGCGCGAGTCCGGCGCTGACCGTCGCAGCCCTGAGCTTGTTGAAGTGATTGAGTTCCTTTGCGGCCACCGTCTCGGTCACGGTCGCCAGGTTCTGCAGCTGGATCATCTGGTCGTTCGCGCCGCGCACGAACACGTTGCTGAGATCCGTCGGCGTCCTTCGCGAACCTTCCTCGAGCTGCACGATGACGTCGTACTGCTCGGTGCCCATCTTGAAACGCGTGACGTTGCGTCCGCTGAACATCGTCTCGATGGCTCGCCCCACCTCGTCGACCCTCGAACCGACGGAGGCCACCTTCTCGCGGTTGACGTCGATCTTGAGCTCCGGCTTGTTGAGCTTCAGGTCCGAGTCCGGATTGGTCAGGCGCGGATTGTCCCGCATGCGCACCAGCAGCGCCTGCACGATCTCGTCGAGCTCTTCCCAGGTGCCGGTCGTCTGCACGATAAACCTGAGCGGCTGGCCGAAATCCCGCTGCCCCAGCGGCGGCGGGTTCACCGGAAACGCCATGACACCGGGTATGCCCATGAATACCGGGAACAGCGACTGCGCTATCTGCTGCGCCGAGCGTTCACGGTTCTCCCACGCATCCAGGCGGACAAACGCGATACCGTTAGTGACGCCATTGAAGCCGGCGACCGCGAATACATCCCTGGCCTCGGGTACGCGCTCCCGGTACGCCGCTTCGATCTGCAGCAGGTATCGATTGGTGTACTCGATCGTCGCGCCTTCCGGCGCGGAGGCGAAGCCGAGCACAGCGCCCTGGTCCTCGCTCGGTGCCAGCTCATCGGGCAGGCTCAGCTGGAAGTACGCCATGCCGCCGACGATCGCCGCCGCGAAGACCATCGTGATGAACTTGTGCCTGAGCACGCGCGACAGGGCGCGGTGATATACCGAGTCGAGACCGCGCAGAAGCTTCTCGCCGAACTCGAACGCCTTGCCGTGCTTCTCCTCGTGCTTCAGCAGTTTCGAGCACATCATCGGCGACAGGGTCAACGCCGTGAATCCCGAGATCAGTACCGCGCCCGCCAGTGTCAGTGCGAACTCGACGAACAGGAGCCCGCTGCGCCCCGTTGCGAACGCGAACGGGAAGTACACGGCAGCCAGGGTCACGGTCATCGCGACGATCGCGAAGCCGATCTGGCGGCTGCCCTTGAATGCCGCCTGCAGCGGCGGCATGCCGTTTTCCATGTGCCGGTAGATGTTCTCCAGCATCACGATGGCGTCATCGACGACGAGCCCGATCGCGAGCACCATCGCCAGCAGCGACAGCGTGTTGATCGAGAAACCGAACAGCAGCATCATGCCGAACGCGCCGACCAGCGACACCGGGATCGTCACCAGCGGCACCAGCACGGCGCGCCAGTTTCTCAGGAAGAGGAAGATGACGAGCACCACGAGGATGATTGCCTCGCCGACCGTGACGTAGACCTCGTCGATCGAGTACTGGATGAAGCTGGTCGAGTCGAAGGCGTTCGAGATCTCCGCGCCCTCGGGCAGGGTGCGCTGAATCTCCGGCACCATCTCGTTCAGTCCGCGCGAAATGTCGAGAGGATTGGCTGTCGCCTGCTTGACGATCGCCACGGGCACGGCAGACCTGCCGTTATGGCGAGCGCGAAAGCGCGCATTGTCCGCGCCGAGCTCGACGCGTGCGACGTCGCCCAGGCGCACCAGGAAATCTTCCGTCTCCTTGACGATGATTGCCTCGAATTCCGCGGGATCATTCAGGTCCGTCTCGGCCAGTACCGTGAATTCACGCTCCTCGCTTTCGACGCGTCCGGCCGGTACCTCGATGTTCTGCCGGCGGAGCGCTGCCTCGATGTCGGACGGCGTCAGCTCGAAGCCGGCAAGCCGGTTCGGGTCCAGCCATATGCGCATCGCGAAGCGGTTGCCGTAGACGTCGGCGCGCGCGACGCCCGGGATCGTCTGTACGCGATCCTTGACCAGGCGCTCGGCGATGTCTGCAAGCTCGACATTGGTGTGCCGGTCCGACGACATCGCCATATAGATGATCGGCTGTGCGTCCGCTTCCTGCTTCTGGACAATCGGCGGCTCCGCCTCTTCCGGCAGGAAGTTGATCGACTGCGCTACCTTGTCCCTCACGTCGGCCGCCGCGCCGTCGGCATCGCGATCGAGTTTGAAGCGTACGGAGACCTGGCTCGACTCCGCGCGGCTGATCGAGCTGATGAAGTCGATGCCCTCGATGCCCGACAGCGCATCCTCGATCGGCTGCGTGATCTGCGTTTCGATGACCTGGGCATTGGCGCCCGGATAAGCGGTAAACACGGTCACGATGGGCACGTCGACATCGGGAATGAGGCGCACCGACAGCCGATCGTAGGCAATCAGCCCGATCAGCAGGATGACCAGGTTCATGACGGTCGCGAGGACCGGCCGCTTGATGGAAATCTCGGAGATCTGCATGGCTTAGGGGCTGCCGCCCGTGCCTGTCGACTGGATCGTGCGAACCTGGGCGCCGGGGAATATCTTCATCTGGCCGGCGATCACGACTTCCTCGCCGGCGGACAGCCCGGACGTGATCTCGACCATGCCCGGCTTGCGATCACCAATCGTCACGATGCGCTGGTTCGCAACGCCATCCTCGACGATATAGAGCGTCTTGTCGTTACCGATCGGCCAGATGGCCTGTTCGGGCACCATCAGGGCATCGGGCTTGACCGCCAGCGACACGGACACCTGCGCAAACAGGCCGGGCCTGAGTTTCAGGCCGGGATTGGGGAGCCGTGCACGGATCGCCATGCTGTGGCCGGTAACGTCGATCTGCGGATCGATCGCGATGACCTCGCCGGCGAAGACCTCGTCGCGAAACGCGCCGACCGTGACTTCGATGGTCTGGCCCGGCTGTATCCGGGCGAGCAGGGTCTCGGGCACGCTGAAGTCGACGCGCAGCGGGTCGAGACGCACGACGTTGACCAGCTCCTGGCCGATCGTCGCGTAGTCGCCGACGTTGATGCGCCGCAGGCCGGCATAGCCGTCGAAGGGCGCGCGGATGACGGTCTTCGACAGGCGCGACTCGGCCGACCTCAGCCGCGCAACGGCGACATTGTAATCGGCGCGGGCGGTATCGTATTCCGTCGCCGACACGAGCTGCTTCTTGACCAGCTCATCGGCACGCCTGAAAGCCGCCTCGCTCTGGTTCAGGTTTGCCTTTGCCTCGTTGACATCCGCCTCGAAGGTGGTCGCCTCGATCGAGAACAAAGGTTGACCTTTAGAGACCGCCTGGCCTTCCTCGAAATGACGTTCGATCACCTGGCCGGGAACTTCGTTACGCAACATTGCCGAGGCGTCGGCGAGCACGGTGCCGACGGCCTCCGCGGTCGACTCGAGCCGCGTCGGCGCCACGACGATGGATTCGACCGTTACCTGGCGTCCGCCAGGCGGCCCGCCCTGTGCGAGCGCGAATGCGGGTATCAGGAGAAGTGCCCCGATCAGGCGTACGTTACTCATAGAAGATTGTTCTTTTTAGGGCCAGCGCTCCCGCCAGGAACGCGCAACTTGCCAGGCTAGCAGGCGACTATACCGTTTTTTCGTTACCGGATTCGACCGCGCACACGCATCTTCGTTGCATTCCGGACGGTTATTGACAAGTTGGTAAAAGCGGCGCCCGGCAGCACGCGCCCGGCGCCGCCAGGCTACATGTCGATACACTCGGCCAGTTCCACCGAGCCGCCGGCCTGCAGGATCGGGCAGCCTTTCGCCTTGGCGATCGCGTCGGCCCTGTCCGCCGCCTCGAACAGGCCATAGCCGCTGGCCGGGCTGGCGCCCCCGCCATCGCTGACGGAGCCGTCCGGGTTCACGGTGCTGGACATGCCGACCGGGTTACCGCCGTCGATGACGGCCGCCCCCATCGAGCCCAGCCAGTTGCCCCAGGCGTCGAGCACCTCGGCGACCTCCTCCTCGGTCTCGGGATTCTCGCCGCCGTGGTAAACGAACAGGTATTTAGCCATCTCTGTCTCCTTGTGGTCATGATTTTATGGACTCCGAGGTCCTGTTTTAGAGATTACGAACATTTTTCAGGGATACATCGGCCGAAATACGGCAATTCTTCCGATCAAAACTGCGTAAAATACACAAAAATGAGCGAAGCCATAGACACAGGGCGCCTGCCGGCAAGCCTGGATGTGCTGGTCCGCCTCGGCATCGTGCCGGCCGTGGCGGGGAACCTGACGCCCCGCAGCCGCGAGACGGCCGCGGCGATCGGCGAGGCCGCGATGAGTGAAGTGCCGGCTTACGCCGACACGGGCAACCCCGACGTGCGCCCCGAACTGCTGCATTTCCTGGAGGAAACCATCGACGAAGTGACCAGGCTCCTCGGCGGCGGGCGCCCGGCGGACTTCGGCTTCGTGGTACGGCACGCCGAACGACGGGCAGAGCAGAAATTTCCGCTCGAGGCGCTGTTGCGCACCTATCGCTGCGGTCACCGGGTGATGGTCGACTGGATCCGGGATGCCGCCATCGACGTGGCCGCCGACGATACCCACCTGACCCGGCTGGTCTCCGCGGTCAACGACTTTTGCGCGGAACTGACAGGCACTTTTGCCAGTGTCACGACGTCCGCATACGTCCATCGAACCCGGCTCGTCTCGGAAGCGGAAGGAGACCGGCGCACGGCGCTGTTGAACACCCTGCTGGACGGCTATGACGAATCCGACCGGCACGCCGCGAGCCTGCTGCGGCGTGCCGGCTATCTCGCGCAGCGGCAGTCCTACTGCGTCGCCGTCGCGAGGTCCGTGAATCCCGGCGAGATGGAGAACATGGCCCGTGCGCAGCGGATGGCGGACGCCGTGAGCGGCGAACTGGACCGTGCTGCCGTGCGCACGATCGTCGGCGTTCGTGACGGGCTTGTCGTCGCCGTGATGTCAGCCACCCGCCGGCTGTCCGGGTGGACCGCGCCGCAGTCGTCACTCGCCGGCAGGGTCTTCCCGCTGCTGCGGCGCGTCGGTCCCGCCGCGCTGATCGGTCTGAGCAGTGACGCGCCGTCCACTTCCCACATCCCGCGAACGCTCGCCGAAGCGAAACTCGCGCTCGATTACGCGACGGTGTCGCAACGGGTAGTGTCGATCGGCGACATTCCATTGCAGCGAATGCTCGTATCGCAGGCAAGAGACCGTCTGCGATTGACGCTGCCGCGCTGGGCGGAAGAACTCGACCGCGCGGACAGGCGCGGCAAGCTGACAGCCACATTGCGTGCCTATGCCGACAACGATATGAACGTGCTCAGGACTGCGAGGTCGCTGTCTCTGCATCCGAACACGATCTATGCGCGCATGCAGAAGATTGCCGACATCACCGGCATCAATCCGCTCGGTTACCACGGCCTGACGGAGATTCTGCTGGCGATCGACTGTCGCCGGGAGGGCGAAAGCCTAGTCGGATGACAGCGCGCGCGTGTTGATGTGGCTTATCTTCTCGCGCAGCGGCAACCGAAAGAAACGCCGCAATTCGTGCAGCGCCACATCGCCGTTGTGCAGCATGCGTTTGCGCAGGCCGCGACAGAAGCGCGCCGCAAACTCCGTCGCCGCCCGGTACCGTTCGACCTGCTCATCGTCGAGGTCCGGCCGCAGCGTGATGTCATTGAAGAGCCGGGCGTAAAGCCCGTTCAGGAGTGCGTTGTCCTGCTGGTGCAGCGCGAGCTGCATCGTGCTGACGAACTTGTCGATTTCCGCCTGCAGCTCGAGCTCCAGGAGCGACATGCTGCGGTCGCGCCTGGCGCGCCAGGCGACATAGTTGAAGTGACTGAGGCCCTCGATCACCTTGCAGAAGTCCTCGAGCCGATCCTCACGAAGCGCAGTCAGCGGATCGTCCGATTCGAGACGTTCGAGTATCCCCGCTTCCAGGTAAAGCGACATCGACAGGCCGTCTTCGTCCTCGTGGACGAGCAGCGCCTCGCCGCCGGCGGTCAGCACGTGGTCTCCGCTGATCGCCTTCGCGACGCGTGCGTCGGTGATCAGGAAGTCGCGGACGTCGTAGCCGGGATCCGCCTGGTAGGTCTCGCTCAGCTGCTGCTGCAGGCGATCGAGCATGTCAGTGACGATGCCGCTTGTCGGGGAACGGCACGACGCCCTGTTCGCGCAGCAGCGATTCCGCGCGGCGGCTGCCGGTTTTGCGCCAGAGTTCGAAGGTGCGTACCAGGTTTTCCGCCCCGGAGCGGGGGCCGGCACTGATCTCGTTCAATACGTCGACGAGAACCTGGAACTTCATCGCCAGCTCGTAATAGACGCCGGCGATCGCGTTGCCGCGAAATGTGCCGCGCACCTCTTCCGACAGCGAGCCGTAGGCGTTGCCGCCCATGTGGATATAGTAGTCGACGTCAACCGCTTTCTTCTCCAGGCTGGAGGCGAAAAAACCGGCGACGAACAGCGCGACGTCGCCGATACGCTGCAGCAGCTGGTTGCGGTGTTCGGTGGATTCGGCGTCGGCGGCATCGGCCAGCATGAGCGCGAGCGGCCGGAGTCCGTAGTGGTCGCCGTGGTCTTCGTAGAGTTCGTCGGAACGTGAGAACAAGGTCAGCATATTGACGACGTAGTGCGCGGCATGCGGGTCGATATCGACCTGTTGTCTCGCGACGACGTCATCGATCGAGGTTCGAAAATAGTCCTGCAGGTTACGTACACACATAACCCGTTTGCCACTCTCGCGTCCGGCCATAAGCAGCGTGCCTCACCTGGCGTCGACGTTGTTAATGTTATATCGAAACCGACCTGAATTTCCTGTGAACAGAATCACTAAAATGCGGGATAATGGTGGATTCACGCAGCTGAATCTCCAATGGGCAACTTCGTCGTCGTCATTCCTTCGCGCTATGCATCGGTTCGCCTTCCCGGCAAACCGCTGCGAATGATTGCGGGCGAACCGATGATCCGGCACGTGCATCGCGTCGCGACGAAAACGGGCGCGAGCGAGGTGTGGATCGCGACGGACGACAGCCGCATCGAGGAGGCGGCCCGCGAGTTCGGCGCGAACGTGTGCATGACGAGTCCCGATCACCAGAGCGGCACCGATCGATTGGCCGAGGTCTGCGATATCAACGACTGGCCGGACGATCTCGTCATCGTGAACCTGCAGGGCGACGAACCGCTGATGCCGCCGGCACTCGTCGAACAGTGCGCGGCGCTGCTCGACGAAGCCGGTGCCGGCATGGCGACGCTCGCGAGCAAACTGACTTCGGCCGAAGACTACGACAATCCGAATGTCGTCAAGGTTGTCACGAACCGCGACGGCGACGCTCTGTATTTCTCCCGCGCGCCGATCCCGCATTGCCGCGACGACGATTCGAGGCAGCTGACGCTCGGCACCGCTCTTCGGCATCACGGCATTTACGCTTATCGCCGCGATGTGCTCAGGCAACTGGTCGCGACGAAGCCCTGCGACCTCGAGAAGAGCGAGAAGCTCGAACAGCTGCGCGCACTGTGGCTGGGCATCAGGTTGCGTGTCGGCATCGCGGCGGCGTCGCCCGGTCCCGGTGTGGACACCGAGGAAGATCTGCTCGCGGCGGAACGCATGCTCGGCTCCCCGCAGCCATAAAAAAAGCCGGGCTTGCGCCCGGCTTGAGAAACTGCCTGATCAAGGGGGAGTAAGATCAGGCTGCCTGTAACGCGTCCTCAGCGGACAGATATTCGTAACCGAGATCATGCGCCACCGCTTCGTGGTTGACGTGCCCGGCGTGGACGTTCAGCCCGTGCCGCAGGTGCTCGTCGCGCGCCAGCGCTTCCCGCCAGCCGAGGTTTGCCAGGCTCTTGGCAAACGGCAGCGTCACGTTGGTGAGCGCGAACGTCGATGTCCTCGGCACGGCGCCCGGCATGTTGGTCACACAGTAGTGAACGACTTCGTCGACCAGGTAGGTCGGTTCCGCATGTGTGGTTGGCCGGCTCGTCTCGAAGCATCCTCCCTGGTCGATCGAGATGTCGACGAGCACCGAGCCCGGCTTCATCGCTTTCACGTGCTCCCTGTGCACCAGCTTCGGCGCGGCGGCACCCGCGATCAGCACGGCGCCGACGACGAGGTCCGCTTCCGGCACCAGTTCGTCGATGGCGTGCTTCGTGGAATAAACCGTCCTGATTCGCCCCCCGTACATGTCGTTGATTTCCCGCAGCCGCGGGACTGAACGATCCAGGATCGTGACCTCGGCCCCGAGCCCGACGGCCATTTCAGCCGCGTGCGTGCCAGCGACGCCGCCACCGATAACGAGCACTCTTCCCGGCGTCACGCCGGGCACCCCGCCCAGCAGCACGCCACGCCCCCCGTTGGCCTTCTGCAGCGCGAAGGCGCCGGCCTGGATCGAGAGGCGGCCCGCCACTTCGCTCATCGGGGTCAGCAGCGGCAGCGAACCGTCGCGCGCCGTCACCGTCTCGTAGGCAATCGCCGTCGTCCCCGACTTCACCAGCGCTTCCGTCTGCGCCGGGTCCGCCGCCAGGTGCAGGTAGGTAAACAGCACCTGGTCGTCCCGCAGCATCGCGCATTCCTCGGCCTGCGGCTCCTTGACCTTCACGATCATGTCGGCGGTCTCATAGACCGCTTTGGCGGTGCCGAGAACCGTTGCGCCCGCGTCCTCGTAGTCGGCATCGGTCATGCCGATGCCGGCCCCGGCGTTGGTCTCGACGAAAACTTCGTGGCCGTCGTGCACGAGCTCGCGGACGCCCGACGGCAGCATGCCGACGCGGAACTCGAGGACTTTGATCTCTTTGGGAATGCCGACCTTCATTCGTGTTCTCCCCCGGAAGGTATTTGATGAAACAATGGTTCAGGATAACGCCGGAATTGCGCAATTCTCTTGCTGTTTCAGTGCCATTTTGGCAATTTTGTGGCATCTTCTGCTTCTCTAAGCACTTCTTGCCGCAGAATACTCCATGAATATTGACCGTTTCGACAAATCGATTCTCGCCGCCCTGCAGAAGGATGGCCGTATCAGCAACGTGCAGCTCGCCGGCAGCGTGAACCTGTCCGAGTCAGCCTGCCTGCGGCGGGTGCGGGCGCTGGAGGACGCCGGCCTGATCGAGCGCTACGTGGCGCTCCTCAACCAGAAGGCGATCGGTCTTTCCGGCACGGTGTTCGTCCATATTGCGCTGAGGCGGGAAGAACAGAGCGAGCTGGCGGCGTTCGAGAAAGCGGTAAGGGACATCCCGGAGATCATGGAGTGTTACCTGATGACCGGCGAGTTCGACTACCTGCTGCGGGTCGTCGTGTCCGACATGGCGGACTTCGAGCGGCTGCACAACGAAGCGCTGACGCGCCT
>Ga0209536_100016287_pt1 | contig 10577 bp, 10 predicted proteins | sample DeeMarSeWOR28_12_FD_187461 | JGI IMG/M metagenome (GOLD analysis project Ga0209536, IMG submission 187461) | Marine sediment microbial communities from White Oak River estuary, North Carolina - WOR-2-8_12 (SPAdes) (version 2) | ecosystem: Environmental > Aquatic > Marine > Intertidal zone >...
CTGCCTTTAGTTGAGAATAGAGTTGCCGGTATTGTAAGCCGGGGCGGTGCGCTGCTGGCCAAATGGATGCTTTATCACAATAAACAAAATCCATTTTATGATATGTTCGATGATTTGTGTGCGATATTGGCCGAATACGATGTTTGTTTTTCTCTGGGTGATGGTTTGCGACCTGGTGCAATTGCTGATGCTACCGATGATGCACAAATAGCAGAACTAAAAACACTTGGTGAACTTACCTCCCGGGCACAGGAAAAGGGCTGTCAGGTTATGGTCGAAGGTCCCGGCCACGTACCATTTGATCAAATACAATACAATATGGAAATCCAGCATGAAATTTGTAACGGCGCTCCGTTTTATGTGCTTGGTCCGCTGGTAACCGATATTGCGCCCGGCTACGACCATATTACATCTGCAATCGGCGGGACCGCCGCCGCCTTTTACGGCGCATCATTTTTATGCTATGTTACACCTAAAGAACATCTGGGCCTGCCCGATGCTGGAGATGTACGAGCAGGTGTGATAGCGTCCAAAATCGCCGCTCACGCCGGTGATGTTGCCCGCGGCCTCAAGGGTGTAGCCGAGAGGGATAGAAAGCTGAGTATCGCGCGTACAGGTTTGGATTGGAATACTCATCTGGCCGAATCACTCGATCCGCAAACGGCCGAAAGAATGCATCAGGAGGCTTGTAAAGAAATTGGTGAAGAAGAATTACCATCGGCCGATTACTGTTCAATGTGCGGCAAGGCCTGGTGCAGTGTAAGGATAAATAAAGAAATTCGTGATGGTATAAAAAATGATCAGGCAGCAAAACTGTGATATGCCTCTTTAGCTTAATCCGACTGTCCAACGTTAAGCATACACATTTTTTCGGGAAAACATTTTTTACCCGAGTATTAATGAGAAACAAGTGATGAGTAAGGGTAAAGTCTTAATAGTTGAAGATGATCGTGATATTGCAGAGATGATCGATTATAACCTGAAGGAGGAAGGGTATGAAACTGTATCTGCCTTCAACGGCGAGGAGGGAGTAAAACTTGCTAAAAAGGAAAGTCCCGACCTGTTAATTCTCGATATAATGCTGCCGATTATCGACGGTTTTGAGGTTTGCAGAATTCTCAAAAATGAACAGATAACCGCCGACATTCCTGTAATTATTCTCAGCGCCAAATCACAGGAAACTGACAAAATAGTGGGACTCGAATTAGGCGCCGATGATTATATTACCAAGCCTTTCAGCCCCAGAGAGTTAATAGCGAGGATCAGAGCGATTTTGAGAAGGGGGCGGGCACTGAGTTTCGGCAGTTGTATAGAGAGAGGCGATATTGTTATAGACAGCACCAAACACAAGGTGATGGTCGGGCAGAAGGCTATTTCACTGACATTTACCGAGTTCAGGCTTTTGGAGTTTCTTGCACGAAGACCCGGCGTGGTGTTTTCAAGAGACCAAATTTTGGATGGTGTCATTGGTGACGATGCCATGGTCTGTGACAGAACGGTTGATGCACATGTAAAATCATTAAGACGAAAATTAGGTACAGCCAAGGATTATATCGAGACGATCCGGCGTGCCGGATACAGGTTCAGGGAAGTATAGATGACGAGAAAAATCATCTGGAAATTCTTTGGTGCATTCGTATTTTTGACTCTTATAGTAGTCTTCGTTTTGTATTTTTTTGTAAGCTTGAAGCTGCAAGATAACTTTGAACTCAAGATATCCGAGAAGCTGCAGAGCAATGCCGTATTAGTCGGTGACATTTTAACAGGTGATCTGCTTGAGAATAAAAATGAAGACATACAGAGGAAAACTGAAACTCTGGCCGAAAAGCTGGGTTTAAGAATTACAGTCGTAGATATGCAGGGTGAGGTTCTGGGAGATTCTGATGAAAATCCGTCTTTGATGGAACGTCATCAAAACAGGCCCGAAATTATCAAGGCTGTTGAAAAAGGTTTTGGTCAAAGTACTCGTTTCAGTGACACATTGAATTATAACATGAAGTATGTTGCTGTGCGTGTGGATAATTCCGGAAATACATTGGGAGTTGTACGTTTTGCCTTGCCGCTTTCTGAAGTTCAGCTTCAAATACAACTCATTTATAGAGTAGTATTACTTGGTGCGATTGTAGCTGTCGTTATCGCTTTTACCGTCGCATATTTATTATCACGAAGTATAACTTTTCCTATCAGCCGGATGCAAGAGGTGGCACGGCTAATTGCCAAAGGGGATTTCAGTAGAAAAGTAACCATTAAAAGTAAAGACGAGCTTGGCGAATTAGCTAAATCATTAAATATAATGGCGGCTGAATTGCAGCAAAAGATAGAGAATCTTAAACGAATGGACATGGTAAGGACGGACTTTGTTGCTAACGTCTCTCATGAGCTTAAGACGCCTCTGACTTTGATTAAAGGTTATATCGAGACCCTGGAAGGCAGGGCGATAAATGATACAGAAAAAGCCCGCAAATTCATCTCTATTATAAAGGAGCATGCGAACAGACTTGAGAATATCATAGAAGATTTGCTGAGCCTCAGTGAACTCGAATTATCGAAGGACTGTTTAAGCAAAACAGAATTCGACTTGAAGAAACTCCTTGATGAGGTAACACTGAGTTTCGGATATGCGCTTGATTCAAAACGGCACGTATTGAGTATAGAACAGCAGGGCGATGATTTCAGGATTAATGCTGACAGAGATAAGATAGAGCAGGTTATTGTGAATTTAATAGACAATGCCGTCAAATACACCAACGAAGCCGGCCGAATTAATATTTTACTTCATGAACATCAGAATGATATTACCGTAACTATCGGTGACAACGGAATCGGGATCCCCAAAGAAGACGTTGACAGGGTTTTCGAGCGGTTCTACCGTGTTGATAAGGCCCGTTCACGCGAGCTTGGGGGGACCGGATTGGGGCTGGGAATAGCAAAACATATCATTCTGGCTCATAATGGCCAAATCAGCATTGAAAGCAGAATTAACGAGGGTACAAAGGTCCTTGTAAAACTTCCTAAAGTTTAGAAATCTTAACTTTTTTTCATCTTCATCAATTTTTCACATATCCTTCATATTCTCTTCACATTGAAAGCGTATATTTACCTGAGAATATGAAAAGGGATACATTATGAAAAATATAGTTAAGACGTTCTTGAAGATATTGTCTGTGGGCTTATTGCTTTACCTGTTCCTGGTGAGTATCGGTCTGATGGGAGCGGCATTCAAGGGATTCGGCAAGGGCTTTGCCGAAAATTTAATCAGAACGACTTCAAATCCTTTTATCAGCTTGTTTATAGGGATATTTGCGACCAGCCTTGTCCAAAGTTCGTCAACCACGACATCGATTGTAGTGGGCATAGTAGGTGCAGGGGGGATTACCGTAGGTAATGCGATACCAATAATTATGGGGGCCAATATAGGGACTACGGTGACAAATACGCTTGTGTCTCTGGGGCATGTTAGCCGGCGGGATGAGTTCAGAAGGGCGATTAGCGCCGCGACCGTACATGATTTCTTTAACTTAATATGTGTGGCTATTATGTTCCCGCTGGAACTGGCGACCGGCTTTCTTGAGAAACTCGCAACTTTGATGAGTGTCTGGTTCACAGGCGCTGGAGGATTCAAGGTAGTCAGTCCGGTTAAGCTGGTTACCAAGCCTGCGGTGCACTTCATTGAGAAAATTTTAGCTCTATTGAGCGGTACAGCACTTGTTAGCTATATATGTATGCTGATTTTGTCGATAATTTTATTGTTTTTTGCCCTCTACTTTATTGTCAAGGTCATGAAGTCGCTGGTAATAAACAGGGCGGAGATAGTTTTAAATAACGTAATAAGTAAAAGCAGCTTATTAGGGCTTTTGGCGGGATTATTTTTCACTATTATTGTTCAGAGCAGTTCAATCACCACTTCCCTGCTGATACCTCTTGTTGCGGCGGGTATTCTTACGGTCGAGGCGGCATTTCCAATTACTATAGGAGCTAATATTGGAACAACTACCACGGCTATCCTGGCATCTTTTGCCACAGGAAATGTTTCAGCTATTATTATTGCGTTTACTCATTTTCTTTTTAATCTAACGGGTACTTTGTTTATTTACCCGATAAAGTTCTTTAGAATTGTACCCATAAATCTTGCAAAGGCTTTTGGGAATTTGGCCGCCGAAAAGAGAAGGTACGCATTTTTTTACGTATTAGGCGTGTTCTTCGCTTTGCCGGCGCTGCTCATTCTTGTCTCAAAACTTATTTAAATTAGGAGAAATACAAATGTTCAGAAATCTATTAAGTTTCTGGAAAGGCAAAGACTTTTTGGCTCAAGTCTTTGAAGAGTTCAAGAGTATGCTGGACGACACTGAAATAATGTTCAGAGCGGCTTGTGGACGGCTTTTGGACAATGTTGAAGAGCCTGGCCTGAAACAGAAAATTTACGATATAGACCAGAAGGTTAATCACCTGCAACAAGATATACGTAAAAGGATCGTGGAACACCTTACATTGCAGCCGACAGTTGATGTCACGGCCTGTTTGGTGTTGATGAGCGTAGTAAAAGATGCCGAAAGGCTGGGCGATTATTGTAAAAATCTGTATGAAGTGACGGAACTTTTGGCGAAGCCTATTGATCGTGAATTATTTACTCGTTACTTTGATGGTATCGACAAGGATATCCTGACTTTGTTCGAGCAGACCAAAGGAGCTTTCATCGAGGCCGACGAAGACAAGGCCAGGCTGACCTGGGAATATAAAACACGATTGACCAAAGACTGCAACAGAATCGTTGCAGAATTAGCTACGTGTGATCTTTCAGTTAATGAGGCTGTTTGCTTAGTGCTGGTTGCGCGATATTTTAAGCGGTTGATAGCGCATTTGGTTAATATCGCCACATCTGTAGTGTTGCCGCTGAGCGACCTTGACTACTTTGATGAAAAGAGAGAAAAACAAAAGGCTGACCTTCGGTAACATGATTTGTTATAAAATAACAGATAACTTTATTGGTCATTGAAAATATTGTGGAAGGTAACAAAAATGAAATCTAAAATCAGCAAATATTTCAAGCGATTATTTATTTTTGGTATTGTAACAACGATGGCTTTAGTGTTGGTACCAGGTTGTTCAAGGCCGGATGACCACGCCGGAACCGAAGAAAATTATATCACCGTTAAGGGTTCTGATACGATGGTACATCTTGTTAGTAGCTGGGCGGAGGACTTTATGAAACGGGATCCTAATATAGAGGTTTCGGTGACCGGTGGCGGTTCAGGTACAGGGATTGCCGCGCTTATAAACCTTACTACTGATATTTGCGCGGCCTCACGGAAGATAAAAAATGATGAAGAAATGCTGGCGGTGCAAAAAGACATCCATCCAAAAGAAATTATTGTCGCGAGTGATGGAATCGCGGTGGTGGTTAATCCTGAAAACCCGATTAGCGAGCTAACAATAGAACAATTGGGAAAAATATTCACAGGCGAATATACTCGCTGGAGCGAAATGGGAGGCTCTGATAAACAAATTGTGGTTCTTTCCAGAGAATCGAGTTCCGGAACATATTCATTTTTTCAGGAGATGGTGCTTAAAAAACAGGATTATACAACAAAAGCAAAGCTGCTTCCGGCCACCTCGGCGATTATTCAGTCGGCTTCGAGTGATAAATTGGCAATAGGATATGTCGGATTAGGTTATGCCCTTGCAGCAAAAGACAAGGTGAAAATCATATCAGTTAAAATTGATGACAAATCTTCCTCTGTTATGCCATCAGGCCAGACTGTAAAGTCCGGGCAATATCCCATCTCGCGACCGCTTTATCTTTACTTAAATTCCGAAAAGGAGGAGAAGGTTAAGAAATTTATTGATTTTTGCCTAAGCGATGAGGGACAATTAATAGTAACAGAGACCGGATATGTAGCGATTAAATAATGAAAAATACCTGGAAGGAAAAAGCTGTAAAATTAATGCTGCTGTCGGCGGCTTCAACGAGTATTCTGATTGTAATAGGAATATTTGTGTTCCTGGGCAAAGAGGGGGGGACATTTGTTATTAAGCCGGGATTAAAGGAACTTTTGGGCAGTCGTTGGATGCCGGTTTCTTTCCAGAAAGAATCATTCGGCATTTTGCCTTTAGTTACCGGCTCAGTTTTGGTTACGGTGCTGGCAACACTGTTGACGATTCCATTTGGAATAAGCGCCTCGGTGTATATCTCGGAACTTGCAAGGCCGACAGAGAGGGAGATACTCAAGCCGTTCATAGAAATATTGGCGGGGATACCGTCTGTTGTTATTGGTTTTTTGGGTCTGATTTTGTTGGTGCCTCTTATTAAGGCCGGTTTTAGGCTATCGACAGGATTAACTGCCTTGGCCGGGGCGATACTATTGGCGTTGATGGCTATACCGACGGTAATTTCCATCTCCGAGGATGCTATTAGAAGTGTACCTGTATCCTATAAACAGGCTTCTTTGGCCCTTGGAGCGAGTAAGATGCAGACCGTGTGGAAGGTAACAGTTCCTGCGGCGCTGCCCGGGATAATTGCGGCAATCATGCTCGGTATGGGCAGGGTTATTGGGGAGACTATGGCGGTGATGATGGTTACCGGCAATGCCGCAATCTTAACCGCGTCACCTTTTGAGTCGGTGCGTACAATGACTGCCACGATTGCAGCGGAAATGGGTGAAGTGGCTTTTGGCAGTAACCATTACCGGGCCTTATTTTGTGTTGGGATCGTTTTGTTGCTGGCAACATTCGGTATAAATATAGTCGCTCAGAAGGTTCTGCAGAAACATAGGGTAAGATAATGCATACGGCAATATCACAAAGAGCAACCTATTGGTTAATGCGTGTCATTACTTATTTCATCGTATTTATTATTGCCTCGATAATTTTTGTGATACTTTGGAACGGTTTGCCGGCAGTGAGCTGGGAATTTCTGACGACGATGCCGAGACGAAGTGGAGCCGAGGGAGGAATCCTGCCTGCGATTGTGGGAACTTTATCTTTAGTTTTGGGCACTATAATTATTGCACTTCCACTGGGTATGGCAACTGCAATTTATCTTTCAGAATACGCAACGCAAGGGAGGTTCACACATACCATACGGCTTGCAATCGTAACTCTTGCGGGCGTTCCTTCAATAGTCTTCGGTCTCTTCGGGCTCGGATTGTTTGTAATCTTTATGAAATTTGGCGCATCGATAATTTCAGGCTGTCTTACCCTTGCATGCATGATATTGCCGACCATTATTGTATCCAGCGAAGAAGCTTTGCGAGTTGTTCCCAGGTCATTGAGAGAAGGCAGCCTGGCCTTGGGAGCCACGAAGTGGCAAACCATTTATAAGAATGTCCTTCCTTATTCGGTTTCGGGGATGCTTACCGGTTCGATTCTGGGAATTGGAAGAGTCGCCGGAGAAACCGCACCAATACTGCTTACTGTTGCCGCTTTTTATCTGCCCAAATTGCCGAGGTCTATTTTCGACCAGGTAATGGCGCTGCCGTACCACCTTTACATTCTGGCGACCCAGCATCCTGAGCCGGATAAGGTCAGGTCTATGCAGTATGCTACCGCACTTGTACTTGTACTGTTAGTTGTTGGTGTAAATATTGTTGCGATATTGCTCAGAATTCGTATGAGGAAAAAACACCGATGGTAGATAAAAAGTACAGCGACGATACTGAAGTGAAAATACTCGTTAAAGACCTGAGCTTTTATTACGGAAACGTTCAGGCACTATTTAACATTACGATGAAAATATATGCCAGGAAGGTTACAGCCCTGATTGGACCATCGGGGTGCGGCAAATCGACTTTTCTTCGGGCGTTGAATCGAATGAACGATATTATTGACCAGGCACATACCAGCGGCAATGTTTTGATAGATGATATAGATGTCTATCAGAACGACATTGATATCGTAAGCCTGCGGAAGAAAGTCGGGATGGTTTTTCAAAAGTCCAATCCGTTTCCAAAATCTATTTTTGATAATGTTGCCTATGGCCCACGAATTCATGGCATCAAAAACCGTAAAATACTTTCTGAAATTGTGGAAAAAAGCCTCGTCCGCGCGGCACTTTGGAATGAAGTCAAAGATCGTCTGGGTAAAAACGCAATGGATTTATCCGGCGGCCAGCAGCAAAGGCTCTGCATTGCCAGGGCTTTGGCGGTACAGCCGGAGATACTACTGATGGATGAGCCCGCATCGGCTCTCGATCCGCAATCCACCGCGAAAATAGAAGACCTGATTGATGAACTTCGCCGCGACTATACCATAATAATCGTAACGCACAATATGCAGCAGGCTGCACGCGTTTCCGATTTTACTGCCTTCCTGTATGAAGGATATCTCATAGAGATTGGCCACACTGATCAAATATTTACCAAGCCCTTGGAGAAGAAGACGGAAGATTATATTACCGGGCGATTTGGATAAGGACACGATAGTATGACAGTACATATCAAAAGGGAAATCGACAAGCTGAAAAAGATGCTTATGGCTCTTTGTGACGTTGTGGAGGAAAACCTCCGCAAGGCAGTACAATCGATCAAAGACAGGGACATAAAACTTGCTAATGAAGTAATTGATGCCGATATTGAAATCGACCACCTGGAGGTTGATATGGAGGAGGAATGTCTGAAAATCCTGGCTCTTTATCAGCCTGTTGCTATAGATTTGCGTTTTATTATCACGGCTCTGAAAATAAATAACGATCTGGAGCGGATCGGCGACTTGGCCGTGAATCTTGCCGAGGTGTGCACATTTCTTGCCTCCCGGCAGAAAGTGGATGTTCCTTTTGATTTCGAGGAGATGACAGAAAAAACACAATCCATGCTTCGAAGAAGCATCGACGCTCTGGTTAACATGGACCTTAAGCTGGCGTATGAGGTTTGTGCCGCTGATGACGAGGTTGATGCCATTAATCATCAGATGTTTCAAATAGTGCAGGATATGATTCGTACACACCCGGAGTGGGGGGAGTCTGTAATCCACTTGCTCTCAGCATCGCGCCAACTGGAGCGTGTGGCCGACCATGCCACGAACATAGCCGAAGATGTTATTTATATGATCGAGGGTAAAATTATCCGGCATAAAGCCGAAGATTACAAACTTTGACCTTGTTTAATAAAAGGAAATAGAATTTTAGTATAGGAAAAATGGTTATGAATAAGCGGAAAAAAATTATAATTTGTATCTTTATGATCCTGGTATGTGGTTATACTTATAACACGTCATGTTTCGCATTCGACGATGAAGGTTTTCAGTTATGGAGTTCCGCCGGTGCTTCCTTTGATATCAGCAACCAATGGAAGGGGAAATTTGAAGAAGAATTTCGGCTGGGCAACGACGGTGGAAATTTATATTATCAACACTCAGATATAGGATTTACATACACAGGTTTGGCAGATTGGATAGATCTGGGATTTAATTACAGGTATGTAACTGAGAAAGACAGTCAGGACCGATGGAAAGTGGAAAATCGACCACATTTTAACGTAACAGTTAAAGGACAACTTTTCGGTCTAGATTTTAGTGATAGGTCGAGATTTGAATATAGAGACAGAGAAAGCAAAGAAAACGTCTGGCGATACAGAAACAAAGTTACCGTTAAAACACCGGTCGAAATTGCCGGGCTCAAATTGCCAACTTATATAGCTGATGAAGTGTTTATTACCCTTAATGATGATAATCTTGACAGAAATAGACTTTATTTTGGACTTCCTTTGACATTGGCGCAAGACTTTAAAACTGATATCTTTTATCTTTGGCAATCGAGCAGATCCGGTGGGGAGTGGAAAGATATTAGTGTGATTGGGGTATTTCTGAAGTTCTCTTTTTAACGTATGATGATAAGATTGTTATTTCATGAATTATTTTGCTGTGATAAAACTAAGTTTTCATTGAATCCAGTTCAATAAAAGCTATCGGTAAAAAGATGAATATCGGCAACCAGGCAAAAAAACCGATTTGATAAAAGTTGCTGATATCAGTCTCCGGAGCTATCATTTTACAGATAAATGTTGTGACAAAACACCCACCTACGAAGCAGAAGCTAATTGTAACCGCTGATTTCATAGCCTTCGGGTCACGACAAACCAAAATCGGCAAACAGACCATAAGCATCACCAGATTGATAATAGGCTCGGTAACACGAAAGTGCTTTTGGCTGTAAAGTTCACGCGTATCCTTGATTTTGCCCTGATCTGCCTGTTTTACAAGGGCGGCTAACTGCCGCCAGCTCAGCAAGGTTTTATGCTCTGATTTTAACCTGATGGGGATTTCACCGGGAGAAATATCACTGGCATAAAAAGCCTTCGGCTGGACACCTTTGGTAGAGCCTATTTCGAAAAATCGCCCATTAATTAAATCCCACCCTTTGATTTTACCATTGCCGTTATGAACTGCTTTGTCGGCATCTATCCGGCCGGTTACCTCCCAATTGTACGAATCAGTTTTCATGCGCCTTGTGATGATAGTCGGGCTATCCAGCGTTGAAGTTCCTACTTCAAATCTTCCTGAGCAAATTAGTGAGCCGTTATCATCGCTGATAAACTTTATATTGTAGGCTTCCTGGCCGGGAATATCGCCTTTAATTTTGGGCGCTT
>Ga0209536_100016288_pt1 | contig 10576 bp, 8 predicted proteins | sample DeeMarSeWOR28_12_FD_187461 | JGI IMG/M metagenome (GOLD analysis project Ga0209536, IMG submission 187461) | Marine sediment microbial communities from White Oak River estuary, North Carolina - WOR-2-8_12 (SPAdes) (version 2) | ecosystem: Environmental > Aquatic > Marine > Intertidal zone >...
AGCGGGGTGGAAAACGCGCCGCTGCACGCCCTGGCTGCAGGTGTTGACGGTGGCAACGGAGTCTATCAGCCTGGCCCAAGTGCCTTTCCCACCTTATCTTCTAATTCGGCCAACTACTGGGTGGATGTTGTCTTTGCGACCGATGTCGGTCCTGACACCAACCCTCCCCCCATTATCTCAGTCTCTCCGGCAAACGGTGCCACTAAGATTAAACCCAATACCCCTGTAACAGCCACCTTCGGCGAAGCGCTGGACCCGGCCACTGTTAACTCAGATACGTTTGAACTGCGGGATGAGGCTAACAACTTGGTGGCTGCTACCGTGAGCTACAATGCCGTAACCAGGGTCGCCACTCTTGACCCGACCAAGGCGTTGGCTTACTCGATGCGATACACGGCCACGCTCAAGGGCGGATCGACTGGACCACGAGTGAAAGACCTGGCTGGCAATGCCCTCACCAGTGATCACACTTGGTCCTTCACGACCACTGTTCCTGAGCCTGACGACGGACCAGGAGGCCCTATTTTAATCATTACCACCAGCTCGGATCCTTTTAGCCGATACTATACCGAGATTCTACGTGCGGAGGGGTTCAACGCCTTCAAGGCCATCGACATTGCACAGGTCTCTGCAGGGTTACTTTCAGCCTATGATGTTGCTATCCTGGGCGAAATGCCGCTCACTGCCGCGCAAGTCACCATGCTGAGTGATTGGGTAAACGATGGCGGGAACTTGATTGCCATGCGCCCAGATAAGAAACTAGCCAGCTTGCTGGGATTGAACGAAACATCCGTCACGCTTTCCAATGCATATCTGCAGGTTGATACCTCAGCGGAGCCGGGCCAAGGCATTGTTAGCGAAACGATTCAATATCACGGCACGGCTGATCTATATAATCTGAATGGTGCGACAGGCGTAGCTACCCTCTATTCAGATGCCTCCACCTCAACTTCAAATCCAGCCGTCACCCTGCGTACGATTGGCGGCAGTGGAGGCCAAGCCGCTGCATTCACCTACGATCTGGCGCGTTCGGTGATCTACACCCGCCAAGGTAATCCCGCCTGGGCCGGACAGGAACGCGATGAACTGCCGCCCAAGCAGTCCCATGATATGTTCTTTGGGGCGGCTGCCGGTGATCCCCAACCAGATTGGATTGACTTCAACAAGGTGGCCATCCCGCAGGCCGATGAGCAGCAGCGCTTGCTTGGCAACCTTATCCTGCATATGAACTTTGACCGAAAGCCATTGCCACGTTTCTGGTATTTCCCAAAGGGATTGGAAGCAGTGGTGGTGATGACCGGCGATGCACACTTTGGCGTGGCGACTGCAGGTCGATTTGATCAGTACGAAGCGATGAGCCCGGCCGGTTGTTCGGTGGATGATTGGGAATGTGTGAGAAGTACCTCCTACATATACCCTGGTTCCGGACTGACGGATGCCCAGATTGCCGATTACACTGCTAAAGGGTTTGAAGTGGCTTTGCACGTTAACACTGAGTGCCTAGACTATACGCCATCCTCGCTGGATACTGCCTATAATAGCCAACTCAGTGCATTGCAGGCCAGGTATCCCGGTTTACCTGCCCCAACCACCAACCGAACACATTGTGTTGTTTGGAGCGACTGGGCCACACAGGCGCAGGTCGCAGAACAGTATGGAATACGATTGGACACGAACTATTACTACTTTCCAGAGAACTGGGTTGTTGATCGTCCAGGCCTTTTTACCGGATCTGCTATGCCCATGCGATTTGCGGACCTGGATGGTACCATCATTAATGTTTATCAGGCCACTACCCAGATGACCGACGAGTCTGGGCAGAGCTACCCCCTCACCGTTGATGCCCTGCTGGATAAAGCCATTGGCCCGGAGGGTTTCTACGGGGCTTATACCGCTAACATGCATAATGACAGTACCACCTCAGCGGGGTCCGATGCGATCATCGCTTCGGCGCAAGCTCGCGGTGTACCAGTAGTCTCTGCTCGTCAGATGCTTGGCTGGCTTGATGGCCGCACCAGTTCCTCATTCAATTCACTGACTTTCAGCAATAAGACGCTCAGTTTTTCGATTACAGTTGGGGTAGGAGCCAATAACTTACGAGCTATGCTGCGGACCCAGTCTGCGGTGGGACCATTGACAGTCATAAGCTACAATGGAACACCAATCAACTACACCACAGAAGTCATCAAGGGAGTTGAGTATGCCTTCTTCCCGGCCTTGCCGGGTGCCTACCAAGCGGCTTACTTCCCAGACACAGAAGCGCCAAGTGTTTCAATCGTTAGTCCACAGGCCGGAGCGACCGGCGTAGCACTAGATTCAACCGTGACCGTCAACTTCAGTGAAGCCATGGACCCGGCCAGCATTAATGCGACCACGGTTGAACTGCGCGATACCAGCGACAAACTGGTGCCGGCTTCAGTCAGCTACGACGTGGCGAGCCGGACCGCCAGCCTGGCTCCGACGACGGCTTTGTCCAACGCGGCCCAATATACGGCCACGGTCAAAGGGGGCACGACCGACCCACGCGTCAAAGACTTGGCTGGCAATGCCATGGCCAATGATTACAGCTGGTCCTTCACCACCGTTGCCGACTCTGCGCTGAAAAACAAGGTTTATCTACCTCTGATCCTGAGAAAGTAAAAGAGAAGCAGCCACGACTAAGTGAGGCCTGGTCATAATTCATCAGTCGGCCTTAAGTAAGGCTTTAAGGCCGACTCGTAGATCAAGACAAAGCAATTCTTTTCACCTCTATTTGGCCCGAACCTATTGCCCGTAGTGTGATGGAGGTAATGGCCGCCAGGGCAAGCTGTGGGTGCACGGCGCCTTTGAGCCAGCAACTGGCCAGGCTACCATTGTTATGAGCCCCAGCCGGGACAGTGCAGCCATATTCAGTTGCTGTAACACGTCATCCATCACTTTCCAGCGGATCGCTCGTTGCTGATCGAGGATAACTTGAGCATTTATGCCAGTCGTCAAACCCAGCTTGCCTTAGCCGCCTGGCCTGAGATCCAAATCCAGTTCATTCCCAAGTACACCTGTTGGCTAAACCTGATTGAGCCTTGGTGGAAACAATTGCGTTCCCTGGCCCTGACAGGACGTCGTTTCGAAAACCTGGATCAGCTGACCCATGCTTTGAAGGCTGCTTTGGATTACTGGAATGCTCATCGACATCCGTACCACTGGAAAAGGAAGCCTCAAGCCCAAGTGGCTTTGCCCGGCGGCTTCGCTGTCAGCCGCGTCGCCTAAATATCAGATACTTAGCGAGAAAACTACCTAGTTCACTTTGTCTAAATGCAAGATAACCAAAAGGTCCAAAAGTGTAAATATCTCCACATATTTCATTCTTGCTGAGGGACCGAGTATTTGGGCGCAGCGCTTAGGGTTCTTTCGTGACGCCAGCTAAGTGCGTCTCCATCCAGGCTGTGCAATCACCCCAGGTCGGTTGCACCAAACTCATCCAGATGCTTGTGGATACCGATCTCCCGTAGCTAGTGCTGTGAACCGCGCGCAGTCACCAACCTGTCGCTGTCCAGAAGTACACGGACACCAGCACAATTTCCTCCAACACACGCTGGCTTTCTTGACTATCACCTGCAACCATGGAGCACCTGTGCGGATACCCCGCTAGCCAGCGCCTGTAGCAGCACTTGGCGTCACACCCTCATCCTTCCTCGCCCAAAGTGGTGACAGTCAGCCGATACGCACCAGGCATATCAAGCAGTTGTTTGCGACTCTCCAAGTGTTCGACGCGCAAGCCACACCGGCCGGGGTCCCTAAAAAGCGTTACCACCCGGTTATGGATTCTGTCCATTTCCTCAATCGCCCGCTCATGGTCCCAACCGATTTGCTCGGAAGTCAGTGTGGCAAAAACCTGATCCCAAGAACGCTGGTGTAAGATCATATAGTGGTTGTGCCGACCGCGATCGCGCAACACAACTATCTCACACCGGCGCTCCAGAGTGTTGAGGTAACGATAGACACTACGCTTGGTACGCTTCACCGTGTCTCGTAGGATCGAAAAGCTTGGCGCGGCAAGCAAGTGCTCCAAGTCTGCATCGTAAGCGAGCTTGAGCAGCAGCAGCTTCGTATTCCCACGCGAATATGAATATTCCCAGACCAGATGGGTAGCTATGTTTGACATACATTCCTCCTTACTTAATTGTCTGCCACGGCAGACAAACCACTACCGAAACGAGAATTACATTTTCCCGACTGCTTTGCACAGGCTCGGAATATGAGCACATGCAATTCGCCAAGTGCATAAATCTACTGACATGTGTCAGACACCTCTGTTCTCACCGAGCAATCAGCGGTTCTTAACTGTGCATCGAGTCATCCCAATCACCATATCCGAATGATCCTAAGAGTCAGCGCTTTATCGGACACAGCCACCAAAACACGGTGTCTCACCACTCCGCCGGCTCGGGATCAAAAAGTGCAGGGCTCACGAGCATAAACCTTCCTACACACATTAGGCTTGGCAGTCATGGGTTATCATCCTACGCCGTCGTGTGATTCTCCCGGCGCCAAGCACGGCGCTCTTTCTGGTGATACAACCGCCGTCGGCGCGCCGCTTCCTCAACGCCCAACTCCTTGGTCACGTCAGACAACGGCCGAGGCCCCCGACGCCAACGGACAGGGTTGCCCCCATCTGACGACTCCACGAGACCAAACCCTGCAAGCCGAGCCAGGGTCCGCTGGATCGTTGGCTCATCTCTTCCTGTGTGTTGTGCCAAATCATATGCATTCACATCGCCACCATCGGCAGCCACGTGCACCAATACAGGCAGTGCTATCCGCCCTAACCTGGACTCCGTCCACAATTCGGGACTGGTGTGTATGTACTCACTAAGAATATGATTAGCAGTACCGTGAACATCATGGATATCATGAATACCAATGTGACTATTGAGGAGTTCCGAATCGTCAAGGATACGCCAGGTTATGGCATGTCTGAAGTTCTTCCGACCTAAGCACTCAATCAGCTTCCTCGACTCCAGTCGCCTGAGAGCATCGCTTATATCGCGCTGGGTGGCTGCCACGTGCTCAGCCAGAACGCGCTGGCTGGCATCGACTTCCCAACTCGAGAATTGCCAGGCCATGGCCAGTAAGGCCAAGTAAGTGGCATGGTCTAACTCTCTTCCCGGCCAGGGTTGGATGAATGCCTGACGATACAAATCGGCCATCGCCTGTCGTTCAGGTGTCCCTGCAAGAGTTCCCAGCACCTTGCACCACGTTTGAGACAGATACTTGTCTCTGACTTCTTCTCGCTTCTCGGCATAGTGGCCGGGCAAGTAAGCGTCAAAGGTCTCCACGACCTCATCGAACTTCCAACCAGACAGGGCGAGCATAGTCACCACGGCCGCCTCTGCCTCGGAGCGCGTAGGATAATCCAAAACCGCTTGCCCCTTGGCAGCGTCTCCCAGCAGGTTGAGAAGTTGCACCGCTTTCTTGGGCATTTCCCGCCACACCAACCGGATCGGCAATAGGTCAGATGTCTGGTCAGTCAACGGCACTACGTCTCTGTGTAAGAACTCAAGATGGTGCCACGAAATGGGTTGCAGATCGGCAACTACCTGGGGGTCCCCGCTCAAGAAACGATATCGGCGTCCCTCGACCTCGCTGCAGGGTGCTGCGACATAGGCATTGCGGACTCTGAACTCACCCGGCCCCAGGTCAACAGGCAATCTGCACCAGTTAAATTCCTCTGGCGCGTCCTGCACTTTCAGGTAAAAGTGACGATTACCACTCGGTGTCACCACTTCCGGCAACTTGAGACCCAGGCCATCCAGCCTGACCTTAACGTTACCGACGGATACCGGGTCGTCCGCGTCAATCACAGCCCAACCGTCGCCGCATCTCACGCCGATGTTGCCCCGAAAGCCCGTTCCCACGTCGGTCCACTGGGTTGCAGATGGGATAATCTGCCAGGCGTCACAGACGGGCCGTTTTGACCCAGCCACGAGCGGTATGGTTGCCGCCCCTGCTGTCGCCCACCGTTCACGCCACTGCAGGATCTGTTCGTTCATAAGTACAATCCTCTCCATATGAAACTCTCCAAAAAGCACAAACGCCACACCTCAAGTGTGGCTGTTCGCCGCCTGACTGACACACCTCAACCGCTCCTGCTCGACAATCAGGTCATTGCTACAGGTGTGCCAACCATAGCAATTGTGATTACGATTCTCTTGTCAACTTGTCGATTAGAATTTCACCAAGAAACAATACACGGGATAATCTTATATCCACCTCCAATCGTGTGGTATGCCCCTGCTCGGTAATGCAGCCTTTTGACAAAACCAATGGCTTGCCAACTTGACATAAACATTATACCACAAAAAAGAGGGTTTGTCAAGGGTCATTTTCGACCACTTCCGCCAACTCTAGCGATTTTTATGCGTCAAGTTTGGACAGAGCTCGGGGGTGTACTTGTTAGCTGTAATGCATCAATAGATCGTTCCACTACATAACGAGGGCACCACTACCGGTAGTGCCAAAATCGGTGGGATTACACAGCAGGTTGTAGGCACAAGCCGGTGCATCTCGCATCGGCGGAACGATGTATTGATGTACGACAGTTAGCCGCTTATTTGCCCGAGGAAGGCTTGGTGCTGATGCGGGTCGAGGTGGCGAGCCAGGAGAATAAAATTGTGTCCGCAGCCAAACTGGTGCAAGCCCTTTATTTGCGAGGGAAGGTGGTCAATGGCGATGCTATGCATACTCAATGTGACTTTCTGTGGAGATACTATATGTAGGGGGGATCACCTGTACAAACTACTGTATACAGTTGTTGTCACAGCAGATGCGAGATTGCCTTGTCTCCGTAGTTGACATAGATTCCTACCCATTGTATAATATTTGTGGCTAACCTCATACGCGCCGACTGCGAGCGCTAGGCAAATGAAAGTCGTGGTCAGAGCACCTGATGACCTGCACCAGCAGGTCAAGGAGAAAGCTGAGAAGGAGCTACGCCCTGTCTCGTCCGTGGCGCGTAAGTTGTTGGAGAAACGGGTTAAGGGAGAAGTAGACCTGAACGAAGAATAGGCTAGAGCGGGCTGTGAAGGTGGTAGCGCACCGACACAGCCCTAACCACCCGCTGACGACACTAAGCCGGACCAGCGAATGGCTACATACCATTGTAGCCAGGTTTCACCTATTGGTCAACACATGGCCTGTCCTGTCGTCGTCAGCGGATGGCGACGGGACAGGCCATTTCTATTTGGTGCGAAAGGAATCAATCCACGTGGACATGCAGAGATGGACACAAGCAATGTTGGGCGGTGAAACGGCGGTTGAATCGTTTATGGCAGCATTAGAGGCAATTTTCGTTTCAATCATCGGACGTGTGGCTGTCTGGTTCACACCATTACCATCGGCGGTAGTGGTGGCACGTTCAGCAACCCGTGTCTTTGAGCTGGGCGGCTTGTGGCCCTGGGTGATGGCCGGCGTGATCGAGTTGGTTGGTCTGGTGACTTCCAATCTGTGGCTCACAGCGAAAGAGTGGAACCGGAACAAGAACAAGAGCGATCCGAAGGCGAATGAGGTATTAGCGTTCGGGCTGATGGTCTCATACTTTATCACGACCGGGCTTCTCCTGCTGGCCTTTGAGATTCCACACGTGGCCCAGACAGGCAGCATCGTAGGACTGACTGCGTTGTTGTTCCCGGTGCTCTCGGCCGTGGGTATCATCAGTCTGAACGAACGCATTCTGCACAACCGCCGGCAAACTGAGAAGATTTCAAAGAAACATGCCAATGTCATGTTAGGTAACACGAAAGCTAACACGACACCTAACACCTTACATTTAGCACGCAAAGCCAAGCGGGACGAGCGCTTGAACAACCTTGTTCATTTTTACTCCGAGAATCCCAACGCTACGATGGTACAAGCAGGGGAGGCGGTTGGGGTAGCGCGCCAGACAGTCTCCATCTACCTATCCGAATTGGAGCAAGCCGGGCGTGTTTCCCGCAACGGCGACGGCGTTGAGGTGCTGAACTAATAGGGGGTGATCGAGTTGAACAGACAAATGTTCTACAGGCAAATGGCGGTTGCCATTGCCCATTACTGGCAGCAGGAGCTAAACATCAGCCCCAATGTCCATTATCGCATCCGGGAAGCCATAAACGGGCCGCGTCTGATAGTCCTGCACGTGGTGGTTAATCCGCGTTATGCAGCCAAGATTATGGCCATGTCCGAAGCCCTGAGCATGGCCGCCGGCCTGGACAAAGAGCAGACTATCAGGATAGCCAGAGGCCGGGCAGGGGCCTTATCTGTGGAGATACCCAAGCCCGGCGGGATCGGTGAGAACGGCATACCCACGGGGCTATGGTACAACGTGTCAATCACTGCTCTACCACGACGGGTTGGCTTGCAGGCGACGGTTGGCCTTGATACTGAGCATCGGCCCACGCTGGTAGACTTCTCCGACCCGTTGACGCCCCACGCCCTGATTGCCGGTTGCACCGGGAGCGGCAAGACGAATTGCCAGAGATTGGTGGTACATGATCTCGCTTCACAGAACACGCCAAATGACGTGCAATTCCTGCTGATTGACACCAAGAAGCGTGGCATCGGCTGGCGACCCTTTGAACGGTTGCCACACCTGCTACATTCAATTATCACCGACGATCTGACCGCATTGAAGGCGCTGGGCTGGGCCGTGGCCGAGATTGACCGTCGGGCCAAATCGGGCCAGACCCGCCCGCGTGTGTTTGTGGGCATCGACGAAGCCCAAGCTCTCTTGGAACAACGGGACTTCATCAAGCCCATAGGCGACCTGGCGGGCGTGGGCCGGGAGTTTGGTATACACTTGCTGGCCGCGTTGCAAGACCCGACAAAAGACAACCTGGGTGATATGACCATCAAGCGCAACCTTACCATAAGACTGGTGGGTAAGACTGACTCGCCAGACGCGGCCAAAGTTGCGGCTGGCATTGGGGGCACTGGGGCGGAGCGGCTAATGGGCGCGGGTGATTTTCTACTCGTGCAGCCCAATGGGGCAAGGCGGCTGACCACGGCCCTAATCACACAAAAGGACGTGGCTCGCTTGCCACGCGCCGAAAGCGTGAGATACCTGGACCTGGATGAGTACGAGGACATAGACCACGTGGTAGAGCAGGCGAGCGTGAGGCGGGCCGATCCGCTAGAACCCGACCAAGTACTTGTGGCATTGGCGACGGGACGTGGTATCACCTGGCTTGCCAGAGAGTTGGGCATTGGTTCAACCAAGGCGCAACGCATTAGGGAATATGCCGACGATATGCGAAAAGCGGGCATTAACCGAGGCTATACCACCATACCACTTACACCACACGGCCAGAATCGGGCCAAAATCGGGGTAGAATAGCCCTACCTGGTATGGTGGTATGCTGGTATAGGACAGAACAGGAGCAAGAGTATGAGAGAAAGAAATATCTGGCCGGGCATAATTGCCACCCTGTTTGTCATCGGCCTACTAATCTGGCTTATTGCAATGGCTAGACAGGGAGATAGGGCTGCTATAGCGGTGCTGGCGGTGTTGGCGTCTTTTACCCTGATTCTAGCGGGTTGGGGGTTTTCAACTCTCACCAGCGCAATCTATGCCAGACGGGAGCAACAGCACTTCATGAACAACGTTAAAGAGAATTTGGCGATCGTGAGCGCCGTGCAGCGGGTGCAAAACCAGCAAAACAGTATGCTGCTGAAGCAGACAAAAGAGGGCGGAAGAGACAACATGCCGGCCTTACCTCTGCCCAGCCAAGAGCGGAATTGGCTGCCGGCGCTGACAGAATTTGACCAGCCCTCAGAGCTTGCCGACACTTTTTATCGTGTAATTGGTGAAGAAGATGTGAGACCCGTCGATGGCTGGGAACCCGGACCGAACGACCAATAGAGACATCGCGGTGTAATTAAATGAGGCCTGGTCATAAATCATCAGGCGGCCTTGAGGAAGGCTTTGAGGCCGACTCGTAGACCAAGGCCATTCTCAAACCGGTACAAAGGGGCGAGTTTGCAGACAAAAACCGTTTCTAACACGAAACGCTGGGTATTGATCAGGCCCTTGGTCGGTACCTGACCGTGACCATCAAAGATGCCTTTGAAGTGCTCATTAAAATTCCCGATTATCATGGAACGGAGCTTGTGGAAGATACGCCGCACCTCATTGCCATCGTCCGCATGGGGGTAAGGCCCGTACTGAGGGGTGACTAGAATCCGGTCAGCTTCTTCACAAGCCTGGTGCACATTGGGGGCGTTGTAGTGAATATAACCCAAAATGAAGCGCACCTCTGGGGGCAGGTTGTGCAACAGGGCAGGGATAACCCGCTCGTCATTGTCAGCCACGCTGGCGGGGGTCAGATAAGCAGCCGGGGGTGTCCAGACTGCAGCAACTGAACCGATCAGATGCAGTTTCCAGCCATACACCCAGCCATGCCAGCCGGATTTGCCCCAAGCCGCCTGTCGTATCCCTGGCCGGCGCCAAGACGGTGCTCGCCCAGGGCAGCGACATTTGCGTCGTTGTCTATGCTGGCCGGCGCCCCGAACTCCGTTTCCAATATTTGACGCAGCGGCGTATTCTCCCAACCCGGAACGTGGTGGG
>Ga0209536_100016289_pt1 | contig 10576 bp, 10 predicted proteins | sample DeeMarSeWOR28_12_FD_187461 | JGI IMG/M metagenome (GOLD analysis project Ga0209536, IMG submission 187461) | Marine sediment microbial communities from White Oak River estuary, North Carolina - WOR-2-8_12 (SPAdes) (version 2) | ecosystem: Environmental > Aquatic > Marine > Intertidal zone >...
CATTCCCTTCTCTGTTTCCAGCACGGCAAAGGGAGGGCTCGTCACATGGGCATCGATCTGTTTTGTGACCAGGGATTGATAAGAAATGGGGTGCTTCATCTTCACGATGAATGTATCCAGGGTCTTTGCGTCATAACCATTGTTCTTGAGATACCACTGCAATGCGATATGATTCGAACTCCCTGGAGCAGGCGCCCCGATCTTAAAGCCCGCCTTGGACTTGGCCAACTTGACGAACTCGTGAATATCCTTGACATCCGTATGATAGGTAATAAGCTCATGTTTATAAGCGGTCATCACATCGGCTGTCTTGGTAGGGGCCCCTTTGCTCCATCCTTTAATAAAAGGCGCAAAGCCGGATATTCCCACCTCCAGACGCCCTGCAATAAGCGCACTCCTCACATCAGCCCCAGAGGCAAATCTCGATTCAACGACTGAGCATTCTGGTGCATACTTCTCTATCAACTTTTTCTGGACTACAATGGTATTGACAGCACACCAGAGCCCATACTGCTGTGCAATGCGCACGCTGCAGGCCCCATATGCCGTCTGGGGAGACACAAAATAGAGACCGACAAATGAAAAAACGATAAGCGCCGCAATCACCAATCTGATCATTTTCATGGTTGGTCACCTCCTTGTAAGCTAAAGGTTATCTATTTAATTTCCTTACGATACATGCCCCTTTTCTCTCTTACATATTCGGCAACGCAGCTACAGAAGCGCCTTCATCCTTTCTTTCTCACCCCCTTTTAGGCGCTTATATAGAGTTTAGTGAGGACAAACTCCCGATGGCCGAGGGCTTCGGTCGCGGTAAAGCGACCATTGCACGTTCGCACCATCAACTCTATCAACCTGTCTCCAGCTTCATCCAGGGTCATTTCCCCCCTTAGAATGGCGGAGACATCCAGATCAATGTGCTCACTCATGGTCTCGCATGTGAGAGGATTGGCTGAGAGCTTAATCACGGGCACAATGGGATTACCCACAATGTTGCCCTGGCCCGTTGGGAACAGATGAACCACGGCCCCTGATGCGGCCCAAAGGGTCACTGCCTCAGCCGCGGCCGAGGAGGTGTCCATAAACCACAATCCTTTGCCCGTTGGGGCTTCAGCCGGCTTCAGGACGCCCACATACTTTCCCTTCTTCCCGATCTTTTGCAAGTTGCCAAAGGCCTTCTCCTCGATGGTGGTCAAACCGCCCCTGATGTTCCCTTTGGTGGGCTGTGAGCCGGAAAGATCATCCGTCTTGAACTGAAGGATGATGTCGTTGTACGCATTAAAAGTCTTCATAAAGGCCTCACCCACCTCTGGTGTGGCGGCCCGTTCTTTACAGACATGCTCCGCACCCATGATTTCAGAAGTCTCCCCAAAGCAGGTGGTCGCCCCCATCTCGTTTAGCTTATCAAACACATTGCCCACCGTGGGATTTGAGGCAAGTCCGGATGTGGTATCCGACTCTCCACATTTCGTAGATACGTAGAGCTCATCACAGGTACACTCTGTCCTTTGAATTTCTGAAGCCCAGTGGACATACTCCTTGGCCTTGCGAGAGGCCATCTCGATGGTCTTCAGGTCCCCATATCGCTCAATGGAGAAACCCTCCACCGGTTTTCCTGTCTTGGCTATCCCTTCCACGATCCGGTTGGTCCATTCCGGCTCAATGCCAATCACCACCACCGCAGCCACATTGGGGTTGGCCCCCGTGCCGATTAGCGTCCTGAAGAAGAGTTCCAGATCCTCGCCAAACTGGAGTCGTCCATACGGGTGAGGCAGGGCCATGGTCCCTTTGATGTTGTTGCCCACGGCCTCGCTAGAGGCATTGGAAAGATCGTCCAGGGGGAGAATGATCACATGATTCCTCACGCCCACTCTGCCATTTTCTCGCCGATAACCCATAAATTTTGGAATTTCCATGCTACCACCTCTTCGTCTTCAGATTGTGAATGTGAACGTGATCTCCGGCTTTGTACTCGGCCACAACCTTACCAATATCCTGTCCATACTTGATCACCGTGTCTCCCGCCTTAGCCCCCTTCAATGCAATCTTGTGGCCCAGGGGAATATCCTTCAGGGCCTTCATTTCAACGGACTCCTGACTGTCCATGAAAAGCCCCTTTGCCGTCTCCCCCGCCTTGATGTCCACTGTGGCAACGCCCACCGTGTCCTCTTTCTCGTGAACTAGAAACTGAATCATGGTTCATTCTCCTTTCTAATCTCGTCTATCATATTCTTTTTGGTTTTGAAAGATTAAAATAGTTTAAAGCCTCTCTACCTTCCAATATAGCGCCTACATCGACGCACACCGAAGAAACCACACGCTCTTGCCCCTCTCTTGTAAAGGCCCCTATATGGGGTGTCAAAATGACATTGTCCATCTCTGAAAGAGGACCCTTGTCGGGCGGCTCCTTCTGACGTACATCTAAAGCGGCACCGGCGATCCTTTTTTCTTTGAGGGCCTGGACCAAAGCCGCTTCATTGACCACCTCACCTCTTGAGGTGTTAATGAAGTAGGCCGTCGATTTCATGTTGCAGAATCGCTCATAGTCGAACAAACCTACAGTCTCCGAGGTGAGCGGCACATGGCAGGAAACAAAATCAGCCATGCCCAATAATTCATTTAAGTCCATCATCCGGGCAAATGATTCTGAAACTGGAATGGCGTCTGGGTTTGCGTATAAGTCGTAGGCTACAATATCCATTCCAAAGGCCTTGCCCCTCTGTCCCACGCGGTATCCGATCCGACCAAGCCCTACCAACCCCAAGGTCTTTCCGTAGAGTTCGATGCCCGTGGACTCCCTGCGTTTCCATTCACCCGCTTTGGTGGTCTGGTCAGCCAAAACAATCTTCCTTCCCAGCGCCAGCATCATGCCCATGGCGAGCTCTGCCACGGACAGGGCATTCTGCTCTGGGGTGTAGGCAACCACGATGCCTGCGGCAGTGGCCGCATCCAGATCAATATTGTCCAGCCCGGCCCCTGCGCGGCCAATAACCTGAAGATGAGGGGCTGACGCGATCAGTTCTGAGGTCACCCTGGTCTGATTCCGCACGATGATGGCCCTGAAATCAACGATCAGCTCTTGCAATCTTTCTGGAGTGCTCCACAACTCAGGCTCAAGAGCCACATCAAAGCGCCCCTTCAAGGATTCCATCGCAGAACCCACAATATTTTCTGTGACCAAAACGTCTCTCATAATGTTGCTCCGCTTCGCTGCGCAACGGAATACTGGCCCGCCCTGGCGCCACCTCCACGGCAGCATATAAAATGCCACCCTACGTCGTAGGGTCGGATTTTACATCCGACCGCCAATATGCCAGGTCTGGGCCAGGGAGTATTGGAATAATGGGAATTTGGGTCAAGCTGGGCTAGAAATCAACATTTATTGGGCTCACCTATTTGCCCATTATTCCATTCTTCCATCATTCCACCATTCCAGTTATTTCTCCTTCAGTTTAAATGGAATCTTGTATTCCTCACACAATATTTCAAGCTCTTTAAAGGTCTGGGTCCCTATGGGAATTCCAAGCTTCCGATTTTCAAGGGCTGTTTGAAATCTCCTCTCACCCGGGATGAGGATTTCTTCCACTTCTGGCCGTTTTTTGCAGGCCTTGATCTCATCAATCATGGAATCCACGCGCTTCTTGAAGTGGGAAACATCCATGAAAGCATCAATATCCATGAGACAGAAGAAATGCCCCACATCCTGCTTTCTATCCATATCCTTGTACATGGAACCAATGGAAGACCCGATGGCCGCGCCCGAAAGTACACTGGAAAAGAGTTCCACAAACAGAGCCAGGGCATATCCCTTATGACCGGCCATGGTGAGAACCGTTCCCATGAGAGCCTCGTCCGGGTCGGTGGTGGGATTCCCCTCCAGATCCAGGGCCCACCCCAATGGAATGGCCTTGCCTTCTTTCTGGGCAGCGATGATGTTTCCACGAGCCACAAGGGAGGTGGACAGGTCGATTCTGACAAAATTGAACGCCTTGCCGGTGGGGAAAGAGGCGGCTATGGGGTTAGTTCCAAAGTAGGCCTGGCATCCCCCTTCAGGAGACATGGACGGCTCCGCCGTGGTCATGGCGATCAAGATCATGTTTTCCTGCGCAGCCATGTTACAATAATAGGAGAGTGCGCCAAAATGCTGGGAATTTCGTATGGTTGCTGCCGCAATCCCACCCTCTTTTGCCATGGAGATCAGCTGTTCCAGGACCTTAGAGGCCTGTACCTGTCCCAGGCCATTTCCCGCATCTACGGCGATTACGGAACGGCCTCTCTTATCAAAGGAGATTTCCGCTTTCGGGTCAATCAATCCCTTTTCAATCCTGCGAATGTAGATATTCACCCGGGAAACCCCGTGAGTAGACAGCCCGTGTATATCTGCGTCAACCAGAGAATCGGCCAATGTTTCCGCTTCCTGGCCCGGCACTCCAGCTGCCTTTGCTATCTCTGTAACGACCTCTTTCACAGCTTCTGGGTCATAGCGTTTCATTCATCCACCCCGCTCGTGTATTCAAGCAAAAACTTAAAAAATTACCTTAAGTATTCTTTTTTTATGCGATATTGGTTTTTAATTCTGGGGATTCCCGTGAGAAAAACTAATCTATTAAACCCGGGCGGCGGGTGTCAACCTCTCTGTGCAGCCAGCGGCAGACCTGGACCTCATGCAATCAATACATCAGACAGCAGCTCATTCCTTGTCAGCTTTCCTGATGAGGTGGCGAGTATCTCACTGAACAATAGAAGACTTTGATCTTCAACCTCAAGCTGTTTATCCCCCTTTTGCCCCAAATCTAAGTCACAAATCGCGTCCCCCCCGGGATCGGTTTTGAGCGCAAAACTGAGTCCGGGAATGAGGGCATTGGACATAAACTTCCATTGCCCTGCGGGGAATGCCATAATCTGGGCGCCAGATCCCAAGACCGTCTTCAAAATCCCCTCATCGTCCGGAGGGCCCTTGACCCTGTAAATCCCAGCATCCGGGCCGGGGACCTCTCCAGTGCCCACATCTCCAGCCAGATGGGTTTTGATCTCCGGATTCACAATGTTTTGGTTTTTGGCCCCTTTTTCTACCCATAGGCAGCGCCCCTCTTCTTCTCTTAGCCTTTTTAAGAGGTCCACTAACACCCCTGTGGTCAAATCATCATGCACGTGAAATAGGACCGGTAACAGCTTAGAAAACCTCACCAACTCCCGCCGATGGGTGCTCACATCCTGAACGATATCCATTGCCGTTTGGGTCGCCCTGCTCAGGGCCTCCACGAAACTAATTGAGCCCAGGTCGATCACCCCGAATGGTTTTCCCCACCCTTCCAGATCAGAAATAAGGCTCTTCTTATCCTGTCCCGTTAAGTCTTCCCCAACCACCACGCTTCCGGCCGCGTTCGGATGCCTCGCCGCGTCTGACAAAAAACCCCTGTCTCCCGTGCTAGAGAAAACAAGCAGGCTCTCCTTGACCAATCCAGCCACTTTGTGACAAACGTTCACGCTTGATTGATCCAGCCCTAAGAGGAGGACATGATTGCGTATGCCCACCGACCCATCGGGCCTTGGAAAACCAATGAATTCGGTCATGGGCTACCCCCGCTTTTTGTGCGATACTTGGAACCGCAGACTGACGCATCTTGCCTTGGAAAATAACTGAATTATCTTTGGTGCAAAGCACAACTGGATTCCCGCTTCCGCGGGAATGACAGCTCTCAACTCCGTCATGCCCGCGCAGGCGGGCATCCAGGTTCTATGTGAAAAAGTTGCCCACGATCTTGAAAAAGCGCAAAAATCTTTGATCCTTCAGATTGCAAACCCACTGAACGCTGACCTTGTCCAATGGGCAACGTTTTCCAGATTGGGCTAAATGTCTGTGTATGTCGGCGGTTCGTTCCTCTATTTAAGTCCTTCTAGATCTTCCATCTTGAGGCGAGTGAGATTAACGGGCTTGGTGGTGAGTTCCATATCGCGTTCACCTGTTCTCCTGAGATGTATGTTGACCAACCAGTTCTTATTGTCTATCCCTGTAAAGTCCTCCCTGTAGTGTGCCCCCCTGCTCTCCTCTCTGCGTAAGGCGGAATGGGCCACCATTGTGCAGACTGCGATCGAGTTGGTCACATCTATGATATTGTTCCATTCCATGTTGTATCTGACGAGCTGCCTGTTTTCCACCCGAGTACGATCCACGTCTTGCGCCAGCTCATTTAATCGACCAATGGCCTCTTCCATTTGCTTGCCATTTCGGACGAGTCCCACTTTTTCCCACATGAGGTTTTTTATCTCATCACGGATAGGATATATGTCCTGGCCTGAATCGAGCAGAAAGGGCCTAAGCCATCGCATCCTGATTTCCTCTGCTTGAGAATCCCTGAACGGGTGGTGATTCTCTTGCAAGGCCAGTTCTGCGGCCATATCCCCTGCCCTGCGACCAAAGACGGTGGAATCACATATCCCATTGCCACCCAGTCTGTTGGCACCGTGGGTCCCGCCCGCGTCCTCGCCGGCCACAAGCAATCCTTTCAAATTGCTTCTGCAATGGATATCTATCTTCACCCCACCCATTTGGTAGTGGGAGGTGGGGGTGATCTCCACCTTTTCCCTGGCCAAGTCCTTGCCTATATCTTTGACCCTCTCCACCATTCCTGGGAATTTTTCCTCTACAAATTTGGCGCCCAAGTGGCTCGCGTCCAGGTAGAGGCCGTTGTTTTCTGTACCCCGCCCTGCCATGATCTCCATGTAACCCGCTCTCGCAACCCGGTCTCGAGTGGATCTTTCCAAATGTTCAGAGTCATACCTCTCCATATAGCGTTCGCCCAAACCATTATAGAGCCTGGCCCCGGCGCCCCGGAGGCCTTCTTCCAAAAGGCTTCCGCTCAAGCGAGACTGCCCAGCAATCAAGCCGGTGGGGTGGAATTGGACCATCTCCATATCGACAAACTCAGCGCCCGCCCTGAAACACATGCCCATGCCATCACCTGTCTTGTCAACAGAGGGGGCTGAAATTTTGTACATGGATGCGGCACCTCCCGTTGCCACAATCGTCACCTTGCTATTCACCACAAGGATCTCGCCTGTTCTGATATTGGCGAGTACGGCTCCCACGACCCTGTCTCCCTCGTCGCTGGTTAGCAGGTCCAGTCCTCGGGTTTCTTCCAGGACTCTTATGTTCCGGGCGAATATTTGATCGGCAAGACGACCAATAATTTGAATTCCGGTCAAATCGGCCACGTGAACGGTGCGGTCAAAAGACTGACCCGCAAAGGCCTTTTGGTGTATTCTCCCATCCCCTGCACGATCAAAGAAACAGCCAACCTTCACTTCCAATTCATGAATGGTTTTGGGTGCATCATTAACCAGGGTCCAGGCCAACTCCTGATTATTGATAAAGGCTCCTCCCTTTAACGTGTCTGCAAAGTGTTTGTCCAAGGAGTCGTTTTCATTCAATACCACATTGAAACCACCCTGAACCATGCGGCTGCATCCGCTCTTGCCCATCAAACCTTTGGTGGCGAGAATTATCTTCAGATGGGGATTGTTGTCGTAAAGGTGAAGGGCTGCAAACAGCCCTGCTCCACCGGTCCCCAAAATCAACGCATCTGCCTTGATGACTTCCACGTGGGGTTACTCCTTTTTAGGATACCCTTTGTTTTTGGGATACCCTTTGTTCGTTTCCACACCATAAATGAGAGGCTTTGCTTATCAACTTTGAAAATCAAAACCTTTTTGCAAAAGGCGGAGTATCCTTTTCATTTGCCGGCATCTCCCGGCAAATGAAAAAATTCTCCCTCCGTGTTCTCCGTGTCTCGGCGGTGAATTATTACCTGAAGATTCCGAATTTACTCAGCACACACCGTCTCTTCAGGTTCTGAATCGACTTCGTCGGTACAATATTTTTGGGACAGACTTCCGCGCAGTTAAACTGGGTATGACAGCGCCATACACCAAATGAGCGGTCCACCACCTTTAATCGCTCTACCCTTATGGCATCTCGTCTATCCGCAATCAATGTGTAGGCGCGATTAAGGACAGCCGGGCCCAAAAACTCCTGGTTTGTGGCCACCATTGAGCAAGCGGAATAGCAGGCGCCACAAGTTATACAGTCTAACATGTCGTCGATAAACTCTCGTTCCTTTTCGCCCGGCGGCACAATGGCCGGCTCAGTCATCTCCTTCCTTGGCACATAATAAGGCCTTATCTTTTTCCACTTTTCAAAAAAAGGCTCCATGTCCACCACTAGATCTCGAATAATCGGGAAATTGGGCAGCGGCATAAGGGTTATGTGCTGTGTCTTCAGACTGGACACCTGCGTTCTGCAGGCTAGACGGTGTCTTCCGTTGATGTATATGGCGCAAGAACCGCACATCCCGACCCGACAAGAAAACCGGAAAGATAGGGTCTTATCGAGATAGTTTTGGATGTGCATGACCACATCCAGGATGGACATGTTCTCAAAGCTTGGAAATTGGAAGTCATGGAATGCAGGCGCAACATCGCTGTCCGGATTGAAGCGAAAGACTTTGACACTCAGTTGTTCAGTCATCTCCTCCCTCTGGGACTCACATAACGTCATCTGATCAGTGTCATTGCGACCCCGCAAGCGGGGGAAGCAATCTCATGACAAGGTCATTTGGGGTCCCACTTTCAGTGAAGTACTCCCCCAAGAAAGGCTAGCCTTTAAACGGCGAGATCGCTTCGGCCTCCTTCGTCAACCTCGCGATGACTGGCGAGGCATTTCGCATGTTGCAAAAAAACCATCTCTATCAAGATCTCCTGAGTTCTTTACCTTAAAAAGGCCCAAAACCCGTAAATGCCCAGGCCCAAGAAACCTATGGCTGCCATAACCAGCAAGCCGAGAAATATGACTCTTGTTTTCAATCCAAACCCAAAGTCAAGGAAAACGGAATACACGCCATAGACGGCATGGTATAGACCGAAAATGAGCAAGACAATATCCAATGCGATAAGGAGAGGTGTCCCCAGTCTTTGGATTATCTCGCTATAACGAAGCACCTCTCCACTGTGTGCAATGTGCAAAAACCAGAGGTGCAATCCAAGAGTGATCAGCAACACGCACGCGCTGATTCTCTGCAATAACCACGTCCAGGCATTCACAGCTAACCAACCTCGTCCCTTAGAATTTCAAAACGATAGACCATAGCCACAAGAAAGCCGCTATGGCCATGAAGATCCAAAACAAGACTTTCTGAGATCTCAGCCCTATTCCCACGCCCAGATCAAACAGCAGTATTCGGACACCATTGAAGCCGTGATAAAGGACTGCACCCAGCAACAAAGTCTCCAACATCTGGAAAACGGGATGACCCATCAAGTATGAGAGCATGGCGTCAAAGGCCTGCTGCCCTCTTAAAAGGGATGTACTCATCAAAAGGATGTGGATGAAGATATAGAGTACGAGCCCGAGTCCGGTAAGACGGTGAAGAACCCAGGCCCACATCCCGATCGTGGTCCAGACCTGTGTCTTGGCTTTAAATGCCAGTGAAAGAGTCGTTTCATTTTTGGCCATAAGAATTTTTCCGTGTCTCAATTCAAGAATAGTCTACTGGTTTCTATGGACCACGGCGTTCAAATAACAACTCCTGTGTCTCTGGGTTCTTTTAGTAATACGGCACAAACGATCATGTCATTGCGAGCCCCGATCTAGTCGGGGGCAAAGCAATCTCATATTTGACGAGATTGCCACGCCCTTCGGGCTCGCAATGACCTTTATAATGCGATAAAGATTTTTATAGATTTCTCAGCTACAAGCAAACTACTCAACGCCAAGGCTTTTGTACAGTTCAGGCAGCCTCTGTGTAATCTGTTTTTTCACATCAAAATAGAGATGACTCCCGTGCGAATCCATGGCCACGATCAAAGGACCAAAGTCTTTCACACGAAACTTGTAGATGGCCTCTGGATGCAGGTCCTCCCAGTAGACCGCCTCCACCTCCTCTATCTGGGTTGTTTCAAGGGCTGCGGCGCCGCCCACAATGGCAAGATAACAGGCACCGAACTTCTTCATCGCATCCAGGCTTCCCTCCAGCAAGCCTGCTTTGCCAACAACGGCCCGCACGCCATATTTTTCGATAAGAGGCGGGGTGAAACGTTCCATACGGGTGCTCGTGGTGGTCCCAATAGAAATCTTCTCCCACTTGTCGCCCACTTTTCTCAAGCTCGGGGCCGTGTGTATACAGATGGCCCCTTTGAGATCCACGGGGGGTTCCTGCTGTTGGTCAAACATGCGGATCTGGGTTGCATCACGAATACCAAAAATGTGTCCGTTCACGGTCACTGTGTCGCGGACCTTCAACTGCCTCACATCATCCTCTGAAAGGGGTGTGGTCAGATTATGGTGTGCCATTTTGCCTCTCCTTTCTGGATCTAAAAACCGTATTCCACTTTTCCGTCAGCGAATATCTTCGCGCGCGCCCTTCGGGCCGGCCAACACTGTGTGTTCACAGCGACAGGATTTTGTGTGATATGGGTGTAGGCACTCTCAATATGGACCGCCAGGGTGGTCGTGTCACCACCAAGGCCCATAGGCCCCAAACCAGTCCCGTTGATCGCCTCTGTCAAGTCCTTTTCCATC
>Ga0209536_100016290_pt1 | contig 10575 bp, 10 predicted proteins | sample DeeMarSeWOR28_12_FD_187461 | JGI IMG/M metagenome (GOLD analysis project Ga0209536, IMG submission 187461) | Marine sediment microbial communities from White Oak River estuary, North Carolina - WOR-2-8_12 (SPAdes) (version 2) | ecosystem: Environmental > Aquatic > Marine > Intertidal zone >...
ATGATGGGTTTTAGATGATTAGAAATATCACCGATTGCGCAGTATTGAACAACGGTGTGGAGATCCCTTGGTTAGGGTTCGGAGTATTTCTCTCCCCGCCAGGGGATACCACTTACAACTCAGTGCGCACAGCCTTGGATTACGGCTACCGCCATATCGATACATCTGCGCTTTATGAGAACGAGGAGGCAGCGTACCAGCGATCGTTGATATAGCCAACAAGCATGGAAAATCCTGGGCGCAGGTGCTGATCCGCTGGGAGCTGCAGAAGCAGGTGGTTACGATCCCCAAATCGAATACCCCTACCCGGATATTAGAGAACACCCAAGTCTTTGATTTTGAGCTTACTGCCGAGGACATGTCCGTCCTGGCAGAGCTGGATGAGAACCGCATCATACCGGAATATCCGGATGGCGTTGACCAATAATAGAACCTAATCAGGAGGCAATCATGATCAAAAGCATCACAGACAGCGCAGTCTTGAACAATGGGGTTGAAATTCCTTGGCTGGGTTTTGGCGTATTCCTCTCACCGCCCGGGGGAACGACTTACGACTCGGTGCGTACCGCCCTAGATTGCGGCTACCGTCATATTGACACTGCAATGATATATGAGAACGAGGCGGATGTGGGCAAGGCGATCAAGGACAGCGGCATTCCCAGGGAGGAGATCTTCGTCACGACAAAGGTATGGAATGACGATATACGTTCCGATAACACCCTGAAGGCATTCGATACGAGCCGTAAACTGCTGCAGTTGGATGTTATTGACCTATACCTGGTACATTGGCCTGTCCAGGGGAAATATATTAAGGCTTATCAGGCGCTAGAGAAGCTGTATCGAGAGGGGAAAGTACGGGCAATCGGGGTCAGCAATTTCCTGGTACACCACCTGGAATACCTTCTGCCGCGCATCGAGGTCCAGCCAGTGATAAACCAGGTGGAATGGCACCCCTGGCTGCAGCATCCCGAGCTGGTGAGCTTCTGCCGGACCAATCGAATACAGCTCGAAGCCTGGGCGCCGCTCATCCAGGGTCATGGCGCAGAAATACCGGTGTTGAAAAAGATAGGAGACAAATACGGTAAATCATGGGCACAGGTTCTGATACGATGGGACATGCAGAGAGAGGTGGTCACAATCCCGAAATCGAACACACCCAGCCGGATCAAAGAGAACTCGCAGGTCTTCGATTTCGAGCTCAATGCGGAGGATATGGCAGCCATCAACGCACTGGATGAGAACAAACACGTGGCAGACGATCCGGAATACTTCGATTTCTGAGATTGCTGTGGGGCCAAAGATCTGCCGCGTGAGGAGTTTAATATGGGTGAAAGCTCAGCGTTGGCCGATGAAATAAAACACCCTGAGGGATTATTACGATCCTCAGGGTGTAATTTTAAGGGAGAGCCATGACCAAAAGATATTTATTAGGCGTTGACCTGGGTACCAGCAGCACGAAATCGGCGTTGTTCAGTACGGCTGGGAAGCTGGTGGCTGAATCGACACTGGAGGTGCCGATATATTACCCCCGACCGGGTGTGGTGGAACAGGAAAATGACGATTTCTACCGCACTGCCGCACAGACTGTATCAGATTGCCTATCGAAGAGCGGGGTCGAACCAGGTGCGGTTGTTGCGATTGCCTTCGACAGCCAGATGGCAGGCATCGGTACGGTAGATGAGGAATACAACCCGGCAACGCGCTTCGATTCATGGCTTGATATGCGCTGTGAGCCATATATCGAGCTTATCGATAATCAATACGGTGACCTTGTGACGCGTCTGACCGGCTGCCCGCCGACTTGCGATCACGGATCAAAGCACCTGTGGTGGAAGGAAGAGCAGCCCGAGGCTTATCAGCGGATTGCCAAATTCGTCACACCCGCTGGTTATGTGGGCGGCAAGATGGCTGGTCTGCGCGGCGAAGATGCCTTCATGGACTATACGTTCATCCATTTCTCCGGCTTTGCCGATGCGCAAGCGGGCGTGTGGTCTGAGGAGCTGACCGGCTTAATGGGAGTGGATATCGATAAGCTGCCGCGCATTGTCGAGCCCTGGCATGTAGTCGGTGAAGTCACCCAGTCAGCAGCCAAGGAGTTCGGTCTGGCACCCGGAACGATCATAGCTGCCGGCTGCGGGGATACAGCTGCCAGTGCGCTCGGGGGCGGAATCACGCGGGCAGGTATGCTTTTCGATGTTGCCGGTACTGCGGCAGTACTGGCGGGCTGCACCGACCAGTACGTGGCGGATGTCAAGAACCGTGCCTTGATCACCATGCGATCTGTTATCCCGGGCTTGTGGAACCCGTTGGCATATATAGCTGGTGGTGGGATTGCCTTACGCTGGTTCCGCGACCAGTTTTACAATTCCCTGCGCGGGCAGCCGCAAGCTCTGGAGAGCGACCTGTACGATGAGATGATTGCTGCTGCGGCAAATGTCCCGGCCGGCTCAGAGGGATTGTTGTTCTCTCCCCACCTGGGCGGGCGAATTTGCCCGGCGACACCAGAGATGCGCGGCGCCTGGCGAGGCTTCTCCTGGGGGCACACCCAGGCGCATTTTGCCCGCTCGGTGCTGGAAGGAGTTGCCTACGAGTATGCGTACTATCTGGGCATTCTACGCGATCTGATCCCAGACCTGGACCTGTTGGAGGCACGGGTTGTTGGCGGCGGGGGGCGCAGCCAGGTATGGAACCAGATCAAGGCTGATGTGCTCGGGGTCCCATACCAGCCGCTGAAGGGCAGCGAGTTTGGCGCATGGGGCAGTGCCATAATCGCTGGAAAAGCAGCCGGTATTTTCGATGACCTGGCAGATGTGGCGTACGAGCACGCCATCCCCGCCGGCGAACGGCAGACAGCTAATAATGAACATGTCCAGATATACCAGGGGTTGGTGCAGCAGTATATCCAGTGGCAGGTAGAACTGGCAAATTCCTTCCGGTTGCTCAAGTAATACGCGGATAATCCAGAAGCATTCAGGATTTCTGCTAAACAGGATAGGGGCAGAGTAATAAATAAGGCTAAGGACAAATGAACAGAATCGGCATATATTACGCTTATTGGACCCACGATTGGGATGTGGATTTCCACCCTTATATCGATAGAGTGGCGGAGCTGGGTTTTGATGTGCTGGAGGTTAATGCTGGGACGATTGCCGAGATGGCGGTCCAGGAACGCTTAGCGTTGAAGGCACATGCTGATGATAAAGGGATTGGGTTATCTTATTGCATCGGCTTACAGAAAGAATATGATCTGGCATCAGAAGCTGGAAACGTCCGCAAGAACGGCATCGAGTACTTGCAGAAGATAGCGGGGGCGATTGGCGAGATGGGTGGGGGAAACCTGGGAGGCATTATCTACAGCTACTGGCCCGGACACCTGCCGCCTGGAGTAGCCGATAAAGGACCATACTTCGAGCGCAGTGTAAGCAGTATGAGGGAGGCTATTCGTGCCGCTGAGGATAATCGGGTAGTTTTCAATATGGAAGTGGTCAACCGCTTTGAGCAGTACATGATGAATACTGTCGATGAAGCATTAGATTATGTTGCAGCGGTTGGCAGCCCGAATGCAAAAGTCATGCTAGATACATTTCACATGAATATCGAAGAAGATTTCTGCGGAGAGGCGGTCCTGAAAGCCGGTGACCAGCTGGGACATTTCCATATCGGCGAGAACAACCGTATGCCTCCTGGCTACGGTCATATTCCGTGGACGGAGATCGCGGCTGCTCTGCGGCATATCGATTACCAGGGTGATGTAGTGATGGAACCCTTCCTGATGCCCGGTGGTGAAATTGGGCGTGATATCAAGGTTTACCGGGACCTGAGCACCGGGATGGACCTGGATGAGGAAGCGCGTAAAGCACTGTTGTTCGTGCGCGGTGTGCTGAAGTAAGATTATCTTATATACTATTCAAGGCCAAACTTTAATCACAAGGGGTTCGTTGCGATCTTGGAGAGGTGCCGATCGCCAGGTTCGTATTTAATCCGAGGGTGCGCATGATCTATACCATTACGCTAAATCCAGCATTGGACTTGGAGTTTACGATTCGAAGCATTCAATATGACCAGGTTCTGCGGGCAGAGCAGGTACGAGCTGATTGCGGAGGCAAAGGCTTCAATATCGCCCGCGCCCTGACGGAATGGGGCGTACCGAGCGTGGCGCTGGGGCTGGTAGGTGGCAAGACGGGGGAACGTCTGCATGATGAGCTGGGAAAGTTGGGCGTGCGGACAGACTTCAGCTGGATCGGAGGCGAAACGCGCATAAATATCGCCATAATTACCAGCCCGGCAGGCAAGTATATCAAGGTGAACCAGCCCGGTCCGGAGGTCACTGCCCGGGAGATCGGAGAGCTGCTGGAAAAGGTGCGCGCTTTAGCGAGCCCCGACGGCCTGTGGGCGATTACCGGCAGCCTCCCTCCTGGGGTTGAGCCGCAGATCTACGCTGAAATTATCCAGGTAGTTCAGTCTGCGGGAGGTAAAGCCCTGCTGGATGCGGACGGTGATACGCTGGTGCAAGCCTGCCAGGCAAAACCATTTCTGGTGAAGCCGAACGCTCTGGAAGCCAGCCAGGTGAGCGGCGTTGAGCTGCTCTCTCTACGGGATGTACGTGAAGCGGCACGATTTTTCCACCAGATGGGTGTAGAGCTTGTGTTAATCACAATGGGTGAGCAGGGAGCGGCACTTTCAGATGGTGTCAATGTCTGGTGGGCAGCACCACCCTCTGTCAACATCAGCAGTCCAATCGGCGCAGGTGATGCCGCCCTGGCAGGATTTATCTGGGGACTAAGCCAGGGAGAACGACTCGAGAGAGCACTGAAGTTAGCCGTCGCCAGTGGGACTGCCTCGGCAAGCCTGCCAGGGACGGCGATTGCCGGCAGGGAGCCTGTGTTGAAGATAGCAGGGGAGGTCAGGTGGGGTCAGTTTTAATGGATTAGCGGTCACCGGAGGGCGACCGCTAATCATGTAAAGGAGAGCCTGACAAGGATGGAAGGTGTCAGGCAGTCACCGGTTGGCGCGGTATGTAGACCAGCTCCGGGCGCAGGTCTGATGCCAGCTCATTAAGTTCATGGAAGGTAGGCTGGTCGAGATCGATGTGCAGGACTTCAGCAATGACTTGAGTCCAACCATGGACAAAGTACAGCCAGCCATCTTCAATGAATAGATTGCGTTCATCCCGCTGTGACATTGCCTGGTGCCAGAAATCCAGCTCGCCGCGATAGTTGATCTCCCAGGCAATGCCATTTACCGGGAACAGCCCACTGTCGGTGACCGGAGAGCCGGGCGAATCCTTGCCCATGCCGGTAGCGTTGACCACCACCGTGCCATCTGGCATGGCGCCCATGACCATATCGTTGACGCGCGGGTCGGATGTGTGGACATAGATAAATTCGATATCCGTCTCCAGGCTTTCGACCATAGCTTTCATGCCAAGCAGCCGACCCTCTGATCGATTGGTTACGATAAATCGTTTCGGGCGGTCTGCAGGGTCGGTTTTATTGATCAGGTGCAGCGCCATGGCTTTGCCAGAGCCACCAGCCCCAAAGCACAGGAAATCACCGCCAGTGCGGGCAAAATAGCCTTCTCCGAGAAATGCATCCATGCTCAGACCGGATGTGACCGGATCCTTGGCATGCCCCCAAAGACCATCATCGCGCTTAGAGATGCTGGAGACTTCACCGGTCAGGGCAGCGGAGGAGTGGAGATTGTCGAACATATCGCGTGCGGCTTCCAACAGATCGATCTTATGGGTTGTTACCAGTGCGCCCAGAGAGAGGGGGTCATATTTGATCTGGGCGACAGTTGCCCGGTAAGCTTCGGGTTCGTCATGGGGGACATGGTCGATGCCTTCGATCACGACATCCGGGCGTTCTAGCGCCTGCATCCAACGCGGGAAAACCTTCATGATCGATGACTGTTTGGTAGTAACGCCTACGAAATAGAATGTGGGAACGGTTTTGGTGACGATGGGATATGGGCTTGAATTCATCTCCGTAGAACTCCTTAAATTCTTGCTGCGGCTGAGGGTCAGCCTGCTTTTGCTTTTTGTACGGCCTCCATAAAGCTGCGCGCGGTATGCGTTATGTCTGCAAATCGTCCTTCTTTTGCCCAGGCAGTTGGGCACAGGTTGCTGCCTGCCCCAACAGCGAAGACCCCCGCGGCAAACCAATCCTGGACATTGTCGATATTGACCCCCCCGGTGGGCATCATCGGGATGTAGGGATAGGGTCCGCGTAAAGCTTTGACGTAGCCCGGCCCGACCAGCGAGCCGGGGAAGATCTTTACCACATCTGAGCCGAAGTGATATGCCTGCATCACTTCGCTGGGGCTGAGGGCACCGATCATCACCGGGAGACCTGTGTCAACCATTGCTTCAGCCAGTGTCTTTTCACAGTGCGGGCTGACAAGGAACTTGGCGCCTGAGTTTACAGCCAGCTCTGCATGCTCTATCTCGGTCAGTGTGCCCATGCCAAGGATGATCTGGTCGCCAAAATGCTGGGCAAGAGTTTTTACGACCTGCGGCGCATTGGGGGTCGAATAGGTGATCTCAATCCCCAGGACTCCCCCTGCGACCAGCGCATCTACCATTTTGAGGGTGAGGTCAGGGGATGGACCCCGGATGACAGCCAAAAGTCCGAGTTCTTTAATTTTATTTAGTACAGCGTTTTTATCCATAAGTCGTTCCTGGGTTTAAATCACCCGGTAGCGTGGTTCTTCACCGCGCAGAACAGCCAGACAGTCATTAAGGGCCATCCAGCCCATCGCATTAATCGCACCATCGGTGTGTGCGCCCATATGCGGTGTAGCAAGCAGCCTTGGGTGGCTGAGCAGTGGGTTGTCCACCTCCGGCGGCTGAGTCGCAAACACATCCAGCGCGGCACCGCCCAGCTTGCCGGATTCTAGAGCTGCCAGCAATGCTGTTTCGTCTACCAACTCCCCACGTGCAGTATTGATCAGATATGCACCGGGTTTCAGCGTGGAGAGGAAGCTATCATTGACCATATGTCGGGTGTCAGCAGTCAGCGGGCAGTGCAGCGATACGATGTCTGCCTGCCGGATAATTTTATCTATTGAGGTAAGAACCGCACCCAGCTCTGAAGCCTGCTCAGGTGTCGCTATTGGATCATAGACCAGCAGGGTTGTCTCGAACCCAGAGAGCAGTCTGGCGACCGCCTGCCCGATAGCACCAAACCCGAGTAAGCCGACAACCTTGCCCCTCAGTGTGATACCTGAAAGGCGCGGCCAACCTCCTGCGCGGGTGGCATTGGCAGCGGTTGGGATGCTGCGCGCCAGTGACAGCATCAGACCGATGGTGAGCTCAGCAACCGATCTTGAATTCGCCCCAGGTGTGTTGGTGACGATAATCCCTTTGTGCCGGGCTGTCTGCAGGTCGACGGCATCTACACCAACACCGTAGCGAGCGATGACCTTCAGCCGGCTTGTAGTCTCCAGGGCGTGCTGGTCGATCTCGTCCAGGCCGGCTATATATCCATCCACGCCTGGAAGCATGTCCGCAAGTGCCTCAGACTCGAGTGGTTTCCCGCTGTCGTTGTAGATCACTTCCCCGACGGCATTCTCAAGGGTGACACGCATTGAGGGGTCGCCTTTCGAAAATGAAGTAGGTGTGACCAGCACCCGCATGGTCTTGAGGGCTGTATCCATTTATCGTTTTTCGGGCGGCAGCCAACGTGGGTTGTCGATGACCTGCGGAGCATCCCCGGACTGGACAACCAGCTTGCGGAAGCCTTGGATTTCTATAGAGCCATAATCGTGCCCGGCGTTGCCGGGGTATACGAAGAATGTGACCAGATCTTCATCCGGGCTGGTGTTTACCGAGCGGTGTGCCCAGCGCGGCGGGACGTACAGCACTTTCTGGGGGGTGAGTGGTTCGACTGCCCACTCTCCTTTAGGGGTTTCCATCACCATGTACCCCTGCCCGCGCAGGCAGTAGTACACTTCTGCTGTGTCCAGGACAGTGTGGAAATGACCCTTGGTCATGTTGTATTCGTTGCCTACTTTGCCTGGATGAACGATCGAGATCCCATGCAGCAGCTCACCGGGGTGTTCAGGACGTCTTATCTCGAAGACTTGGTATAGCACCGAATCTTCTTTCGCCAGCAGAGCCTGGAAAGCATTCTCGTCGAGGAACTGACCTTTCATCGCTGAGAGGCGCCGGACGATGTGGTTGTCGTACTGGCTGAGTAAGATGTCCTCTCCATGCAAGATGTCGAAGGTAAATGGATCGGTTGAAAATTCTGGCATACACCCTCCTTATCTATCTAGATCGAAAACAACTTTCAGCACCCCACGCGCCTCTGCGAGTGCAAATGCTTCGTCGACTTCCTCGAGTAAGAAGCGGGCACTGACCAGCCCGGATAGGTCGACCCGACCGGAGAGCACAATTTCTGCTGCCCGGCGGCAGTCGGATGTGCTGCAAGCGGTGGTGCCCGTAACGAGCAGCTCTTTGTAGTGCACTGTGTTAGAGTTGAAGGTGATGTTAGGGCGATCTTTCGGCAGCCCGCCGAAGAAGTTGATCCGTCCACCGATGGCTGCAAGGTCCAGTGCTTCTTCCTGGGCGCGATGAGCAGGGGCGGCAATCTGAATTACATCAACGCCGCGACCTTGTGTCTCTTCGGCGATAGCACCAGCCAGGTTTTCCTCTGCCGGATTTACTAATCTGTCGGGGTCGAATCGCCTTGCCTGCTCGAGCCGTTCTGGCAGCAGCTCGCTGAGGATAACTTTGCCCGCGCCCCGTAAGCGCGCAAGCAGAACATGCATGATGCCGATTGGGCCGGCTCCTATCACAAGCACGCTGTCGCCAACCCGGACATTAACTGCATCCTGACCGCGCAGGACGCAGGCAAAGGGCTCGATGAGTGCTGCTACAGCCGGATCCAGATCTGCACTGATCGGGATCAGGTTTCCCTGGCGGATAGCAGCTGGCGGGACGAGCATATATTCAGCAAACGAGCCGTCCATGTTGATGCCAAATGCGGTGAAGTCTGCGCACAGGTTGTTGCGTCCAGATACGCACTGCTGGCAGTGACCGCAGCCCATATTGGGTGCCACGAAAACCCGCTGACCCGCATGAAGCTCCTTCACCTGGGAGCCAACTTCAACAATCTCACCGGCGACCTCGTGGCCGGGAATGCGGGTGGTTCCGGCAGGGTACATGCGATGGGCACCGTGATAGATGCGCAGGTCGGTGCCGCATATGCTGGAGCTGCCGACGCGCAGCAGGAGACTGTCTGGCGGTACTGCTGGCTGTGGGATATTTTCCAAGCGCAGGTCGTGCGGTGCGTGATATACAACAGCTCTCATGCTTTGACCTGTTATGCCTCGCCCAGAGTATTATCCAGGATCTCGCTCAGATATACCGGGCGCTCTTCCAAGAACGAGCGAGTCCCAGCCAGGACGCCAGCAACAGCCCAGCGCCCATCAGCCCCACCGACCCTGGGATGTGCGCCGGTTTGTATGCAGTTGACGAAATGTTCCATCTCCCGGATGTAGCCCCAGGCAAATCGCTCGGGCCAGGTACGGTAGATGGGGGTAACCAGACCCTGATCCCGGTTTGTGCAGACAATGACTGCCTGCCCTTGCAACTCGCCGATCTGCATGATGCCTTTCTCGCCGATGATCTCAACCCGGGCATCGTAACCGTAATCACACGGACAGACACCAGAGATGCTGCCCAAACCGCCATTCTCGAAGCTAATGCTGACCAAAGTATTGTCGTAGAAATTGGGGGTGTCGACCCCCCGAGCAGCACCCTTGAAATTTGCCACCTCGACATACACTCGCCGGTAATCCGAGCCCATCAGCCAGCGGACTGTATCCCAATCGTGGCTGTTGACCTCAGCCAGCATGCCGTTGGATGTCTTCAGGTCGCGCGCCCAGGGAGGAGGTAGCCCCGGCCCATGGGTCAGAGACTTGATGAGCATCGGTTGGCCGATCTCACCCGCCTGGATGCGGCGAGCAGCTTCGGTGAACTCCGGATCGAACCGGCGCATAAACCCGAGCTGCAAGAAAACGTTATTCTGCTGGCAGGAGTTGATAATCGAATCGCACTCCTCTAGATCTAGCGCCATCGGTTTCTCCAGGAAGACATGCTTCCCCGCGCCGGCGGCGGTGATAGCCAGGTCGTGGTGGGTGAAGGTAGGTGTCGTGATCACTACCGCGTCGAACTCGACCTTCTGGATGGCTTCAACCAGGCTGGGAAAGGTGTGCCTGACACCAAATTGCCCCGCAGTCGCCTGCAGCACTTCCGGGACCGTGTCTACGATAACGACAATCGAGGCCTGGGGGAGGTAGTTGGCGAGTGAGTTGGCGTGTACTTTTGCAGCGCGTCCAGCTCCGACCAGACATACATTTATTGGATTGGACATAACATTTCCCTGGCTAAATAAAACGAGCCAAATGTAATCCTGTCATTACAAGATTATATATCAGAATATTCCATTCGTCAAGTAGAATCGAGTGATTTGTTGTTGTTCAGCGATATTGACACCCCCGAACTGTTCAGGGAAAATGTCACCCCATGGAAACCAAGGTGACATTGACGATGAAAGAGCAGCACAAATT
>Ga0209536_100016291_pt1 | contig 10574 bp, 7 predicted proteins | sample DeeMarSeWOR28_12_FD_187461 | JGI IMG/M metagenome (GOLD analysis project Ga0209536, IMG submission 187461) | Marine sediment microbial communities from White Oak River estuary, North Carolina - WOR-2-8_12 (SPAdes) (version 2) | ecosystem: Environmental > Aquatic > Marine > Intertidal zone >...
TGAGTGCCATCATTCTTATAAATGATCTCTTTCAGCTAGACCCAATATTCCATCATTCCAGTATTCCAATATTCCGTTCGGCATCTATTGGTAAACAAGACCCTTTTGGCGTGCGCTCAAATCGTGGCTCTCTCGGCCAGGAATCTTTACTTAGTCGATATCCCCTGATCGCCAACGCTCCAAAGGATTGTCTCAGCCTGGTCCTTCCGGCGTTTGCGCCAGACAGGAGTCAGCAACGCGAGAATCTCGACCGGCGCTATGCACACGACCCTCGAGGCCCGCACAGCAGTGCGCAGCGCCAGCTCGCCAAAGGATCGTTGACCAACAAAGGGGACCGTGGTTGGCTCGCCCGAGCGTTCACGCGCCCGGATCTCCGATTCCAGCCGATCGAGCTTGGCGACCTGTCTCTCTGATACGAGTGCCAGCAGCTCTGATGGACCAATAGGGCGAAAGATCTGCGGATTGCGGCCAACCAGCACTGCAGCGCCTTTGTTGGCAAGGCCATTGAGTGCCTGGTAGATGTTCGCTCTGGCGGCACCGAGCAGCTTGGCAAGAGCATACGCCGATGTCGGTCCCCGGTCCAGCAGGGCCGTGTAGGCGAGTGCCTCAGTCGGGGTAAATCCGAACGGTGTGAGATCCACTAGAGCGGAGTTGTTTGTACTACTACTACTACTAGATTACGCGTACATCCGCAAGTTGCTCAGTTCGCAAGCGTCAGCGGTACTCCAGATTCCGACCGGATAGCTTGGCGATTAACGCCAGTCGGAACGACACGTCCGCCTTGCGGGCCTCGCCCGAGCGAGTGTCGTGCTCGAGAGGGCAAGCGAAATCTGCGACTCCAGACTTGCTCCTTGGCAGGGTCCTGAGGTTGCCTGGATTCCAAACCCCCGAGTCATCGCATTGGCGCAGCAGGGACGCCAATACCCGTTGAGCTGTCGGTGCTGCATCTAGCAGGCTCATCCGCGCCAACAATTCCAGCCAATGTAGAGCAAACGGCAGGTCCTTGGGCTTGCCGGAGCTGTCCGTTGACAGCGGATCAGCGAGGATCTGAAAGGTGGGTCTCAGGGTCCGGCGTCCCAGCGAGATGACATATTGTCTCTTGGTAGCCGGCTTGGTAAGGAAAGCGGCAAGGCGCTCCACGAATCCGGCTCGGTCACGCTGCAGGCTCGGCATGAACGCAACTACTGCCACGGAAAAGACGGTCGGGACATAGGCCTCGGGGTGCAGGATGTTCCTCGCACCCTTCCGGATTATCGGCTTATCGGCCAGCTCACTTCTGAGGAAGCGGGACACGCTCGAGATTATCCGGTGAGCCGCTCCGCGGACTCGCGGATCTTCAACCTTCCCTGCCTGTGTCAGCGCAGCTGTGGCCCCCTCGCGCATTAGATCCCTCGCCCACAGCCCGAGGTGCGGGTTCGCGCTAGCAGCCTTCCTGTATTCGAACAAGAGGGCAGGGTCCTCGTCTCGGGACAGAATCCTGAAGAGCAGTCTATCGGCCAACCGGAACGGTCGTGCGCTGGTGGGGATTCCCATCTCCAGCAAACGCCTGTATTGAGCGACTGTGCCCACATCCTTGATCCCCTGGGCCTTCGAGGTGGCAGTGCCCAGCACATTGCCGCTCCAAGTACCATTGGCCCATTGCTTCTTGAAGATCTGCTTGACGGGCTTGTATCCGAGCAGCTCCTCGTGCAGCTCTGCCATTTCGGCACTGGTGCCTGACCCTGGTGGCAAAATCTCAGTGAGCGTGCGCCACCGAATCGCCGGACAGGCGTTCTCCCTCAGCCAAGTGACAGGAACTCGGTGGGTTTCAGGTAGTTCCAGAAGTGCTCCTCAGTAGGCGACAGAACCGCCGAAGTGGGCGTGAAATTACCGTGCCGAACGTATTTCGGCCAGGGGGAGGTTTAACTACATATCTCGCAGCGCTTTAATCCATTATCCAAGGGCCACTAGATCCCCTTTGGAGGCGCATCCAGGCACGCCGCGCGAGCTACTCCGCCCGCTCGCCCCAGAGCTGTCTCACTGGTTAGCACCACCCAGTTCCCGTCCAGGAAGTCAACCGCCTCACCCTGAGGCTGCCGCAGTCCAACCTGGCACGGCAACCCGATCGCGTGGATGCGGCCGCTCGCCTCGAATCGGTAGAACCAGAGTTGCGTATATGTGCGGACCACCAGCCGCTCACCATCAGCGGAGACGGCGGCACCGGTAACCTGATTGATCAGACCGACCGACGTATCGATGGGCAGAGTGTCGATCGGGCTAGCAATGACCGACTGTTCGGTCATTTGGGCCCCCGGAATCGAGTAAACAACTATCGGTCCGCTGCGACCCTTGGAAATGAGCAGAGCGTCACCATTCGGCCTGATTGCAAGCGCCTCCACGTCGTGGGGACCGTCCGAGTAATGGATCCTTACCAGTCGCGCCTGATCGGTCCGCTCGGCTGAAGTGAGCCCTCCGTCCGGGACCAGCGGTTCCGGGAATATGTAGATACCCGCCGTACTGCGCGCCTCGAAGTTGTCTCCGGTGTCGGCCACATATAGGCAGGCCTCGGCCCCTGCAGGTGCCGGGCAGGGTCCAACAGCTATGTCCTCCCAATCCACAGCTTCGGCTCCTGACACGCGAATTCTGCCGAGATCCCTACCGGACAGATCGGTCGCATAGACTACGGGTTCATCACCCGAGTCGTTGTGAGTCCAAAGGACTCCCGGGTTGTTACGACTGACGGCTACCCCTGAGCTCTCGGAGAGCCTGGGTGAAGCGAAGAAACCGGTATGCTCGAAACGAATGGGGTTCTGGGTCTGTCCGACAGCGACCCACTGAGGCAGCCCCACACACACGAGAAGTGCGCGGAACGTCTGGAGAGCGGTGCGTCTGGTCAGCGGAGCCTCAACTTGGTCGCGGACATAGTTCCAGTCGCAACATTGCTACTCGTGAAACGACCCGGCATCTTTTGTCCTCATGATAGAGAAACTCAGGAACAGGGTAGTCACTCGACTCCCATCGGAGATCCGCCTCACTGGCAGGGTCTTGTTTCTTGTGGATGACCCCGACCTAGTCAGGCGACAGCTCCAAGGGGAGGATCTGACTTGGCCCTTAGACGTGCCACTGCGCGACAATATCTCAACCGACGAGATCACGCCAGCCTATATCTGTTACTACTTTGACGAGACGCTGGGTGATTTCCCTTATCTAGGACTCAGGGCCGGTGGCGAGTTCCCGGTGCAGCGTGGCACCGTGCGGTCGGGTCATTTCGTGTGTTCCGTCAGTGGCAAGAGACGCGGGAAAGGCTCCTCGCGAGAACAATCGCCCTATGCTGAGCTGGCTGCTGGAATTCGCCTGGTCATCGCCGCCAACATCGAGCGGATATATCGCGAAAACTGCCAGAATCTGGGCATCTTGACGAGCACGGATTTCTCCCTGGTGGAGCGGGTCCAGCGTGATGAGCCCATTGCGCTAAGCGAGTTCACCGACGGTGTGGGAGCGATAACTCGCGACGTGATCGAATACGGTGGACTATTCAATTACAACGTGGCGCGGCTTCAGGGTAGCATCAAAGTGCCGCAGCCTGCCCTGAGCCGTCGGCCGATGACGCTAGGAGAGAAAATCCTGGCTCGGCACTGGGTAACGGAACTTTCCGAGGACCACGTTGCTGTACCCAGTGTCGCTCCGGGTGATGAGGGGTTTGTCCGTACCGACATCCGATTCAGCCACGAGTATGTTACTCCCATGGCTGCCATTCTCTGGGAAACCAGTGTGGGTCCACACGAGCAGATCGTTGATCCGAGCTCGGTCTTCTTCTTCCGCGATCACCTCACTTTTCTCGAATTGGTCATGACTGAGGAGCGGAAGGCGCAGGGACTGCTGGATGTCGCCCTTCAACTGAAGGCCAAACAGGAGCAGTTTGCCGCTGAGCAAGGGGTCAGGCTCTACGGTGAACTCGATCGCCTGCCAAATGCGGCAGATCTGAGTGGCTCCGAGGCCATCTGCCACTCCAAGATCCTGGAAGAACACGCTCTTCCGGGGCACGTAGTCATCGGTAGCGACTCACACACGTCCCATGCTGGTGCCATAGGGTGCATTGCCTTCGGCGTCGGTACGACTGCCATCTTCAACTCCTGGCTCACTAGGGACGTTCGTGTCACCGTACCGCCGACAGTGCTAATCCGCGTCAACGGTACCATACCTGAAAACGTGACGGCGAAGGACTTCATGCTGCAGGTGCTACGCCACCCGTACGTGAAGAACGGGCATGCGATCGGCAAGATCGTCGAGTATGCGGGGGATGCAGTGGAGGCACTGTCGGTTGACGAGCGCGCCACAATGACCAACATGGCGGCCGAAGTAGGTGCCTTCACCGGTATAGTCAGACCGGATGCCAAGGTCATCGAGTATCTGGTAGCCGAACGGGGAATGGATGCGGGGGCAGCAAGCGCCCTCGTGCGCGGTCTGGAGTCAGATCCCGATGCCTACTACGAAGAGCTGATCGAGTTCGATGCCAACGAACTTAAACCGCTCATCGCTCTGCCGGGCGATCCAGGCAATGGCCTCTTCATCGACGAACTGGCCGCTCCCGTGAAGATCGACATCGCCTACGCCGGCTCTTGCACCGCCGGCAAGAAGTCGGACATGGACATGTACGCCCGCGTGTTTGGCGAGGCACGGGACCGCGGTGAGCGCGTCCATCCCGCTGTTCAATGCTTCATTCAGTGTGGCTCGCAGGAAGTGAAGCGGTACTGCCAGGCAGCCGGGTATCTGGATCTATTCCGTGAGGTGGGTGCCCAGTTCATTGAGCCTTCGTGTGGGGCCTGTATCAATGCTGGCCCGGGTGTCTCTTACGATAGCGACTCGGTGACGATTAGTGCCATCAACCGCAACTTCCCGGGCCGCTCAGGTCCCGGTCAGCTCTATCTGGCCAGTCCATACACCACGGCCGCGAGTGCAATAGCGGGCCACATCGTCGCCTGGCACCCGACCCGACCCCGCGACGGTTAAGGGCTGCCGCAACGATGGCCGGGGGGCGGTACAGCGTCGACCCGCGGGCAGGGGCTTGCACTCTGCGGTCCGGTTGACTCACGGTCGTTGCTCTCCGCCCGGATTCGGCTGCCTCGTAGGGCTCTTCGGCGGACTTGGACTGTGACTCCGCTTGAACGCTCCGGGTGGGTACCGTGCGCTTGCGTTCCAGAGGATCCAGTCGGTTAAGCCAAGGTCCTCAACGGCATCTATTTCAGCTCGGACTTCGACAGCCGTGTATCTCACTCGGCGTATCGAGAACGACTGCAGGAACGGTCTGATCCTGGCCCCGCCCTCTACCGCAGCAGCCCGCCTGATACCATCCGCCAGCGCACGCCGCACGACCTCGTATGGTTCGGCGTTCGGCCATTCCAAGCCATATGCGCCGCGGTAATAGTGGCTGGGATACACCATTGGTAGCACGACGTCGGCAACCCGAACAACATCTTCCCAATACTGTCCGATGCCCAGGTCGTTTGTGGAGCTCGTTGTGAGCCCAAACACGTCGAGGGCATAGGGCACTCCGAGTGCGTTGATACGAGTCTTCAACAACTCCAGGTTGCGCCGAATCCCAGTGCGCTTGGATTCCCCTCCCCGCCGAGCTGGGTAGAATGCGCGGGCGAGGGATTCCGCCGGTTCGTCTGGGAAACGCACATAGTCGAATTGGACTTCACGAAAACCGAGGAGCACAGCTTCGGCGGCGATGTCGGCGGCGTACAGCCACACGGAGTCCCGGAAGGCATCGACCCAGGCGGTGCTGAACCGATCCAACCACAAGCCACCGTCCACATCCTGCACTGCCCAATGCGGTTTGTGTTCGGCGAGAAGAGGGTCCTTTGCTACGACGATCCGTGCTATGGGATGAATACCATGCTCCCGAAGCAGGGAGAGTCGTTCGCGCACATCCGCAGCACGCACGCGTTGGTTTGCTCCGATTGCAACAGCGGTTGGCACACTCGAGCGGTATGTCACGTGTCCGGTGCCATCCTTGACGTCGATAACGAATGCGTTGATCTCAGTCGTGTCAGCCAGCGCAATCAGGCTGTGGAATCGGCTGGAGCCGAAGGTCCAGCCGTTCATGTACACTCCGCGCACCACAGCAGGGGTCTCACCGGGGGGCGGAGGTGGGAGCCGGATGGCAGTGGGATCCTCCGGCATGATTTCGCCCAAGTAATCCGGTCGCAGCTTCTCGTGATGAAGGCTGGTCCAGGAGAACTTCGGTGACGGCTCCTGAACGGCTGCCAGCACCACAGCAATGAGGGGTGCCCACAGAATCGGGGCAGCCAGGCCAAGCATCGCGGTCAGACGGCGTGGCCCGACAAGGCGTCCGAGTGCTGCGATGTCAAGGCCTACGGGCCTCCCTCGACTACGCGCAACTCGACCCTGCGATTCAGGGCGCGTCCATCCCGGGTAGTGTTGGTGGCGATCGGCTGGTTTGAACCATAGCCGTGGGCCTCCATCCGCTCGGGTGGGATTCCTTTGCGGGCGAGGTAGGCCATCACGGCCCTGGCACGTGAGAGCGAAAGCGGATCGTTGATCGCGTCTGTGCCAGTTGCGTCAGTGTGTCCTGCAACTTCGATTCTGACATCAGGGTACTCGAGCAGCGATGCGGCCACGGCGTCCAGGACCGAGTAAGAATCCTGAGTCAATCTGGATCTACTGGTCTCGAAATTGACTCCCTGGAGAACCAGCGGGCCTCTCTCGCCTTGCTCGGTGACGAATTGACCTTGCTCGATAACAAACAGCACAGGGCACCCACCAGAATCGACGGGATGGCCCGGTGCGGTGTTCGGGCAGCGATCGTTGTTATCAGGTACGCCATCTCCGTCGCTGTCCAGACCAGGTTCGCACCCGCGATCATCCACGTCCGTCCCAGGTGGTGTGCCTGGGCACTGGTCAATTGCGTCCAGCACACCGTCAGCGTCACTGTCCTCCGGGCAGCCGGCCTCGCCAACCGGAACTCCAAAAGGAGTGCCGGGGCATACGTCCAAGCCATCGAACACACCGTCACCGTCACTGTCGACGGGACATCCCCTGGCGTTGACGTCCGCACCTGAAGGGGTATCGGGACACTGATCCAATCCGTCAAAAACCCTATCCGTGTCCCCGTCGAGCGGACATCCTCGCGTATCGACACTGGCTCCGGCAGGCGTGCCAGGGCAGCTGTCGATCCCGTCCAAGACTCCGTCCGCGTCGGTGTCGTTGGGGCAGCCGCGGGTGTCCACCGTTGCACCGGCCTGCGTGTCAGGACAGGAGTCCAGCCCGTCAAACACGAGATCCCTATCAGTATCCAGCGGGCAACCACCGTCATCCACGGTCGCACCATGCGGTGTGTCAGGGCACCAGTCATTCTTGTCACCAACGAGATCACCGTCGGCGTCGCGCATGCGACCTCCGAAAGCATAGACTGACAACCCCACGGCAGCGCTGAAGTTGAGTTCCTTCTCCGAGCCTGAGGCCAGATACGACCCACGAGCCTCCACGCGAAGCGCGGCGCGGCCGCCGATCGAAAGCCGGTCACCCAAAACGACGTGCGGGCCGCCGTCTTCGTCATGCCGGGCACCGCGGAAGAAGACCTTCTCATACCCGGCTCCGCCGTAGACTGCGTTCCAGGGTGCCAAACGGGCGTGTGCCAAAAGGGTCCCGCCGATCCGCGAAACGTTGACCGTGTTTGCGGTGCCAACGAATCGGGTTCGCGTATAGTCACCGTTGCCTTCGAGCAAGAGCAGGCGGTTCAGGAAGAAGCCCAGCCTACCTCCTGTTCCGAACTCGTCGTCGAAGCCGATGCTTTGATCAAACGCTGTGAGCGTTCCCAGTGCCCCCAACTCCACCTGTCCGGCAGTGCCAATCTGCGCCGCGCAGGGTGCAACCACAGGCAAGTAGCTAAGCAGGAGAGCCAGAGCGGTCACGCGACCGGGGAATCCAAGGTATCTCGACATGTCACACAATCTAAGGTGTCTAGGTCTGGCTGCCACGCTGTTTGGGCTAAACGGGTACTATTTGTGACATCGGAATTAACACGATAGGAGGCCGATATTTCTGCGTCAGAGATCACAAGTTGGCGTCAATCGTGTGTGCTGCAAGATGCGATTCGGCAGCTTCTGGATCGCGACCATCTAGCTTTCCCGCGGCCCTAGCAAGCTCTTCCGCCACCCTGGTGATCTCTCGGCTCCCGGTGACAAGCTGTTGTACGGCTTGGACTTGTGCGGCCGACGCGGTGGAGATGAGCGCAGCCTCGCTGGCGGAACTGCCGACAGCAACCAATGCCTCTATCAGGATCTGGCTGGTCTGACGTGCCAAATCGGCGGTGTCCTTGGGAAGGGTGGCCAGGCGGCTCCCAGCCTCACTGGTGGCCTCGGCGGAGGCGACGACTTGGGCCAGGTCTCCGCTCCATTTCGCCGATGTCGTTGCCAACTGGCTGAGCTGGCTGCCCAGATCTTCCAGCACCTGGGCCGCGCGATCAATGGCCTGGCGAGCGTCCCTTGCGCTGTGACCGATGCTTCGCGCCGCTTCAGCGCTTTGCTCGGCGAGTTTTCTGACTTCGTCCGCGACCACCGCGAACCCCTTGCCATGACTTCCGGTTCTGGACGCCTCAATGGTTGCGTTGAGTGCCAAGAGGTTGGTCTGGTTGGCGATTATAGCAATTGTGTCCGAAAACTCCTCGACGTCCTTCGCGGCATCTCGTAAATGGCTCACTTCTGCCACTCCCATTTCGATTGTTGAGCCGAGACGTGACAGATCTGCAACCGCACGCGAACTCGTCTGCTGCACATCGAGAGCTATTTGCGAAACGGAGGAGGTCGATGCTGTTGTTCGGGTCACGGCCTGAATCGTGTTTTCAAGACCCTCGATCAATCTCTCAAGTACGCGTGCGGCTTGCTGTACTTGGTTCACTGCGCGCTTGGAGTCTGTTTCTGCCTTGTCAGCACTACCGGCCACTACTCCGGCCTTCTCCCTTATCGCGTCGCCTGTAGCCCTCAGCTGAGCCGCGTATTGGACCGTCCTTTCGGCAGCCCGCAACGCCGGCTCGATGGTTGAAAGGAGGTTCAAGGACAGTGCGAACTGTGGTGCCAGCAAGCTGAGGAGCTCGCCGTCTGCACCGCGGTGGACAGCGGGATCTGAATGGCGCACACTCCAAATTCCCACCAAGCGCGCCCCCTGTAGCAGCGGGACCACGATTTCGGAACCCAGGGCGTCTCCTGAGGATGGGATGAAATCGTTCCCGTTCAAGACACTCGTGACGACGGGCCGACCCTGCCGAATGGCTTCCGCTATCGTCCCGCTGGTTACATCAAGCCGGGTTCCAGCGGGCAATTCCGTATCTGCCACAACGACCAGTTCGTCAGCCACTGTGTCGTACTGTGTGAACCCCATGTTCTCCCACGGTACCAGGCGGGCAGTCAGTTCCTGGATGCGGGAAAAACTCCTCTGGATATGGACTTCGGCTGCAACCGTATCGGCCAAGCCTTGGACAAGACGGAGTTCGTCAGCGCGGACTGCAGAACGGATTACCCAATAGGCAAGCCAGCCGACACAGAGCAAGGCGACGGAGATGGCTACTGTCGGTCCGATCGGAATCCCGGCGGTGAGCAAGCCAACCCACGCAATCGCCAGCGCGCTTCCGGCTAGGGAGGTGACCGCCTCCCACCTCAGTGTCACCTGCGCATCAATCCAAGCGGATGTTGCCGATTGCGACAGTTCGAGGTAGAAGGTCGCGTTCACGACAAACGGCAGCAATACGATACCTGTGGCAAGCGGCAATAGGTTCTGTATGTCCACTGCAGCGGATCCTGTTGCTCCACCTATGTTGGCGTACAGCAGGCCGACTAGGCCTGTGGCGAGGGCTAGGTGTCCTGTGTTTCCCAGAGCTTCCCAAGCGGGAATCCGCCGCAATCCCGTCTCGCCGATGATCATTCCAACGCTCACGACGACGACCGCGAACTCCCAGCCGCGCAGCAGCAGGCTAGCCACTGCAACGCCGGTGACAAAGGAAGCGACTCCACGACCAGGCAAGGAGATGCTGAAGAGACGGCTCCCTGCCGTTGCAGTGGCGAAGATCAGGAATTGGAGTGCAAATCCGCCGGTTCGCAGTTCTGGATTTGATAGGATACCTGCAACAGCCAGTGCTAGGAGGCTTAGGCCGCCCAGTTCCACGGCAAGTCGGAGCCAGCGGGTCCTTGGGGTCACGGTTGGCACAGTCACCTAGTCGTCTCGCGCTCAGAGATTGAGGTAAGCGGCGGGAATCTTGTGCCACTGAGGGAAAACTGCAAGCGTCGTCGGAGTTGCGCGAGCCAGATGGCCGGACGGCAGTTGAAACCATTACTTTACTCGTTGAATGGACATGGAGGCAGGCATGAAGGTCAGTATTCAGTATTGCGTGGTCTGACATTATGAACCGCGGGCCGTCAGTCTGGCGGCCGAGATTGAGCAGGAGTTCCCTGCGACAGAAGTTGAACTGATTGGAAGCTCGGGTGGGGCATTCGAGGTAACGGTGGACGGGGTTTTGGTCTTCTCCAAATTGCAGATCGGACGCCATGCTGAGCCAGGTGAAGTGATTGGGCTGATCC
>Ga0209536_100016292_pt1 | contig 10574 bp, 10 predicted proteins | sample DeeMarSeWOR28_12_FD_187461 | JGI IMG/M metagenome (GOLD analysis project Ga0209536, IMG submission 187461) | Marine sediment microbial communities from White Oak River estuary, North Carolina - WOR-2-8_12 (SPAdes) (version 2) | ecosystem: Environmental > Aquatic > Marine > Intertidal zone >...
AAACGTACAGAATCGGCGTCAAAACTCAAAAGGCAGCGACCGCCGTATCACGGTGGAAAAACCCAAGGCCGGCCATTAGGTGTCTATAAAAACTTATTCAACGTTTCTTCAAGTTTTGATTTTGCAACCATACCCGTAATCTGATCGACCACATTGCCTTCTTTAAAGAATATCAGCGTGGGAATTGCTTTTATCCCGAATTTCCCCGGAGTAACCGGATTGTTGTCCACATTGCATTTGGCAAATTTGACTTTATCCCCAAAGGCGCCGGCAAGCTCTTCGATCAGCGGCCCGATCGCTTTGCAGGGGCCGCACCAAGGGGCCCAGAAATCAACCAGCACCGGTTTCTCCGCCTGAAGGACTTCGCTTTCGAATGTGCTGTCATCAATCTCCATCACAACATCTGACATGACATGATATCCTTTCTGAAAAATTATTGGTTCCTGATTATAGTTACCCCTGCTTTTGTTGTCAACCTCGATAGTTTAGTTTGGAGCCGATTCAAGCGTCCTTAAGCGACCGCAACGTTTGACACAGCATATCACATCTGTTACCTGTAGGGAGGGTCCAGAACAGATTTTCCAAGGATCTTTTTTGTTCTATAACCATGGAATCAGGGAGGTCGCCTGATGGGGAAAAAGATACGAATCGGTGCGCTGATATCGGGCGGGGGAACCAATCTGCAGGCCGTTTTAGATGCCTGCGAGTCGAACAAGATCAATGGAGATATTGTGTTTGTCGGTTCGGACAATCCGGACGCATATGGTCTGGAAAGGGCCAAGAAACGCGGCATTCCCGTATTTGTGGTTCACTATGCCACCATAATCAAGGTTTTCAAGGCTGCGCCGAAAAGGGCGGTATTGCCCAGCGATTTCGACTACGCCGATATTCTGTCCAAACAGTCGCTTTTTAAGCCGGATACGGCGCCTGAAACAATTGAGGCTTTTTTGAAAACCCGCGCGATTGCCGAGGCCGCGCTCTTAAACCAAATACGATCAAACCCCGTCGATCTTCTGATACTGGCCGGTTTCATGAGAAACCTGACCCCCTATTTCATAGACCGCTTCAACCTGGACCCGAAGCACCCCCGCATAATGAACATTCACCCCGCTATTCTCCCCGCTTTTCCGGGTGTCGATGGGTACGGGGATACCTTTCGCTATGGCTGCAAAGTCGGCGGCTGTACGGTCCATTTTATCGACTACGGTGAAGATTCCGGACCCATTATCGGCCAAAGGGCCTTTCAAATTCAGGCGGATGACACCATTGATTCAATCAAGAAAAAAGGCTTGAAGCTGGAATGGGAGCTTTATCCTGAATGCATCCAGATGTTTGCCGGAGGACGCCTGAAAACGGTCAAAAAGGCCTACGTTCTCCCCAGTGGTAAAAAGCTTAAGCGAACGGTCGTAAAAATTGTCTGAACGAAGTCGGGATCCACTTCCCTTTTCCTATATCATCCGGGCCATGACAATTTACAATTGACTTCCCCTTATGATTTAGAATATAAATCAAGGAGTTAATTGCAATTAAAGATTGTATTTTTATGAACACAAAAATTAAAACCAATTGGGTCAAAGAGGAATATCGCAATGATACCTTTTCACTGGTTACCGAAAATGTGACCCTCCCAAATGGGGACCTTGCCGAAATGAGCTTTATCCGTCACCCGGGTTCATCCGGCATTGTTCCGATGCTCGATGACGATACCGTGGTACTCACGTTACAATACCGCCATCCGGTTGGCCGCTGGATGCTGGAAATTCCAGCCGGTACGATGATACCGGGCGAATCTCCGCTTGCCTGTGCCAAAAGGGAATTGGAAGAAGAGGCCGGTTTTTCCGCCGAAGAATACACCGGTTTGTCGCAAATTCATATTTTGCCTTCCTATTCAGATGAAACAATTCATATTTTTTTGGCCCGCGACTTAAAGCTGTCCCGGCCGAAACCCGATAAAGATGAAATTATCCAGGTGGTCGCCTACCCGCGAGATGAAGTCATGCGGATGATTGGTGCCGGTGAAATTACTTGCGCCCTGACCGTTGTGGCGATGCAACAGGCTTGCGGCTACCTTGATCGAGAAAAATCGGCGGTTTAATTTTTTTTGGGGAAAAAATGACAACAAAAAAACTCGATGATCTAAAGCAAAGAACAGAAAAATTGCATCTGGCCGGCGGCGATGAAAAGATTAAAAAGCAGCACGACAGCGGCAAATTGACCGCCAGAGAAAGATTGAATCTGCTCTTTGATGAAGGGACCTTTACAGAGATAAGCGCTTTCGTTAAACACCGGTGTACTGATTTGGGGATGGACAAAGTTGAAACCCCTGGAGAAGGCGTCGTCACCGGCTACGGGACCGTCGCCGGCCGGCTGGTCTATGCCTACGCTCAGGACTTCACCGTAATGGGGGGGTCTTTGGGGAACATGCACGCGGAAAAAATCGTCAAAATCATGGATATGGCCCTGAAAATGGGAGCCCCCTTGATCGGCATGAACGACTCCGGAGGAGCCAGAATTCAGGAAGGGGTCGATGCCCTGAGCGGATACGGTAAAATTTTCTTCAGAAACACGATTTCCTCGGGCGTTATTCCGCAGATTTCAGCCATTATGGGCCCCTGCGCGGGCGGGGCCGTCTATTCCCCGGCCATTACCGATTTTATTTTCATGGTCGACCGCACCAGCCAGATGTTCATTACCGGCCCGCAGGTGATCAAAGCGGTCACCGGAGAAGCGGTCAGCGCCGAAGCGCTGGGCGGGGCGATGACCCATAATGCCACCAGCGGAGTCGCCCATTTTCTAAGCGCCGATGATCACACCTGTGTCCAAGAAATTAAACGGCTGCTTGGTTTCCTGCCCTCCAACAACCTGGAAACACCGCCGCTGGAAGAAAGCGGGAACGATGCCGATCGGACCGAAGAAGGGTTGAACACGATTGTCCCTGAAAACCCCAACAAGCCTTATGATATGATGGACATCATCCTCAAAATCGCAGATCGCGCCGATTTTCTGGAAGTGCATGCCCATTACGCCAAAAATATCATTACCGGATTCCTTAGAATCAACGGTCGGTCCATCGGTGTAATCGCAAATCAACCGAATTTTTTGGCCGGCTGTATCGACATTAATTCTTCGGACAAGGCCGCCCGTTTTATCAGAACCTGTGATGCGTTTAACATTCCGCTTTTAAATATTGTCGACGTGCCCGGTTTTCTTCCCGGTACCCGGCAAGAATACGGCGGTATTATCCGCCACGGGGCTAAAATGCTTTTTGCCTATTCAGAGGCCACCGTCCCCAAGGTTACCCTGATTGTTCGGAAGGCCTATGGCGGCGCTTACATCGGCATGTGCAATAAAGAATTAGGGGCCGATGCGGTGCTGGCCTGGCCCAGTGCGGAAATCGCGGTGATGGGTCCCGAGGGTGCGGCCAACATTATCTTCAGAAAAGACATCGAAGGGGCCGCCGACCCTGAAGAAGCCCGAAGCCGGAAAATCAGCGAGTATAGAGAAAAATTTGCCAACCCGTATATTGCTGCCGCCAGGGGATACGTGGACGACATCATTGAGCCTGCGATTACCCGGCCAAAGCTCGCCGGCTGTTTCGAGATGCTGGCCAGCAAGAGAGAAACACGACCGCCGAAAAAACACGGGAATATACCCCTGTGAGGACTTTCGGTCCTAAAGGAGCGTGCCGATGATCACGGAAACCATGCTGATAAGTACTAAAATAGCTTACGCCTTGTCCTTAACCCTCTTAGGGATGGGAGTGGTTTTTATCGCACTGATTCTAATCTCGGTCGCGCTGGATGCTTTGCGGGTGATTATAACGGGGCTGGAAAATAAAACGACCATCAGGCCGTATCCGGTAAAAAACGCGATACCGATGAAAAATCGGCCGGCCGCAAGTCAGGAAAACAAGGCGCTCATCGCAGTTATCACCGCCGCGGTGGCCGCTTATGCGGGCTCAAAAACGAATGGTCTCGTGATCAAATCTATCCGGGCGAGGCGTCGGAACAACCCATTGTGGAGTTCGGTCGGCCGCCAGTTGCAAATGGCGGAAGGATCTAAACTGGCGGCAAAATCTGTTTTTCGTCGACTGTATCCGTTTTAAGTCCCATTGCACGTTAACGGCAATAAGCCGCCGGCTGAAAAACAATCGAAAAAAAGGGTCCTCGAGCGCTTAAAAACCGCTTAAGCCGCTAAGAAAAAAAGGAAGAATCGTATGAAAAAATATGTGATCCGTGTCAATGGAACCGCTTACGATGTTGAAGTGGAGGAAGTCGGCGATAAGCCCGCCGCCATCCCCGCACCTCCCGCCGCCCATGCCCCCAAGGTTGCAGCCAAGCCTGAGCCGCCCCAATCGAAGGACCCGGCCCCCGCAGTGGGCGTGTCATCCGATTCAAACAAACAGATTATTGCGCCGATGGCAGGAACGATCGTCAAGGTGTTTGTCAATCCCGGAGATACCGTTGAAAACGGCGATGTCCTTTTGGTTCTGGAAGCCATGAAAATGGAAAACGACATCATCGCCGCCCATAAAGGAAAAATCGAAGCGCTCCATGTCGAAGCCGGTTCGATCGTTAATTCGGGTGACGTGATGATTACGTTGGAATAGTGGACAATCCGAAACAAAAAGGATAGCTTGATGCTGGAAATCATTGGGAAAGGTATTCAGGGGTTCATCGACAGCATGGGGTTTTCCCGACTGATCGAAGGTCCGTTTCCGGGCGCAACCCTTTTAATGATTCTGATTTCATTTTGTCTGTTATATCTGGCTATCGTAAAGAGATATGAACCGCTGCTCTTGATCCCGATTGCCTTCGGGATGCTTCTGACCAATTTACCCCTGGGCGGATTAATGGATCAACCCACCGGGGTTTACGGCACCCCGGGTTTCCAGCCGGGCGGGCTTTTATACTATTTATACATGGGTGTGAGGCTGGGGATTTATCCGCCCCTGATTTTCATGGGTGTCGGCGCGCTGACCGATTTTGGCCCGCTGATCGCCTATCCCCGCAGTATTCTTTTAGGCGCGGCCGCCCAGTTTGGAATTTTTGCCGTGTTCATCGGGGCGGTTATGTTGAAATTCACCGGACCCGAGGCGGCCTCCATCGGGATTATCGGCGGTGCGGATGGCCCCACGGCGATTTTTCTAACTTCCAAGCTGGCGCCGCATTTACTGGGCCCCATTGCGATTGCGGCTTATTCCTACATGGCGCTGGTTCCTATTATTCAGCCCCCCATTATGAAGGCCCTCACCACCAAAAAAGAGCGCCAGGTCGTCATGGAACAGCTCCGGCCGGTTTCCAAAAAAGAAAAAATTATTTTTCCGATTATGGTCACCGCCCTGGTTGTCCTGCTTTTGCCTTCGGCCGCCCCGCTAATCGGCATGTTGATGCTCGGAAATTTGTTTAGAGAATGCGGCGTGGTTGACCGGCTCTTTAAAACCACCCAGAATGAACTCATCAATATCGTCACAATTTTTCTGGGTGTTACCGTCGGCGCCACCGCCAGCGCCGACTCCTTTTTAACCACTGAAACGATTATGATCATTGGCTTGGGCCTGGTCGCTTTCGCCTTCGGTACGGCCATGGGCGTTCTTTTCGGAAAAGTCATGTACCGGCTGAGCGGCGGCAAGGTCAATCCGCTGATCGGCTCGGCAGGTGTATCAGCGGTTCCCATGGCTGCAAGGGTATCGCAGTCGGTCGGACAGAAGGAAAACCCGTCCAACTTTCTCTTGATGCACGCCATGGGACCGAATGTTGCCGGTGTGATCGGTTCGGCAGTGGCTGCCGGTCTGCTCCTGTCTATTTTCGGCCAGTAGGCGCCGGGCATCTCACTTTGACACGACACGCTTATGAACACCAAAACCTGCGCAGAGATCAATCTGGACCACCTGGTCTTTAATTTTAAAGCGATAAGACAGAAAGTCAGCCCCGCCAAGCTTATTCCGGTTGTCAAAGCGGATGCTTACGGCCACGGCGCCGTTGCCGTGAGTCGATGCCTTGCGGAACAAGGGGTGAATCTGTTTGCGGTGGCCCACTTTAAGGAGGCGCTGGAACTTCGTGAAAGCGGGTTGACCCGGCCGATATTGATATTCGGCAGGCTCTTCCCCGACGAAATACCAGCGGCGATTGCGGCCGATTTCAGAATGACACTGTTCGACAAGGAAGATCTTCAATGGATTGAAAAGGCCGGGGCTGATCAGCCCGCCAAGGTACACGTGAATATAGATACCGGAATGGGCCGGGTCGGGGTTCGCCATGAAAAGGCGCCGGATTTTTTCGACACGCTGACCCGGTCGAAATACTGCCTTTGGGAAGGGCTTTATTCTCATTTTGCGACCTCGGACGACCGCGACAAGACCTTTGCCGGAATCCAGCTCGATCGCTTCCAGGCCGTCCTGTCCTTTCTTGATCAAAAGGGTAAGCGGCCGGGTATGATACACATGGCCAACAGCGGCGCTGTTCTGGATCTACCGCAAAGCTGTTTTGACGCGGTCAGGCCCGGTATTCTGCTTTACGGTCATTACCCCTCAATAGAGGCATCGCCTACCGTCGCTGTCAAACAGGTAATGACCTTCAAGTCATTTGTGGCCCATATCAGAAGGCTGCCGGCAGGCCATTCCGTCAGCTACGGCCGCCGCTGGAAAGCAAAACAAGACACCACCATTGTGGTTTTGCCGGCCGGGTACGCCGATGGCGTCCGGCGTGATTTGACCGGCGGGGCCGAAGTTCTCATCCGGGGCAGGCGTTATCCCGTGGTCGGTACGGTCACCATGGACATGATTATGGTTGATGTCGGCAATGACCCGGTTGCCCTGGAAGATGAAGCGATTATCTGGGGGGAGTCGGAGCAGGGCACCATCGAAGTTCTCGACCTTGCCGCCGGAATAAATACGATACCCTATGAACTGGTCTGCGGGGTTTCCAAGAGAGTTGAGCGAATTTATATCAAGAGCGATCCGTTGCCGCCGTGATTTTCAGGTAACCAGTTCCGTTCTTATTTTTCAAGCAAACGCCCACAAGGGGGCCTTTGCCGTTTTCGCCCCGCTGGGCTTTTTGCTTCTTTCTTTTTTTAACCCGCTTTTCCGAACAGGAAGTTGACCATGAACGTTGCTCAAGTTTTGGCTTCAAAGGCTTCAGCCCGTCTCCAAAGAAACGCCATTATTTTCGAATCCAAAGCCTATACCTTTCAAAGCCTATTCAACGAAATAAAGCTGACCGCCGCCGTTTTGAACCAACTGGGTGTCAAGGCAGGCGATCGGGTAGCGATTCAGCTGCCCAAATCGATGGATTTTATTTTTCTATTTCTGGCCAATTTATCCATCGGCGCCACCACCTTACCCCTGAATACGGCTTACAGGGAAAAAGAGGTCGCTTATTTTCTTGAAGATTCCGGCAGTTCTCTTTTTGTCACCACCCGTAAAAACTATCGCAGCCTGAAGAAGATGCTGGGTCAAATTCCCGACCTCAACTGCCTGCTGGTGGACGGCAAGCCCGAAGGCGGTTTTGATCTGCGGGAACAAGCGGAAAAAACACAAAAACCGGGCGAGCCTGATTACCCGGCCGGAAATGACGCTACGGCGATTATTTGCTACACCTCCGGGACCACGGGTCAACCCAAGGGGGCGATGATCACGCATCAAAACCTCATCGATAACACCCGCGCGCTGAATCAGGCCTGGCACTGGAAGGAAACGGACAGGCTGCTGCATGTGTTGCCGCTTTTTCATGTCCACGGCTTGAATGTGGCCCTGCTGGGGGGGATCTTGGCCGGTTCAACCATCGTCATGCAAGAAAGTTTTGACCCCCTGAAAGTCTGGCAAACCATCGCCGCAGAAAAATGTACGATGCTGATGGGTGTCCCGACCATGTATTACCGGCTGCTCAAGCAGTGGGAAACGCTGGCGAAAAAGCCGGATATTCAATCCATGCGCGTCTTTATCTCGGGCTCGGCGCCGCTTTCACAAAGCCTATTCGAGGATTTCGAACGGCGGGTCGGGTTCAGGATACTGGAACGCTACGGTATGACCGAAACCGGCATGATCGCCACCAACCCTATTGAACAAAGCGCAAGGAAGCCGGGAAGCGTTGGGTACCCCTTCCCCGGCGTTCAAGTTCGGATTGCGGATTCATCCGGCAGGGATGTCAAACCGGGCGAGGTCGGGGAGATATGCATCAAGGGAAGCAATGTCTTTAAGGGCTATTGGCAAAATCCGCTCAAGACCCAAGCCGCCTTTGCTGATTCCTGGCTGAAATCCGGGGATTTAGGTTATCAGGACCCCAAGGACGGCATGCGCCTTTACATTGTCGGGCGGGAAAAAGAGCTGATTATAACCGGCGGGTATAATGTTTACCCCAAAGAGGTGGAAAGCGTTATCGATCAGGTTGAAGGCGTGCGGGAATCCGCCGTAATCGGTTTGCCCGACGAGGACTTCGGCGAAAGGGTAACCGCGGTGGTGATCCTTGAAGAAAATGCCGGCCCCATCCAGGCAGATCGGATCATTGCATTTTGCAAAAAGGGTTTGGCCGGTTACAAATGCCCTAAAACGGTTATTTTCCGGCCGGAACTCCCGCGAAACGCCATGGGTAAAATCCAGAAGCAACTTCTTAAGGCCGAATACGCATCCGCTGCGGCCGAGGCCGATCCAAACCGCCGGCAGGATCACCGGTAGGCCCCGGCATTCGAACCCCGTGCCCAACCGCCGCCGTTGTTCATTGTTGGAAAAAATAATCAACCCGAGGGCAGCCCGAGTCTTTACAGAATTTGGCGCTGCATAAATAATCCACGACCGGCCCTGCAAACTCGCACCTAAAGGCGCCTAAAGCGCTCAGGCAGTGCAACGCCGCTGCCGCGGATCATTTATTTCCGCTCTAAACAGATTATGGCTCGCTTTTTTAAACCACCCTGACGGTAAGGGGTGCCGGGGGAGGGACTTTTCCGATCACAGGACTTTGGCCATTAAAGGAATCGCGACAAAGGTGCCCAGAGAGCTGCCCAGGTTGGTGAATACCACCACCAGCAACACGCGGGTGACCTTATTTCTCCAAAATCCCCTCAGAGAAAGAATATCTTCAGACAGGTTTTCAAAATCCCTGACTTTCGGCTGGCGGGTGAAGGCTTCCACCAGGCCGGATACCCATCCGGCCGCAATCATGGGGTTCAAAGACGTCAAGGGCGCGGCCAGGACCGAAGCCAGAATAGTCAGGGGGTGCGCCCATGCGATCGTAGCCCCCAGGCCCGCCAGAGCCCCGTTGGCCAGGACCCACCACGTCAGCATGTGGGCGCCCTTTTTTACCCCGCCCAGGTAAAAGCCGTAGACGATCAAGGCGCCGATCGCCAGGGGTAAAAACCATTTTAAAAAGCGCCCCAAACCTTTTTTGGGTGGCAGCTGTTCCAGTGGCTCAATGTCGATCTTCCTGTCCCAACAGGCTTTGATGCCGGGGACATGGCCGGCCCCCACCACCGCGACGATTCTGTTCCCAGGGGCAGACCTTATTTTATGGGCAAGGTATTGATCCCGTTCATCGATGAGGATTTTTCGCAGCGCCGGCAGGGACTTTCCAATTTCCGACAGCAGTGTTTCAAGAACATCCTGCTGTTTCATTTTTTCGATTTCTTCTTCGGTAATTTCATCAATATTTCCCATGGACAAAATCATCTGGAAAAGGATCTTGATTTTACCCCACCACCCCAACGCCCGCCAGGTTCGCGCCAGCGTGGTTCGAATATCGCGATCCGCCAGCTGTATTTCAGCCCCGACCGCCTCTGCCGTTTCTATGGCCTTGATCATTTCTTCACCGGGCCGCATATCGAATCTTTTAGCGATTTTCTTCTGAAAAGATGCCAGCAGCAGATTGGACAACAGCAAAAAGGCTTTTTTTTCTTTGATCACCTTTATGATGTCCATCTCCAGCCAGCGTTCTTTCTGGCGGAGGGCCTGATACCTGGACTGGCAGAGTTCAACGCAAACCGTATCCGGCTTTTCCTCCATGATCACGCGAGAAACCAGCAGCACGCTTTCCTTTGAAATGTGAGCGGTCCCCAAAAGTTTAATTTCTTTGTCGGCAAGGTAAAGGTTTTGAACACCGTCCGGATCCGATAAAGCCATAAATATCGCTTTCTTTATTAAAAATTGCGGTCTGCGGTTAATCAATAGGGGGTAAAGACCGTTTAAAAACAGTCAACCCTTCCTATGACAATTCATTGATCATTGCAAGGGCAAAAGCGGGCAGGCACACCGGCTGAAGATAAAACGCCCTGTGGCCTCGACCTGAATTTTATTACTTATCTTCAGCTTGCAAAAACTCACGGCATATATTAATTTGCGGTTATCCATAAACGCCAGGTTGAGTCGTTTAGTCGGCCTGTAAATATTCGGTTTGGCGCCGGCCAAAACTCGCACTCAATGCTCCGCAGGGTCAGCCGCCGCCAATCATTATTGAGCAAGTTCAATGATAAGAGCGGGTTGTCCATTAGCACCCTTTTCATCAGGGCGATTCAACGGTGCCTAAAGTGCTCAGACAGTTGCCCGGCGCCAAACCGAGCGCCCACAGGCCTCAATACGCAGGGGGGCT
>Ga0209536_100016293_pt1 | contig 10573 bp, 6 predicted proteins | sample DeeMarSeWOR28_12_FD_187461 | JGI IMG/M metagenome (GOLD analysis project Ga0209536, IMG submission 187461) | Marine sediment microbial communities from White Oak River estuary, North Carolina - WOR-2-8_12 (SPAdes) (version 2) | ecosystem: Environmental > Aquatic > Marine > Intertidal zone >...
CACGCCAAATGGCTCGTAGACTTCCCGCCACAACTCCATGCCACCGCCGTAATACAGCCAGGCATTCATTTCCTGGCCCGTCATCCCGAATGGCACAGCGCTGAAAAACTGTGCCGCTTCACTTTTACCTTTCCAGTAATAGGCCGCCCCGTGCCCCATCTCGGCTGTCCCGCCGGCAACAGCATCAAACACCTCAAAGGGCGGAACCAGTTCCTTGGCGCCATAGACCTTGATGACGATACGGCCGCCACTCATCTCCTCGATCATGCTGGCAAGGCGGTTGGCACCGGTACCCAGCCCGGGAAAATTCTTCGGCCAGGTCGTTACCAGTTTCCAATGAAATTTCTGCTGTTTTCCTGTGCCGCCCGCCACATCCATACCCGCCTGCTGCCTGCACCCTGCAAGCACACCGCCCGTCAGCAAGACGCCGGCACCGGCACCACCCAGAAAATCACGTCGTTTCATAACAAACCCTTGGTGATAAACAATAGCCCGCTATTGTACTGCGCAAACGCGGGAACACCGACACCCGAATGTGCGACTCGGCATACACGATCGTATCCAAGACTACTCTTGATATTACCTGCAGTTATATCATAGTATTCACCGAACGCATCCAGTATTGATGCTAGTCCACTAATTCTAAAAATATAAATTTGCGGTGCCATTGCAGTGAAAATCGATGAACGGCTGCGAATCGGCGAGGAGCGGAGCGGGGAAGGGACATGCTGAATCAGCTCAATGGTATTCGTGCCCGCCTGGTCGTGTTGATTACAACCGGTTTGCTGCTGGCTCCGCTGGCCGGGCTGGCCAGCGCCGTGTTGTTTGGCCTGATAGCGTCTGCTGAACTGCAGTCACTGCGCACCTTCGCCATCCTCTCCGGCTTCGTCGTCCTGGTAACCTGTCTCGCCGGTTTCCATTTTTCACGCTACTTTCGCAGCCCGGGTGCCGGACTGCGTGCAGCACCTGCCGGCCTGAGCGATCCCCAGCAGCGCCAGCTGGCACGCTTCAGCCGGGACTACTGGAGCTTCTTCCTGCTGTATGCCCTGGCTACGCCGGCCCTGTTTTTCATTGCCGTGGAAAAGTCGATCGCCGCCGAACTGGGTGCTTTTCTGCAGTTGCTGCTGCTGCAACTCTCGGTCGCCGCCCTGGTCGGACTGCCCACCTACCAGCTGGCCCTTGACCAGATAGGAAAACTGGCCGGCCACCTCAGCCTGCAGCGTTTCCAGGTCAGCCTGAAATCCAGGATCATGCTGCTAGGCGGCTTTGTCCCCCTGCTCTCCTACAGCATACTGATGAACTATCACTGGCTGCAGACCGGCAACCTGACCGCCGGCCACATGGCCATCTGGCTGACGCTGGTATGCATCACCGGGATCGTTACCCTGTTCTCGGTACGCAGCGTGGCACAGGCACTGCAACCTTTTCAGGCATTTTTCGAGCGCAGCGGTGCCTCGCTGCACGCCGAACTCGCTCGCCTGCAGCCGCAGTCCACCGACGAAATCGGCTTCATGACACAGACGCTGGGCAAGCTGTTCCGGCGCCTCGGCGAACAGGAATCACACATGCGCGCAGTCGTGGAAACGGCTGCTGAAGGCATCATCGTTGTGAACGCGCGCGGCCAGGTTGATACCTTCAATCCCGCGGCGGAAAAACTCTTCGGCTACCTGGCCGCGGAAATTCGCCAGCGACCGGTGAAGTGGTTGCTGCCGGACCTGCTTGATACGGAAAATCGTCTGCAGCACTGTGACCCCGACTGCGAACTCATCGGCTACCATCGCAACGGCACACCGATGCAGGTATCGGTGCGCGTCAGCAACATGCAGCATGGCGGCGAGCAGCTATACACCTGCCTGGTTGCGGACATCACCCGGCGCAAGGCAGCCGAAGACCGCCTGCGTGATGCAGAGAGCCGCTACCGCGACCTGGTGGAAACAGCACATGACATGGTGTGGACCATGGACACCGATGCGCGCCTGACCTACCTGAACAGTGCCTGCGAAAGTATCTACGGCTTTCTCCCGGCAGAAATGCTGTTTCACCGGCTGCACGAATTCCGCTCGCCGGATCACCCGCCGCATGACCAGGAAGCCATCGACGACCTGCTGCAGGGCGAAGACAGCGTGCAGTTCGAGACCGTGCACCTCGACAACGAAGGCAAGCCGCACTTCCTCAGCTTCAGCGCCAAGTCCCACAAGGATGCCAGCGGAAGGGTTATTCGCATCAGTGGCACCGCGCGTGACATCACCGAGCAGAAAGCCTTTCAGCACCAGCTTTCCTATCATGCAGAGCATGATCCGCTGACCGGTATGTTCAACCGGCATTATTTCCAGGAAGAACTTGAACGCACTGTTGCACGCGTGGCCCGCAGCGGTTCGGACTGCGCGCTGTTCTTCATCGATCTCGACCAGTTCAAGTACATCAACGACACGCTCGGGCATGCCGCCGGTGACCGCCTGCTGGTCGATATTGCCGCATTGCTCACGGCGCACGTGCGTGACGGTGACCTGCTGGCCCGCTTCGGCGGTGATGAATTCACACTGCTGCTCTACAACATCGACCAGCATGACGTGCTGCGTGCAGCGGAAAACTTCCGCGCACTGTGCGATGACTATAAATTCATGGCAGACGACAAACCCTTCAACATCAGCTGCAGCATCGGCGTCGCCATGATCGACAAGCTCTCCACCTCGGCAGAGGAGGTCCTGTCACACGCCGACCTCGCCTGCAATATCGCCAAGCAGCAGGGCCGTAACCGCGCCAACCTGTATAACCCGACCGATCTCGACAAGGCCGACATGGCCGCGGACATGGGATGGGCTGCGCGCGTGCGCGAGATGCTGGAACACGACCGCTTCCAGCTCGTCTACCAGCCGATCGTGGCGACAGAAAACGGCATGGTGCTGGACTACGAGGTGCTGGTGCGTATGGTCTGCGACGATGGCCAGATCATCCTGCCCGGCGGCTTCATGCCGGCAGCGGAACGCTTCGGCCTGATCCACAGCGTGGACCGCTGGATCGTGCGCCGCGCCATTCAGCAACTCGCCCACCTGCATGCCAACGGTCACCGCACAAGCTTCTCCATCAACCTTTCTGGCAAGGCGTTCGAGGATGCCACCCTGCTGCCGATGATTCGCGACCTGCTGGCTGACTCCGGACTGGATCCGACCTGGGTCACGTTTGAAATAACCGAAACCGCCGCCATCGCCAATCTCACCGCTGCCGAGGAATTCATCATTTCGCTGAAGGATATCGGTTGCCAGTTCGCGCTGGATGATTTCGGCTCCGGGTTCTCCTCGTTTGCCTATCTGAAACACCTGCCGGTCGACAAGCTCAAGATCGATGGCGGCTTCGTCAAGGGTATGGCACACAGCTCCGTAGACCAGGCCATGGTGGAATCCATGAACCAGATCGCGCATGCGCTGGGCAAACAAACCGTCGCGGAATGCGTGGAAAACGAGGCAACCCTGCAGATGCTGAAAGAGATGGGCATCGACCGGGCACAGGGCAACTACATCGGTCGCCCCAGCCCGATACCGGTCAGCATGGTCAGCAAGGGCCCTGTAATTGAGGCGGTCGCGGAAACACACTAGGACCTGTCAATGTTCCGGAAAATCCTGCTGCTGTTGCTGCTGTGTAGCCCGCCCGTTCTCGCTGGCAACAGTCCTGACACCCTGAATGACATCCGGGAATCGGGCACGATCCGCATCGCCCACCCGGAAAATGTACCGCCGTTCAGTTTCATGGAAAACGGCGAGCCCACCGGTTACTCGATCAATATCTGCCGCCAGATCGTCAGCCACATCGCGAAACAACTCGGCCGTAAAGACATCCGGATCCGCTGGCGCAGCGCCAGTACAGCGGAGGCACTGCGACTGGTGGCGGACGGCGTCGTCGACATGGACTGCGGGATAACCAGCATCTCCCTGTCACGCCAGCAACGGGTTGATTTCAGCAACGAGATTTACGTGAACACAGGCGACGTGCTGGTCCAGGCCGGCTCGGACATCAAGCGCCTCGCCGACCTGGACGGCAAGAAGATCGCGGTGATTCGCGGCACAACGACCGACAAGCGCCTGGCCGAAATGCTCAGGCAGCAGGACAGCGACGCCAGGCTGCTACCGGTCATGACAATACAGGATTGCCTGCTGGCACTGGACACCGGCAAGGTCGATGCGTGTGCGGGCGATCGCACCGTGCTGCTCGGCCAGGTCGCAGCCGCGCAGGAACCGGCACGCTATGCACTGCTGGGTGCTGTGTATTCGATCGAACCCTACGCGCTGGTACTGCCACGCGGTGACCCGGACTTTCGCCTGGCGGTGAACCGTGCCCTGTCCGACATCTTCCACGAAGCAACGCTGCAAGAACTCTATGGCCGCTGGTTCGGGCCCGATGCTGCACCATCCCTGACACTGCGGATGATTTACATCCTCAACAGCTACCCGGACTAGCCCGCACTCTCCAGGTTGGCATAGGCAAGCACCAGCCACTTGGTGCCGGACGTGGAAAAGTTGACCTGAACCCGGGCGCTACTGCCCTGCCCTTCACAGTTGAGTACCACACCGTCACCGAACTTGCGGTGCCGCACGTGCTGCCCGAGGCGTAGCCCACCTGCGGTGTTTTCCCGAAAACCACCGCCTGCAGCGGGTTGCGTCTGCTGGCGCGGCAGGCTGATGCCGGGACGCGGCCGGATTTCATCCAGCAATTCACGGGGTATCTCGTCAATGAAACGTGATGGCAGACAGTAGCTGTCAGAGCCGAACATGCGGCGCCGTTCCGCGCAGGTCAGCACAACCTGCTGGCTGGCGCGCGTGATACCGACATAACAAAGCCGGCGTTCCTCTTCCAGCCGCCCCGGTTCCTCGATGGAGCGCTGGTGCGGGAACAGGCCGTCCTCCATGCCGCACAGGAACACCAGCGGGAACTCCAGTCCCTTGGCGGAATGCAAGGTCATCAGCTGCACGCAGTCTTCCCAGGCATCGCCCTGTCCATCGCCGGCCTCCAGCGCCGCATGCGACAGGAATTCCGACAGCGGATCCATGCCGCTGTCGGGATCACCCTCGAACTCCCGTGCTGCATTCACCAGTTCCTGCAGATTCTCGATGCGTACCTCGCCTTTTTCACCCTTGTCGCGGGCAAAGTGGTCGACCAGGCCGCTCGGGTGCATCACGTGTTCCACCTGCTCGCCCAGCGGCAGCGCACCCATCCCGGCGGACAGTTCATCGATCAGTTGCAGGAACTGCAGTAATGCATTGCAGGCACGCGCGGATACCAGCTTTTCATTGACGACGGTGACGGCAGCCTGCCACAGCGAGGTGTTGTAGTCCCGTGCCTGCTGACGCAGCGCGTCCATGGTGCGACCCCCGATCCCGCGCGGCGGGTGATTGACCACGCGATCGAACGATGCATCATCGTCACGGTTGCCGGTCAGACGCAGGTAGGCAAGCGCGTCCTTGATCTCGGCGCGTTCGAAAAACCGCAAGCCGCCGTAGACGCGGTAGGGTACGCCGCATTGCATGAGGCGTTCCTCGAACATGCGGGACTGCGCGTTGGAACGGTACAGAATGGCCATGTCGCTGCGCGGCATGCCCTTGTCGATCTGGTCCTCGATTCGGTCGATGACATAGCGCGCCTCATCCTGCTCGTTATATGCCGTATACAGCTGGATCGGTTCACCGTCATGCCCGTCAGTCCACAGCTGTTTGCCCATGCGCTCGGCATTGTTGGCAATCACCGCATTGGCCGCCTTCAGGATGGTCGCCGTTGAACGGTAATTCTGCTCCAGGCGTACGACAAAGGAATCCTTGAAGTCCTGCTGGAAACGCTGGATATTTTCCACGCGTGCACCGCGCCAGCCATAGATGGACTGGTCGTCATCGCCGACCACCGTGATCCTGCCGGCGTCGCCAGCCAGCATCCGCAGCCATGCGTACTGGATGGCATTGGTGTCCTGGAATTCGTCCACCAGGATATGCTGAAAGCGCTGCCGGTAATGCGCCAGCAGGTCAGGCTGCTGCAGCCAGAGTTCATGCGAGCGCAGCAGCAACTCGGCAAAGTCAACCAGCCCGGCACGCTGGCAGAGTGCCTCGTAGACTGTATAGATTTCAAGCTGGCGCTTCAGGTACCGGTCATTGCCGGGCTCGATATGCTGCGGCCGCCGGCCTTCATCCTTGCAACTGTTGATAAACCACTGCAGTTGCTTCGCTGGCCATTTGGCCTCGTCAAGATCCATCGACCTGAGTACCCGGCGCACCATGCGGTGCTGATCCTGTGAGTCCAGTATCTGGAAGCCCTGCGGCAGCCCGGCTTCCTGCCAGTGGCTGCGCAACAGGCGGTGCGCCAGCCCGTGAAATGTCCCCACCCACATACCTGCTGCCGGTGCCTGGATCATGGACTCGATGCGCCCACGCATTTCGGCGGCAGCCTTGTTGGTAAAGGTCACGGCCAGGATGCTATAGGGCGACAGTCCCTCGACGTCGATCAGCCAGGCAATCCGGTGTACCAGTACCCGGGTCTTGCCACTGCCGGCACCGGCCAGTACCAGCAGCGGGGTATCCGCTGCACAGACCGCCTCACGCTGGGCGTCGTTCAGGGACTCGATGATTCTGGATACATCCATGGCGTGGCAATCAGGGCCTGTTAACACCGATATGATCGTCGCGACGGCGGCCATTTTTTCGCAAGCCAGGGCAGCGCGAGCGCCGTGTTGTTGCGCTACTCAAGCGAGCGCTAATGCAGGATTGCGGGAAAATGGCCCCGTCCCTCAGGGTTGCGCCTGAAATCAGGCCATCCAGCATTGTTCGTCGTTCATTTGGAATAACCAAACTTATCTCCTCGTGCCTCGCCTAAAGCGCCTACTGTTGGTGCCTGGCCTGATTTCAGGCAGCAACGCCGCGATCATATAGGTGTTAACAGGCACTGGCAAAGCGCCGCGCCCGTGTCTGAACGATCCGGCGTATTGGTTCGACAGGCAACAATGGCAAATATACCGGTGCTGCCGAACAAACTGGCTGAAATTGACTGGATTTTCGCCTGCTACCTGCCGACAATTAGGTTTAAAGCACACTCAAAGGAGTGATGATGGCCAAATTTATCGTCCTACTGCTGATAATCGTTGTAATCGTGGGCCTGGTTTGGGCACTGCGCAAACAGGGTGGCGGTGCCAGCTTGAGAAACAGGCTCCTGGGACGCGGCAGCGGCAACCAAGGCCGTGGTGCCACCCATGCAAACAGGCCCGGCGGCATGGACAAGCTGCGCAACAATCCGCTGTTCTGGGGTGTGGAAATGGGACAGCCCGGTTGCGAGGCGGCCCAGGCATTACTCGGTCAGCAATTCACCTTCGATGAAGCCCCGCAACTCCCCCTGGAAGGCTGCAATTCCGCCAACTGCACCTGCCAGTTCAAGGGTCTCAAGGACCGCCGCAAATTCGTGCGGCGACTACAGGAAGATCGTCGTGCAACGCTCCGCTTTGACAAGGACCGGCCACCCGATCGCCGCTCACGCAAGGACCGGCGCCGCGGCAACGTGTGGATAGACCACGATTACTGACACCGGGTGGCCCGGTCTTCAGGCCACCTCGGCCAGCAACTTCTTGTTTTTAGGTGAATTAAGATTGACCATCTTGGGCTTTGATCCGCCCAGGTAGGCCTCCAGCGTCACCATGGGAATCTTCGCCATATCGACCAGCGGATGCATGGTGCACTTCTCGCAGGCAATCAACTTCGGCGGGGCACCGGCAGGTGCCTTGCCAACAGGCCGTTCCCGCAGGTTCTTGCAGGTGGTGACACTCAGATAGGCCTGCTGGGGAATGCAGTAAAACATCGAATCCTGATCCAACTTTATACTCCTTGGCAGCCCGCCAGATATTGCGGGCCATACGCGGTTTTGCAAACCGCATATCATACACGCACACCGCGCAAAATTCAACTATGTTTTTATTTTCATATAGTTAGGCAGAGAGGCCCGGCTGGTGGCTACTCCACGGTGACGGATTTGGCAAGGTTCCGCGGCTGATCGATGTCGGTGCCTTTCAGGACGGCCACGTGATAGGCGAGCAACTGCAGCGGGACCGAGAACACGATGGGGGCAATACTGTCTTCCGTGGGCGCGACCGGCAGGACCGTGATCCCGGGGGAGCTGATCATGCCGACATTGGCATCGGCAAACACGATCAGTTCGCCACCGCGCGCACGGACTTCCTGCAGGTTCGACTTGAGCTTTTCCAGCAGTTCGTTGTTCGGTGCCACCACGATTACCGGCATGCTGGCATCCACCAGCGCCAGCGGGCCGTGTTTCAATTCACCGGCCGGATAGGCCTCGGCGTGGATATAGGAGATCTCCTTGAGCTTCAGGGCACCCTCCATGGCAACCGGGAACTGCGCACCGCGCCCGAGAAACAGGGCATTCTGCTTGTCGCCGAAGTGTTCCCGCGCCAGTGTCCTGATCTGTTCGTTCAGTGTCAGCGCGTACTCCACCTTGGTGGGCACGCTGCGCAGTTCATTGACCAGACTCGCCTCGGTCTCCGCAGACATTCCGTGGCGACGCCCGAGAATGATGGTCAGCAGCAGCATCGCCACCAGCTGGGTGGTGAATGCCTTGGTGGAAGCCACACCGATCTCGGGCCCTGCGTGTGTCATCAGCACCAGGTCCGACTCACGCACCAGCGAACTCTCCGGTACGTTACAGATAGACAGGGAATGGCCATATCCGAGGCGCCTTGCCTCGCGCAGGCCGGCAAGCGTGTCGGCCGTTTCGCCGGATTGCGACAGGGTAACGATCAGGGAGTTCTTGCGCACCACCGGATGGCGATAGCGAAATTCACTGGCAACCTCGACGCTGCAGGGCACGCCGGCAATTGATTCCAGCCAGTAGCGTCCGACCATACCCGCATGGTAACTGGTGCCGCAGGCGATGATGTGGACCCCGGCAACGCTATCGAGGATTTCCGCGGCACCCGCACCCAGCGCCGCCTCCAGCACCCTGTTGCTGAGGATGCGCCCTTCCAGGGTGTCGGCGATGGCTCGCGGCTGCTCATGGATTTCCTTGAGCATGTAGTGCGCGTAGCCACCCTTTTCGGTTGCGTTGGCGGTAATCTTCGAGGTACGCACAGGCCGCTGCGCCACGGCACCAGCGGCATCATAGACCGTCACACCTTCCCGGTTGATATCGGCGACATCCCCGTCCTCGAGGTACACGAACTGCTGCGCCTGGGTCACCAGTGCGGCAACGTCCGATGCAATCAGGTTGGCGCCCTCGCCGAACCCGATAACCAGCGGGCTACCGCGCCGCGCCGCTATCAGGCGACCCGGCTCGTCCCTGCTGATCACACCCAGTGCAAAGGCACCTTCCAGGTCCGCAACCGTCGACTGTACCGCACCCAGCAGGTCACGGCCCTGGTCGAGATAGTGGTGGATCTGGTGGACGATCACTTCGGTATCGGTTTGCGAGGTAAAGCGGTAACCGGCCAGTTTCTGCTGTTCGCGCAGCTGGTCATGGTTCTCGATGATACCGTTGTGCACCAGTGCCACCCGTTCGTGACAGACATGCGGGTGGGCATTCTGCTCACTGGGAATGCCATGTGTCGCCCAGCGGGTATGCGCGATACCGGTCAGACCACTGATCGGTGCAGCCTCCAGTGCCTGTGTCAGCCGGGCAACCTTGCCGACCGTGCGCACCCGTTGCAGCAGGGAGGCTTCCGACTGAACCGCGACACCTGCGGAATCATAACCGCGGTATTCCAGCCGTCGCAGCCCCTCGAGCAGTACCGGTATGACATCCTGCTGTCCGGCAACGCCGACGATTCCACACATATCGCTACTCCCTGGTCTGCTTTACCGGCCGCTTCCAGCCGGGTCGGGTTTGCTGCGGCGCACGACTGAGCGTGAGTTCATCAGCTGGCGCGTCACGGGTAATGGTGGAGCCCGCCCCGATGGTTGCGCCTGATTTCACCTCGACGGGCGCGACCAGCTGTGTATCCGAACCGATAAAGACATTGTCTCCGATTACCGTGCGGTGCTTGTTGGCACCATCGTAGTTGCAGGTGATGGTCCCGGCACCGATATTCACATTGCGGCCAATCGTGGTGTCGCCGACGTAGCTCAGGTGGTTGACCTTGGAGCCGCTGCCCACGTCGGATTTCTTTATCTCGACGAAATTGCCGATGTGCGTATTGTCAGCAAGCCGTGTCTCGGGACGAATACGTGCAAACGGGCCGACGCGGCTGCCGGCGCCGATCTCGGCATCCTCGATAACGCAATTCGCAAGGATAGTGACATCGGCGGCAATCGTAGCGTTGCGAATCACCACGTTCGGACCAATGGCAACCCGGTCACCCAAAGTGACGTCACCTTCCAGTACCGCGTTCACGTCGATCACCACATCGGCGCCCGCAGTGAGCCGTCCGCGCAGGTCGAAGCGTGCCGGGTCGACAAGGGTCACGCCCGCCTGCAGACAGGCAGTGGCCTGGCGCTGCTGGTAATCGCGCTCCAGCCGTGCCAGCTGGATGCGATCATTGACGCCCAGGGTTTCATCGGGATCCCTGGTGCTGACACCCCTGACCGCAACGCCATCGCGC
>Ga0209536_100016294_pt1 | contig 10572 bp, 12 predicted proteins | sample DeeMarSeWOR28_12_FD_187461 | JGI IMG/M metagenome (GOLD analysis project Ga0209536, IMG submission 187461) | Marine sediment microbial communities from White Oak River estuary, North Carolina - WOR-2-8_12 (SPAdes) (version 2) | ecosystem: Environmental > Aquatic > Marine > Intertidal zone >...
GCCGGTCGCTCCTGCGACATCCGTGCCAAAAGACCATCCGCTCTGCGAAAGGATCGGGTCGACCACATCCGCCGAGATGGCCTCTTCGAGCCCCTTGAGCTTGCGGACGATCAGTGTGCGATGCGCCCAGGGGCAAGCGTAGGACACATACAGGTGATAACGTCCTGCTTCAGCGGGAAACTCGGCGTCGGGATCGGCGCTGCACTGTGCTCTGAAGGTGGACTGGCGTCGGATGAAAGCGCCGTCATCGGCAACTTCCTTCACCCAGGTGTTGCCGTAGTCCTTGTTGCTCATCGACCGTCCTCCATGCCTCGATCAATGCGGCCCAAGCCGCCGCAACGCGCACCCGCGGTGTTTTGACCATGGATCCGACCATCGCTTACTACGACGTCAATGCGGCAGATTACTTCGCCCAGACCAGCGGCATCGACATGACGCCGCTCTATGATCGGTTCCTTCCGCTGATTCCGGCGGGTGGGCACATCCTCGACGCCGGGTGTGGATCGGGGCGCGAAAGGACAGCGGAAATATCTATGCGGCGAAGACGGTGGCGCATAGCTTTAGCACCACGTTCGCCAAACAAACGATAACGGTGAAGGATGACGTGGGCACAGATAAGGGATGGGTGCGGTTTAAGGATGCGATATCGCGCCCGCTCGGCGAAGCGGATGGAATCATTAATCATTACTGGGAAGCACCGTTTTACGTGAATTCGGCTTAGGGGGTGATTTTACAATGGCAGACGGGAATTTAGACGAAACTACCACCAAAAATCTTAGGGATGGTGCGCTAACCATCACGGACGGAACGGGGGTGCCGAACACCATCACCGTCCCATTCGTGGACGGCGATTTCTCCTGGAGCCGCAAGCAGAACGTAATTGCGGTGTTTGACCGGGGAACCTTTTCACACTTCAGGCAGGGCGATCAAGAGTTGGTAACGTGGTCGTTCACCTGTAAGTACAATCAACTTTACTCGCAGAATGGAGACGACGAATCAGCATATGAGGCGCTCTGGCAGGAAGAGAACGCGAGCGCGTGGACAACGGTTACGGACGGCGACGCCAACGAGACCGATGTTTACTGCGTTGATCTCGAGTTGACCGTGACGAACGCGAAGGACGCGGCCACGGAAACGATGAAGATCGAGGAAGCGGTTATCCTGGATAGCAGCTTCGCAGAAGGCGACGAATACAACACGCTTTCCATGAGCGGAATCGCTGGTTGTGTGGCCCCGACCGTGGGCGGCGCGGCCGCCCCATAATACTAACCCAAGAAGAAGGAGCGAACATTATGAAGATAGGCGATAGGGATAACTTTCTCCAGACCGAAACCGTCGAGTTGTTCGATGGCGTGATGGTGACGATTAACGGCTTACCGTTCGGCTTTCAAGAGCAAATGGAAAACGAGCTGCCGTCGCCTGAGCCGCCACGAAGACCGAAGAAGAACGTTGACGGGGAAGTTATCTACAAGGACAAGCGCAAGAAGACCGTAAAGACCGAGCCTGATCGTGATGACCCGAAGTACAAGAAAGAGGCGCAGGCTCAGACATGGCTGCAAATGGCGTGGACGGTCTACCACGGCACCAAACACGACAGTAAGTTAAAATGGTCCGCAACGCCCGAGAAATTCAAGACACATGAGAAGTTTTACCGGGCGATCGCGGACGAGATGAAGGACGCCGAGCTGGCGCTGGGCCACGTCATCAATCTTGCCAAGGCCGTGCTCAAGTTATCCGGGTTAACGAAGGAACAATTGGAGGCGGCCGAAGAAACTTTTTTATCAATGGAGGGATCGGAGACTTAAAGGCGCGGTCCCTGCAATATCAGATTTATAGAGTCGCGGAACGGTGGCGAGTGCTGCCGCAAGAAGTTTTCGCGCTGCCGCATGATGAGCAGGTCAAGCTGATCGCCTATGAGGGCATAAGGATAAAAGAGGATAAAATTCTCCGTGAGAATGCGGAGGCCAAGCGCGAGGCAGAGCGCAAGAAAGAGCGGGTACTATCTAAATGGCAACGCTCTCCGAAGCGATCAAAGTCACCATCGACGCAAGCGCCGAGTCGTTCAAGAAAGTAATGGACAGCCTGCCCGGCATTGCCAAGAAGTCCATTGGCAAAGTGGGCCAGACGGTGCTCGGGCTGACGAAAACATTCCTAAAACTTGGCACGGTTATCACCGCCACGTTTACCGGGTTCGCCGTGCTCGCGCTGAAGAAAAGCGCGGAGGCTGAAAAGGCATTCGCCAATCTCGCCGGGCTATTCCGGGAATCTATAGACGAACTCTCCGAATACAAGGACGCCATCGATAAACTCGGCGTTCAGTACGGCGTATCTACCGTCGAGATGACCGAGGCGTTTTATCAGTCAGTGTCAGCAGGCTTTCGATCCATTGAGGATGCCACGGGCGTGGTGGAGGCGGCCACCAAGGCGGCTATCGCGGGTTCCGCGGAATTGCCCACCGCCGTCGAGGCTATTACCCGGGTGCTCAACGCCTACAACTTGGCGGGGACCGACGCGCAGAAAGTTTCCGACCTGCTCTTTCAAACCGTCAATTATGGCGTTACCACCTTCGCAGAGTTGGCGCCTAACATTGGCATCGTGGCGGGTATGGCGGCTAAGGCCGAACTTTCTATGGAAGAGTTATTCGGGGCTATCGCCACGCTTACCAAGCAGATGCCGCTTGCCGAAGCTATCACCTCTTTAAATATGGTCATCACTGGCTTTCTGAAGCCGACTGAGGATGCCCGCAACGCTGCCCGGTCCCTGGGTATTGATCTAAGCGCGGCGGGCCTTGCAACTCACGGGCTACATGATGCTATGGCGAAGGTGGCCGACCTGAGCGCAGAGCAACAGGCCGAGTTATTTCCGAATATCCGGGCCCTGCGCGGTATCATGAGCATGGCATCTGACGGGGCCAAGGAGTTCGAGCAGAACATCGGCGCGATGAACGAGGCCACCGGGGCGACTATGAACGCCTTCGGAAAGCAATCCGATACACTGGGCCACGAATGGAAAACGTTCTGGAACGGGCTTAACAAGGCCGTCGAGAAGTTCGGCGACGTGTTCCGGGACGACGTTAAAAATATTCTATCTAAGGTAAACGCCGCATTATTTGAAGACGACGAGGGCGGCGTCTTCGCGTGGATAGATAAGTTTCAAGACGCTTACGAGGCGTTTAAGGAAGACATTAGCTCCGGACGGTTCGGTAAAACCACTAAAGATATTGTCATGGGCATGGCTAATAAGTTCAAGGAGTGGTGGAATAGCGAAGAGGTTCAGGGTGTCATTAAAAAGACGTTCGACGATGTCGGCAAGTTCATGGAAGATACCTTCTTGCCCATAGCGGCGGAAATTGGGAAGGCCATCGCCAAGGCCATGCTCGACGCTTTCGTCGCCGCATGGAAGGCGTTCGACCTTGGCAAATTTATATTCGGCTCCGAGGAGTGGGGAGAGTTTAACATCGACTGGTCGCCGTGGGTTAAGAATATTCTCGGGCTACAGGCTGGCGGCGTCGTCCACGGGCCATCCGGTCCGGACGCGGTCCCGGCGCGGCTGACCGCTGGCGAATACGTGGTCAATCCCGAGGCGGCGGCGCAACACCTGCCGCTCCTGGAGGCCATCAACCAGGGCGCATCCTATCACGATGTTTCCATGAATACGTTTAACTTCGGCGACCGCGTGGACCGGCGCTTTGTAAGAGACGAGATTATCCCGGAATTGAGGGCGGCGAAGCGGGCCGGGTACGGCCTGGACGCGCCGAGGTGGTAACATATGACAACGTTCGGCTTTGCAACTGACACCGCGTTAAGCGACTACATCGTGCTACCCGCGCCCGAGTTCGGCGATTCCAAGGAGCGGCGACGCGGACAAATGGGTAAGGAAACCACGGGCGGCTATACCGCCGTTACCGACCGGGGATACCAGGACGACACTTACGCGCTCATCATCCGCGAGATGACGCAGGCTGAAAAGATAGACGCGGAAGAATTTTTCGAAACGGTGTGCGAGCATAGTAAAAACACCTTCTGGATGATCTGGAGCAACGAGCGCAGCGCGGCGAGCTGGAACGCGCTTATATATCCGCTGTGCAGTGGGTCCACTATTAGCAGCGCCATTCTCGAGGCCGGCGATACTATCGATGGTTCTATCATCGAGGCCGGGCAGAGCGCCGCGATAGATTATCACTATATTGGGCCGCTCAGGCTACGCCCGGGCGGCTTGAAATTTACATCCCGCTGGGAGGGCATCTACGAAACTTCAATAGTGGCGGTGCTCGAACATGCGTGATAAAACTATACCCCAACTCAGTCAAGCCACGGTCAAGCCGATCGTTCATATCTCATTTCCTCACGGCGATTTTACAGATACGATAGGGCGGCAGGTCATCCGCGTGGACGCGGTCTATTCACGGCTCGGCGGTGCGGGCTCCACGACGCGCATCGAGATTGACAACAGCGGCACCGTCGGCCCGCGCGTGGAGGATCTGTGGGACGACGATCACCCGGTCAACGGGTCCACGGTCAAGGTGCTCTATGAGATCGAGGGCGAGGGTTATAATCAGTTCGTCGGCGTGGTGACAGGGATCAAGGATTGGACGCGGGAAAGCATCGTCTTCGAGTGTGCGTCGCTGGCCGAGCTGTACCGGGGATTAGTCGGGACGGTGTTAACGAAGGACTCGGACGGCGGCGACGGCTATTATCCGAACCTCCCTGATGAGAATGTGGGCGCCATCATTCCGTGGGTGTGGGGCACGGTGAACGGCTTCACGCCCGTGCTCGTTAACGAAGATATCTCGACGGTGCTGACGCAGGCGGTCATCTCTACCGACACCACGCTGAACGTGCAGACCACCGACGGTTTCGCGGCTACGGGATGGGTGCAAATAAATGAAGAGGCGATATCATATACCGGCATTACCTCGACGACGTTTACGGGCTGTACTCGGGGATATGTCAGTACACAGATAGCGAGTCACGCGGCGGGAAACGAGGTCATTGAGGGGGGCAGCGTTGATTATCTCGTTGCGAATCATGACGTTTCATCGATCTCTAATATTCGGTATATCAATGATGACGGGCTTGAATACCCGATCGAGACGGGTAGCTCCACCACGCTGACAAAGCCTGCCAAAATAACCTTTAATACGCCGCCGATAGCGTATATCCCGAATTCAAGCCATAAGCTAAAGTTTATTGACCTGGAGCTGGAAGGGAATCATGCGGGCGCGAATAACCCTACATATGCGTTTGGCCTTGAGTCGGATTGGACCGAGTATAACTATTCTGTTATCGAAGATGGGGAATGGGTACGGGGCGACAGGGAGGCAGGCGTCCCGGATTTAATAGTACCGAAGGGCGATATCGTCCGAACATGGGCTATTGTCGAATACCATCAAGACGAAACGGGTAGTGGCTACCTGACGTTCGAGGGGCAGGGCTCACAGGGGAACCTGCCCGCGAGCAGTAACACGCCGATCGAAGTACAAGAAGACCATAATATTCATCTTATGTCAGCGGGCTTCGAGTTAGAGCACGTTCATACCCTCCCTGGGGCGATCCATAACCACTCGCTTATCGGGGCAGGCCAGTCGAATTCTATCACCCCGGGGATAGATGTTTGGCGCGATAGCTATTATACACCGGAGTGGGGAAACTTTACAGAGTGTTATGACGGCAGTTACGAGACATATAACAGCTCCACTACGATGTACTTTGGCGACGGCGCATATCCCGGGCGCGTAAGCTTTCAGATATGCAACCCGCCCGAGGGCGTTGGCATGGGCATGGATATCAAGAAGATGCGGTTTCGTGCCAAGTACCAATATACTCATGTAAGCGGCGCGAGCCAGGATCCGGAGCTGGCATTTCATGTAGAGACGGGGTCGCACGGCACTGACTTCGATGTGTTTATAGATCAGGAAATGGAGGCGGGCGGGCTTAAGGACACGCTTACGGACTGGTACGACGTAGATAGTAATGACATCCACGGGGTTGACCTCGCCCACTCTTATTTTGAAATAACCCGGGGAGGTGGCGCGGGCGCGGGCCACGGCACAATCGAAATATATGACATGGAAGTCTATATTATGTTCGATGCGCCGGAAGAGGGTACGCAGTGGCACGGGTGGTGGGCGTGGGAGCCCTGCCGGCAAGTTTCGCCATCCTATCAAAAAACGATCGATGGTGACAATAGCACCTATTCAGAAGTAAACCTCAACACGGGGTCGCCCGAGTGGAGATGGACGTCGGTACAGGGATATAATAATGTAATAGAGCGCATTATCCCGGGAATCTATGGCGGTGATGGTAACGCGGACTTTAAGTTTTATCTCGTTGGCACGCTTGAACAGACCGACTCATTTTATAGTATGCCCCACATTAATGACTTCGGAACAACAATAGATTGGAGCCGTAAATTTTCGCCGACCGGGACTCGCTACGGCTATGATTTATTAGACAGCGATACTTATATTCAGGCGGTGAAGGATGGCTATTCGCCCGTTAAGATAATTGAGGTTGGCGCGTGGGTGCGGTACGGCGGCGCCGGCGGCGGCTTTACCGGGATGACCGACATCGGCGATAGCGACCAGCAGGGCTACCAGTCAAGCTTAGCGTGGTATCCGGTTGACGACTACGTTACCGGTGAATGGACTCAGTTTAATACAACGAACTGCCCGCGCCTGACGGTGACGGCGAATAGCGGCAAGACGCTTCGCGTTCTGCGCGTGGGCTATGCTTGCGAGTTCGCGCCCCGCGAGGCGAAACAGGTCAAGAAAATTGCCTGTGACGTGGTGGGCCGCACCGGGACGATGGAGCAAATTATCACGGACGTACTGACACAGGATGACCTGATGGGCATCCCGTCTGCCAATATCGACGTAGGCACCGTCTCGACGACGGCGGCCGGCGCGCTGATGGAGCGCGTGGACGGCGTCCAGCTTCTCGATAAGGTGGTATCCGAGGCGCGGTGCCATGGTTTCTGGTCGTGGGACGGGGTATTCAAAGTAAGGCTGCGCCCGAACCGGGACGCGCTCGGCTCGCCGGTCATCTCGCTGAATGACGCTTCACGGCTCGGGCGCGGCGTGTGGAGCCTATCAGACCTCGTGAATAGTCTTGAGGTGCAGTACAATTATAACTTCATGGACGGGGCATACTCCGACAGCGTCTTAAATCCGAACGCCACTTCGATATCGAACTACGGCAAGACGGGTGACGACGTAGTCTATCTCGACTTCATCCGCTCGGACGCCGACGCCGAGGCATTCCATACGGCGGTGCAGGGTTATCTGGATGAGTGTTTTACGACGGTGGACGTAAGCGTGGAGGCGCTTGAGGGGATGAACATCGAGCCCGGCGACCTGATCAGCGTCAACGCCGACGGGTTCGCGTCGGCAAAGATCGAGGTCAAGGAGGTGCGGGTCCTGGGTGTCGCCGATGATATGCTAACCGTGGAAGCCAAGGGCGTGAAGTATGGGTGACATGGAGTGGATTAAAGAGGCGCTATCCAGGATAGAAACGAAGGTAAACGCGCAATGCGATTATTGCCGTAGGCTATCAACGGACTACATGGCGCGCCTGGCCAAGGCCGAGGCGTACCTTGAGGGTCTGCGCCAGAAGCCGCCCGCTACCCGCGCATGGATCGCTATTATAGTTTCCGTGGCCATGCTCGGCGCCGCCGTGGTAAATCTCACGCTTAGATAGGTGTCCTATGCTTGCCACACTTGAGTTCGACCTACCCGAAGACGAAGAAGCACACCTGCTGGCGATACACGCCGTCGGGATAGCCGCAACCCTGCGAAGTATCGACGAAACAGTCCGGCGATGGCGAAAGGATGAACGGGTCTTTTCCGGCACCGCCGACGTGCTGGACAGTATCCGCGACTTGATCCGCCACGAGCTTGACGCTTACGGCGTACCCTGGCGCTTGGTGTAAGTCGCAAAACGGTTGGATTTATTAGTCGCCTGTGTACATAGTGTACATTTACGCTCGAAGTGTAACGCGGCAAGCGTATATCTTGCCGAGTCACCTACACTTCTTTATATCTGTAGGTATATCTATCAGGTGGTTTCCGCTGACCGTTCGTTGGTCTTGGCCATCCTGCGTCCCCTATCTTACACCGCCTGCCCCCTAAGGTAAAAATTCCCGATCCAAAAGTCAAGCACTATTTTTCACCGTCTTCCGGGGCCGATATTTGGCCTGTACGGGGCCGCCTGCCGGGACGTAATATGTATCGCCGCCCGGGCCGGGACGCCACAGGGCCAAGATTTGCCGCGCTGGCGGTGGCTGTGGGGCTATATCCGCGGCCAGACCCCGCGCCCGGGCAGGATCCCCCCCATATATACCGCATTTATGGCTATCCCTGTATAGACTTATGGCGATTTGACCCGCCGTAAGTTTTTTTTATTTTTCCCTATACATATTCTCCGGTATATCCGATAATATCTATAGAACGCTACTGGAGAAACCGATGATCAATCTCCTTAAAACCAAAGTGAACGACGAGACGGCCAAGCCCGTGCCGGGTGGACATTCCTTTGCGGTCTATCCGGTAGCGGCCCGGCATGGGGGCGGCTTATCGGAGGGTGAAGAGATGAGCGAGAAAAACGTTGTTTATGATGCCGGGGCTACGGAGGCTTACCGCGAGGTGTCCCGCGAAAACGAAAAGCGGCGCGACGATATCACCGAAGCGCTGCGCGTCATCATGGCCGATCCGACCGATTGCCAGATGTGCTCGAGGTGCGGCGGCTGGCTGCTCGGTTCGGATGAATTCTGCATCTATTGTTCGTTTGATCTGAGGGGGGTGTAAGATGAATAAAAAAGAAGCGATACATCAGCGATTCTACATCAAGCATGGCCCCGGAGGCAGCAACTCATGGTCTGTTTGGGATCGTTGGTTGCCGGGTCCCGATGGGCGCGGCCACCATTGCCAAGTGCCTCTTGTGACATACGAAGAGGCCAATCGTATATGTGAAGTTTACAATAATGAACACCGCCGGTCATTGGAACGGTAGGGTTTAGGTTTCTACTGTTTGGAGGGTTGAGCGATGCGTGTTAGATTTTGGGACTGGACAACCCAGAGTTATGTAGTTGGCGACTTGGGTAAAGACCTTGTTCGTCATCTCTGCTTTCTGGTCATTTATGAACATATCAATTACATTGTGCCTTACGGGCTTATTCATTCTTGTTGGGAATTGGGGGCCGAGCGATGACGCTACCGAACGCATACCGCCCGAAGAACTACCGTGTAACGGTCAAGACGTTCCCGCCGGACGAATGCCCGGAGAAGGATATCGGCGTCTTTAACATCGTGTCTACGTGCGAGCTGTTCGCCCGAGCCGATGCGGTCGAGTTAATGAAAGAGCGCCGTCCGGGGGCGCATCTCTGGGTGGCCGCCGCACAGTTCATGGGCTATGCGGATGACGAGAAAGAGCGGGCCAAGGAGCGCAGGATCAACGCGATGATCGGCAGGCTCTCCTGTGACCATGCACGGAACGAACTAGAGGCCCGGCTAAATCCCGGGCTACGCTGGGGGCCGCGAGATGATATCTAAAACCATGGTTAAGAGGAGGACGAAGAGATGAAAGTCAACGGGTATAAAATAGAGCCCCGGGCGAACCTTTGCGGGGCGGACCTTAACGGGGCGAACCTTTGCGGGGCGGACCTTAACGGGGCGAACCTTGACAGGGCGGACCTTCGCATGACATATATTCAATTGCCTCGCCTATTCGAGGCGAGGTGGCGCCGGTGCTCTGATGAAACCAAGCTTCAGCTTATGAGGTGGGACTGCGAGCTTTTGCCGGGCGGCCGCGAGAGATTCGCGCAATGGGTGAAGAATAACAGCCGCTGCCCGTTCAGCGGAAAAATAGGGCGGGGCGCGCATTTCAAAGAAGACCCCGCACTATGGAGGCGCGGGAGGCCGAAACCCATGATAGAAATATGGGAGATGCTGGTCAAGGACCACGGCATCAAGTGGGACGAGGGGGCGGCATGAAAACCGAAGATACCGACCGCTGCGCGTGGCCGCGATGCCGGATGATAACAGCGCTGTATTATCTCGGAAAGCCCATCTGCGCCAAACACTGGGGCAGGTGGGCGGAGGATAGGGGCGAACTAAGGCGAAGGCTGAAGATAAAGGAGCAAGAGAAATGACGAATATGGAAGAACACACATTACCCGCCACTCTCGGCGAAGCGGCCCCGACCACTAAGCAAGCCGGATGGACGCGGGAACAAGTGGACCTGTTAAAGCGCACGTATGCGGCGGGCGCGACCGATGACGAGCTGAAATTGTTCGAGTATCAATGCACCCGCTCGAAACTTGACCCGTTTAAGAAACAGATTCATTTCATGAAGCGGGCGGGCAAGGTGGTTTTCGTCACGGCGATTGACGGCTATCGATCAACGGCAGACGCCACGGGGCTTTACGCGGGCTCAGACGACTATCGATATGATGAAGGATTAACCGAATACGGGCACATCCAAAAAAAGCGCCCGGGCCCGACCACGGCCACCGCCACGGTTTATAAGATGGTTGGCGGGCAGCGGGTGGGTTTTTCGGCGACGGCCCGGTGGGAAG
>Ga0209536_100016295_pt1 | contig 10572 bp, 10 predicted proteins | sample DeeMarSeWOR28_12_FD_187461 | JGI IMG/M metagenome (GOLD analysis project Ga0209536, IMG submission 187461) | Marine sediment microbial communities from White Oak River estuary, North Carolina - WOR-2-8_12 (SPAdes) (version 2) | ecosystem: Environmental > Aquatic > Marine > Intertidal zone >...
TCTATGCGGAGATGGGAATTTACCTGTCATCATTGAAATGGAATACGACCGGGATGATGAAGAGCTCCATATTAAGGGCCGGGCTGCTGCCGGTACCTCGATCACCATCATCAATGCCGATACCGGTGAAATCCTGGCAGAGGAAATCAGGGTCAGGGAAGGCAAATGGGAAACCGAGCTCGAACATGTCGGCAGTGATCTTAAGAATGTTGGCGTCATCTCATCCAACGGATGTGGAATTGACCAGGAGGTCGAATCGGATCGCGAAGATCATGAGGATGACGAAGAGGAAGAACATAACAAGCTTCGCAGGCGGGATAGAAAAGGAAGCCGTTCTGAAGACTAGTTTACGGAAAACTCCATACAATCAAAACAGGAAGGGGAGCCGGCCGGCTCCCCTTCCATTGTATGTCTTTACATATTCGATTCTTTTTATACGGAGATATAGAATATGCCTGTAACCTTCCTGGCTGCACATTCAGTAAGCATTAAGGTTACACTACCCGTGTACTTATAACAGGTTCAAGAGTGGCTATTATTTTACCTTCATCAAAAATTGTAACCCTGCCGGTGCTTTGCGAAACGACAACTGCTATGGCCTCACTATACATTGTGATACTTGCTGCGGCCCTGTGACGTGAACCAAGGCCCTTAAGCTGTTTCGTCACGGAGCTGACAGCATCAAGATGGCGGCCGGCAGCTTCAACAACACCCTTTTCGGAAATAACAAAAGCACCATCAAGCTGCGCAAGCTCCTTAATGCTTTCTACCACTTCGGAGGAAGTTATCTCTCTGCCATGCTCCGGATAGCCTTTAAAAGGGTTAAATATTGCCTGGTGTGATGATCTCATTATCTGTTCTACATTGCCGATTATGAATGTCGTACCGACCGGCTTCCCCTCTCTTCCCAGTGCTCCTATGTCGAGTGCTATATCAACAACCGCTATAGCAGTCTGAAAAAAATTTTTCGAAATCAGCGAGCGTGGATCAAAAGGAAAAGCTTCGCTCCAAGAAAGACGCAGATCATGTATGGTGATTGTATCAAGGTGGTCCTTGCCCCATGGCCCAAGAACACATACCACCTTGCTGTCCGGTGAAATAACCTCTTGGAGAACAGCTTGCATGAATGCATATTTGATTCTTGAAAACCTGGTTTGGTTCCCTGACCAAGTATGAATTACGATTTTTTTATTTTTAATGCACCGGGGGATTTTCTGGTCCTTTGGCAGAACAATTACAATTCTCTCATCTTTAACTGAGTCAATTTCACTAAGTGCTTTGCAGGTCTGTTCACTGTTTAAAAAAAGAAAGACCTTGCTGCAGGATGTATCTTCCGCAAGCAGTAGTGCATTCTTGATTAAAATATTTGCCTGCTCTTGTGTTTTCATAACGGCTTTTATCTGCTTTCTGTTTTTGGGCTTGTTGTAATACACAGGTAGTAGATTTCTATGCAAAATCCAACAAAAAAAGCCCCTAAGAATTGGGTCAGCCCTCAATGGGTCAAATTGTAATTATAATTATGCAGAAGCCCATAATCCTTTAAGGATTAGAAACTTATTCAGCCCCGATTCTTTGCTGTTATTTCAGGTGGACATGACAGGGCCAGTAAATACTTTAAAGCGGTCATCATATCCTTGAGCCCACCGCCTGGTAATGGTTCTCCCTTTCCTCTTCCGGAAGGCTTAAAAATTCCTCTATGGCAGCCAGCATGTCTTTCCTGTCATCCTTGATTATGCCTGAAACATGAACATAGTTGTTTTGGTGATCGCAGACAAAAAAGGTGGCAAGGTGGTTATCGAGCTTTTCAATTAAAAGTTTAAGTTCAACAACACTGCCTTCGGGTGTTTGCTGTGTGAAAGTACCGGCCTGTATCTCTTCTAAAAGGGGACATCCGGGACCGGAAAAAAATGAATCGCTCTGATACAGCCACAGCCTTCTTATCCTGACAAAATCAGGTTTTGTTTCATTTATTATTCTGGCGGTTTCAAGGATATGTCTCTGCCAGTTCTCCCTGCCGCCCAGGCCCAGCAACACATAAAAAGAGACTTCAATACCTGCCTCCTTCAGCCAGCCTGATGTTTCCTTAACCATTTTGGGAGACTGGCCTTTGCGGTGGAAATTCAAAGTCTGGGCATCACCGGATTCCAAGCCGATATGCACCCTGTTGAGACCGGCCCGGGCAAGATCCTTAATAGCATCCTTTTTAAGTTTCCAGAGAGTTGAGACCCGGGCATATGAGGTAAGCCGCTTGACCGGTAAAACCCTGCGGAGGTATTGAGCAATATCGATAAATTCATCGAGGCCTACCTGAAGGGGGTCGGCATCGCCGAAAAATACAGTTTCCGACTTCAGGCTGCGCTGCTTAAGAAGATCGATGTCATGCTTCACTTCTGCAACTGTTCGTTTAGAAAAAGTTGGTTCACCAAGATGCGGATAGAGCCCGCAAAAACGGCAGCGGTTCCACTTGCATCCCCTGGTCAGGCGAACAAGCAGGCTGCGGTACTCACTTGGCGGACGAATAATCAGGTTTTCTGGTATTTCTCTTTTGCTGTCCATTCAATCAAACACCTGATAAGTAAAAAAATTATAACAAATCTGCATCTTTAATTTTGGCAAACAATTCAGCAGAAAACTATCGAAAATTGCCTGTCCGACCTGATAACAAGGCAAAGAGAAGGCTGACAAATCAAAAGCCAGGACCCTAAAAGAATAATTAAGTAAGGTGTCCCCGGAATTTTTTCAAGTTCTGTCCTCTTTTCCCCCAAATGTAATAATTCTCAAAAACTTCTCCATTGCCTTGATTTACGCTGCCTTCCATTCTTAATGTTTAATGTATACAAAATTTATGGATAAACAACCCACACCGGAGGATAGTACAATGACAGCTCTTACTCCTACAATAATGAGTCAGTTTTTGTAGAATAAAACTTAAGGTGTTTGCAGGAAGTGTGGCCAAATTAATATTTGGCAGAATAAAATTATTGTACCACTTTGTGGTGGTAAAGAGATTAAGGGAAGAGCAAAGTTTTTCTTTATTAAAAAGGAGACAGATGCTATTGGATTTTTTGGGTGAAGTAGGATTCCCCCCATTAATACATTCAAGCAGATTTTTTTAAATCATTTTACTGTTAGGTTTTTTAGTATAAAAATAGTCAACACTTCTTTTCTCGAATCTTATCTCTCGAAATACCAAGCCTAGGTTAAAATGTCGAGCAGATTTTGAAACTCGGGTACTATTTGCCACGTTTTCTTCTGTTTGTTACGGACTCACCGCCAATCCCCCAATTGTCCGTTTCAACTTCGTCGATTGTTACAAGAGTAGTTGCTGGGTTCTTCCCTAAAATTTTGGAGAGAAGATCTGTAACACCTTTAATGAGTTCTGCTTTTTGTTCGGTTGTAGCCCCTTCCTTAGTTATTTTGATATTTACATACGGCATTATATCGCACCAAATTGTTTAAAGTAACAATGTCCTTTGCTTCATAAATACACATTCCTTGCCATAGTAGTTCCTTTTTGAGATTAATCCAGCATTTTTCTATCCAATGGACATTGCCACCTATGATGCAAAAAGCCGGGCAGTGAATTTCAGATCACCTGCTCGGCTTACTTTTAACATTTTACTGTGGTAAATATTTTTATTTTAAGCTGCTATCAATAAGCCCGCCGGATGGCAGCTATTCATTGAAATAATCATGGCCGTTATTCAAGTCCAGGGGAAGGGTCATCTGGAAGACAGTGTGCCGGTGAAATAATGGCCCTGCTTCACTTTTAGGGATTCTTCCGCCTGGGGATCGCTAGGAAAGGATCATAACCTTATCAATGGCACTTTTCAGGCGTATTGACAAAACTGTGCTAATCCCCTTGAGTATTTTAACACCGGTATGGGGATGTTCCTGCATAAAAGCATCGAGTTCATCGTGAGCGATAACAAGCAGGTCCGTATCTTCAACCGCTCTGACCTGCCCGAGTGATTCCCGTTCCGGCAACATGGAAAAATCACCCACATGGGAACCTTTTTCAAGAACTGCCAGCAGTGAGGGTTTCCCTGTTATCCTGTTATGGCGTTCAAATTTCATTTTGCCTGTTGCGATGATGCCAATGTAGTTGATGGTCTCCCCTTCCTTAACGCAGACTGACCCGGCCGGGTATTTGACAAGTTCAAATAATTCACCGATCAATTTTATTTCATCCTTGTTCAGCAGCCGAAAAATAGAAATCTTATCCCCGGACGATTCCATAATTTCCTTTATAACGTCCTGCATTGTCTGCACCTCTACCAATTTTCATATAGATTAGTTGGAAATAACCTATAGTAATATTGAGTCGTTATATGCTTAAGATTTATAGATATTATCTTAACTTTCGTAAAAGTCCAAGTATCTTCCCAAAAAATGAAATTATTAAGGCTGGATCACATAAATATAAAAAGCCGGAGAAAGAATTAATAATCCAATTCCGGCTTTTTACCCTAAGGTATGCTGCAGCGATTTTGCCTAACGAGTCACTCCATTTTTTCTATTTATTGTTTTCTATTTTAGCGGAATTATTTTTTTTGCACTGCCAACCAGTTTTTTTTGCTCCTGCTTAATGTTTTGAATGCTGGTTATTAACTCCTCCTCGGTGATAATCTGTTTGGCGATCAGGATGTCGATGAGAGCCTGGCTGATCATGATCTCAGTCCTTAAAATATCTTCTGCCGAGATCACTGTCTGAGGATTACGACGTTCAGCCATGGAAAAATATCTCCGGTCTCGTATCCATTAAACGCAAAGCACTAACAAGAGGGACCATCCCAGGAAAACCCAAAATAGACTTCCGGGGAAATCCTCCCATTGGAGTTCCATCCCCCCAAGAAGAAAAAAACGAATATGTAACCCGATTACCCTTGTCGAATTGCAGATATAAAAACCCATAATAAATCTTGTATGGGAATGTCAATAACATAAATAAATATATTTCTATAAGTACTAATAATGTGGTATTTTTAAAAAAAATATATTATATGTATATATTAATTTGCTAAAACAAAGGGGATTTAATAATGGGCAGTGACTTGCAGGATATTTTCCGGCTGGCGTCAAAGTATTTTTATAAAAAATACAAGAAACAGGGGGGGGCGCAGGCACAGATTGCCAAGCAGCTGGGAATCACCCAGTCGTATGTGTCTGCTGTAATGGGCGGCTCGAAAACAGCTTCACTTGAGCTGCAGAGTCAGATTGCCAACATACTGTATGGCCCCTTTGAGGAATTTCTCGCTGTCGGCCGCAGAATTCAGAACGGGCTTGAGGCGGAACCCCAGGTCAAGCCGGAGCTGGATGAGAGCGTAGAAAAAATGATAGCGCGGCTTACGCACTATGTTATGGACCACCAGCGCATGGAAAAAGAATTGGCCGCCACCAAGAATTTCTACGAAGATATTGTGCAGAACCTGCAATCCGGTGTAATTGTAACCGACAGAGATGACACAATATTCTTCGCCAACCGGTTCATGTTTGAGATTGCCGGTATACCGCCCGAAAGATTACTGGGGGTCAATTGCCTGTCTCCTCAGAACGAACTTTTTGGGACAGACGCCACCGGATTTTCAGAAAAGTATGGGGAAGCCAAAGAGTCACTGGCACCTTATTTTTATGAGAATATAAGAGTGGTGACTTTGAATGGCCGCAAGGCTTACCTGTCGGGGTGGATGATACCGAACGTCATTGAGGGCAGGTACAGTGGCATGACCTGCACAATAAGGGACACAACCCGATCCCAGGAACTCACCATGCTGCTCAGTGTAACACTTGATAACAGCCCATATGCAATCGGCATATCAAAAAAGGGGATAAAGCCGGAAACCAGCGGCACCACCTATTTCACCAACAAGAAGATGCGGGAATTATTTGACCAACGAGACTCAGACTATAAGAATATTACTATCCTGGAGTCACTCGACAATTGCGAGAGGTTTATCCGCAATAAAAAAGAATGGCGGAAGTTCCTTGAGAAACATTTTACTGCAGGGACAAAGGGTTCTTTAGTCATAAAACACACCAACGGCAAACAATACAGATGGACCAGTGAGAATTTACTTGATAGTGACGGGAAGCCATGGGGCCGGATGGCAACAGTTAAGGAGGTAAGTAAAGGCAGAAGAAAAGAAGATAAATGAAATAGACCTGCTTTCTTCTCAGCGCCTCATTATCAAGAAAATGGGAAAAAATATGGAAAATATCTTTGACCTGGCAGATGAACTCGGCCCTTTCAAGGTGATTCATGTTCATGAGCCCTCCATCGGCCTGAAGGCTGTTCTGGTAGTGGATAACGTCGCCAGGGGGCCCTCCATTGGCGGCGTGCGCATGGCTCCTGATGTCACTACCGAAGAGTGCGCCCGCCTGGCCCGTGCCATGACCTTTAAGAATGCTGCCGCCGGCCTGCCCCATGGAGGTGGCAAGGCGGTACTTTTGGGTGATCCCAAGATCGACAAGGCACAAAAGGCGATACTTATACGGGGCCTGGCCTGTGCCCTGCGTGAGGTCGAGCAGTATATCTTCGCTCCTGACATGGGTACCGATGAGGAATGCATGGCCTGGATCAAGGACGAGATCGACCGTGTGGTAGCCCTGCCGCGCGATGTGGGGGGCATCCCCTTGGACGAGATCGGGGCCACTGGTTTTGGTCTCAGCCACGTGGTGGATGTGGCTCTCAACTTCTGCAATTTCAATATTCAGGGTGCCCGTTTTGCCGTCCAGGGTTTTGGCGCGGTGGGCAAACATGTGACCCGTTTTCTGGTCAGGGATGGCGCGATTCCTGTGGCTGTTTCCGACTCACAGGGCACGATCTGCAATGCCAAGGGTTTGGATGTCGACAAGCTCATCGCCCTGAAGAACGCCGGAAAAAGTGTGGTAGAGTATGCTGATGGTGAGAAGCGTGATGGCGATGCCATTGTCGATATCGATTGCGATATCTGGATCCCTGCTGCGCGTCCCGACGTCATACATGAAGACAATGTTGAACGCCTCAAGGCTCGAATGGTTGTGGAAGGCGCAAATATACCGATTACCTATGGCGCGGAAAAACGTCTGCACGAGAAGGGCATCCTCTGCATTCCTGATTTCATTGCCAATGCCGGCGGCGTCATTTGTGCTGCCATGGAGTATCAGGGTGCCAGTCAGTCTGACGCCCTTGAAACGATTGAAGAGAAACTGCGCTGCAATACCCAGGAGGTTTTGGAATCCGCGCGGCAGGATCAGATCCTGCCGCGCGATGCCGCGCTTGCCATGGCCCGCCGCCGTGTGCAGCAGGCCATGGGCTTCCGCCGCTGGAACCTCTTCTAATACAACAAAGGTAACCGCATGTACCGCATCCGTTTTCATGGTCGTGGCGGTCAGGGTATAAAGACCGCCAGCCGGATTCTTGGCACCACCTTCTTCTTACAGGGCTATGAGGTTCAGGATGCGCCGCGATATGGGGCCGAGCGCCGTGGTGCACCCATCTTTGCCTATGTACGGGCTGCCAGGAATCCGATAAACGAACGCGGCATTATCCGGCACCCGCACCTGGTCATCGTCGCCGATGACAGCCTTATTGGCATACCAGTTGCCGATGTCTTGCAGGGTGTGGGCCAGGACACCGTGCTGCTGCTCAATAGCCATGAAGATGAAATAACATGGCAGCAGCGCCTGAACATTAACAGTGTTGTCCTTGCCCTGCCGGCGACTGAAGAAAACCGCGCCGAGCTGCCCTATGTGGGGAGCCGCTGCGCCGCGGCGGCGGCAGCTCTAACCGGCGTCATACCAAGGGAGACTATCACTGGTGCCATACAGGAAGAACTTGGCGATCTCGGTAGTGAGGTAGTCAGGAAAAATATCGATAACGGGCTGGCCGCCTTCGATGCCATGCAGGCACACCGTGGCATTGTTAAGGAGAGCGGTTTTATCAGCGCCAGCGTTTATGCCAAACCTGACTGGATTGATGTGCCCTTCGAAGATGCCAGCATCTCTGCACCGGCCATACATGCGCCCTCTACCAGTGTTGAAGTGCGTACCGGTTTATGGCGCACCGCGCGACCGGTAATCGACTATGAAAAGTGTAGAGGCTGCTGGTGGGTTTGCAGCACACTGTGTCCCGATGGGGATATCAGGGTGGTTCAGGAAAAGCCACAGATCGATTACGACCACTGCAAGGGCTGCCTGGTATGTGCCGGTGTCTGCCCGTCGCATGCCATAACCGTGGTGCCTGAGCATGCGGCGCAACCACAGGTGAAGGAGCCTCCGTCATGAAGCGCAAACTGCTTACCGGTAATGGTGCCGCCGCCTGGGGAGCAAGGCTGGCCAGCTGCGATTATGTTCCTGCCTTTCCCATCACACCGCAAACGGAGATCATCGAGAATCTTGCCCTGTGGATTGACAGGGGTGACATGGAGGCACGGTTGGTGACCATGGATTCGGAACACTCCATGATCACAGCAGCTGGTGCCGCAGCCTCTTCCGGTGTACGTGTCTTTACTGCCACCTCTAGTCAGGGGCTTTTATATGCCATGGAGATGCTTTACAATGTCGCCGGGTGGCGCGCCCCTTTTGTCATGATCAATGTCTCGCGCGGTCTGTCGGCGCCCATCACCCTTGAGTCGGATCACAACGACATCATGGCCGCGCGCGATACCGGATTTGTGCAGATCCACTGCGCTACCTGCCAGGAGGTTCTGGACAGTGTACTAATGGCTTACCGCATAGCGGAGCATAATAAAGTGCGTGTTCCTGCCATCGTCAACCTTGACGGCTTTTATCTCTCCTTCACCCGCGAACCGGTAACACTGCCGGATCCAGAACAGGCAGCCTCTTTTGTCGGAGAATTCGACGCAGAGAACCTGCAGTTTCATGCCAGTGCTCCTCTGAGCCAGGCTGTGGCTGTACTCGGTGGCGGCCCCTATTCATATTTCCGTTACGAAACACATCTTGCCGTGCGCCAGGTGCTTTCCATTTTTGATGATGTTGCCGATGAGTTCGAAAGCATCTTTGGCCGGCGTTATGACATCATTGAACAATACCGCATGGAAGATGCTGTGTATGTTTTTGTGATGCTCGGCTCCTTTTCCACCAAGGCCAAGGACGCGGTAATTGCCTTGCGGGAGGCCGGCTGGCAAGTTGGACTTGCCCGTCTGCGGCTGTTCCGTCCCTTCCCGCATGAACAACTGCGTGCTTTGCTTAATGGACGCCGGGGCGTGGCAGTAATTGACCAGAATATCTCCATGGGTATGGGCGGTGTTATACACAGCGAACTGGCCGCAGCCCTTTATGGTTTAAAAGATGCTCCGGTGTTGGCCGGTTTCATCGGCGGGCTGGGTGGTCGTGATATTCGCCAGGAAGAGTTTTTTGAAATGATCACCATGCTAAAAATTTCTGCAGACAAGGGCGAGTCTCCTATGGTGCGCTTGTTGTATACCGGAAACGAATTAGCCGAAATACGCAAACTGCAGGCCATCGCACTTATGGAACGTCATAAACTGCATAAGGAGTGAGTTAAACACATGTCTCAGGAGTCACCGCAGCACTTTCAGCGCTTAAAGGACATGCCGTCCGCCCACCTGCTCGGCACCGGCACGCCCATGTGCCCGGGTTGCGGCGGACTTGAAACTTTACATGAGGTTTATGACATCCTCGGCACCAAGACCGTATTTGTTAACGCTGCAGGCTGCATGACTCTCCTGTCGGTATATCCCTTCACCCCTTTTCGTGGCGGCTGGCTTTATACCGCCATGGCCTCGGCGCCGGCCGGCGCGCAGGGTATCCGCGATGCCCTGGATATATTAAAGACCAAAGGCAAGCTGACTGATGCTGAAGATATGCAGGTGGTTGTCATCACCGGTGACGGCTCCGCCTATGGCATGGGCCTGTCGTCTACCTCCGCAGCCATGGATCGTAATTTGGACTTTATTTATCTCTGCTACGATAATGAGGGTTATGGTAATACCGGGCAGCAGTATTCCTCTGCCACACCGCATGCGGCCATCACCGCCACCAGCAAAACATCGCGCGGCTATCCTGGATACAAAAAGGACCTGTTCTCGATCTGGGCGGCGCACCGGCCAGCCTATGTCGCCACTATCATCGGCTCCGAACCGCTGGACCTGGCGAAGAAGCTCGAAATTGTACAAGGACTAAAGGGTCCGCGCATGTTGATCAGCCTGGCACCCTGTCCCACCGGTTGGGACTTTGATCCCAAGCTGACGGTAGAGATCGGCCGCCTGGCAGTACAGACAGGTATTTGGCCGCTAAAAGAATATAAAGACGGCAGAATAGTACATACCAGGATACCAAAACAGCGAAAGCCGGTGGAGGAATATTTAAAGCTGCAAGGCCGTTTCAGGCATCTGTTTGAACCTGTACGGGTTGAACATGAAATCGCCGGACTCCAGGCCCGTATCGATAAATATTGGGACAGAGTAATTGACGAAAAAGGATAAGAGTTACCACCACCGCGGCGGTGATTTGCCTTTGCTTGGCGCCACAATTCCGGAACATTTTTCCTCCATTGCTGAAAAATATCCGGATCAGGAAGCCGTCATCTCCCTGCCGCAGCAAAGGAGA
>Ga0209536_100016296_pt1 | contig 10572 bp, 9 predicted proteins | sample DeeMarSeWOR28_12_FD_187461 | JGI IMG/M metagenome (GOLD analysis project Ga0209536, IMG submission 187461) | Marine sediment microbial communities from White Oak River estuary, North Carolina - WOR-2-8_12 (SPAdes) (version 2) | ecosystem: Environmental > Aquatic > Marine > Intertidal zone >...
TGAAACGTTTCAATAAAAATTGAATATATTTAAATTTTTTTTGAAATCCTTTCACTTCACCCAGAAAACTTCATAAAATACACAATAAAATTTTAACAAAATGGAATAAGATCATGAATTGTATCTACGTAAACGATCGTCCTTATTTGTATCATTTCATCATTCCAGGATCCTTTAAAAAAAGGTTATATGCATTCTTAATGATTGCATATATCGCTTCTATAACTCCTCAACTTTCAGCAGATGATCTTGATAACTATGTTACAGTGAACAATCAGACGGGGGCATTCAGTCTTGTAGAATATGGTACTGCGGCTCCACTATATATCAGTAGTGAAGATTTTCCTGCCGTTCAGCGAGTAGCAAAACATCTTCAAAATAATATTGCCAGGGTAACCGGTATCAACCCTGAAATCATGGTAGATATGCTGCCGGCAAGTTCACATGCGGTGATTATTGGTACACTTGGGAAAAATCCTGTCATAAATGATCTGATACAAAGAAAAATAGTAAATGATAGCCAGGTAACAGGTAAGTGGGATACCTATGTAATGAAAACAATTGATAAACCCCTACCAGGAGTTGGACAGGTGTTGATTATACTCGGAAGTAATAAACGGGGTACACTTTACGGGATGTATGATCTGGCGGAAGCTATTGGTGTCTCACCCTGGTATTGGTGGGCGGATGTTCCTGTAAAAAAGAAATCCAGTGTTTATATTACGCCGTTAGATTATACACCGGGAGAACCGAAGGTAAAGTACCGGGGCATTTTTATCAATGATGAAGCCCCGGCCCTCTCCGGGTGGGTACATGAAAATTATGACGGATTTAATGTCAAGTTCTATGAACATGTATTTGAATTGATATTAAGGCTAAAAGGAAATTTTCTGTGGCCGGCAATGTGGGGTAGGGCCTTTTATGATGATGATTCGGAAAATCCTCGATTAGCGAATGAATATGGCATTGTTATCAGTACATCGCACCATGAACCGATGATGAGGGCACATGTTGAATGGGAAAGATATGGCTCTGGTCCCTGGAATTATGCAGAAAACAAAAATGTTATACAGGAGTTCTGGCAGGAAGGTATTGAGCGCATGGGTGAGTACGAAAGTATCGTCACCCTGGCGATGCGTGGTGATGGTGATGAACCGATGAGTAGAGAAGCAAATATTGAATTGTTACAGACAATTGTCAAAGACCAGCGGGAGATAATAAGAGAAATAACCGGTAAAGAAATCAGTGATGTCCCCCAGGTTTGGGCTTTATATAAAGAAGTCCAGGAATATTATGACCGCGGGATGCGTGTACCCGATGATGTTACACTGTTATTGTGTGATGATAACTGGGGTAATCTGCGCAAATTGCCGCAACAAAACGAAAAACCGCGAGCGGGTGGCTATGGTATTTATTATCACTTTGACTATGTGGGCGGACCGAGAAATTATAAATGGTTAAACACAGTCCAAATATCCCGCGTATGGGAGCAAATGCACCTGGCATATGAATATGGTGCCGATCACATCTGGGTGGTTAATGTAGGTGACATTAAACCAATGGAATTCCCGATTTCTTTTTTCCTCGAGTATGCCTGGAATCCTGAACGATTCCCTGCAAGTATGCTACCCGAATATACGCGCATGTGGGCTGAACAGCAATTTGGTGCGAAACATTCAAAGGATATCGCCCATATCTTAACGGAATACACCAGGTATAATTCCCGAAGAAAACCCGAGCTGCTGGTGCCGGATACGTACAGTCTGACTGATTATCGTGAGGCGGATAGGATTGTCGATGATTATGATGCACTGTATTCGACAGCTAAATCAATCAATGAATCACTTTCTCCGAAATACCGGGATGCATTTTACCAGCTGGTTTTACATCCCGTCGAAGCCTGTGCGAATTTAAACCGCTTGTATGTTAACACCGGAAAAAACCACCTGTACGCCAAACAGGGACGTTCGGCGACAAATTCCCTGGCCCATAAAATTAAAGATCTTTTTCAGAAAGACATGGATATAACCAATTACTATCATCAGGAACTTTCCGGTGGTAAATGGAATCATATGATGGCACAGACCCATATCGGATATACCTATTGGCAGCAACCCGATGAAAATACAATTCCGGACCTGGAGGAGATTTCATTACCGGCCCGGGCGGAAATGGGTGTCGCGATCGAGGGCTCTGATAATTGGTGGCCGGAAGAAGAAACTGAGGCTATCTTACCTGTATTTGATCCCTTCAATCAACAATCTTATTATATTGAAATATTCAACCGGGGAGAAGAAGCATTTGAATATTCTGCAAAAACCGACTTGCCCTGGCTAAAAATAGACGAAGAAACCGGTATCATTAAAGATGAAAAACGTCTATGGATAGATGTCGATTGGGATAAGGTACCGCAAGGGAATCATGAAGCACTTGTTAACATTCTTGGTCCTGAAAATAGCAATGTGATGATAACGGCCCCTGTATTCAATCCGGGATCTCCGAAAAGGGATGAGATTAGAGGATTTATCGAATGTAATGGATATATTTCCATGGAAGCCATGCATTATTCGCGAAGAATAGATAAAAATCAGATTAGGTGGGATATCATCCCTGATTTGGGACGCACAAGTTCTGCATTGACACCAATTCCGGTAACTGCTCCAGCCCAGAATTTGGAAGAAAGTAGCCCGCGTTTAGAGTATGATGTGTATTTTTTCTCTACGGGCATCATAGAAGTCAAAGCATATCTCTCTCCAACGTTAAATTTTCATAATAACCAGGGATTAAGATTCGGCGTGTCGGTAAATGATCGTCCGGTGGAGGTTATAAATATCCACGAAAATATGACTTTTCAGGATTGGGAGGAGTCCGTAAGAACAAATTCTATCGTAGCAGAATCGCAACATCTCATTAAAGAAGCGGGTGAACATACCTTAAAAATCTGGATGATTGATCCGGGAATTGTAATACAGAAGATTGTCATTGAAACACAAAAGATTGCACCCAGTTATCTTGGTCCACCGGAAGGTTTTAACAGTCATCTGCAAAAACCGTGAGAAAGGATTGAATCATTTATATATAAAATGTCGGAAGGTCCTGTTGTCATGAAATATAAAATATTTAAGATAATTGTATACTCCTTTCTGAATGTTCTCTGGCTGTTCTTTTTGATATCCTGCACAGATACGAATCAAGATTCAAAAAATGAGGGTTCTTTTACAAATCCAATTTTGGCAGGTTTTTATCCGGATCCGAGTATTTGTAAAGCGGATAATTATTATTTCATCGTCAATTCTACTTTCTCGTATTTTCCGGGCATACCGGTATTTCAGAGTAAAGATTTGGTGAACTGGAAATTGATCGGTCATGCCATGGATAGAGCAGAACAAATGGATTTGACAGGTTTAGGTGTGTCGCGGGGAATATTCGCGCCGGCAATTGCTTATCGAAATGATCTATTCTATATAATCTGTACCCTGGTAGATGCGGGTGGAAATTTCGTCATTACATCAAATTCACCCGAAGGTCCCTGGTCCAATCCGGTATGGTTACCTGAAATTAATGGTATAGATCCTTCAATGTTTTTTGACGGTGACGGCAAAGCATATATATTTTATAACAGTATTCCTCCTGATAATAAAGCACTGTATGATGGTCACAGAACAATCAGGATGTATGAATTTGATATCCAAAATCTAAAAGTAACCGGTGAAGAAAAAATTATTGTCAACGGGGGAGTCGATATAACCAGAGAACCCGCATGGATTGAAGCACCCCATGTTTATAAAGTAAATGATTTTTATTATCTGATCTGTGCTGAGGGAGGTACTGCAGATCAGCATTCGGAGGTGGTCTTCAGAAGTAAAAATGTGGATGGTCCGTACATACCCTATGAAAAAAACCCCATTTTAACACAGCGTCACCTGGATCCACAGAGAGAGTATCCGATTACTTCGACCGGCCATGCTGATTTGATACAAACAGATGCAGGAGAGTGGTGGGCTGTGTTTCTGGGATGCAGACCATACCGTCCATATGAGAAAGGGTATCATAACAATGGTAGAGAAACCTTTTTAGCACCGGTTCATTGGATAGATGGGTGGCCGGTGATAAATCCTCAATATGAGGAGATTCAATATGAATACCCATTACCTGTTCAATCATCTGTTGTGCAGGTGGATATTCCCTATAGCGGAAATTTCACTATCAGATATGAATTTAATAAATCCACACTCCACAAAAGTTGGGTATTTTTAAGAACGCCCCACGAAAAATGGTATGAATTAGATCAGGATAATAGCATTTTAAATATAAAATTAAGACCTGAGACCTGCTCCGGCAAAAGCAATCCAAGTTTTATAGGGCGACGGCAACAGCATATTAAGGGATCAGTATCTGCTTCAATGAAATTTGAGCCGGCTTCTGAAAACGAAAAAGCTGGCCTTCTCATCTTTCAAAATGAAACTCATTATTATTTCTTCTGTAAGTCCCTCATTGGATCAGAATATGGTATTACCCTGTATAAATCCACAGAAAGCGAAGAACCGGATCAACAACTCAAGTTAATTTCATCTCAGCTGATCCCTAAACGGTATCAAGAAACTGAAATCCTGCTTAAAATCGAGTCGAATGGTCCCGAATATTCATTTTATTATGCATTTTCAGAAGATCAGTGGATGCCACTGATAGAAAAAGTTGACGGCACGTTTATCCGGCAAATTATACCTCATGATTTTGCCGGAGCCATGTATGCGCTGTATGCGTCTTCCTTTGGTCAATCAAGTGAAAATCTTGTTTCTTTTAACTGGTTCAAATACGAAGGAAATGATGAGGTATATATCACAAATTGATAATTCATATTCAGGTCTCACGCCGGGATATGTGAAATTTCTTTGTGTATAGCACTGTGGGAAAAACATAAATAATGAAGCATTGAAGAAAAAAGAAAATAGAAGAGATTACAGAGGGGAAATATTTGGAAATAATATTAATATAAATAAGATTAATAAATTCCTCTGTGCCCTCTGTGGTTATTTTTAACATTATCCCCTTTTCTCAAAGGAAAAAAATGACAGATTCACAATGGGAAGTTTTGCAAAAAGTAATTCAGGGTGAAGTTTTAGATCCCATACCAACGGGATTTGTAATCGACTCACCCTGGTTACCAAACTGGTTTGGTATCAATATATTCGATTATTATTCAAACGATGATTTATGGTTACATGCAAATTTCAAGGCCATCAATGATTTTCCTGAGATTATCTTTCTACCGGGATTCTGGTCCGAATTTGGTATGTGTACCGAACCATCGGCATTCGGTGCGAGGTGTACATTCCCGGCAAACCAGTTCCCTCATGCTCATAAACTAATTAACTCGGTCGATGAAATTAACACGTTGCCAATTCCCAATCCGAAGACTGACGGAATGCTACCATTTATGCTGAACCGATTGAAAATAGCGCAACCTAAAATTGAAGATGCGGGGCACAAAATCCGTTTCGCAGTCGCCCGCGGCCCTCTGAATATTGCCGGTTACCTGATGGGCGTTACTGAATTTATGGAGACAATGATTATTGAACCGGAAGGTGCACATAAATTAATCACCAAGATCACGAACTTTTTAAAAGACTGGCTAGCCTTACAAGTGGAAACATTTCCAACGATCGATGGAATATTTCTGTTAGATGATATCATCGGTTTTATCGGTGAAACAGAATTTCGAGAATTTGGGTTACCATATTTCAAGGATTTATATGATAGAGATGCATCAATCAAATTTTTACATAACGATGCCCCCTGTAAAGTTTCCGCGCCTTTCTTAACAGAAATCGGAATCAATTTATTTAATATGGGATTTGAGATTACACTGAATGAATTAAAAGATCTGACACAAAATAAGATAACAATGCTGGGTAATATTCCTCCCCGTGATGTGCTGGCAAACGGATCCGAACAAGATGTAACGAAAACGACGAAGGAGCTGATTCAATCACTGAAGGATAAATCGAGAGTGATTCTTTCATGTGGTGGCGGAATGCCCCCAGCAGTATTGACAAATAATATCAAAGCATTTTTAGATGCAGTTCGCAGCAGTTGAGAGCAAGTTATCATTAATCACGAAACCATATCTCAAAGATCCCTTTTTTATGCTCTTCGACATGATCTTCTATTTTCCAGTTTCTAAGATTTTTTTCTGTGACGATTCCTATCGGACCTGTATAGATTCCCCCATCAAGGCGGCCATCCCATACCCGAACAGCGATGACGTTTTTTTCATCATAGCGGATAATATCACTATCTAAATTATATTTTCGCCATAGGAGCCATTCATTAACCAGCTCGAAATCTTTTCCTTGCCAATGCTTTGTTCCTGTTTCACCGACCAGAACACCATTAAAAAAGGTTTGATCAAGGTCATCAATTTGCCCGAGAAACAGAATGAGATTCTCATCTCTATATTCCTCTGGGATGACAACATCAGTACGATACCAGGCATAATCATCAAGATCTTTAAATCCAAATCCCTCCCAGAATGCAGGGACCATTACTTTATACCAATCATCATCATCATAACCGAAGTCTTTCCAATGATTCTTATCTCCGGGCATAAATTTCCATAATCCTTCTAGCGGAATATCAGGTCGTGGTTCATTAACTTTCTCATATATTCCCGTTTTACCCGTGACGATCCCTCCGCGCTGATGACCGTCATATACGCGGATACTGATAATATTCTCCTGATCAGCGTATAAAATATGTGTGGGGATCCTATACGTGCGCTCCTTTGAATAAGCTGAATAGTAATGAGGCGGAAAAGATCCTGAGATACCTATGAGATGACCGTTGATAAACACTTGATCAACATCATCTATTTGCCATAATCTCAAATAGATATTCTTCTTTATATCCTCTTTGTCAATCTGAAACTTTACACGATACCAGGCATATCCATCATAGCCAGGGAATCCTTCATCTTCCCAGGGAGAAGGTACAAAAATTGTCTTCCATTCGTCGTCATTGTGGTCCGTATCAGCCCATTTCATGTCGTCACCTAGACTAAATTTCCATTGACCCCTGAGATCAACAATACGGTTCCATTTTTCACCGGCTGTTAATTGGGTGGTTAAAATTAATATTATGATAAAAAGAAAATACTTCATTTTGCCCACAGTTTTTTTCTACTTCGCTACTATTAATAACTTTCGCACGATTATATCACTCAACCTTTATTGCACATGTAAATATACTCTTTTTAAACTGCTTAGTTGTTTCATAAACGTCAACAATTGTAACAAATTGTAAACATGATAAAAATGTAGAGACGACCCGCCGGGTCGTCTCTACATGTGATATCATTTCTCCTAACTTATATATTTATAGCCGATACCGTAAACGGTGAGAATATGTTTGGGATGTGCCGGATCGATCTCCAGTTTTTGCCTTAATTTTACGATAAAATTATCAACCACCCGAGTGGTTACCAGGTTTTCGTATCCCCAGATTTCTGTCAGAAGTGTATCACGTTCAACTGTCTGATTGACGTGATCTGTAAAGAACTTCAAAACTTCAAATTCGCGATGTGATAAGGAGACCGGTTCTTCATTCTCATATGCTTCGTACGTTTCAAAATTTACGGTTAACCTCCCGAACTGATAGGTTTTACCCCTGGATTCTGTTTGAGATGAGCGTCGAAGTGCGGCTTTTATCCGTGCCTGAAGCTCACGCAGACTGAAAGGTTTTGTAATATAGTCATCGGCACCCAGTTCCAGTCTAGCACTTTGTCTATTTCTTCTCCCTTTGCTGTTAGCATCAAAACGGGTGTCTTGATCTTTTTATCACGAATTTCCCGGCAAACATCAAAGCCGGATTTTTTTGGTAGCATAACATCCAAAAGGATCAAATCATAACTATTGTCTTCGATCTTTTTCAAACCTTCCTCACCGACTGATGCGATGTCAATTTCGTATCCGCCAAATTCTAACTGGTCCTTTAACGCACCACTCATTAATTCATCATCTTCAACGATTAGAATTCGGGATATAATGCCTCCTTGAGCTAATTCTTTTATTACTGAAAAGAATTCTCTGATATTGGGAATAACAGTGTGATCAATGTTCCTTCGCCGACCTTACTCTTCACGTCTATTTTACCGTGATGTGCATCGATAAAATGCTTGATCAGAGTCAGTCCCAGTCCACTTCCCTTTGTATTGTGAATGAGACTATCCGAGACACGATAAAATTTATCAAAAATATGTTCGATATCCTTTGAGGCGATACCAATTCCTTTATCCTCCACACTGATAAAGACATGTTCTTTTGTACTTCCGGTTTTTATCTCTATCTGTTTAACATCTTCACTGTATTTCACTGAATTATCAAGAATATTTATTAGACATTCCGCAACTGCTTCTTCATCCAGATATACATCAGGAACATTCCCGTCCAATTCAACTTATAATTCAAATCCCTTATTCTGAAGATGGTATTCATAAATCGTCAGTGTATTTCGAACGAGATTATTTAAAGATAGCATTTCAAAGTTATACACTTTCTTTCCGGATTCCATTCTGGAAAAATTCAGGATATTATTGATCAATCGGGTTAATCGTTCATTTTCGCTGTTGATGATAGAAAAATATTTCTTCTTTTTATCCTCATCTTGTATCCGGTTTTGTTCCAAAATCTCTGTATAGATACGCATTAAGGCCAGAGGCGTGCGTAATTCATGAGATACATTGGAAACAAAATCAGATTTCATCTGCGCTAATCTGATCTCATTTCGGATATTTTTAAATATGATCCAGGCCCCCAGTACCAATATCAGGACAAAAATAGGAACGAGTATCAGCGTATTGGTAAATCTTTCCTGTGCCAGGTCTTCAAGACTCTTTTCTTTCATCCGAATCGCAAGGAGATATTCAGGAGTAAGCCACAGTTTTTTTGATAAGTGTGCTTCCTCGAAGGAGAAGTTATCATTCTGATATACAGCGTTATGGGTGTCACTTGTAAACACGCCAATTGCCAGGGGATCGCTGGCAACTTCTTCAAGTTTGGGAACGATGATGTCCTCTACAAAGGCAGGAAAATCAGCAAGCAGAACAACAACCTGAGGTTCCCTTGTCAAAAAAACCAGTGCCATTTCTTCATCTCCTGATTGGTTACTCCCCTGAAAGATAGTCGATTCAATCTTATCATAACCCTCTGATTTAAATTGTTGCAAGCGAACGACGACATCATTTAATGATAATTTATTTATAATTAGCTCTGCTTTGAACTTCTCTGATTTTTTGATAGGGTGAGAGATTTACTTTTCGATAATAATGTGTCTGTGATATAAAGATACTTTAAAGAGGAGCTCTGTTTGAGGATTTGACCTAACTCAATATCTTCGTTCAGGTTGTATTTTGTATCGAGCATAGTCTCAATCGTCATTTTCCAGCTATTGATAAAATCCCAGACATATTGATTGACTGAAAAAAGGATGGCATCCAGTTGCTGTTCATATATTTCAGAGATCATTTCTTCATATTCATTGAGTGAGGCTATTTCCGAGGATAAATAAAACAAGGTGGGGAATAGAACGATTATCACCAGGACCAGTGAAATTCTCCTAAGAGGATTTTTAATAAAAGATTTTCTGCTTATCAACATGATTTTATGATATCGGTTAGTAAACTTTAACAAGATAATCAACATTCGCTCAAATATTTATACAATTTTAATCACCTTACATTGTTTTACATTGTGTTACAATCTGGAAACATCTATTACTTTTCTCTCTCGTATAATTCAGTGTAATTAAGAGTGGAAAGCAAACTTATGAAAAAGTTTAAATCTAAGCATTACTCGGTGAATCCTATGATTATTTTTAACATTATAACCTATTTAAAAAGGGAGGTCGTCATGAAGAAGTTTTTTATCAGCATCGTAATTTTTTCCTTTTGTGCAACAGCACTATATGCCCAGAGTGACGCAGACAACAAGAGAAGCAATGAATACTATTGTAAAGCGCTGAAACAATATTTAGTCTGTTTAAACCATCATAATGATGGAGTTGTTGAATCGGCCATAATCAACTTAATGAAAATGAGCAGAGAATGTTCTGAAATATCATATCAAACGATCGTAGAGCGTCTGGACACCATGGCAACGGATGGCAGGACAGCAAACATAAGATTATTGGCCTTTATTGCTGCCAGATACCTTCAGGATTCTGAAAATCCTCATCTTTTAGCAGATCTCAAGATTGATGATCATCAGCAATTTATGAAAATGTTACTTGATCGCTTAAAATTATGATATCCAATTCTCATAGTGCCTGGCCACAAACCAATCCTGAATCTCTGTCGGCATCACAACAAAAATCCCGCTTTAACGCGGGATTTTTTTTTAAATATTAGATGTATATAGTGAGAATAATTATATTAGATTTATTGATATATGCCGGCACGAAGCATATATTAAACTTTTTAGTCTTAAAATTAGGTAGTCGGATGAGCACATATGTGGTTGGTTTAGATTTTGGAACAAACTCCTGCCGTTCACTGATTATTGATGTTTCGAACGGTAA
>Ga0209536_100016297_pt1 | contig 10571 bp, 14 predicted proteins | sample DeeMarSeWOR28_12_FD_187461 | JGI IMG/M metagenome (GOLD analysis project Ga0209536, IMG submission 187461) | Marine sediment microbial communities from White Oak River estuary, North Carolina - WOR-2-8_12 (SPAdes) (version 2) | ecosystem: Environmental > Aquatic > Marine > Intertidal zone >...
AACTCCAACATCCCCGTCAAAATAGCTCGCAGCTGCAAGGTCCGCTGCGGTCTGTTTATTCTGTGCCATATCTCCTCTCTGGTGCAGTCCACTTTCAGGGAAACCCAATCGGCTTGGGCTAGGTCCTCCCTCACGTTCTCATGGAAGGTAAGGGAGCCGTTGGTGATAACCGCAATCTTGATCCCCAGAGGTCGGAGAATCTTTATCGCTCGGCCGAGGTTAGCGTCGAGAGTAGGTTCACCGTCGGGGACGAAGGTGAGGTAATCGATGTTACGTCCAATTTTCCTGGTCTTTTCTATCCTCTCTTTCGCTTGCTGAAAAATTTCCCTGGGCTCATAGAAGGTAGTCCGCCCGACCTCCGTACGAAGGGTACGGCCCAACTGGCAGTACACGCAGCTGTATGTGCACACCTTCGCAGGGATATTATTGATTCCCAAGCTTCGTCCCAACCTCCTTGATGGAACTGGGCCGAATAACCTCATTCCAGGAATCTCCTCAATTGCTCATTTTATCATACTATAATTACGCCACCGCCGTGGATGACAAGATACGGCGGGGGGAGGGAAGGCAACCTGAGACAAAGTTCCCAGCAATTGCGGCGGCGCCTTAGCCTTCCTCGTCTGTATTCACATTCTCTGGCAGTTTTGAGAGGTTTTTTCGCCCCCATACTGTATCTAAACCGGGGTAACCAGTACGGCGCACGGTGCGTGACCGATAACTCTTTCAGCGACACTGCCCAGCAAGAGCTTTTTGAGCCCGGTCCTGCCGTGAGTTCCCATGACGATGAGGTCAATATCTCTTTCCATTGCTTCTCGAACAATGAACTCATGGGGATTCTTACCGATATGCACAATCTTTTCACAGGATAGGTTCTCTTCTGCGGCCTTATTTTTGGCTTTTTCCAGAATTCTATCTGCTTCTTTCGACAACCTTTCCTCGACGCCGGGTGCAGTTCCGAGAGTTGAAGGATATACGTCCATGACAGTGATGACAAAAAGCGTGCTTCCACATACCTTTGCCATACTTATCGCCTGTTCAAGAGCCTTGTCGCTATACACCGATCCATCCATGGCGACGAGTATCCTCTCACCTTTTGTCAAAGGGCATGCTGCTTGTTCCATATCAATTCCCTCCTTTTTGGAGTGAAGCACTATTGAGGCTCCCGTTACTGCCGCTCTTCAACCCTGTACGGATTGACGACCAAAACAGGTGCCGCAGAGTGCATGACCACGTATTTTGCCACCGTACCAAAGAGGGTGTGCTCGAGCGTTTTGCGACCGTGGGTGCCCATAATAACCAGATCTATACTCTCCTTCTCCACTGTCTTGACAATTTCCTCGCCGGGGTCGCCCACGGCCACTCTTTGCCTGAAGTTGGGACAATCGAGCATGTGCTCGTTACAGAACTTCTCCATCATCATTTCACATTCCTTTATAGTCTTCTCTAAAAGGGTAGAGCTAGATCTCTGCTGCTTTCGTGCACTCGTATAGAGGTGTAAATTTCTTGCTACGTAGAGCAAGTAAATCTCGGCACCATACTTTTCCGCCACCGACCTGACATAGGGAAGCACCTGAATCGAACAGCCTGAAAAATCACAGGGATATAAAATACGCTTGATTTCTACCATAGCTTACTCCTCTCTACCGACGCTTCCCATAAAAGCTGCATCACCAGGGAAGTGTGTGCAGCGATCCAGCAAAATGATGCCCTGGCCGTTATTTCGGATCTCATGGAAAATGCAGAATGTCTTTGGCCCCCAATTTGTGGTGTTAGGGCTACCAATATGGAAACTCGGGCATACCCTAACGTTACAGCCGAAACTATGGTGGACGAAAGGCCAACTCTACAATCGAGGATCGATATGGCCGGGACCTCCACATTCCGGGGTATAACAGGTGATGTTGAGAAAATCGCACTTTTCATGGCACTCGGGACAGACCTCAGGTGGAGCGGGCGCTGTAATGGTGTATCCACAGTTGTGGCACTTCCAGTAGGTCAAGCCGCAATCTGGACAGATATCCCCGACGAACTTACCTGAAGACGTATAGCCACACAGGGCACATTGCATTTCTCTCTCTTTCTGCTCCATTTGTTTGCCTCCTTCTTTTTCTGATGTGCTCATAAGGGGTGGCCCCATAGGGGCGAATAACGCTTTTTTCAGAGGTGGAACCACTGGATGGTTGGTCCTTTCTCGCTGGAAATCGAGAACAGCAGCAGATAGATTTTCGGACAAATTCTTTTCTGGAGTGAGGAGTTCTTGAGTTGGAACTGTCCATCTTGTTTGGGAACCAGTACAATGACATCTCTTGCCTGAATTAAACCAGCGAGCGCATTCACCGCAGCTTGCTATGGGTTGCAAATTTTTTTTCTCTATACCGCAACAAGCATACCAACTCTTCAAGGGAGACATCTAGTCCACAGTGCTGGTGAAATTCCTTGTGGCACAAGGGGTTGTACCTGGTGGAAAAAAAAGGAAACTGCCCGGTGGATGTCTTAGAGTGGCAGGTTCACTACTCTGCATGGTTTTTATGTTGCAGAAAGGCTACTGAGCTTTACGAGAAATATCGCTAGCCATAGAGGAGCATTTATCCTGAAAACCTGAATTTGGCAAGGCAGCTTTCAGAAAAAGCAAAATGATTGAGTGAACCAAGAGTTGCGCAGCCCTTTTGCCAGGATTCCCACGATTTCAAAAGATGGTTGCAGTTGTGCAATGGTCCTAATAGCTTACTATATTTTATTAATATTGATTCCATTTGAAAACCATTCCTGAGAAGTTCTGTCATTTTCCCGGGTCGTTATTGCAGTTTCACACCGGGGATTACTGCAAAGACGGTCCCCTGCAGAGGAAAGGTCATCTTGGGAGACACTGCGCAAGAGATCTGGAACTATGTTCAGTCCGAGGGCATCGATCTGTTAATCATGGGTACTCATGGAAGAGAGGACCTCGAACAAATAATTTTTGGGGGTGTGGCTGAAAGGGTAGTGAAACATTAACCGGTGCCTGTTCTTAGGGGTAATCTTCACAGGAGAACCCTGGAAGGGTACGTGAGTTCCGAAAGGTTGCAAGTCATGCGGGCCTACTCGGCAGATTTTCCTCCTATCCTTGGTCATTTCGGCTAGCCCCCTCCTCATGGAGTTGCCAACATCCCTGCTCAGCTAAGTTTTTGGAGGGATCCACATAGTGGTCGCAAATCCAGGGGTTTCCCTCTTCGTCTTCCACCACCTTCATAGGGTGAGAGCCGCGGGACATATCATTTATTGGTATTTCAACAAATGAGCAGGGGTCTCGATAGGTGAAAACTAGTTTTCGCTTTTTGAGGAGATGTTCCAGGACCTTTTTTACCCTGAAAATGGAAATTCCCAAATTGTCAGAGACAGCTCTTACAACCGAGTACGGTCTTTGACGCTGATTCTTGGCGGTAGTAACCATTGCCATGATCTCTTTACTGATCTGCTCAGACTGATTCATCTTTCAATCTCCCTTTAGGTCCAAGCCCGTTTTGATCTCACGGTGATGGTATGACTATGATTCTGGACTTCGCATGCAACCCACTGTCTTTTAGCAAAGGCACCCCCTGGATCAAATCCAAAACCCTCTCTCAGGCAAGCTTCGCAACAGCTGTGCCAGCTTGTCCAAGTTTAGCTCTGTTCATAGATTTTGCTGGGTTTCCCCACAAAATGCATGTTTGAGCGTGGTGGGCCAAAAATAACCGGTCACCAACTAGGTAGCGATAGTAGTACTGTGAAGCTTTTAAAGGTTGCAGAGTGGCTACTCTTTGAGCCGGTTGTCCCATGGCAGGGCATGTCGTTTCAGGTTTGCCTGCTGCCGCTTCGGTCCAGACGGGATCTTTGACGAAATTCAGGAAGAAAAGAACACAAAGACTAAACGTAAACTCTGAGTGGTTATAGCTGAAACCTGAACACTGCAACCTCAGTTATATGCGTGATATAAAGTTTCTCATACGCCAATAGTTCAATACCTCAGTACACCTCGCCAGGACGGATTGAGTGCTAAGAGCGCCAGCACTCATATCGACCCTGGATATTTATTTGGATAGTAGCAAAAATGCAGTCATCATAATCAATTGATATAATTGATTAATATTATTTTTAACCCTGCAATTTTCTCCGTGATCCCTTTGGTTTCTTCGGTCATTCTTGCGCTATTAGAAATAAGATTAACAATATCAACATGTTAAATGAGAAAAATCTTGATGGCACGATAGTTGCCATTTTTCCTGAAGGCAAAGATTGTAGTTCAGGTGAAAAGAGCGTGGCTGACAGGTGCCTATCGAGAGGGAAGATAGTGAGAGTACATTCACCCCAACCGATTGACAGAAAAGGGCGCAAATTTATTGATTGCCCCTTCTACGGGGAATGTCTGATGCAAGCAGCCAGAGACAATTGGGATGCATGGACGTGCGAAGAGTGTCCCTATGTGGGGTTGGATCTGATTTGCCAGAAGCTCAGGTATATCGCTCCGTATTATCGGCTTTTTGCTGAAATCAATCCCGAGTTCAAAAGGAAGTACGAGCCCGTGATCAATTCTCTTGAGATAGAAGTCTGAAGCGGAACCTCGCCTTGCTCCCCCCTTGGTTTCTCTCACTCAGTTGGTTATTGCAGATTTGAGAAGGAAAATAACAAGTCAGTTTCTGGACAAGTCCGGCAAATCCAGTGGCCGGACAAGCAAGATGACAAACAGGCAGGAGAGCTCATCTCACCTGAAGGAAAAGAGAAGCAGCATTTAGATAGCCGAAGGACGGAGAAAGGAGGGGGGCATGACTGTAAGTACTTACAAGATTATTGAGGTGGTAGCCACGAGTGAAATCTCTTGGGAGGATGCGGCGAAGAACGCGATAGCCGCGGCAAGCAAGAGCCTAAGGGACTTGCGAATCGCTGAGGTCAAGCAACTGGATATGAAAATTGAACACGGAAAAGTTGCCGCCTACCGGGTAAGGTTGGACCTATCATTTAGGTATGAAGGAGGAGCGTAGAGAAAGGAGGATCGTCATGGTAGCAGCAAGCGAAATTGCATACTCGAAGGTGTTTGATCTGTTGTCAGATGAACAGGTGGAGGAAATTGCTAAAATCACGGAAAAGAAAAGCTACAAGATACATGAGCACATATATGAACGCGGCAACTCCGCCAAGCATCTATTTGTGGTGAAGAAAGGTCTGGTAAGCCTACGCCGGATTGATCCGGGAGATGAGGTTGGCATTGCCTTCGAGACGCGTACGCCTGGAGAGCTATTTGGTGCCGCCTCGTTTATGAAACCTCAGGAGTACACCCTTACAGCCGTGTGTTTGGAAGACACTGAGGTAATGGCAATAGACGCCGACAAATTGTTCGAGTTGTGCGAAAAGGATCCAGTCGTGGGATATCAGCTGATGCTCAAAATCGCTCAGATTTACTTTGAGCGCTACAAAATCGCCAAGAGAAGTCTTTACGACATGGTGAAGACCCCGACAGTTATTACTGCTCTTCCGGGCTGAGCGGCCCATACCATCAGAACGAGTGTCTCTGCTACTGCCGAGTCCGGTACTTTGACACCAATTTTACCGAGGATTCCCTTCTTAGAGAGATTGTAGGGGCTAGAGAACATCAGTACTGGTTTGAGGCTTTTAAGAGGGAGGCCAAAGATGCCGATTATGGCACCTTTGGCAGGGGACGAAGAGGACTATCCGAGGTGCCTGAATTCTTGATGGGCCGGGTGACAAACTAGGTAGTGAAAGGGCTGAGGGATTTGCGGCTGGATGTCTTTACCGGCAAAGACACTGAAACGTTACCTGGGTCAGAGGGCTAGATTTTCTGGATTACATAGGCAGGGAAAAAATGAGAAAATTAGACTTACTTCTTTTTCTTATCTTATCAATCTTTTACATTATGATATTCAAGGCCAATATTTATGTAAGATCACGTGAAGTTGACGGAAAGCTAGCCATGAAAAATACATTCAAATCTGCACATGTAGTATCAGTCAACAAGTTGTCAATCACGGTTATTTACGACAATAATCCCTATACTGAAGGATTACGTGTTGCGTGGGGCCTTTCGTGTCTTATAAGAGGTGGTGAGAGAACAATTCTATTTGACACAGGTGGAAACGGGTCCTTTTTGTTAGAAAACATGAATAAGTTGGGCATCAATCCGCAAAAAATAGACACAGTTGTACTTTCTCACATCCATGGCGACCACGTTGGTGGACTGAAAGAATTCCTTGATAAGAACGAAGAAGTTACTGTTTATCTGCCTATGTCGTTTCCGCAAGAATTCAAAGACAATCTGACGAGTTCGTCTATAAAAACAATGGAAGTCCATGCTGCCACCAAGATCTGTGACGGAGTATATACCACGGGTGAACTTGGCGCAGGGATAAAAGAGCAATCTTTGATTGTCCATACGGTTCATGGAATGATTGTGATAACTGGATGTGCTCATCCAGGTATTGTTGCTATTCTAGAGCGGGCCAAGGACCTGATCAAAGATGATGTTTTGTTGGCCATGGGAGGATTCCATTTAGGAGGAGCGAGCCAGGGAGACTTGAAAAAAATAGTTCGCAGCTTCAGATCGATAGGGGTAAAATTTGTCGGTCCCTGTCATTGTTCGGGAGATTTAGCAAGGCAGATGTTCAAAGAGGAGTACGGCGACAACTATATGCACCTAGGTGTGGGCAAGGTAATCAAATTTTAGGGGAAAGACAGAGTGGAAATGGCAGAGATTTTCGATGATTGGCCTGAGAAGTATGACCTATGGTTCGAAGCTCCAATTGGCAGGTTGATAAAAAAATATGAAAGCGCCCTTGTCCTTGAAATGCTAAGACCCGAGCACGGCGAGAGGATACTGGACGCTGGGTGCGGCACCGGTGTTTTCACCCTGGATGTCCTGGCCGCAGGAGCACACATTGTTGGAGTCGAGCTCTCATTCCCAATGCTGATGCGGGCTATAAGAAAACTTGAGGAACATTCCTTTCGCGCGGTCAGGGGCGATATGGCAAAGCTCCCTTTTGCCGAGAATGCGTTTGACAAGACAGTCTCTGTGACCGCCATCGAGTTTATTGAGGATGCGAAGACCGCAATCAATGAGTTGTTCCGGGTGACCAAACCGGGAGGCTGTGTGGTGGTTGCAACGCTAAACAGTCTCAGTCCGTGGGCTGCTCGCAGGAAGAAAAGAGCAAAAAATAGACGTTCTTTGTTTGAACATGCTTTTTTCAGGTCTCCTGACCAGCTGCACAGCCTTTCACCCTTGAAAGGTACAGTTAAGACGGCCATACATTTCCGCAAGGAAGATGACCCTGAGGAAGCCGAAAAAATAGAAAAGCACGGCCAGGCGAAAGGTCTCGAGACAGGAGCCTTCGCGGTGGTGCGGTGGGAAAAGACTCACTCCCCATAAGCATACCAGAACACACCTCCAGGATCTGCTGGGTCGGCATCTAGGTCTAAGACGATTCGGTAGCATTTTGAGCTTTAGCCTGAAAAAAAACTTTACAAAATCAATAACATTAGTTATATTATGAGCGTAAGCTCATAATAAGGAGCGGTTATGCCCAGACCACCCAAGCCAAGATTCGTGCGGACACGTCCCCTGGTCGATACCTTTCTGCCCGACCCCTTGTCCCCGTGGGGAAGGGAAGAGGTGGTTCTTTCCGTTGAGGGCTTGGAGGCAATCCGATTAAACGACTTCGAGGGGTTGGATCAGGAAAGAGCCGCGAGGCAGATGAATGTATCCCGCCAGACCTTTGGAAGGATTCTGGCCGAGGCGAGAATGACAGTGGCTGAAGCTCTCGTTATGGGAAAGGTGCTGCACATAGGTGGGGGCCATTTCATCATGTCTCCGAGAGGGCGGCGCAGACGGAGGCATGGCTGGGGTGGTCAATTTTGAAAAAGGAGGTGTTTGTTATGCCAGGTTTAAATAGAACAGGTCCATGGGGAGAAGGCCCTAGGACCGGTCGCGGACTTGGGTTATGCAATCCCCGCTCAGGCGGTTTAGCAGCGCGTTTTGCCTGGGGTTCTGGTCGTGGCCGCGGTTTCGGTCGCGGTGGCGGTTTAGGTAGGGGATTTGGCCCAGGCATGGGTTGGGGTCGAGGTTATGGAAGAGGCTTCGGTTGGTGGAGATTTGGCGTTCCACGTGGCGCTGGCTATGCGCAAGCATACGGTTCCGCTCCTCTGGCGCCAACGGAAGAGATCGATATGCTCAGGGCTGAAGCTGACTCCCTAAAGAGCAGTTTAGCTGAGATCAACAAACGTATTGAAGAACTTCAGAGCAAGTCTGCCGAATAATCATCTGCGTGGTATCGGTTGCTCCTTCGTGGGTGTTCCATGAAGTGAAAGGGGCGGGTCTAAATCCCGTCCCTGAGAACGCTTTGATTGGGTTTACATGTTTGGAGAAATGGGCCAGGCAAGGGGAAGTCATCAATTGACCAAACAAATGCTGAAGGCTTTGGCGGTATGGAGCAGTTTGTTGGCCTTGCTACCCAGGCCGAACTGTTTAATGTCCTTGAAACCTTTCCGGCCTGCTATGAGGATACCGTTTTTCCCTTTTTCAAGTTCTGTGAGGATATCTCTGGCGATTCCTTGTTGTTGTGACTGTAATTTGATTAGCACGTTCCGCTCGGGCACACCTGCCCTGATGAGACTCTCCTTGCCTTGATTGGCTATCCTTTCAACTTCTCTGATGTAATCTTCCATCCACAGATCCATCTCCTCCAGACTTCCCTTGTCCTTTTCCTTAGATGTATAGACCCAATACGAGGATTCATAGACCTGCGGAGGTACGGGCGGGATCACGTGAAGTAGGGTAAATCTACTCTCTTGCAGATGAGAAAAATATCGAACTGTGTATTCCGTAACTCTATGGCTGATGTCAGCTCCCACGAGAGTCACCAGGACGTTCTGGGAAAGGAAGCGCGGATCTACCACCCAGAGGACTCGGTCATCGGTTAAATGTGCAAGCCGATAGGTGGTGGATCCAATCATTTCTCTTGGCGCTATGGCGGTCCCTCCTCGCGTTAAAGCAAGCGTTTCGAAGTCTTCGAAGGTAGCCAGTTTATACATGGAACCTGAAGGGTTATGGCACTGTTCCTCATAAATTGTGGAAACCCTCTGGGGATCAAATCCTGACTCGAGCAAAACCTCTTTGGCCCGTTCCAAAACCTTGGCTTGTTCCAAGCTCCAGAGTTTCTGATAATTCTCTATCACCTTTCCAGTGACGTGAACGGCTCCCGACAACATGGACAGCTCTAGAGGAGGAGCACCGTAGAACACTGTGATTTTCAAATTCCGATTATCTTTTAGCAGACTGGCTGTTGCTGCGATGGCCTGCCTGGCAAAAACGGAATCGTCCACACCAAACAATATGCTTGGCTCCTTGTCCATATCCTCTACCTCCTTACTACGACCGCCCACCCTCTAAGTGTCAGTCCTGCAGCCGACTTTCAGTGATTTTAGATCGCAACTGTCATGCCATGAATTTTCCGGAGATCGTTGTCGGGGAGATATGGAGGAGTTCCTTGTGATAGGAGGAAATAGGGCTGGCGTATTAGCCTGAGAGCTTCAATGACAGTAGCAACAAAGCTACTGTTAATCAGTGAAAAGTTGCAGCATGGCTACTTTTTGCGCGGCTGTTGTACCAGCCACTTGCTGCCAAGATGGTCTATACCACTCCTTATTTCTGTGAACTGCATCGCCCATCGAGGCTGGCGGACAGGCTCCGCCGGGGAATTTACCTACAAGAATGCAATGGCTTAAAATATTGATATAATAATTATGTAGTACAATTATTTGATTATTGTTTTGAGAGATTTTCTCCGGATTGCGCTCTCATTTCAACTGGATCAACGGTTGATGATACAATACACAGAGAGTGAGACAAAAGGCTCTCAATGGCACGATAGTTGCCACCTTGAACCGGTGGAATGACCTGGCGCCGCGAGCAAACACAGTGGTAGCCGGTCATGGCTGGAGAGAGGCCAACAGGGGGTGGTAACCCGTGGAGGACGAAAATAGACCTGGATCAATCAATGCTCAGGCCTATTTCGCCAGTAAAGGAATGGGTTTGAAGTGGTACAACTACGATGATGTAAAGAGGCTTCATGATCTTCGCCTCACAACAACGGCTGTTGGTTATCTTCCTGCTCGATTGGTGAAGCTTATGGCAAAAGATGCAGAGGACATGAGCAGAAGAAAGTGGAGAAGGTGAGATTGAGCATTAAAATGGAGCCTATAGGTTTGGTGCGCACTAATGCCAAAAGCATTCCCAGACATTGGACCGTCTCGGATGTGGAAGGCACGCTTGTGATGGAGGAGAAATATCTCGAAGGACTAAAGGATATAAAACCTAGGCAACGAATCGTTGTGATTTTTTACTTTCATCAAAGTCCAGATTTCAATGCAAACCATCTGACCCAGACGCCTCCCCATCGTAAAAAGCCATTGGGTGTTTTTAGCATTTGTTCGCCAGTCAGGCCCAATTCCATTGGAATGTCGGTATTAGAGGTGCTGGGGATAGAAAACAATGTCATAAAGGTAAAAGGTTTGGACATGTTGGATGGGACCCCTATACTTGATATAAAGCC
>Ga0209536_100016299_pt1 | contig 10571 bp, 9 predicted proteins | sample DeeMarSeWOR28_12_FD_187461 | JGI IMG/M metagenome (GOLD analysis project Ga0209536, IMG submission 187461) | Marine sediment microbial communities from White Oak River estuary, North Carolina - WOR-2-8_12 (SPAdes) (version 2) | ecosystem: Environmental > Aquatic > Marine > Intertidal zone >...
TGCTTCATTTTTTTTATTCTCCTATATTGGTTACCTTCTATTTGAGATAAATATTTTATGCTATATTAAATTATATACAACTACTTTGGAAAATTCAGATATATATTGAAATACCTAATATACTATGAATAACACCTAAAAAAATTGAAAGATATGCTAAACGATAATGCAATTGGATAGAATATTTTATTTTTCCTTTTCTTTTCAATACAGCTAGTGTAGCAGTTGCCATGAACATTAATATTGTAATGATGCCAAGGTATACAATAAATGGAATTCCAAAAATCATGTAATACGTGATTTCCTGAAACATTAATTAACCTTCTAAATTATTTGCTATATAATAAAAAAATTAGATATATTGATTTCTATTTTCACCATTTATATCAATTTGAGGTGAAAGAAAAAAGAAGGTTTTTATTGAGTTCGTGGAAAATAACGTGGAGATTCTCGACGAGAATCGACGAATAAATACCCTATCAAAATCACTAAATTACATATGCTATACTCTCTAATAAAATATGATTTTTCTTTTAGTATTTTACTATTCTATTTGTTTGAATTATTAAACAATAGTAAATGAAAAATTTCTTTAAAATACTGGATTAATCCTTTAAAATTATTGATTTTCATCCTAGGTGTTTTTAGATAAACATTTATTTCACAGCAATCTTCAGAATTTTCTTTATTAATTATTTTTACATATCCGCTAAATACCCGATATATATATGGTGGAGCAATAACTTCCACATCTACTTGAACATGGTTTCCAGGTTCTAAATCATCTCCTTTTATTTGTGAAAAATTCCAATTTCCCCAAGTGGGATATTCTGATATTTCCCAATCAAGTAGTGAATGCTGACCTCCAATGTTTTCTACATTAAAATTCCCATATACAGTTTCACCTTTTTTCACATTATTCCAAAGAAGTTCACCATTACAATTCAAATTTGGTTTTACCTCGTTAATCCACCATAAAACTGTGCCTCCTAATGCATTTGGACCAACACCAGCCATATCAATATCACCATCTAAATCAATATCTTCAAGAAAAGAATCATGAGCATAAGCAGTATAAGTTGGATCATCGTCAATTACATATATTTCATAAGAATCAACATCTTTTGGATCATCTGGTCGACGATACCATTTGAAAATACCGGAAGTTTGCAAAGGATCTGCATTCATACCGATATCTAAATCTCCATCGCCATCAATATCTGCGGTAGAAACTCTATTTGCTACATGAATTGAAGGATCTTGCTCGATGATATATTCATTCCAATTTCCAGGAATCCTTGGATTTAAAGGATAAGGATTTTCAAGAAAACTTACCAGATCATCAAATGCACTTGCCCTTAACAAATCTAAATCATTATCTTCATCGAAATCAACTAGATAAACATGATAAGAATTACCAGCAATTGAAACTCTGCTCCAACCTTCGATATAGGTTGGATCAGATGGAGCAAAATAAATAAATGTGCCAGTAGGACTTCCATAATTACCAGAATAAACAATATCTGGGTTACCATCTTTATCAAGATCCCCAACTTGGGCGTCTGCACCAGTTCCTACCGTATCATCAATAAGATACTCATTCCATAAATCTGGATTTAAAGCATTGTTTCCACCTGGATTTGCATACCAAAATAATCTCCCTTGACTTGAATATTTATGAGTATCTACTGCAACAGTTATATCTAAATCACCATCAGAGTCGATATCACCTAAACCGGCTGAGCGAGCTCCAAGAAGTCCTGTATTGCCACTTTCAGCAATAATTGTTTTTATCCAGGATTCCTTGGGATCAACTGGTTTTTTATACCAGACAACAGAACCATTTCCCAGGTTATAATCATACCATGCTTCAGAAAGACTCAATCCAACAGCATCCTTTAAACCATCTCCATCAATGTCTCCAACTTGGATATCATGAGCATTTGGAAGATGAGAATCAATGATATATTTTGTCCAAGAATCATTAATTGGATCTTCAGGTTGTTTGTACCAAACAACTACTTCAGCCCTATAGGCATCTACTATTAAATCTGGTCTATCATCATTGTCAACATTTTCGATTATTATATTGTGTGAACCATCCAAATTACTATCTACAACTACTCTAGTCCAATTTCCCTGTGAACTATTATTGGTATTAGTAAAATTATTAAATCCATAGATTGGATATGCTAAAAGGATTGTAAGAATTAAACAAATATATATTTTAATTGATAATCTTTTTTTCATTTTTTCTATTCACATTTACTTGTCATTAATAGATAAAGATTTTATCTTATATATAATTTCTATTTCATTATTATATAAATGATGTTTTTATAATATTTTCAAATATTAAAAATCTTAATGATTAGCATTTAAAATGAATTTTTTTATACAAAATCAAATTAAAGTTATATTAATTTCTCCTTTTAATTTGATATATTTTTAATTTTTAAAAACTAAAATTATTGTACAAACGAATATTTTATTAAAAGAAATTTTAAATATTGTACAAATTTTTATTGTGAAATTTAATATAAAACTTTTTTTTTAACTTAAATTGAGGAAAATATGAAAAACAAAAAAATTTGTATTATTATATGTACGCTAACGATAGTCGCTACTATTTTACCAGTAGCAGGAGCAGTTATGAATAATTTAAAACCATGTCCTCCCTTAATTCAAATTGAATGGGAGGCAACCTACGGTGGTGAACTAATTGATTGGGGTAATTGTATACAACAAACCTCTGATGGCGGATATATTATCTCTGGTACTTACTTTAGAAACGCATGGTCACTATGGTATAGCTATTTCTACCTATTAAAAATCGATGCCAACGGTAATGAAGAGTGGAATCAAACATATGGATTGTATGATTCGGAACATGTTGCAAAATGCATTCAGCAGACATCAGATGGCGGATACATTGTTGCTGGATATCAAGGTGTTACATATATGTATGATGCAATAGTTCAAAAAACAGATGATTTAGGAAATATAATCTGGTCAGCAACTTTCGGTGATCCAAATGAGTATGATAATGCTCAAAGTGTTCAGCAAACTACTGATGGTGGATACATTATCACTGGATTTACAAATTCATACGATGCAGAATTAGGTGATGCTTTATTGATAAAATTAGATGCATCTGGAAGCACACAGTGGATCCAGACTTTAGGAGGATCTGATAGTGATGCAGGTTATTGTGTTCAACAGACTTCTGATGGGGGTTATATTATAGCTGGAGAAACTAGTTCATACACAGACAGTGGAGATGTATATTTAGTAAAAACTGACTCATCAGGTAACGAGCAGTGGCACAAAACATTTGGTGGAAATGAGTGGGATGGTGCTTATTGCGTGGATCAGACTACAGATGGTGGATACATAATTTCTGGTTATTACGGATACGAGGACTGGACAAATGATGTATATTTGATAAAAACTGATTCAGCAGGAAATGAGCAATGGACGAAATACTTTGGTGGAACGGATTTGGATGAAGGTTATTGCGTTCAGCAAACATCTGATGGTGGTTATTTTATTACGGGATATTCTGCAGATCCTGTCAACTATGATCCAGATGTTTATCTAATAAAAACAGATGCAACAGGGACCATGCAATGGAATCAAATAATTGATGATAACAGTACAGAGGATTATGGTTATTATGGAATAGAAACAACAGATGATGAATATATAATTGCAGGTTATACAGGTTTTAATATGCAAGAAGCAGTCGATGTTTGGGTAATTAAATTAAGTTCTGGAAATGAAGAACCAAATGCTCCAACTATTGCTGGACCTGCAAATGGAAAGACAGGTATTGAATATGATTATACCTTCACAGCAACTGATCCTGATGGAGATAATTTATATTATTATGTTTGCTGGGGCGAATCCTGCGGTTGTGGAGAATGGGTTGGTCCTTATGCATCAGGTGAAGAGGTTGTATTTAGTCATTCATGGTCTAAAAAAGGAACCTATGAAATAACAGCAAAAGTAAAAGATACAATAGATATTGAAAGCAATTGGACAACTTTTGAAGTAAGTATGCCAAGAAATAAGTTAGCATATATATTTGTGCTTCAACTATTATTTGAGAGATTTTCCAATGCGTTTCAGATATTAAAGTATTTAAGTGGACTATAACAAAGTCCACAATTTTTTCTTTCTATTTTAAAATAATTTTAAGTTAAAATTTAACTAGAAAAGTTGGATGAATAATTATAATCAGAATATCTTTTGATGTAAAAAATAAAAAAAAGATTGATAAATTAAATGCTTGCTAGTATTTTCAATAAAAATTTATGGAATTTTTCAACTGTACTAACATGTATTTGTTCTTCAGGTGAATGAGGGTATTTAAGCGTTGGACCAATACTTATCATATCCATTCCTGGGAATTTTTCACCAATTATTCCACATTCAAGGCCTGCATGAATTGCTTCTACTTTTGGATCGTTGCCATACATGTCTTTAAAAATTTTCTTTGAAAGCTTCAATATGTTTGAGTTAAGATTTGGTTTCCATCCTGGATATGGCTCATCTTCAATTACTTTTGCACCAGACAGCTGTGCAACTGCATGTATTCTATTACGTAAATCCTCTAAAGCAGATTTTATTGAGCTTCTTGTACTTAGATGTAATATTATTTTATTTTCGGAAATAGAAACCGATGCTAAATTTGTGGATGTTTCTACAAGATTAGGTATATCATAACTCATTTTGTCAATACCATGCGGAAGACCATGTAATAAATCAAGTACTTTCATTTGCGAATCAGCAGTCATAGTTGTTTGAATATTTTCACAGTTTTGAACTTCCAATTTAAAATTTGGATCAATAGGTTTTATTTCTCCTAATATGTTTTTTTCTTCAGCCTTTAAAGCTGAAATAAATCCATCTTTTTCTGATTTATCAACAACAATTTTTGCATATGCTTCTCTGGGAATAGCATTGTGTTTATCTCCCCCTTTTATTTCTGATAAAAAAAACTTGTGAGCAGTCTGAGTCTTCCAAAGCATTCTACCTAAAAGTTTTATAGCATTTGCCCTTTGTTCATGTATATCTACTCCGGAGTGTCCACCACGTAATCCTGATACTTTAATAGTCATACTCTGCATATTTTCGCTTACCTTTTGTGTTTTAACAGGTAGCTCTATATTTGAGCCTCCACCACCTGCACAACCAACAGTTATTACACCAAAATCCTCACTATCAAGATTAAGTAATATTTTACCAGATAGCATATTTGATTCCAAAGCAAAGGCACCAGTTAATCCTGTTTCCTCATCAACAGTAAAAAGTGCTTCAATTGGACCATGTTTAAGACTTATATCTTCCAGTACTGCTAAACTCATAGCAAGTCCTATACCATTGTCCGCTCCCAATGTAGTTCCATCTGCAGTAAGTATATCGCCATTTATTTTAAGTTGAATCGGATCTTTTGAAAAATCAAATTTTACGGTGCTGTTTTTTTCACAAACCATATCCATATGGCCCTGTAAAATAATAATTGGTTTACTCACCATTTCTTTACTGGCAGGTTTTGAAATTACAACATTACCTGGTTTATCTATTTTAAACTTCAGATTATTTTTTTTAGCAAAATTAATTATATACTCTCTAATTTTTTCCTCATGTTTTGAGCATCTAGGTATTTTTCTTATTTCATCAAAATGTTTCCAAACTAATTTTGGTTCTAAATTTTCAATAACAGACATGTATTTTCCTCCCTATAGGGTAAAACATGTAATACTATAATCTAATTAAACATTTGCTATAGTTTTTAGAAATGTTTTAAATAATCTTTATTTATTATCTTTGAAAAGCTGAGGCGATTTATTTATGGATTGGGGAATGAAAAATAGATTATCAAAAATAATTAAACCAAAGGATGGACATACTGTTATGCTTGCTGTTGACCATGGTTATTTTATGGGTCCAACAACCGGTCTTGAGGATCTTGGAAAGAGGATTAATCCACTTCTAACTTATGCAGATACATTGATGCTTACAAGAGGAGCACTTAGAAATTATATTAATCCAACAACAGATGTACCAATAGTTTTACGTGTTTCAGGTGGAACAAGCATAATTGGTAAAGAACTTCTTCATGAAGGAACTGTTGTTTCTATAGAAGATGCCATTCGTTTGAATGCATCAGGCGTTGCTTATTCAATTTTAGTTGGTGCTGAGTTCGAACGCGATACGATTCTTGGAATGACAAATTATATTGATGAAGCAGAAAAATACGGTATTCCTGTAGTTGCTGTTACTGCTGTTGGAAAAGACATGGTTAGAGATGCAAGATACATGAGTCTTGCTTCTCGTATGGCTGCTGAACTGGGAGCTCATATTGTAAAGACCTATTATGTTAAAGATTTTGAAAAAGTTGTTGAAACTTGCCCTGTTCCTATTGTTATAGCTGGGGGTAAAAAGCAACCAGAAAAAGAAGCACTTCAAATGGCATATGATGCTATTCAAGCTGGTGCAATAGGAGTAGATATGGGACGAAACATCTTTCAAAGTTCAGATCCTGTTGGTATGATTAAGGCTGTTAATGCTGTTGTTCACAAAAAATATAAACCAAAAGAAGCCTACGAATTATTTAAATCTCATAAGAAGTAATTTTATCTTTTGTGGGAATTTAGGTAGACTTTAACAATAGGATAAAAAATCTTTATAAATTAAAATATTTTTAACATAAAAAGATATTAAAGTTTTTAAGTTTTCTATTAATACTTATATAATAATTAATATTATTTTAACAGAAAAATATATATATAACGGATTATAACATTATATATATGTTTAAAATTAAAATGACACAAGAGGTACATAAAACTATAAATATTATAACTTTAGACGTTTTATCTAGGGCAATAGCTAATAGGATTGGAATAGATATAGAAGAGGCTCGTAAAAACGCTGGTTTTGTACTTGATATTTTTGGTTTTAACGATCGAGTTATTGATAATATATTGGATTATGAGGATAGACAGTTATTTTATATTTTGGAAGAAGAGGGAATGCTTACAACTGATCATGAGGACACAATTTTGTATGATGGTAGGGAGTGGCGTACACATTATTGGATACTAAAGAAAAAAACTATTTTAAAATATGCTAACAATAAAAAAAGTTGTTTAAGAGAAGCTATTTCTGATAAACCTATATGGGATATATCAAATTTAGGTATTTACAACTCTCTAACAGATGAGGTCTGGACTACTAGAAAAAAACGTTGGACTTGAAAGTGGTACTTAATATTATAATTACAATTGAAAAATAATTAATAAAAAAAATTTACCTAACTATAATATATTTTAGGGAAGAAATGGAGGTAAATAGAGGGAGTCAGCCATGGTAAGTTATGGGCTTATCATGGCTACTTATATTTAACTTTAGATTTTGTAATACTGTATTTTTTCTTTTTTAAAACTTATCCATAAAATTTCTGGAATTTACAATCAAATATTAATTGGATTTTATACTCCAATATGTCTTAAAATTACACAATATTTATATATTATAAAGATAAATATATAATATAAAATATATAATAAAAGATTTAATAAATTATGACAAGAGAGGTAAACAAATGGAAGACAAAGACAGCCCGTCTATCAAAAAAGCAATCGATGATTTATTAGCAACAAGCATTATCAAAGAAATCTCAAAGAGAAATAATAAAGATTTTGCTCAAAAACTTGCAATATGGTTAGTTAGATATATTCTTATAATATCTTCAATGAATGAATCATTAAAAATTGATTTAGAAGAAGTTCTGTTAAATTTACATGGAAAAAATTTCAGAAAGATAATAGAAATAACGGAACAAACTTTTAATAAAATGAAGAAAGACGCAGAGAATTATAACAGATATATATGGTGATTTTTTAAAAATTTATTTTGGTTAATTGATCAAAAAGAAAAACTTATTGATTATTTATATTATCAAATAGTTTAAATTAAATTTAATTCCAAAACATAATAAGTTATTGAAAAAAATTTATTTCTATATCAATAAAAGAGGGAAAATTATATTAAATAAATAAGTATTTACATAACAATTCAATTTAAAAAGTTGAATTATTGGCATTTAGATTATTAATACGGATGGGATAATAGTGCACTCACTGAAAGAGTCTTTCATTTGGTTTTTCAAAGATATTGTAATACGGTTAAATAGATTCTCAACTAAAGAAAATATTGATTTTTACTTTTCAAATAAATTATAATTATAAAAGGAAAATAGATAAAATGAAAAGATCAGATAAAGCAGTTTCAGAAACAATTGGTACTTTGTTACTATTGGGTATATCTATTTCACTTTTTTCTGTAATATATTTCTCTGTTATGACCATTTATCCTATTTCTGCTACTCCATCTGTAAATATTATTTGTTCATTTAATGATAGTAATATAATAATCGAACATCGTGGTGGAAAAACATTGGATTTAAATACGAAATTTATTGTGACAATAGACGGAAATGGTGAAAAGTTTACGGTTAAAGATTATTTAACCAGTGATTTTAAAGCCAATGGTGTTTGGAATGTAGGTGAACAGGTAATTTATCCAGTTGGAGATATTACAAATAAAAAAGTTTCAGTTTCTGTAATTGATGAGCATAGTAATTCTGTTATTATGATGGTTAATATTAAGGAGTGAGATTTTTATGATTAAAAAATTCATAAAGCCAGATGAGGGACTTGTTGGTATTGTTGTAACAGTTTTAGTTATTGGACTTGTTATTGTTGTTACAGGTATTGTTCAATCAGTTTATATGCCTCAATGGTTAGAACAAAAAGAAGCAGAGCATATGCATATGGTATCTTATCAATTTGCTCAGCTTAAACAATCATTAGATATTCTTTCAGTTATTGAACAAGAAAACGCTATTTCAATTTACATTACTCTTGGTACTCCAGAAATTCCAATTTTTGGTACAGGAAGAACTTATGATGATTTGAATATTTTAACAAATAATTGTAGTATTGAGGTTTCAAATGATTCATCTTCATATTCTTTTTCACTTGGAACAGTTAAATTTACTTCTCAAAACTCATATTTTGTGGATCAATCCTATATTTATGAGGCAGGTGCTCTTATGTTAAGTCAAGGTTCTGCGGGTATATTAAATGGTAAACCATTTTTATCTGTTAGTAATTTTACAAATGTATCATTTACTATTATAAATATCTCTAGTTTTGAGGGGAAAAAAATTGCAGGTGGATATGGAACATATTCAATATATATGGAATATGTGAATTCTTCTTACTATACAATTAATGATCTTAGATATATTAATATTACAACTAATTATAAAAATGCTTGGCGGACATTTTTTAATTCTACGACCTTGAAATATTCTTTACTTACTTATGAAATAAATGATATAGATGAAGATGTGATTTCTGTGGAATTCAGTGAGTCTTTGGGTAATCTTGTGATAAAAGTTTCAGAAATTTCTGTTCAAATAGCTCCTGGGTGGATTGAATGAGCGTACGTTTAATAAAGAAAAAAAATTATAATTTTAGGTGTGAAGACGGTTGTGTAAACAAATGAAATTTTTACAGATAGACATATTTACGAGATAATCTTAAATAATAGTAATTAGAGAGTATAGTATTAAAGGACGAGTGAGGGTAGTGTTTAGGAGAGTAAATAAAAAGAAAATAAGAGAAAAACTGGCAGTATCTGAAATAATTGGAACTGTTTTAATGTTAGGTATTGCCTCTTCTGCCTTTAGTGTATTGTATTATACTGTTGTAAGTACTCCTAATCCAAATTCTTCATGTACACGCCTCTAGACTGTTGAGTCTGCCTATTCTGTAGGAAGTCCATAAGATCAAACTCTAGTTTAGTGTACCACATCTTAAACTGATCTAGCTTTGGCTGCTGAGCTACATCAAACATCAAAGGACGTATCCCGGTCTCCGCATATAACGCCTCCACCGGTGTCGCCTCAGGTAGTTTGAGTACCGATCGCATCATCCGCCTGACTATTCTCTCAATTTCTAGAATATCTGAGAATGCCACAGGGGCGACATCAAGCCCGAAAGTAACCTTTGGAACGCCAAAGACATCGGTATTGATCTATCCCTGGCGAATCGAACCAGTTTACTCAAGCTATTTATCCCAACTCGCGAAGCTAAGTGCCAGCTAATAGAAGGAGATACTCCTGAAGAGGCAGCGGGGAATCTGGCACTCAAGCTCAGGGAAGCCGAAATATTTTAGAGCACCCAGGAAGTTATGGATTAGCATGAAATATATAATAGGTATAGACGTTGGGGGAACATTTACTGACCTTGTCTGTATAGATGAAGAAGGCAGGACTATAATTAGAAAGGTACCATCAACACCAGCTGATTCATCCATTGGCGTGATGGATGGTATTGCCAAGCTAGCAAATGATATAGGGCAAAGCCAGAGTGATTTTTTACGCAACGTAGTACGTATATGTCATGGTACCACGGTAAGCACTAATACTGTCCTTACCTGGAGTGGGGCAAAAGTAGGTTTACTTACTACAAAAGGCTTTAGAGACCTCTTAA
>Ga0209536_100016302_pt1 | contig 10570 bp, 9 predicted proteins | sample DeeMarSeWOR28_12_FD_187461 | JGI IMG/M metagenome (GOLD analysis project Ga0209536, IMG submission 187461) | Marine sediment microbial communities from White Oak River estuary, North Carolina - WOR-2-8_12 (SPAdes) (version 2) | ecosystem: Environmental > Aquatic > Marine > Intertidal zone >...
GTAGGGTGCCAGGAGCCGGTCCATATCCAGGCTGAGTATGTATTTTTTGCTGGTTTCCCGTGCATCAAGAAATGGTCCGTCAAGGATTTGCACATCTGACAGTGAAAAACTTTCCATAGAACCCGGAACTTCGTCTTTGTTGCAGCCCAGCAGTGATACGAGGATAATTACAATTGAAAACTGTTTCAGAAAACCAATGAACATTATTTTATTTGGTTTTAAATGGAGCCTGTTTTTATCCAAATGCATAAACATCATCATGAGCGCCCTCGTTATACGGTCTTGTCGTTCTGAATATTTGGATGATATCGAATTACCTTGTCTATTCAAGCTTATACGGTTCGAGCAGTTCGATAAATTCTCTTAGAAGTTCGCGGGTGGCCTCGACATCCGGCTGTCCCGCTCTGAGCATGGCGATCCGCTGTGTCGGCGGAGTGTTCATCGGCGAAAGTTCACCCGCCTCGAGCAGATTAGCTGCGGTCTCGGCGAGATCATAGCCCTGCTCGAGGTTTGAAACATCAGCGCTGTCCATCCACGTACGGCCTTCTTCGATAACCTGTCGTATCCGGCCCTCGTTGTCGGCAACTGACGGGAGAATGTCAGCATCCCGCTTCCGGAAAAATCCCATTAACGCCGCTGCGATGGAGGGATCACGCACAGTGCCATCCTCATAGAACACGCCGTGGACCTTGCCCCATCCCTCGCGTACGATCATGAGCTCCCAGATATACCAGCCGACATCGGCATTCACATGCTCTTCAAGCGTGACATCGTACGGATTGGCGCGGGCGATACAGCCCATTTCGGTGTTGAATACCGGTTTGCCGACCTTTTCAGCGAACGCTTTCGCCCTTTCGATGCTGCCGCGGATAGCGCCGCGCGTCTGCAGATAGTCGTGGAATGAAAGGACGTCCATATAGTCTGCCATCTTTTCCATCCCCTCTACGAACGCCATACCGATGGTCACAGGTGTGTTCGGATCCAGTTCACGGAAAACACCGGACATATACTTTGCATATTCACATTCCCGGCGCACTAAATCCTCATTTGTGGGCCAGTCCGGTTCGTTCATGACATCCCAGAATGCCAGTCCTTCCTCATCGGCAAGCGTTGCGACCAGAAACTCGGCCCATTCGCGCGCCTGCGGCAAAAGCGAGGAATCCCTTGTCCAATCCCATAGGTACCCTACGACCGGCATGACGCCGATACCGCGTTCATGGCAGGCGCGGACGAAATGCTCCAATTTTCCCGCAAGGCCATCCTTGTCCTCCTGCCAGGACTGGTACGGAACGAAGACGCGGCACTGATTCAGGTTCAGCTTGACGGCGAGATCGAGATCGAACTCGATGACCTCCTCATCGTAGCTGATCCAGCAGTCGATGTGATGCCGTGGTGGGCCCTGTACCAGCGCGGGTGTATAGTTGAATCCCCGGACATTCGAGAGATCGGTGGCGAATTTCGACACAAGCACCGACGACCGACAGGCAAACGTCAAAACGGCGAGAATTACCCAAAGCAACTGCTTACTCGCATAAAAAAATTTACTTGATCCCATCGTATCCCTCTCCATTTTTTTAATATGTCATGTACGTTTTAGGAATTATGTCACCGCTTTTTTTCAGCTTCCTGTTCTGAGAAAAGATCGGCGTCCGGTTTAATGCAAGAACCAAAACAATAACGGTCTTTATATAATTCATAATGTTCCATCCCTGGTTTCTGGATACTCCCAGTTGTAGTATCCAGCGGCATTGTTCTCATGGTGTTTTCCCGACAACCAGCAGGCGGGTTTCATAGGGTTTGAACGTTACAGGTATTTGTACCTTGCCAAAATCCGTCCCGGAGCCGGGCATCGTGGTCCTGTCACCCGAGAACGCATCCCAAACCTGCACATCTCCGGAACCTGTCAGGGTGACGGTACGGACCTGCCCCTGGTCGCTTTCATTAAACAGGAAGTAGACATCGGCATCGCGCCAGCTTCGGCGGCAGTACTTGATGTCCGGACACGGCCGGTCGAAGACCACGTCGGGGCTCGGCAGGGCGGCCAGCATCGCATCTGTCAATTCACCTAGAGGTTCGTGCATTGCCCAATTCAGATCAGCAGGGAACGTGGCATTCAAGAAGGTCCCCTCCACCACCATTGACGGTTGGCTTCCGAGGAAGATCACCTTCCCGCCGGCCAGGGAAAAAGCCTTCAACTTGTCCAGGGCCGCCTTCGACATGGCGGTGACCGATGGGATCAGCACTGCACCATAACCCTGGCCACTGAGGTTTTTCAATTCGTTGCCTTCAAGGGTTAAAAGCGACACAACGGATCGATCGTCGACGAAATCAAAATCCCGCTGATGCTCCAGCAACGCCCGTGCGACCTTCAACATGCTTTGGTTTGCCTCGCTGTCACCGAGCCATACACTCATGGTGGGTTGATACAGGGCGATCCCGGCTGTCGGACGGCCTTGCGCAAGCACGTAGCAGAGGCGGTTAAGATACTGAGCGATATCCGGGAAACGCTCGTCTGCCAGCCAGCCCCTCATACCGGTTTGTCCGCGAGTCGAGGCCGGAACCCACATCACTTCGACCATGTTGATGCCTCGCACCAATTGCTGGTCCAGTATCCACTTGGCCTGCCCGGCATCCGGGGCGGGTCGATAAGCTGCGAAGCTCTCGGTAAACGAGCGGGGCCGACCGAACAGATGGGCCGCGGATGAAGCCAACTTGGGATAATCGGACACCTTGCCCGGCCAAATCTGGTCCCAGATGGCATCGACGCCCGGAATCTGTACCGGACGCATGCAACGGAAGAAATCCCCCTCTGAACGCGCCAGGGCGATCAGGTCATCCTCGTGATTGAGGTGAACCAGATATTCAAGGTGGTTGACCGTACACCATTGGGCCAGCTGGCCGAAGAAGGTATTTTCGAACCGGGCGGACCAGATGTCCCAATAGTCCGCCCTGGCCCGGCGTTGGGCATCCGTGAGAATCGTGCCGCGCCCGGCCACAAACGAAGGCAAATAGGGCCGCACGTCGTAGCCCTTCAGCCTGCGAAACTCTGCGACGATATCATCGGTCCAGGGAGTGATGCCGTAATCGGGTTCGTCGCCCCGGAAGCCCAGGACGGTCCGGCCGAACTCATCCCCCACGAATGCCTTGTACTGCTCGTGCGTCCATTCAATGAACCTGGCCACAGCATCAGGATTGAGGTAGTCGCACAGGGCGTGTGTTCCATCCTTGACTCCGACCTTTGGATTGTTGACCGAACGCGTGGCCGAGGTTCGATACTGCTGCTCGACGATCTGCACTTGCCAACGTCCCTCCGGAGCCGTCCAGGCCAGCCGATTGGATTGAGGCTCGATCACAACAGTTGTTCCACCGGCCTGCCTGGTTGCAACCGCACAGATCGTCTTTCCGGTCGCCGCACGGTCGATGCGCTCGCCACCGGCAACGTAGAACTCGTCTGTCACATGAAACGTCTGCATCGTCAAGTCGGGCCGTTCCTCGCTGAACTTGCCACCGGCAAAGCCGCTGGGATACTTGCCCTCATCTACAAACCATACGCGCATGCCGCGCTGCCTGGCCTGTTCGACCGTAAACTTGATAAGATCGAACCACTCGGGCGAGAGATACTTGGCTTGCATACGGTTGCCCGCTTCAATGGTAACCGCCATTACATTACTGGAACGGTACTGATCCAGGTCCCTGACGATGACATCCTGGGTCACGGGGCCATCCCACCCCCAGTAGAATGTCATGCTGTATTCCGGGGGTGGCGCCGTGAATTGATCCGCCACCTCGGCCAGCGTCGGGTTGGAGAGATTCTGCCACGGCCTTTCCTGCCCCGAGGCTGAGCTGCATATTAGGGATGCCAGTAGAACAATCAAGGCTTTTTTCATGTCGGTCATCCTTTGCCTGACTATTCGCCCGGAGGTCTGCGTCGCTGCGCCTCTGGGAATCAGGTTATTGTCTCGGAGGAATACATCGTCAAACCAGCTTTTTACCGATACCTGTAAAACCGCACGCGGTAGACTTCGCGCAGCCTGTCAATGGATCCTTGCCCCTGCGGTGTGAAACGTCCGCGTATGCGGTCGCCCAGCGGTATCTGCGTGCCCGCGCGGCCCTCGGCCGCGGCGCCGCTTACGTCGTAACCCCGGCTCATCAGGTCATCGCCGTTCATACGCCTGGTGCGAAACCAATCACCATCCTCAAAATATCCAAGGTCGATCACCGCCGGCGCAGCGAAGCCGTCGCCGTCACTTGGCTCGACCTGGAACGGGAAATAACCGTTGCTCGCGAAGTAGAATTCGTCCTCCGCGGCCTGCACGATCACCAAATAGGGCTTGTACATAAATCCAACTGCACCCTGCCGCTCGGGGAACTGCGGTTCCGGTTGGCTGAACCAACGGCTCAGCGGAGGCGGTGAGAAATCAAAGACATACCCTCCCATTGTGACCGGCTCCGGGTGCACTCCCCCCTCCAGCTCGATCAGCCGGATAGCTCCCGGCCGGCCCTGCGCCGCCGCGATCGCTCCCGAAAGCGCATCCAGCAGTCCGTAGGTAAGCGAAAAACCGCTGTCCGGCGTCAGGCTGTCGATCCCGAACGGTGAGTAGCACAGCGCATCCAGTTTGGTGAAGGCCGACCAGGCGTTATCACTGCTGCGGCCGGTCTCGGGCACGAAAAGCGGGTTGCCGTTGTGCTTGTAGGCTTCAGCGATCTCGTTGAATTCCGGCAGGTAGATGTCCGGCGCGAGAATGTCAATCGACGGAGCACCCGCCTGCCAGATATCCAGCACGCGCGGCTGAGGCCCGCCACTGGGGTAGTCCCCCGGTCCGGTGTCCATCGGCTGCACGATCCAGGCGTTTACGAACATCGGCAGCGGGTATTCGCGCTTGCCGACCTGCGCGATATGCCCGATGTATTGCGCGTAGTTCCAGGCCATGAAAATTTCGTCGGTATAATCGTAAAGCACGGCATTTCCGGCACGCCGTTCGCGGTCGGGGCTGTTGGGCACCGGTTTGTCCGTGCGCGGCACGTTCTCGCCGAAGACTTCCTCCCATGTCCCGCTCGTGCGGTAGCCCTGCTCGGCCCATACCGCCTTCAGTTCGGGGTGTAGCCGGTCGTGGTTGGCCCGCAGCCAGTCGATCAATTCCCCGGGCACCGGCCCGTTAAACGCCGTGTTGGCCGCCTCGCTGAAGTCGCGTGTCGTGCCGCTCGCACCGACCTCGTTCTGCACCTGCACCATGATTACCGTGCGCTCTTCTGAGTCGATCTCGCGGATATGCCGCATCATCGCTGCGAACGCCCGTGTGTCGGCATCGCGATTGGCCTCGCTCAGTGTCGAGAGGATCTCCAGCGTGTTGCCTTCTTCGTTCACCACACGCGGGAACCGCCGCTGGTCGGACTTGACCCATTCCGGGATGTAATGCGACAACCCGTTCTTCCAGCTTCCAAACCACAGGAAGATCAGCCGCACCCGCGCCTCACGCGCCGCCCGGATCTGGTAGTCGATCATCGAGAAGTCGAACCCGCCTTCGATGGACTCGATCATGTCCCACGAGACCACGGATAGGATCGTGTTCAGATTCGCTTCGGCCAGCCGGTGGATCGTACGCTCCATCGTTGCAAAGTCCGTCGAGCTGCCGTTGTGCACCTCCCCTGCCACGCATATATAAGGCTGGCCGTTCACAATCAGTTTCGTCATCCCATCGCGTCGTTCCAGTTTCGGGATCGGTTCTCCTCCGTTTGTGCCCTCAAGCGAACTCGCTGCCGCAATAGTTGGTTTCGGTGAATGGCTTGAAGTTTTTCCGGGATCCGCACATCCCGCGATCCATAGGAAAAGATGCATTTGCAATAGACCCAAAACCACAGCCCTGTACATGATTCACCCCCCTGAGGTTCTACAAGGATATTACAGATTTCAGTTTACTACTCATCCGGGATTCCTGTTTTGAGACGGCCGTCGTAGTCCGCTTTGTTTGTTTCAGGTTGGAGCGGAAACTTGACAGGAGCCCGGTCTCTTTGCGAACGGTAAATGGCCGTGAAGAGTTCGACCGTTTTACGTCCCTCCTCCCCCGTTACCAACGGTTCGCGATCATTCAGAACGGCTTCCAGAAAATTTTCAACCTGAGCATGGTGGTAGTATTCCATTGCATTGATTTTTGCAAAAAAGCTCGCATCTTCACCCTGCCACTGCAACAGTTTTTCTTTTTCTCCAGGTATGGTCCAGAAATCGTTGATTGGAGGTTCTTCGATATTGGACATCCCGGCGATAAACATTGCCCCGCCGTCAGTCTGTACGCCGACGCTTGCGCCATTGCTTCCATGGACCATAACTTTACCGAACAGGGCAGGATTCTGGGAATTGCTCATGACAACATTGCCCAAGGCACCATTTCTAAAGCGAACCACCGCGACCGCGGTGTCTTCCACTTCAATGCCAGGGTGATTGAGGTTATCCCAATATCCGAACACCTCATCAATGGGCCCCATGTACCACTGAAAAAGATCCAGCTGATGCGGCGCCTGGTTCACCATAACTCCCCCGCCTTCATCCTGCCAGGTCCCCCGCCAAGGGTCGCTGTCATAGTACGCCTGGTCGCGCCAGCCCAACATAGTAACCATGCCCAGAACGGGTGCGCCGATTTTCCCTTCATCGATGGCCTCTCGAATTCTCTGGCAAGGCGCATAAAACCGTCTCTGGCATACAGTCCCCAGCTTGACGCCTGCTTGCTTCGCGGCTTCAATCATGGCATCGCAATCCTGCAATGAGGATGCCAGGGGTTTTTCCACCAGCACGTGAACACCGGACCTTACCGCCTGAATGGCCGGGCGCGCATGATAAGGATGGGGCGTGCATACGACCACTGCATCCAGGGCCTCCTTCGCAACCATCTCCTCCACATCGCCGTAGCCCTGCACGCCATAGGTATCAGCAAACTTCCTGGCCTTGGTTTGAGACCTGCTGCACACTGCTCGAAAATCGGACAATTGCGACGCGGCCAATGCCTTGGCATGCAAAGGAGTTACCTTGCCGCAGCCGATTACGCCCGTTCTTAATTTCATCATCAAGCCTCGTGAGAAATGTACGCTATGGTCTTAACAATACCTTGATCAAACCTTCTTCACGTTGATAGAGACGGCAAAACCATGATGCACCTTCAGAGAGTGGTGCCGCAGCGCTGATCAGTGGATCCACACGGATACTGCCGCGCGCAACCATATCGAGGCAGGCCGGATACTCCCCGCTGGAGGCGCAAGATCCATTAAAGGATATTTCGCGTGTGACCACAGCCTGCAGCGGCAGAATTACTTCAGTCGAAAGATTTCCCACCAGCGTCAGGTTTGCACCTTTGCTGAGGAGAGTTGCAGCTGTTTTGAAAGAATCCTTATTGCCTACCACTTCAAAGGCACAGTCTGCTCCCTGTTCTTTGGTGAGTTTCAGAACTTCCGCTACTACATCCTGTTTTTCCGAATTAAGGACGATATCCACGCCCAGTTCCCGGGCCAGATCCAGGCGGCTCTGGTCTATATCCACAGCGATGATGATCCCGCACCCGGCTGCACGCAGGACCTGTACAATTAGGAGTCCAATCACCCCTGTGCCTACAACGACAGCGATATCGTTCAAGTGAAGCGAAGTTCTTTGCACCGCATGCACAGCTATGGAAAGCGCTTCAATCAGGGCGCCCTGTTCAAAGCTGACTTCCGTAGGCAACCGGTACAGGATGTGCTGTGGTACGGCCACATACTCGGCCATAGCCCCGTTCTGTCGATAATCGTCACAGGAAACTCCAAGCACACGGCGGTCATCGCAGAGGTTGATGCGCCCCTGTCGACAAAAACGACAGTGTCCGCAATACACTGTCGAGTCGAAGGTGATCCGTTCTCCTTCCACCCACTCCGTAACGCCGGATCCTACTCCGGCAATGATTCCGGAAGCTTCGTGACCCATGACAATAGGAGGCTGGCGGCGTCCAGTACTCCCGTCCATCCCATGAACGTCACTGCCACAGATACCGCACGCCTTCACCCGGATCAGGACATCCTCCTTCCCGATTGCCGGTTCAGGCACATCGACATATTCAAAACGATTTGCGTCAACAAGCAGCAGGGCCTTCAAGTACCGCTCTCCCTTCTCTAAACCAGGGGCAGGATGTTCGCCCATAGAATGGTAAACAGCAGTCCAAGAACCGCCAGGCTGCTCACGGTTACGGTCCAGGTCTTCAGTGTTTCGACTTCGGTCAATCCGCTCATCCTGGCAAATATCCAGAAACCACTGACGTTATCAGAATGTTAACGCCTCCGCTCATAAGTGAGTTCTCAACCGTCCGTGCCAGGGCCTCCCGGCCGGGTCCGCGCTGCCGCCACAGGACACACAGGGCAATCGCCGCTGAAACCAGCATGGCAAGATTGGCATTCCCTACAACAAGGGGATAGTGTCAAGGCTCAATCCTCTCCGATTTAATCAGTATTTAATGTCTTATTACGACCGTCACAGTGAGGCGATTGTACCCGCAAGCCTCGCGTTTTTTACACAACTATTTTGACAGTACCGGTGTTCAGGACCTTCTACATCTCAATATGAAATTTACAATGATCGATTTTTTTATCCGCAACTATAGTAAAATCGCCACATGAATTCTGGTAAGTTGCATATTTTTTTAAACAGACTTAACCTGAACAACCAAATCTAAAAAACGTGCATTCTTTTTTTCTGATGTCCCAGCATCCGTTTATCAGGATTGTAGCTTTAAAAGTCATGATCCCATTTATAGTCCGCCGTCAGATTCAGACAAAAAGGAGAAAGAATTACGATGAATTCGTTGTGTAGCCGAACAGTCATAGTATTTTTTTTCTGTCTGCTTTTATTAGGGTTTTGTTTCCACGCCTTAGCAGGGGCGGAACCGAATCCTTTGATCGAACCTGATAATTTCATCATCGGTGCTGATGTTTCCTCCATGCAGCAGTACATGATGGCAAGAGGTCGGTTCGGCGGTCTCGGAGCAAAAGCTGCACCGGCCGAAACACAGGCGGAACCTGTTGCGCCCGACTGGAGCTGGATCGACCGATTACGCGAAGGCGGACTCAACTATATCCGTCTGCGCACCTTCATAGACCCCGAGGTCAGCAACGGCCACGAACGGGCTTATTCGACAGAAGGCTTCTGCGACCTGGAACATACGATCGAAGTAGCCAGAGAAGTCAAAGCCCGGGGCATGCGCTTCCTGCTTAATTTTCACTACAGCAACACCTGGGCCGACCCCGGCAAACAATGGAAGCCGGTGGCGTGGAAAGACCTGAACGGCAAAGCTTTGGAACAGAAGGTCTACGACTATACCCGCGATGCGGTCCAGCGCTTGGCGAATGCCGGTGCAAAGCCCGACATGGTGCAGGTCGGCAACGAAATCATCAACGGAATGCTGTGGCCAGACGGCCGAATTGAGCGCTATGGCGACTATACGGTCTTCGTCAACCTGTTGAAGGCCGGCATCCGAGGCGTGCGTGACGTTGACCCCGATATCAAGATTATGCTGCACCTTGCACTCGGAGGTGAGAATTACCGCTCGCGTAATTTCCTGGACCGGGTCATAACACAGGGAGTCGAATTCGACATCATAGGCCAGTCCTACTACGCGCAATGGCACGGAACGATGAGCGACCTGCGTGAAAATCTGGTCGACCTGGCAACCCGGTATAAGCAGCCGATAATTGTGGTCGAGTACGGCGGTTTCGGAAACAGTATCAATAACACTCTCTCCCTTGCCAGACGCGCCAGGGATGCTGGAATGAAAATTATGATCGTCATGCACTATAGCGACGAGTACACCAACCTAGGTCGTCAGATCCCGCCGGAGGAATGGAAGCCAAGGCTTGAAGGTGATTTGGAGGCTACGATGTTTCAGTATACACGCAGAGTCATTGCGCAGTTCGAGGAGCAGGATACGCCTCCTGATCTGGTCCAGATCGGCAACGAAATAAGCGACGGCATTCTTCTTCCCAAGGGCGTGGTTGATCCCGAAGGCGATTTCGGCGGATTGGTACGCGTGGGAAGTGCCGGCGCACGAGAGGCCAGTCCCGATACCAATGTAATTCTGAGTATGGCCAGTGTCGGAAACATCGAAAAGTCGCTCGAGTTTCTACGCGTTGCCACTATCACCGATATCAAGTTCGACGCGATCGCAATGTCTTATAATCCTTCACGTGACGGCTCGATCGATAACCTGCGCCGCACTTTGAACGCCATTATCAATCAGTATCCTATTCCGATCGCGATTGCTGTCGACGATGCTGAAGTGCTCAATCAGGTCCGTTCGGTAGTCAACGGTCTGCCCAAAGGACTCGGACTCGGGACGGTCATTTCCGATTCCATCATAAACAGTCCGCTTGAGTAGGTTGAAACAGCTTGCATGATCTCTGATATGGACTTTTTGTCATTGTCGCTACACCGGGCTGGCAGTTCTGGAACGACGATCCCATATTTGAAGAACGCGTGTATGACGACATCCGCAATATGGTACGCCGCGACCGAAACCATGCCAGCGTGATTCTATGGGAGCCTATCCTGAACGAGACCGGCTAC
>Ga0209536_100016303_pt1 | contig 10570 bp, 12 predicted proteins | sample DeeMarSeWOR28_12_FD_187461 | JGI IMG/M metagenome (GOLD analysis project Ga0209536, IMG submission 187461) | Marine sediment microbial communities from White Oak River estuary, North Carolina - WOR-2-8_12 (SPAdes) (version 2) | ecosystem: Environmental > Aquatic > Marine > Intertidal zone >...
GCACCAGCGCTCGGTACGCGCAATCCCCTGGGTGTTCGGCTGGAGCATGTCGCGCACCACCATGCCGGCGTGGTACGGCGTCGGTTACGCGATCGAGCGCTGGTGCGACGGCAAGCCGGAACGCATCGCCGAGTTACGCCGCATGCAAGAGCACTGGCCGTCGTTCGCGGCGATGATCAGCAATCTGCAAATGTCGCTGTTCAAGTCGGATATGCGCATCGCGCACGAATACAGTACCTTGTGCCATAATCGCGAGCTTGCAGACAGCATCTACGCGATGCTGCGCGCGGAGAACAGGCGCAGCATCGACGGCGTGCTGCAGGTTGCCGGCATCAGCCAGCTGCTGGAGCAGGATTCGGTGCTCAAGCTGTCGCTCAGCCGGCGCGACCCCTACCTCGACCCGTTGGCTTACCTGCAGGTCGACCTGCTGCGCAAGTATCGCGACGAGGGTCAGAGCGAGGCTGACCGCATGCAGTGGCAGGCGGCGCTGCTGAGTTCGATCAACGGCATCGCCGCGGGTTTGCGCAATACTGGATAAAAGAGAAAACTATCATGAAACTAATTACCTACCAGGACGCCGCTGGCCAGCCGCATCTCGGCGCGCTGCATCAGCGTGGCATCGTCAACCTGCACCAGGCGAGCAATGCCGCACTGCCCGACGACATGCTCGAATTTCTGCGACTGGGGCGGGCCGCCATGCAAACGGCGCGAGACCTGGTCAAAGGACAGCCAGAGGTTCTGGCGCTGGACACGGTCAAGCTGCTGGCGCCGATCACCAACCCCAGCAAGGTGGTCGCAATCGGCCTGAACTACATCGACCATGCGCGTGAAGTCGGTTTCGATATCCCCGAGTTCCCCACCATGTTCTGCAAGTATCCTTCGTCGATCGTCGCTGATGGGGACGATATCTGCTGGTCGGCAGAGCTCACCCAACAGGTCGATTACGAAGCGGAGCTCGCATTCATCATCGGCACGCCAGCCTACAAGGTCGCCGCCGCCGATGCTTATGAGTACGTCGCAGGTTACCTCAACTGCAACGACGTCACCGCGCGCGACCTGCAGTTCCGCCCCGGGGACCAATGGCTGCGCGGCAAGTGCCTGGACAGTTTTTGCCCGCTGGGGCCCTGGCTGGTGAGCGCCGACGAGGTCCCCGACCCGCACGCTTTATCCATTCAATGCCGGGTCAACGGTCGCGTGTTACAGGATTCGAACACCGCGCAGATCATTCACCGCATTCCGCAGTTAATCGAATACCTGAGCGCGGCCTTCACCCTCTGCCCGGGTGACGTCGTCATTACCGGCACCCCGCACGGCGTCGGCGCCTTCCGCAAGCCACCGTTGTGGCTCGACGACGGCGACATTGTCGAGGTGGAAGTCGAAGGACTCGGCGTACTGCGCAACCGCTGCGTGATCGGCGAGCGTTGCTGACAGGCGGGTGGCGCAAAACCCAGCCAGAGCCTGTCAGCGGAGGATAGAATGACATTTACGCGGGGAATTCGCATAATGGCGCAACTCAACATGAGGGGAGCAACGCACCATGAAAGTCCACGACAATATTCTCAGTACCATCGGTAATACACCGGTCGTCAGGCTCAACCGCCTCGGGCCGGCAAACGTCAACCTTTACGTCAAGATCGAATCCTTCAATCCGATGAGTTCTGTGAAGGACCGGCTGGCGCTCGGTATCATCGAGGACGCGGAGAAATCCGGCGCATTGAAACCGGGGCAAACGGTGATCGAAGCCACCAGCGGCAATACCGGTATCGGCCTCGCCATGGTCTGTGCGCAAAAGGGCTATCCGCTGGTGGTCACCATGGCGGAAAGCTTCAGCGTCGAGCGCCGCAAGCTGATGCGCTTCCTCGGGGCAAAGGTGGTGCTGACGCCGGCACCGTTGAAAGGCAGCGGCATGGTGAAAAAGGCGCGCGAACTCGCCGAAAAACACGGCTGGTTCATGACGCGCCAGTTCGAAAACGAATCCAACGCCAACATGCATTCGAAAACCACCGCGCCCGAAATTCTCGAAGCCTTCGAGGGAAGCCAGCTGGATTACTGGGTCACCGGTTACGGCACCGGCGGCACGCTCAAGGGCGTGGCGCGCGTGTTACGCGAAAAGAGCCCGAACACCAAAATCGTCGTCTGCGAACCCGAGGTAGCGAGCCTGCTCGCCGGCGGCATTCCGCAGAAACGCAACGACGACGGCTCCCCTGCCGAGAGCCACCCGAGCTTCAGCCCGCACCCGATGCAGGGCTGGACGCCGGATTTCATCCCCAAGCTGGCGGGTGATTCCATCGACGCGAAGAATGCCGACCAGATTCTTACCGTGTCAAACCCGCGCGCGATGGAATGTTCGCGCAACCTCGCGCGGCAGGAAGGCATCTTTGTCGGCATCAGCGCCGGGGGGACGCTGGCAGCGGCACTCGAGGTTGCCGATTCGGCGCCCGACGGCGCGAACATCCTGGCGATGCTGCCCGATACCGGCGAGCGTTACCTGAGCACGCCGCTGTTCGAAGGCATCGAGGTGGAAATGTCCGCCGAGGAACAGGAACTGTCGGCGTCGACGCCGGCCTGCCAGTTCGAAGCGAAGTAAATCAGGCGTGAGTAAACACGGTTTCCATGCCGCGCTCGGGCGCGGCAGGAACCATTTGCGACAACAGTAGCGACAGCATCGCGAAGCCGGCGCCGATGATGAACACCAGCGCCGGCGAGATGATCCACACCATGCCGAGCGCAAACGGCAGGATGACCGCAGCGATGTGATTGATCGAAAAGGAAACGCCGGCGGTGGCGGCCATATCCCTGGGATCGGCGATTTTCTTCAGGTAACTCTTCAGCGCGATCGCCATGGCGAAAAAGATGTGATCGAGAATGTACAGTATCGACGCGAACCAGGCGCTTTCGGCATAGGCATAAGCGGTGAAGATGAGTACCAGTCCGACGTACTCCAGCGTCAGCGTGCGGCGCTCACCCCAGTAAACCACCAGTCGACCTATGCGTGGCGCAAGGTATATCGACAACACCCCGTTCACCAGGAACAGCAGCGTCATCTGCGACACGGTGAAGCCGAATTTCTCCACCATCAGGAAGCCCGCGAAGACGACAAAAATCTGCCGACGCGCCCCGGATAGAAAAGTCAGCAGGTAATACAGCCAGTAACGCCGGCGCAGCACCATGGTCTTGTGCTGCTCGGCCTCGCCCTTGAAATGCGGGCAGCCGAAATACATCAGCGCGGCGATGGTCACGGTGATGCAGCCGAACAGCAGGTAAATCCACAGGTAGTCGAGCGCCAGCCACTCGACCAGCAGGTAGATGGCGGCGAACACCCCGAGGCCGGCAAACGAGGTCACCGCAATTTGCCGCCCGAGCACCAGCGGCAGGCGCTCGGTGCTGATCAACTGCAGCGACAGCGATTGCACGATGGTTTCGGCGTAATGGAAGCCGACCGACATCAGCACCGTGGTGCAGTAGAGCCCGAGCACCGACGGCAGCATGCCGGTGATCGCGGTGCCGATGCCGAGCGCCAGCAGCGACACGAAGGCGATGGTCTGTTCGCGCATCAGCACCAGCAGGAAAACCACGCCGAAGGCGAGGAAACCCGGCACTTCGCGCAGGCTCTGCAGGATACCCATTTCGACGCCGGTAAAGGCCGCCTGTTCGACCGCGAAATTATTGATCATCGATTGCCAGGCGGCAAAGCTGATCGGCACCGCGGCAGCGAACAGGTAGAGATAAACTTCGGGTTTCTGCAGTCGCTTCAACATTGGCGAATTCTGAACGTTATTCGCGCTTTATTCAATGCACGGGGTCATTCGAACCTTGCCTTTGCCGACATCTGCCCCGTCGGTGAAACCAGCGGCACTCACAACAGGCCTTAGCTGAAATCGAAAGCTGTCGGGACCGGTTGATGGAGAGACCCGCTGAGGATCTCCCCATCATCTGCAATATGCAGGCTAGCCCTCTGCGGTAACCGGGTCGATCATGTTTCTGACCCGCGTGACGGTCGTCGCTGGAAACCCGCTACGCTCCGCGTGCTCAGCGATCAGGGCCTCGCTGTCGGCGAGGTATATGCAGAATGTCTTGTCGTTGGCGACGTAGGAATGCTCCCACTGAATTTGCTTGTTCTCGGACTGCAACTCGGCGAGTACGGAATTGGACTTCTGTGAGGCCGCGGCGAGCGCGGCGCGGTCCGCGGAACCAATATCGGGAATTGCCCGTTCTATCACAAATCTGAACATCTTTATCTCCTCGTATAGTTTAGACTGTCGCCGATGGCATCGCTTTCGTTGCTCGACGACTGTAGCTATGCTAATGCTTCGAAGCCATGGCACGCTTTAAGAAACCCTTACTATTCACTTACCATTCGCTTCGTTTTTAACCGGGAACAGTAGATGACGATTTATCGATTTGGCCGCTGCGAACTCGACACCGAACAACATCGGTTGCTGGTTTCGGGCATCGAGCGCCACGTCGAGCCGCAGGTCTTCGATTTACTGCAGTTGCTGGCGGAGAAAGGCGAGGCAATCACCACCCGCGATGAATTGATCGAGCGCGTATGGCTGGGGCGAATCGTTTCCGATTCGGCCATCAGCGTGCGTATCAACGCGGCGCGCAAGGTAGTCGGGGATAATGGGGATCGCCAGGAGATCATCAGGACGATTCCGCGGCGCGGCTTTCGCCTGGTGGCCGACGTTTCGCGCATAGAGGCTGTTGCGAACCCGGCCGCGCAGGCAGCGGGCGGCGGCAATCATACCGATACGCGGCCGACGCTGGGCGTGTTCCCGTTCGAGACCTTGAGCGACGAGCTGCCCGCTTACCTCGTGCGCGGCATCGCCGAAGATATCGCGACCGAGTTGTCGCGCTTTCACAGTATCAACGTGGTAGCGCCCTACTCGACCTTTCGCCACGACTTCGCCAGCGTGGACAAGCTGGAAACGGCGCGTTCGCTGGGTGTCACCCATGTGGTTAGCGGAAGCTTTTATGGCGACAGGTCGATTCAACGAATAAACGTATGCCTGCTGGATACGGAAACCGCCAACACCGTATGGTCCGAACGATACGATGTTCACGGCGATGATATTTTCGCGGCGCAGGACGATGCAGTGTTGCAGATAATTTCCGCGCTGTTTCACGGCCTGACCGTACATCAGAGTGACCTTGCGCGGGAAAAGCCGGCCAATAATCTCTCTGCCTACGACTGCCTGTTGCGTGGCCTGCACATCTACAAGTGGGGGGTGAGCTCGCTGGAGGAGGCCAAGCAGGCCTTATTCTGGTTCAACCGGGCGGTCGACCTTAACCAGAACTATGCGCGCGCCCTGGCATGGCGCGAGTGTTGTACTTCTTCTTTCTGGTCCTCGCCCCCCACCGCTGCGGAACTCGAAGAGTCATCCAGGCGCATGGCCCTGGTGATATCGCTGGACGAGAACGACCACGAAGCGCATCGGCTGAAAGGCGCCCTGCACATGTGCTCCGGGGAATTCGAACTGGGCGATTATCACCTGGCGAAGTCAGTGGAACTGAATCCGAACGACGCGCATATCCTGATCAAGATCGGCATGTATCGAAGCTTCCTGAAGGACAATGCCGACGCACTGACATACGTCGATACGGCGTTTGCGCGCAACCCCCTGCACCCGGCCTGGTATTGGAATGACCGCGGCATCACGCTATTCGCCCAGCAGCAATACGAGCAATCGATAAACAATTTCCAGCGAGGCAACCTGGTCAATGAAGTCACCAGGCTTTATCTCGCATCCGCGCATGCTCTGCTCGATCAGCTCGACGAGGCCAGGTCGCAGATCGCCAGGCTGCATGCGATGAACCCCGAAGCGAACCTCGACTGGTCAAAGGTTGCCTATCCCACGCGCTGCTTCGAAGATTCCGAGGGCAAAAAACTGTTCTTCGAGGGACTCAGGCTAGCCGGTCTCTGAAATCCCCCTGGACGACAGGGATCAGAGTATTTTCAGCGCAACTCCGCTCAGCCGCCGAGGTCGGGTTCAGTCTCGCGATAGCTGGCCACGTCCTGCATGCGCTGCCACCAGTCGGCAAAGCCTGCAACGCTGAACAGGCTTGCGGCATCGTCCGTCAGGCTGACGTAAAAGCAGATCGGCGCCAGGTAAAAGTCGGCGAGGCTGCGATTTTCACCGGCGAGAAAAGCCGAATCGCCACGAATCTTCATCAGCTCCGTCAGCACCAGCCTGGACTGCTCCATGCTGTGCGCGTGTATCTCGTCGTTCCTGCCGCCGATGAAATCCGGAAAAAGGTGATATCCGGCGACCATGACGAGCGCGTTATAGCCATAGGAATCGACGATGCCGAGGACCATGTCCATGCGCGCCCGGTCGACGGCATTGTCCGGAATAAACGATGGCCCGGGAAATACATCGTCGATGTAACGGCAGATGGCGCCGGTTTCGATGATGCGAAATCCATTGTGTTCGAAGACCGGAACCTTGCCGAAGGGATGGCGCTCGAGGTGCTCGGGCAACAGTGGCTCACCTTCCATTACGTTTACCGGAACCTGGTCGTAATCGACGGATTTTTCAGCGAGCAACGTGCGCACGGTACGCACGTAGGTGCTGCCGTTGAAGCCGTATAGTGTGGGTTTGGACATTTTATTCTCCTGCGAATAATCGGGTTATCGAATTACCGATGACGCCCGTCTCGATAGCGCCAACCCATGATCATTAATTTCACGGCAAAGCGCCGGTGGAAAATATCACCGTTCAGCAATAGTCGAGACTATGCGAATACTGACCCGATATGTTGTTGAATTCAATTAACCTATTTGCACGGGATGGCTCGAGTTGCTGCGTCGCTGCACTGCAGGCGCTGCGCCTGCTTCGGCCAGGGGCTACCCTCGGGTGCTCGCCTTATCGGCCAGGCGTTGCCTGGCCTGGGCGATGCGTTGCTCGGTATCCACCGGCAAGTCGCGGCAATCTTCTCCGAACTGCTGCAGGTACTGTGCATACATACCCTGGTCGAACATCAGGTCGGCTTCGCCGATGCACTCGGCGCGGCAGGCCAGCACCCTTGCGACCAGCGCGTCGCGATCGCTTACCGGGTTGAAACTGAAATCGGAAATAATCTCGATGCTGGTCAGGGTTGCGAGGATGATACTGGCTTCGGCCCAGTAGTCGGCGAACCCGGGGCGCGGAAAGTGGCGCTGAAACAGCTCGCCATCGGCCATGCGCGCCTCGATAAACGGCTTGCGAAACATCACGCTGCAGGCGCGCAGGCTGAGCATGCGCTGCGCCCGCGGCGGCCATTGCACCAGTTCATCGATGATCGGATTATCGGCCAGCTGGTCGAGAGCGAGATTCATGACAACTTAGACCTCATCCGCACGGCTAGCGTCGCGCGCCAGCGGTTATCGCCGACTGATTGGCCTCGAGCCAGCTACCCTGGTCGCTGGTTTCCGGCACCGGCATTCCGCGCCTGCGCGCGACGCGGGCGAAGGCCTGTTGCGCATCCCTGCCCCCGTGCATCAACACGGCGGCCGCCAGCAGGCCAGAGCGGCCGACGCCCGCGCGGCAGTGGATCAACGAATGGCTACCCGCGTGGACCTGTCGATAAAGGCGCAGCGACAGCCGTGCGAACTCCGCGACCGACACCGGCAGCCCCATGTCCGGAATCGCAAGGGAAACAAATTCCATGCCTGCGGCGCGCACCAGCTCATCCTCGTGCTGCAGTCCTAGCGCATGCGCTTCCGCGGGCTGCAGCAGCGAGATCACCTGGTTTATGCCGCCGGCGGCGATCTCGGCAATCCTTGCAGCGGCGTCACCGCCGCTCGCCGGGTGCGCCATAATGGCGAGCGTACCCGCGCCGATGGCATCGATCCGGTAGATTCCAGCTAGCGCCGTCATCGCGGGTCAACAACCCTTTTTTCCATGAACACGCTGAGCGGATCGGGCCGGTAGGCGCCAAACGGACCGCGCTCACGATAACCGAGCTTGCGGTAAAGTCCCAGCGCCTCGGGCTGGCGCACGCCGGTTTCCAGGCGGAACAGCTCGACGCCGCGCTGCTGCAACTCGCTTTCCAGGTAAACCATCAATTTGGCGGATAAACCGCGGCCGCGAAACTGATCGAGCACGAAAACGCGCTTGATCTCGGCGTAGCTGCCATCGTCCTCCATCTGCTTGGCCGCGGCACTGGCCACCAGTTGACCATCCTGGCGACAGCCGATGAAAAGTACGTTCGGTTTTTGCAGGTCGTCGATAGCTTCGAGGTGATTGCTCTCCGCCGGGTAGAGGCCTTCGTAATAGGCATCGGATGCCGCGATCAACGCCTTCACCTCGGGCGCCCCGGGATCGAGGTATTCGATGTGCAGTTCAGACATCGACGTCGTCGCAATTCAGCGGCGAGCAGATCTCGCTCGCGTTGCGGTGAATCAAGCCGCGTTGCAGCGTGGCGTGACCGGCTATCAATCGACAACGATGTCGCACAGTCATGATGGCGTCACGCCTCGTCGGCATCGCGGTCGCGGTGCAACAACTCGTTCATCGCCTCGGCGTCCGGCATCTCGTCGAAGTGCTCGCCGGATTCGGGGATGACATCCCAGGGTGCCCGCGAAGCGACAAACACGTGCGCGCCCACACGCAATCCCTCGCCGCCTTCGAGCAGCCCCACCGGCACCCACCAGGCGCTATCGTTCGCCGTCAGGTTGGGCAGCGGCGATCCGCAGCGTGAGCAGAAGTGCGATTTGAAACCGCTTTCCGATTCATACTTGTGAACGAGCTGTTCACCGGCGCACCAGCGCAGCTGCGTCCGCTCGACCCTGAAAGCCGCGTTCGCCGACGAGCCGGTGACCTTGCGACACAGCGAACAATGACACTGGTACAGGTTCGGTAACTCACCCGACAGTTCGAAACGCACTTCGCCACACAGACATTTACCCTGCAACTGTCAACTCCCGGTCATCACAGCCTGATCAAAATTCGACGCGGCCCTTGAGTTCATCGAAGGGCTGCATAATGGTATTTCGAAACGCTTCGCGTTGCGACAGCCGCTGATACCAGCACATGACCTGTGGCGGTTTATCGACCTCGAGGCCCATATTGAAGTATCGATACAGGCAAACTCCACAGGCAATGTCGGCCAGGCTGAATGCCTCACCCGCCAGGTACGGAGCCTTCATAAGCTGCCGATCGAGCGCCGTGAAACAACGCTCGCAGCGCGCTTGCGCGTCCGCCAGCGCCGCGCTATCGCGCGACTCCGGAGGGGTGCGGTAATAACCCCAGAACAGGTCGATGAACGCGGGTTGCAGGCTCGCCAGTTCCCAGTCCATCCAGCGCTCGACCTGCGAGCGTGGCAAGGGTTCCCGTGGATACAGGGCCGAGGCTTCGAAACGGTTGGCGAGATAGCGCAATACCGAATTCGATTCCCAGACTATGGCTTCACCATCGCACAACACGGGAATACGGGCCTGCGGATTGATCGCCAGAAACTCCGCCGTGTCGAGATCGCCCTTTGCGCTACCGATGTCGTGATGGATGAACTCCAGCCCCAGTTCGGCGAGCAACCACAGCGGCTTTTGCACGTTATAGGCGTTGCGGCGCCCCCACAATTCGAGCATCGCGGCCGGTCTCACAGCCACAGACTGCCTTCGATCAGTATGTGGGTTTGTCCGCCTATCTTGACCGTCGTCGCATCGACGGGGCGGATCGATACGCGCCCGTGCCGGTTGATACTGGTCCCCTGCGCCACCGTCACCGCGTGCTCGAGGCGGCCCTCGGCCTGCAGCCAGTGCGCCAGCGCCGAATTCAGCGATCCGGTGATCGGGTCCTCGCTCATGCCACTCGACGGCGCCAGCATGCGCACCTCGTAGTCACACTCGTTGCCGGCAGGATGCGCGCCGATAAAGCCCAGCGCCTTGTACTCCGGCCAGCGCACGCGCGACGAGTCGAGCGCCAGCACGGCCGCGGCCGAGTCGAGCTGGAACGCCTGCCAGACCGGCCCGTTGTCCAGTTCAGCGGTGTGCAGGATGGATTCGCTTGGAATGTCGAGCACGTCCACAATCGCCGCAAAATTCTCCGCCTTCATCGGCCGAATCGCGGTCGGCGGCGCAACGAAGGCCGGCAGCCCGGAACCACCGATATCGATATCGACGATGCCGACGCCGCACTCCTGCCGCACCAGTCCGGGCTGCCGCGGCTGGCCGCCACAATGCAACCAGGCCGCACAGCTGCCGAGCGTCGGATGCCCTGCGAACAGCATTTCACGCGTGGTGGTAAAGATACGCAGCCGATAGTCAGCCTCGGCCGCAAGCGGCGGCAGGATGAAGGTGGTTTCGGCGAGATTGGTCCAGGCCGCAAATTCCTGCATCGCGGTATCGCTCAGGCCCTCGCCATCGACCACCACCGCCAGCGCATTGCCGCGCGTCGGCGTCGGCGTGAATACGTCGCACTGAATGAATCGTCTGCTTTGCATGCGCGCCTCGTTGTGCAGTAAATGGTTTTGTGCCTGTGTTCGGAGTAATCGGCATCGTCGCCGTCGCCATCAAACTCGACCCCGTGCCTGGCGCCTCTCGGTATTCATAAGCCACAAATCATACCGGTTTGCCGCTTAAACTAAACCC
>Ga0209536_100016304_pt1 | contig 10570 bp, 9 predicted proteins | sample DeeMarSeWOR28_12_FD_187461 | JGI IMG/M metagenome (GOLD analysis project Ga0209536, IMG submission 187461) | Marine sediment microbial communities from White Oak River estuary, North Carolina - WOR-2-8_12 (SPAdes) (version 2) | ecosystem: Environmental > Aquatic > Marine > Intertidal zone >...
AGAGGTCGACCGTATCCATCGTCGCCGCGCAGGGCACGCCCGCCTCACCGAGCTCCTTCATCACCTCGTGCTTCGTGCGCGTGCGCGTCCACTTCTCGATCTCGGCGTGTAGTGCCGACGTGTTCGCGAAACGCGCCTCTTCGGTCGCAAAGCGTTCGTCGGTCACGAGATCGGGGCGATCGATCGCCATGAAGAACTTGTCCATGTGCGGCGCCGTGACGGTGAGGACGAATGCGTAGTCATTGGGACCGAAGGGCTTGCAGGCGTAGAGGCCCGAAGGCGCTGCACCCACCTGGCTGCCGCGCCGCGGAACCACGTCCTTGCCCCAGTTTCCGCCGTGCGCGAGCCGGGTGCGCATGTAGTAGGTGATGGCCTCCTGCATCGAGATCTCGATGTGCTGGCCCTCGCCGGTGCGGAGCTTCTGGACGTAGGCGGCGAGGATCGCCATGCCGACCTGCATGCCGGTGCCGGAGTCGCCGATCGTGACGCCGGGTAGCGTCGGTGGGCCGTCCTCGGGACCCGTGACCGAGAAGGTGCCCGCGGCCGCCTGCGCGCACATGTCGTAGGCGAGGTATTTCGAGTAGGGGCCGTCTAGGCCGTAGCCCTTGATCTGGGCGTAGATGATCGACGGATGGACCGCCTTCAGCGTCTCGTACTCGAGATCGAGGCGCTCGATCACGCCCGGACCGTAGTTCTCCACGAAGACGTCGAAGCGGGGCAGCAGGTCGAGCAGCACCTGCCGACCTTCCGGGTGACGCAGGTTGATCGCGACGCTGCGCTTGTTGGCGTTCCAGTTCCAGAAATAGTCGCCCGCACCCGCCGTCCAGCGCCCGGGATCGCCGATGCCGGGCGCCTCCACCTTGACGACGTCGGCCCCCATCCAGGCGAGCGCCTGGGTACACGAGGTCCCGGCCTCGTATTGCGTCAGATCGAGAATTCGCATTCCGTCGAGTGCCGGCATCGTGACCTCCCCTGCTCGCCTGATTCGAATCTGGCCCTGCGCCCGGCGCCACGGCGTGGAACACCAGGCTTGTCCGAGCCGAGCCCCCAGTCTAGCCTCAGGTGACCCGTGCGAGTCCACGTCGAGCGGCGCTCTCTGCGCCGCGAGGCCGCTCCGCGACCCCTTCCGCGTCTCAATCAGGAGCTCCCCACCATGGCCACCCTCGACGGCAACACCCTGATCGCCCGCAGTCTGAAGAAGCAGGGCGTCGACCACATGTTCGGCATCGTCGGCTTCCCCGTCTTCGGGATCGCCGCCGCCGCCCAGGCCGCAGGCATCCAGTTCATCGGCATGCGCAACGAGCAGGCCGCCAGCTACGCCGCCGGCGCGGTCGGCTACCTGACCGGACGACCCGGCGCCTGCCTGACCGTCTCGGGTCCCGGCATGATCCACGGCATCGCCGGCCTGGCCAACGCCCAGGAGAACTGCTGGCCGATGCTGCTATTAGGCGGAGCGAGCAACTCCTACCAGGAGGGGCGTGGCGCATTCCAGGAGGCGCCGCAGGTCGAGCTCGCGCGCATCTACTCGAAGTACGCGGCGCGTCCCGATCAGACCGGTCGGATCCCCTTCTACTGCGAGCAGGCCGTGCGGGCCACGATCAACGGCCGCCCGGGTGCGGCCTACCTCGACTTCCCCGACGACTTCCTGGCCGCGCAGGTCGAGGAGAGTGACTCCGTGATCCCCGAGCGCTGTCCCGATCCGCCGCGCACCCAGGCGGCGAGCGCCGATGTCGCGCGCGCGATCGACGTGCTGCGAGAGGCGGAGCGCCCGCTCGTGATCATCGGCAAGGGCGCGGCCTACTCGCGCGCGGAGCAGGAGGTGCGCGCCTTCATCGAGGCGACACAGATCCCCTTCCTGAGCTCGCCGATGGGCAAGGGCGTCGTCGACGACGAGCACGCGCTGTCGGTCGCACCGGCTCGAGGCCTGGCGCTGCAGGACGCCGACGTCGTCGTGCTGCTCGGCGCGCGGCTCAACTGGATCATGCATTTCGGGCTGCCGCCGCGCTTCGACGCGAACGTGAAGACCATCCAGATCGACATCCACGGCGAGGAGATCGGGCGCAACGTGCCCGCCGAGGTCGGCCTGGTCGGCGACATCAAGGCCGTCGTCGGCCAGCTGAACGAGGCGCTCGAGGCCGAGCCCTACACGTTCGCCGCCGACGCTGCCTGGCGAAAGACGCTCGGCGACAAGGTCGCCGAGAACAAGACCTTCGTGCAGAACATGATGAACGATGACGCGGTGCCGATGGGCTACTACCGCGTGCTGCGCGAGATTCGCGAGCAGTCTCCGCCCGGCACGATCATCCAGGCCGAAGGCGCCAACACCATGGACATCAGCCGCAGCGTGCTGATGCACTCGTCGCCCCGGGAGAGGCTGGATGCCGCCACCTTCGGAACGATGGGCGTCGGTCTGGCGCAGGCGATCGCGGCGCAGGTCGTCCACCCCGACCGCAAGGTGGTCTGCATCGAAGGCGACTCGGCCTTCGGCTTCAGCGGCATGGAGGTCGAGACGGCCTGTCGCTACCAGCTGCCGATCGTCTTCGTGATCATCAACAACAACGGCATCGGCATGGGCTTCGAGGAGCTGCCCGCGGACCGCTTCCAGTCGCCCGCCTCGGCCTACACGATCGGCGCCGGCTACGAGAAGATGATCGAGGGATTCGGCGGCAAGGGCTACTCGGTGCGCACGCCGGCCGAGCTCTCGGCCTCGCTCAAGCAGGCACTCGGCGACACGATGCCGAGCATCATCAACGTCCACATCGATCCGCACGCGAAGGCCAAGCCGCAGAAGCATCATTGGCTGACGGCCTAGCCGCGCGGCTCCGAACGCAACGGTCAAGACAAAAGGGGACGCAGGATGAAGTCACTCGCAAGGGTCGTGTTCGCTGGCTCGCTCGCTCTCTCGCTCGTGATCGGCCTCGGCTGCAGCCAGTCGGAGTCGACTCCCGAGGTCGGCCTGATCACGCCGGACCAGCTGCTCTCCGAGCCTCCGGCCGACGCGCTGATCCTCGACGTGCGGACGCCCGAGGAGTACGCCCAGGGCCACGTCCCTGGCGCCGTCAACGTGCCCCATACCGAGGTCGCCGCGAGGCTCGACGAGATCGAGGCCGAGGTGGGCGGCGACCCGTCGCGCCCCGTCGTCGTCTACTGCGAGCGTGGCGCACGCGCGGCGAAGGCCGAGGCGGAGCTGCTCGAGGCCGGCTACCGCCAGGTCCTCCACCTCGAGGGGGACATGAGCGATTGGCGAGCCAAGGGGCGGGCGACCGAGCGGTCCTGAGCAGAAGCGATCAGAAGCGAAGGAGCAAGCCCGCTGTCGGACCCTTGAGGACGATGTCGTCGATGTCCGACGCGCTGTGGATGTCCTCGAAGTAGCTCCACCAGCGGTAGCCGCCGAAGAGCGAGACGTTCGAGGTGACGTGCAGGTTGCCGCCAACCTCCGCGGTGGCCAGCACGACGGTGCGGCGACTGTCCTGAAGACCGCCGAGCAGATGCAGCTTGCCTTCGCCGTAGAGATCGACGACCGGATGGGGCGTGATCGTCGCACGCGCCCCCACATGAACGCCCATCGAGACGCCGGTATCGCTCGCGCTGCCGCTCGCACCGCGCAGCTCGAGATCGAGCGCCGTCAGCGACAAGCCACCCAGACCCTCGAGCGAGACCAGGTCGAAGAGCTGAACGCCACCGCGCACGCCGAAGGACGCCAGATGCAGGTCGTAGCTCGACTGCAGGACCTGCGGCCCGTTGAACACAGTGCCGTCGTAGTCGACGTAGCGACCGCCGGGGCCCACGCTCCGCTCGTCGTTCCCGCCCAGTCCGACGCTGTACTCGGCCTCGGCCGACAGGCGGGTCTGCACACGGGGCCGCGGTCGGGTGGCGGGGCTGCGAGTCGGCGTCACCGCGCTCGGCTCGTCGACGTCGGACGAGAGCGGGCTCGACGCGCGCGAGGCTGGCGCGCTCAGCTCGACCAGACCCTGGCGCGGGCGGTCTCGATCGGCCAGCAGATCCCAGCTCACCCGCACGCCGGGGGAGATCCCATCCTGGTCTCTGGCCTCCACGTCATCGCGGAGCAGCACCTGCCCATCGAAGAGACCCGAAAGAGCGGTCACGCACCCGACATTCATCAGGCAGAGCAGCATCGCGAACACTGCGAAGACGACGATACGCTGCGAAGGGGCACGCTTCATGGCATTCCTCTTCGGCAGGCAAGGCGCCCGATCTGAGAGCTCGGCACCAGGATCTCGCCCTCGATGCTAGGCGGTCGGCGATCTCGGCGTGAGCAGAGCCGGCAATCGCGTCGGCCCGTTCGCCCAGAACACCGGCACCTTCTCCCAGACGAACCCCGGCTCGAGCGAGAGTGCGGCCAGCCGCTCGACCGCCACCTCGAGGACGATGCGTCCCTCGAGGCGGGCGAGCGAGGCGCCCGGGCAGACGTGCGGCCCGCCTCCGAAGGAAGCGTGCGCCTTCGGCTTCGGCCGATCCAGCCGGAACGTGTCGGGATCTTCGTAGACGTCCTCGTCGCGATTGGCCGACGCGATGCCGAAGAGGATGCGATCCCCCTCGCGCATGGCATGACCGCGGAAGACCGTGTCGCGACACACCGTCCGCACGAGATTGATCACGACCGAGTCCAGGCGGAGCGACTCCTCGACCGCGACGGGAATCAGCTCGGGCCGCTCGCGCAACGTCTCGAGCAGCCCGGCCTGCGTGGCGAGCCGATGCAGCAGGTTCGAGATCAGGTGCCGGGTCGTCTCGTTGCCCGAGATCAGCAGGAAGACGAGCATCGTCCGCAGCTCGAGATCCGAGAGCCTGTGCCCGTCCACCTCGGTCCGCAGCAGGCGCGTCGTGAAATCGTCCGGCGGATCCGGGTCGTTCTTGCGCGCGGCGATCATGGCGTCGACGTAGGCCGCGAACTCGGGATGCGCTCCACCCAGGCCCTCGCCGCGGTGGTTGCGGTTGAGGCGTGGATAGTCGCCCTGCACCACCTCGTCCGACCACTCGCCCCAGAGCCGATGATCCTCGGTTGGAGCGCCCAGCAGCACGGCGATCACCGAGGTCGGGACCGGCATCACGACCTCCTGCACGAGCTCGACCGATCGGCCCCCGCGTCCCTTCTCGATCGCGGCATCGAAGAGCGCGTGCGTCAGGGAGCGCGTGTACTCCTCGACGCGACCGAGGCGATGGGCCGCGACCGCCGAGTTCACGATCTTGCGGATCTGGCCATGACGCGGCTCGGGGATCTCGCTGATCAACATCTCTTCGGGCGCCACGACGACTCCGGGCTCGCGCATGCTCGCGCGAAAGCTCTCCACGTCCCTGGCCGCGGCCATCAGGTCGTCCTGCTTCGCGATGAACCACGCCCCCGTGCTGGTCTTCGAGATCGGCTGCTCACGGCGAAGGCGGCGATAGACGTCGTGAGGGATGCCCTCGGAGGTGTCCATCGGATCCCACTCGAAATCGAGAAGCGGTTCGGTTGCCATGCTGCTGCCTCCTCCACCGCGATCCTTCGGCGCGGTGATCGAGACCTTCGCTCGCGGGCCGGCTGCCCTAGCGGTAGGTCTTCTCCCAATCGGGCTCGCGCCCGCCGAACGTCATCCGGTCGTCGCCCTCGACGAAGAAGGTCGTGTAGTCGCGACGATGGATCCGCCAGCCCGCGGGCGTCCGTCGCAGGCGATCATCGTATTCACCCCACATGGAGTAGATCTCGCCGGTGAACTCGCCCGCCCCGAGATGCACGGCGTAGTAGTTGGTCACGCAATGCGCCTCGTCGCCTTCGACGTCGATCCTGAAATTCGACACGTTGTGCTGGGTCCGCGCGATCGTCTCTCGCGTCATGTTCTGCTTGCCCGAGTCGATCAACGTCTGCAGGCCGGGCACTTCCTTGCCGTTGTAGACGCCCACCACGTCGTCCGTGAAGACCTCCCCCATCGAGTCCCAGGCGTGCTGATCGACCAGCTCGCACCACCGGCAGAGCCGCTGCTGGATCGCCCAACGATCCTCGTGGATGTCCGAATCGCCCATATCGATGCCCTCTTCGTGCGGATCGGAAGTGACTCCGTCACGATAACGCAGGCCCCGCACTCCGCCCGAAGCGGGTAGAATCGGGATGCCGCGGCTCGAGGCGCGCCGACGCGCGACCGCGAACCGCCCTGCGAGCGGACCCCGCACGAGCGGACCAGAAGACGAAGGAGAACAAGCCCATGGACGACATGATCTCGAGCGACTCGCATATCGTGGAGCCCCCGGATCTCTGGACGGAGCGCATGGACGCGCGCAACCGCGATCGCGCGCCCCGGGTCGTGCAGGAGGAGGATGGCGACTTCTGGTACATCGACGGGCAGAAGTCGATGAGCTTTCTGGGAGTCCAGACCGGCGACCGCTTCGAGAAGGACGCCACCGAGCTCACCACCGTCGGCCGCTTCGAGGACGTCCGCCCCGCGTCATACGACCCTGCCCGTTACATCGAAGAGAACCGGCAGGACGGCATCGTCGGCTCCGTGATCTACCCGAGCGAAGCGCTGCTCGCCTACAGCATTCCGGACAGCGACCTGTGCTCGGCCACGATGCGCGCCTACAACGACTACATCGCCGAGTTCTGCGCGCACGACACGGCACGTCTCAAGGGCATCGGCCTCGTCAATGTCGACGATCCCTCGGAGGCGGTCGCGGAGATGAAGCGCATCCGCGACATCGGACTCGAAGGCATCATGATCACCGTCCTGCCCCCTGCAGACCGCGCCTACGACCATCCGATGTACGAGGTCATCTGGTCGGCCGCCGTCGATCTCGACCTCCCGATCAGCATGCACGTCGCGACCGGTCGCAGCGCGCTCTCGGCGAGCGAGAAGCAGGAGAGCCTGCAAAAGGGCGTCACCGAGGCCGCCTTCTATCTCCAGGATCATTTCGTGCGCAAGTCGCTCGGCGAGATGATCTTCTCGGGCGTGTTCATGCGGCATCCGAAGCTGCGCGTCGGCTCGATCGAGCACGAGGTCAGCTGGGCGCCCTTCTTCCTGTTCCAGGCGGACTACGTCTATACCGATCGTCCCGTGCGCGGAGACTGGCTGCGCTTCCCGGACGGCACGCTGCCCTCGGACTACTTCAAGCAGAACGTCTTCATGAGCTTCCAGGAAGACAAGGTCGGAATCCGCGTACGCGACGTGGTCGGAGTCGAGAGCTTGATGTGGGGCTCGGACTATCCGCACACGGAGTCGACGTTCCCGCGCTCGCGAGAGATCACCGACGAGATCCTCTCGGGCGTGCCGCAGGACGAGAAGGAGCGCATCCTGCGCGACAACACCGCGAAGCTCTACGGCTTCGATCTGGACGCCATCGCGACCGAGGCCTGAGCCGCGCCTTCGGCAAGCTGCGCCAGATCGCGGGCGGCACGGCCGACCCGGCTCGACGCCGCCCGCACCATCCGCTGACTTCGAAGAGGAGATCACATGGGCCGACTCGACGAAAAGACCGTCCTGATCACGGGCGCTGCCCAGGGTACCGGCGAGGTGATCGCCCGACTCTTCGCGCGTGAGGGCGCGAAGCTCGCGCTCGGCGACATCCAGGACGAGCGCGGCGAGGCCCTCGCCAGCGAGCTCGGCGACACGGCGCGCTTCGTCCATCTCGACGTGCGGCGCGAGGAGGATTGGGCGGGGATCGTCGCCCAAGCGAACGAGGCCTTCGGCGGCATCGACGTGCTCGTGAACAACGCCGCCGTCCTGCATCTCGCGCCCTTCGACGAGACGACGCGCGCGGACTTCCTGCGGCTGGTCGAGGTCAACCAGCTCGGGCCCTTCCTCGGAATCCAGGCCGTGCTCCCCGGCATGAAGGCTCGGGGCGGAGGCTCGATCGTGAACATCGCCTCGACGGACGGCATCAAGGGCATGAACGGCGCGGCAGCCTACGCCTCGACGAAGTGGGCGCTGCGGGGATTGACCAAGTCCGCGGCGATCGAGCTCGGGCGCTATGCGATCCGGGTGAATGCCGTATGCCCCGAGGCCGGCAACCCGAACATGAGTGCGCCCTTCTTTCCGGGCAATCCGGATCTGACCGACGTGCCGCACCAGATGATGCAGAAGATCCTGAAGGCGCCGGGCCCGGCCGTCCCCGGAAGTCGCCTGCTCGACGTCGCCAACATGGCCCTCTTCCTCGCCTCGGACGAGAGCCAATCGTGCACGGCGGCCGATTTCGTGGTCGACGCGGGGCTCACGGCAGGCTGGTATCAGGAGGGCGTCCCGAGCGCCTAGCAGGCGCTGGACGGCCTGGCGCCGAGGGGATCAGGCGGGCATCCTCGGTCTGCTCCCAGGAGCTCGTGAAGAGGTATTGATGCGCTGCAGCCCGATCGAAGCGCCCTTCGGCGCACGTCTTCATCTCGAGACCGACGCACCGCTCTCCGAGCGCGAGCGGGAAGAGCTCCGCAGCCTCTTCGCGCGGCACGGTCTGCTGATCCTTCGAGACGGGCCGATCTCCGACGACCGACACATCGAGCTGCTCTCCGTCCTCGGTCGCATCGAGCCCGACGAAGAGGGTCGGCCGATGCGCATGGAGGTCACGAACCAGCACGACCAGACGACCGCGCCCGACGGCGAGCTCGTCTTCCATTACGACTACGCGTACGACCCGCAGCCGATTCCCGCGATCGCGATGTACGGCGCCGTCGTGGAGGGCGACGTCACCCCCACCTGCTTCGCCAGCTCGTCGACCGTGCTGTCCCGTCTGCCGAGGGAGCGGGTCGAGCAGCTTCGCGGTCTCCACGCGGCGCACGCCTGCTTCCTCCATCGGCTCGACCAGCCCGAAGTTCGCTCGCGAGAGCCCGACCCGATCGTGCCACGCGGCGCGCCCGGCTGGGGTCCCGAGCACTACTGGACGCACCATCCGGCGATCTTCGCGAACGAGTTCGGGGTGGAGACGCTCTTCCTCTGCCTGCAGCACACCGACCGGCTCCTCGAGCTACCGCGCGCAGAGAGCGACGAGATCCTCGAGGAGGTCTACGCGTCGCTGTACGATCCGGCGCAGGTCTACACGCACGAGTGGCAGCCCGACGACCTCGTCCTCTGGGACAACCTCACGGTCCAGCACGCACGCCCGGAGCCCCGGCCCAATCCGCGCACGCTGCGTCGGTACCACGTCTCGGAAAGTGATCTGACGGCCGACTACCTGCGCGTCGCCCGGGAGCAGGGGCTCGTCTAGCGCCCCGGCGATCGGGCCTCAGGCGACGATCGCGTCGGGATGTCGCGCGGCAAGCGCCGACCGCACACCGTCCTTCCAGCTGACCCTGCACGGCCCGCCGAGCTTCTTGCGCAGGGTGTTGTCGAGCACCTTCATGCCCCAGGACGCCTCCGGCCCGGTCTCGATCTTCATCGACAGGCCCGTCAGCGACTCGATGTAGGCGATGATCTCCTCGACCGACGCGACCTCGTCGCCGCCGAGATTCACGATCGGCGCGGGCACGTCGGCCTTCAGGATCAGGTTCTGCGCCTGCTCCGCGATGTCGTCCTCGTGAATCAGGGAGCAGTAGCTGTCGCCCGCTTCGGCCCGCGTGTACGCCATGCCGTTCTTCATGAATTCGTAGATGATCATCGGCACGCCGCCATGTCCGCGCGTTCCGTAAGCGACATCGAGCCGCGTAATGATCGTCGGGAGCTCGAGGTTGCGCGCCTGGAAGCGAACGACGGCCTCCGAGGCGAGCTTGCTCATGGCGTAATGCGGCGAGTAGCCGGCGTATCCGCCGAGCTCGTTGTCCTCGCGGATCGGCTCGTTCGAGCTCGGCGCGACGCGATAGACCGACGACGAGGACATGTGCAGGAAGGCCTTCGCATCCTTGTAGCGCCGCATCAGGAAGCCCGAGCCTTCGGCGTTCTGGGTGATCCCGATCTCGGGCGTCTTCGGATCGACGTTCGCCCCACAGTGGAAGACGTAATCGACGTCGGGCAGACCCGACAGATCGTCATCGCCCATCGAGAAGTAGGCCGTCCCGATCCCGAGCGCCTCGAGCTCCTGCTTGGCCTTCGGATCCGAGAAGCGCGCCGCCGCCGTCACCTCGTTCTTCTCATTGAGCTTCTCGGCGAGCGGCCTGGCGACCTGACCGGTCGCACCGGTCACGAGAATACGCTGTCCCTCGAGCATGTCTTCGATTCCTTTCGAGCTTGATACGGGCTTGATCTCGATCGCGCGGTCGTGATGCGCGTTGTCGATGGCAGCCGCACGGGGATCGGGGCCTTTCCGCGGTCGAGCCCGGCTCGATCCGCGACCGACGGTCGAGTCTACAGCCGCCTGGCGGGTCGCGCTGGCGACGAAATGGGTCGCATGCAATCGTCCGCCCATGGTCCCGGACGAAACGCTGCCGCTCTCCGACCTCGTGGTCCTCGACCTGACGATCGCACGCGCCGGACCGACCGCCGTTCGTCAGCTGGCGGATTGGGGGGCCGACGTGCTCCACATCGAGCCCCGTCAGTCCGAGGACACGGGAGCGGGACATCACACGCCCGACTACCTGAATCTCCATCGCAACAAGCGCAGCCTGACCCTCGACCTGAAGAAGCCGCAGGGTCGTGACCTGCTGCACCGGCTGGTGCAGCGC
>Ga0209536_100016305_pt1 | contig 10569 bp, 10 predicted proteins | sample DeeMarSeWOR28_12_FD_187461 | JGI IMG/M metagenome (GOLD analysis project Ga0209536, IMG submission 187461) | Marine sediment microbial communities from White Oak River estuary, North Carolina - WOR-2-8_12 (SPAdes) (version 2) | ecosystem: Environmental > Aquatic > Marine > Intertidal zone >...
TATCTGTAACTTTAAAGATTACTTCGTCGAACCTCTTGAACTCTATGACGATGAAATGAAAGAGGAATGTTTTAAACACTACTGTAGACTACTCTACGTGCGTCAGCCATCAGATCCAGACCTAATGGCCGAGGCTAACGAAATAGCTGAATTCCTGGGGTTATCTTTGGAGACTCAAGACGCCGATTATTCAAACCTCGAAAATAGACTTCGGGAACTTCTTTAACTAGGATTTGCACTATGAGCCCAAGAAAAGTACTTAAAAGGAAATCAGGAGATAAGAAACAGGCCAGTTCCTTGATTCGAAAAAAAAGGCGCAAGGCAGTATATGTCTGGCTGAATGTACAGCCTGAGGATATCCAGCTCAGAGTCCGTCAGGGAGATACCATCCGCAAGGCGTTACGTGGGGGGGACATCAAACTGGAAGACGACTGTGGCGGACTGGGTAAATGTGGTAAATGCAAAGTTAAGATTCTTTCTCTAGTGGATGAACCAACCGAGGATGAAAGAGAGCTTTTGGATGATGCTGAACTAGAGCAGGGGATACGTCTGGCTTGCCGCACCAAGATGCTCCGTGACCTGGTGATTTCTGTCGGCGAACCCACTACTGAACCGGAATATTTCCAAGTGCTCACTACAAGCCATGGAATCAGTGGCAGGTACATACCGGAATCGGAGCTAGAGCCTCTGGTGGATAAAAAACTTATAACACTACCTCCTGAAGTTCAGGACAAAGGACCTTCTGATTTAGACGAGATAAAGCTGGCGTTGGGTGATAAATATAGCAACCTCATAGCTTCACTTCATTGCCTGCGCATCTTGCCTCAGGGCCTTAGAGAAAGCCGTTACCACGGAACTGCGGTACTACACGGGGATTACCTTATAGAGTGGCAGAATTGGGAGGAGTTGCATCGCCATTATGGTCTGGTCTTTGATATTGGCACAAGCACCCTGGTCGGCAAGCTTTTCAACCTAGCCGATGGTAGTGAAATTGCAGTTGCTTCTTGCCTCAATAGTCAAAGCAAATACGGCTCGGATGTGATAAGTCGCCTGCAGTATATAAAGGAACGTCCCAGAGGACTACAAATCCTGCAATATCTCCTTGTCCGAGATTTGAATCAGCTTACGGTGCACCTCCTGCAGACAGCAGAGCTCGAAGCAAACGACATCTTCATAGCTGTCGTTGCGGGGAACACCACCATGCAGCATCTACTTCTGAACCTGCCTCCTCTTGGCATTGCTGAGGCTCCTTTCTTACCGGTAGTGACAGACGGGCTTGTTATCAAATCGGCCGATGTTGGACTCAAATTGCACCCAGAAGCCCGACTCTACACTATGCCCGTTAAATCCGGCTATATCGGTGGAGATTTAATCAGTGATATTTTAACTTCCGGTGTTGCCGAACAGGAAGAAATAATACTAGGTCTGGACTTGGGTACGAACGGAGAAATTTTTCTGGGGAACAGTAAGAGATTACTCACCTGTTCAGCAGCCGCTGGCCCTGCTCTAGAGGGTGCCAGAATTTCCAATGGCATGATTGCCAAGGCCGGGGCTATTGAAGGTGTCCGATTTGAAGATGGCCAGATACAATATCGGGTCATCGGTAACATCCGACCGAGAGGAATCTGTGGTAGTGGGTTGGTTGATTTGGTGGCGGTACTCCTGCACTGTGGCATTATTAATCACGAAGGAACAGTTCGTCGCTCACGAAGAAAATCGGCCGGAGAACTAAACTCCAGAGTAATTAAAAGAAGGGCCGCTGGCTATAGATTTTTAGTTGCTTATCACGAAGAAAGCAGCGATGAGAAACCGATATACCTTACTCAAAAAGATGTTCGTGAGGTGCAGCTTGCTAAAGGGGCCATTGCCGCTGGTATTAAAACCCTCATCGACGAATTGGGCATTGAAGCTAAAGACATCGATCGTGTCTATCTCGCTGGTGCACTTGGCAATTACATCAACCCAATCAGTGCTATGCGCATTGGTCTCCTGCCACCCATCAATCCCGATATTGTTAAGTCCTTAGGTAATGCTGCCAGCAGTGGAGCCTCCATGGCACTGTTATCTAAAAAGCACTGGAAGATGGCCAGAGACATTGTCGATTTCATTGAGCATATCGAACTCTCTTATCGTCCTGACTTTAATGAGTATTTTGTTGAGCACCTGGATTTCCCAACGGCGAATATGTGGTAACGGTTTAGATTGAACAATTTTGTATTAATATTCAATTCTAGTATTCTTGTTGACTAACGTAGAACACTATCATCTTGTCACCTGTCAAATGTCCCTGCATTTTCCGGTTGTTCTCTATCTATTCCTCTCCGGTTATCGTTAGGGGTCTCTTCTCGGTCTTTCACCAGTAGTTCGCGTGTTGACCAATAGTGATATACGATTTCCTTTTCTGTATCTGTTAAATCATCGTATGGTAGTGGGCGTACATTAACACATTTTCAGCAAATTTTTTACACAGCCCTACCCGAAGGTGATCCCACCATTTCCAGACTGTATCTAACTTCGCCATCGTCATCTTCACCATTTTTATATTCCATTTGGGGTAAATTATTATACGCTGATTGATAACAAACAACAAGAAAGGTAGATATCAGGATGACGACGTGCACGTTTAAGTGCATTTGAAAATGAAATAGTCCTTTTCTTATCTGCTGTCAATGTCACATGTTGACTTTTTGTTAAATAGCAAAGCTGAAGATCAGGCCAGGATTATTAAATGTGATGAGTGACCCTTCTGGTGTATGAAGAGTCTAAAAGATAAGAAATAAGGTTGAATTATTTCCGAATTATTTCTATAATTCTCCCGTAATTGGCCAGGAGGTTGACACGCTATTCTGAAGAAAAAAGTGCCAAAATATACCGTCTCTCAGGCACGAATTGACTGGCTTTCGTGGTCAAACCGCAGCCCTGCTTCCTAAACCGTCGGTCGTGCGTCCGAGTCGCACCAGGGGTACCACTTTTTACCTTTGACTTAACAATCTCTCGATATTCGGATTCTAGTCTGCTGTAGCTGCTCGGGTTAACGCCAGGCCTATCTCTTGGGGTAGCTGCTCACGATTGTCAAGAGTTGTTTCGAAGACCGACGTAACTACACCCAGTTTAGCAAGAAAAGCGGACAGCAGTTCCTTGCGTATCACCAGAATGCAGTTACTGATTTCCTCAGCGGCAATCTGCTCGACTACCCTGGCAAATCCTTCTCCCTGGAGTTCCAGATGTCCTAGCTCATCAACCAGAAGAATGTTTGAAGTAGTTCCCCTGTCTATCGCCTGAATCCCGAAGTCGATACCTTCAGGATTGAAGGAATACTTAGGTGTGCGGGGGCCATGATAGATGTTGCTCGTACTGGCAAGGGTTTTTGTTTCGCCAGTTTTAACGTCCTCAATGGTGATGTCCTCGTTCTGGTTTTTATAGGTGATGACACCACCACATCTATACCCCTGGCCCCGGGCAATCTTGATTGCTTTCTTACAAACGGTAGTCTTCCCGATGCCTATCGCACCGGTAACAATAATAACCATGGTTCTGACTATAGCCCGGCCATTAAGGCCAGGGCACTAATCCCCCAGCAGAATACCACCGCGGATGCCGATACGGCGTAGTAGACAGGCCGACGTGATAATAATGTGGGCGTCCTTGCTGCCAGCTTCTCACCGACCAGATAGCCCAGAGGTAGGAATATGGCCGAGAAAACTGCTTGAAGTACCCCCTGGTTTGAAATATACTCGCCGGCGGTGAACACCACACGGGCATAGGCAGGGGCATTCATCACGTATATCGCAAAATATACCCAGGCAACAGCACTTGTGAGACCAACCAAGGCTCCTGCCCCAATCCCGATAAAAGTATTTTTTGTCATCCTGTTCATGATAGCTGTGGCCACTAGGCCGAAAGCCAGCGATTCAAAAACAATGGCCATGGCCGGGTTGATTATGTGGATACTGCCAATAGGTAAAGAGAACAGCCAGACATCGAGTAGTTTAAACAAGGCAGCCACTATGCCTATTCCCGGCAGCATAACCGGTTTCCGGTAAACAGCCAGAGCCGAGGCCATAATAGCCACTCCGATGCCGCTCATAATGGCGCCCTTGTTGGGGAATACAATCATGTGTAGAAAGCCGCCAAGAGTGGCTTCCAGGAATCCCCAGATAGAGCCAAATATCAGAATCCCGATGATTATACGGACTTCATTTGGTATATTACTGAGCTTGTTTTGATCTACTGTTGTCACTGTATTTCTCCTTATTCATCCTGATAAAGCAACACCCAAATGATAGTGTCATACCGGTTCTATACGACACGGGACATAGCGATGTATCGGTGTCCCAACATGGTCTCGGTGTGTATTCTTGGTTAATCGGTTAACGTTGGCGCCGTATTTCACTCCATCATAGACCAGACCGAATCCGTGTGGTATGGTGACCTGCCCTTTCCTGGCATCTGTTGTAACTTCGACCTCTATCGTTTCCTCCCCGGCTTCAGTTATAACCTTTACCACCTGTCTGTCTGCGAATCCGAATTCTTCTGCGTCCGAGGGGTTCATGGCCAGCGTACACGCCCGCCTGTCTTCGTTCCATCTGGGGTCTCGCATCTCTGTATTGGCGTTCATGTCCATGTGTCGACCTGCCATCAGAATCAGGGGGAACTCATCAATGGGATTGAGTGATGTTTCTTCATCATCCGCATTAATCTTCTTTACCCAGTCGTCGACCTCTGAATTATATAGCCGGATTTTCCCGTCTTCTGTAGCTATTGACTCGATATTCTTGTATGGATCGGATGGGTTGCGTATTCCTACCAGCACTCCTTCCTGATCGTCGATATGGTCAATGATGGCGTTATATATGTCCAGGCCCTGGTCCGGTCCCACAGTAAAACCGGCTCTTGCTGCCTCCTCCTGAATTGCTTGGGGCCTCGGTAGAAACAAGGTGCTGAAAAGACCTGCCAGATGTGCCGAACCTATTGCATCGCCCAGGGTTTTCGCGGTGATGAACTGCATGAGTCTGCCGCTCTCCGGGTTGGCGGTTAGATAGTCTCTGAACGCATCCCGGTATTCCCCGATATTATCGCTTTGGGCAGCCTGATAGAGCGATTCAGGTAGCTCAGGAATCATTCCCATGGCATCGGCGAGAAGCGTGAATATCTCACCGCCTTCTTTTTGCTCTCCTTCGGTCTCTATAACTGGTCGCCGCATCCAGCCATAAACTTCCGGGGAACCCGAGCTAAGAGTGCCGCTCCATGATTCGTAGGCTGTCCTTGAAGGAAGAACATAATGGGCCAGGGCGGCCGTCTCACTCATGGCTATTTCAGTAACAACCAGTAGCTCAAGCTGGCGGAAGGCGTTTTCGTATGCAGTTGTGTCGGCATACGAGCGTAATGGATTGGATGCGAAGGTCAGTACAGCCCTGATACGTTCGGGGTGGTCATTCATAATCTCTTCCGGTAATACATTGGGAGGGAACAGACCATTGATGGCAGGAATATCCGTTGCCAGCGTTCGCCACGTCCGCGGGTCGTTCGGGTCTGAGCTGGGTCCGCCTCCTATCAGATAGTTCCCCCCGGGTACGCTGATACGACCACAGATAGCCAGTAACACGACCAGCAGATACGAGACGAGCGCACTGTGCCGGTTCATCAGTATACCAAGGTCATCAATCAGGCACGACTTGCGGCTGGTGAACTCCTGGCAGATATTGAAGACCTGGTCGTATTCAAGCTCGCAGACCTTCAGCGCAGCTTTTGCGTCAAAGTCGGTAAACCATGGTAATATCTCGTTGAACCCGTTTGTATATTTGCCAATGAATTCCTGGTCATGCATCCCTTCGCTGAGAATAATGGAAATCATAGACTTGATGAGGAGAGCATCGGTGCCGGGTCGGATTGCAAGGTGAATATCGGCTATTTTGGCGGTCTCCGATAGTCGTGGGTCGACCACCACAAGGAGCCGCTCCGGGTCCTTTGCCATCTTCGTCAGTCTTTTCCGTGCCTGGGGGAAATTGTGGCTCATCAGAGGGTTCTTCCCGACAAGCAGCAGCATCTCGGTATTTTCAAAATCGGATGCCAGACCCATTCCCTGACTTCCCAACGTCAGACCATGCGCCCAATAGCGACCGGCAAATTCCTGGTTGGCGGCTGAATACTGGTACCGTGAGCCAAGCCTGCGGACAAGGCGGGCGCAATACTGGAGACCGTAGTTGCCATAGCCGAATTCCCCGATACTGACCAGCGAGGCCAAAGAGCGCGGCCCATGTTGCTCGAGGATGTTCTTGAGTTTTTCCGCAATCTCGCTGATGGCCTGGTCCCATGATACCCGTTCGAACTTGTCCCCTACTTTTTTCAGCGGATAGAGTACCCGGTCGGCATTGTGCTGATGGAAAGCAATGTTCATCCCTTTCCGACATACATACCCTTCACTCCTGGGGTCGTCTTTATCCGGTCGGACTTTTATGATACGGTTGTTCTCGACCTGGACTTCCAGACCGCAACTGTTGCCGCACAACACACAGGCTGTTTTCTTCCATGACATTAGTTGTTACCTCCTCTGCAGCTAGTTCGTAACTGGAGCGACGTCTTTAATCTTCCTGCAAACCTGTCATTACACCGGACAAATAGGGTGTTTCACCCTGGCACCCCAGACAAATATCTCCGTCGGCTTCTGGATAGCCTTCACCACACAACGGGCAAACGACAAAAGTATCTCGACGGCTGGACTTGATAGCATTCAGGTCAACTGTCACTTTTTGGACACCAAAAATTGATGTATGGGCACGCTTCATTTCAGTAATTAGTGCCTCAGAGTCCTGTTGTTTCTTGGGTGTCAGTTTAAAAAGGAAAGTCTTGATTTTGGGCCAACTATCGAGTTTCGGCGTATTCACATATACCCGCACACCGTCTCCCGTGTATTTTTCATATAGCGACAGGGCAAACCGGCCCAGGTCGATAATTCTTAGCCAGCCGTTGCCTACCGTGCAAGGAGTAAGAAGTTGAATGGCATCGGGAAGGCAGGCACGGGTCTCGCAGATGGCGTCAAAAAACTCCCCCTTTGGAAGATTTCGCTGAGCCAAATCAACCATAAATCCTCCAAGAACCAGGCCCGGTGCTACATATCCGTGGAAAGCTTTTATCGTCTCGATGTATTCATTGTAGGTATGACTGCAAATGGTGATTTCAGTGGAGATAACGTTCTTCATCACTCTCTCCTAGCCTCTATCTGATTTAGGTTCTGCCGAATTGGAATGGCCCTTGCCATTCCGTACGCCGACGGTATACAGAAATTCCTCGATACGTTCAGGGGTACCGTCTATCTTCAGGGTTTGGGCAAGTCTGCTTTTCTCATCCCGCTTGACTGCGAGGAATGTCGTCCATGCTTCGGGCGAGGTTGTTACTGCAACATCAGGGTTTTCCTCTTCGCCTTGTCTGGTTGACCAACACTCGCCGTCAAAAGATATGGTATAGGGACTGCCGGGAGTGAAGTTAAATAGCCAGGTCGCTGGCTGCGACAGTTTTCTACCGCGATTATTGAGAGAAGCTGTTAGTGTTCCAACCGCCAATTCCGGATGTACCACCTCCCCAGGGAGTGGGGGTCGCATCGCGTACCTGAGACCCCAGGCCCATAAAGCCTCTACCACTGGGCGGAGTTCCTGTCCTGCCGGCGTTAATTTGTACCAGACCTCACGCCGGTCCTGCCCCTGCTCCCGTTCGACGACTCCAGCCTCTTCCAGCTCACGAAGCCTGAGCATCAGCCATTTCGGGGTGATATTGCTCAGGTAACTCAGCAAATCAGTGAAACGTTGTGGTCCCCTTAAAAGGTCTCTAACGATGAGTAAAGACCACCTGTCACCGACCACCCCCAGTGCGTGTGCTACCGGGCAGTAATACCCGTATGCTCGTGCCATAGAATACCTTTCTTAAAGTAAGTATCTAATAGATAGTAAATATTATGATATTGATAACGGCAGCTGTCAAGCCTTTTTTGGCCGTCTTGGAATTGGGGGAGTGTCAGCCGGAAAGTGCAAGATTGCTAAAACCGCGTGTTGTGCGTTCTAGTCGCACCAGGGTTACTTTTTTGTGTCACTTATGGTTCTAGCCGTATGCTACAATAGGCGGTAAATCTATTTCTCTATTGAATAGGATATGATGACAATACATGTGGAAATACCCCACTCGCCGGCAGACCTGAGTCCCGGCTGGCTTACCAAAGCTTTGCAGTATGGACAAGCAATTGGCACGTGCGCAGTCAGTGAATTTGAATACTCACCTCTTGAAGCAGGGGAGGGCCACTACGGGCAGATTTACCGACTGAAACTCACCTACGATTCTCCTGAATCGGTTGGACCACGCACAATGATTGCGAAGTTCTCCTCCGGCAATCCCGATATGCGTCAACGCCCTAATACCAGGGCTTCATACGAGCGGGAAGTACGCTTTTACCAGGAAGCAGCCCAAGAAAGCCCTCTCCCGGTCCCAGCATGCTACTATGCCGATGTCGATATAGAATCAGGATGGCACATTCTTCTGTTAGAAGACCTGGCACCTGCGTACAGCGGCTCTCGAACCAGAGGATGCTCACGAAATGAGGCGCGGACTGCCATTCGCCAGATCGCCCATTTCCACGCCCATTGGTGGGAGAGCCCGGGGTTTGCTAAATTCAAATGGCTGTCAGGCATGGAGGTCCCCGGCGATGCTGAACTCAATAATTTTCGCGAGCAATTGTGGCCTGCCTTCCTTCGGAAGATAAACACACAATTGCCAGATGAAGTGATAAAAATCGGTGAGATGCTTGGTGAATATAGGGGCCGGATAATGCGGCACCTGTTCACACAGAAGCCTCAAACGTTACTTCATGCAGATTATCAGTTGGAGAATATGATGTTTGGAGCAGCAGAAGAGGATAAATTCTTCGTCGTTGATTGGCAATTCGTGAAACACGGGCGTGGAATCTGGGATGTTGCCTATTTTTTGTCGCAAAACCTGGCACCAGAAGACAGGAAAGCAACCGAGAAGGGACTTCTTCATGATTATTTGAGAATCCTGGAAGATTATGGAGTGCGGGACTACTATTTCGATGATGCCATGTACGACTATCGGCTCTCTCTGATACATCGATTCGGAGCCCTGATCACGACCATTGCGGCCATGCCATTTACCGACGAACAAATCAGAATGCATGCTGACGTGTTGCTTCCACGTATGATTTCTGCTCTTTTAGACCATGACTGTTGTTCTCTGCTGGATAGTGGCCTGAAGCTGGATTGAGACGGAGTACAAGCAACTGTTGTATATATAAGATTAACTCATTTTTCTCGAAGAGAAGTTCGTGAATTCCCGCATTTGTTGTCCCATTTGCAAAAGCTAGGATGCTCTATTTTTGGTCATTCACCTACTGGAACTAGCCGCTATATATCATGGAACTGACTATGTAAAAATATTCTGCCAAAAGTATTGACAATTGTGATAATCACATGTATGATAATAATAGTTATGATAAAACAGGAGAATTACAATGCTATTCGAAAATGAACCCTATTTTCAATTCATTCAATTGATTGCCGGTATCCATATCAGAACCAGGAAATTCACGGAGCAACGTGTTAAAACTCTCAATATGACCTATCCTCAGCTCGGTGCACTAATGGCGCTGACTCGAAAGGATAATATTACACAGCGAGAATTGGCCGAAATGCTGGAGACAGATGCTACAACAGCAATGGTACTCTGTGACTCACTTGAAAAAAAAGAGTGGCTGATACGCAAACGAGATAAGACCGACCGGAGAGTAAATCGACTGATAATGACCGATAGTGGGAGAGATGTCTGTGCACAAGCAATGAACCTGATTCAGACCGGGTATGAATATGTACTTAATAGAATTCCTTCCGATGAACTGAACAAGGTTCTGCCGTTTCTGGAGGAGGCTTACCGAAATGTCACAGAAGTTTACGAGAAAGCTAAATAGAGGAGTGGGGATAATGAAAAGAAAACCCTGGTTAGCCAGCCTACTTTCATTGCTGCTTCCAGGTTTGGGGCAAGTCTATATAGGCAGGAGGGCTCTTGGTGCGGCATTTATGTTGGCCTTTATCATCATAGGTAATCTCAATGCAATGTGGCTTTGTATTTATTTCGGAACACAAACGGATTTAAGTTTTATGAGTCAAACTTTTCCAAGACTACTGCATGATGTCTTCGCATTCTATGGCATTATCTTTTGAATCTGGAAGTTTTCGATGTTTATCATCTAGCTAAGCAGAGTGGCAATACAAGCAATAAATGACAATGGGAAAAGCAACATCTAATTACTACCGGTGCGTAGGGGGGTGATAAATCGTGAGGGAAATATCTAGAAGGGAATTTTTGAAGATTACAGGAGTGCTTGCTGGTGGCATTGCCGCAGGGTCGCCAATATTTGTGGCGGGTTGTGGTTATCCTATTGCCACTGAAATAAATAATAACGCCTATATAGCAGAAGGAAAGACTGTGAGCATCATGCTGGAACACGTACCCCAGTTATCTCAGGTTGGAGGCTCAGCAGCAATAGTAAACGATGCCGATAAAATCCACCTG
>Ga0209536_100016306_pt1 | contig 10569 bp, 7 predicted proteins | sample DeeMarSeWOR28_12_FD_187461 | JGI IMG/M metagenome (GOLD analysis project Ga0209536, IMG submission 187461) | Marine sediment microbial communities from White Oak River estuary, North Carolina - WOR-2-8_12 (SPAdes) (version 2) | ecosystem: Environmental > Aquatic > Marine > Intertidal zone >...
GAATGGCAACATCTGGATTCAGCCGAGAATGTCGCCGATTTTGTCGCCTATCTCGAACGAGTGGAACCGTCACCGCATTTACAGCTTTATCGCGAGTCTATTTTTAGAGGTCTTCAGGTGAATGATGGTGACTGCCTCCTCGATAACTTCGAAGAAATTTGGCCTATTATGAACTTCGAACGCTCGATGCGACAAGCAGCCGCGGAGTTAGACTTTTCGCCGGACGAAGTGAAGAACTGGGAGAAGGAGATACAGGCTGCGTCAAAGACCGGTTGCTTCAGGATCCAATTTGCCGGAGGAATCTGCGTGGGCCGGAAACCGGAAGTGTGAGAAATGGACATCGCTTTACAGGTCGTGATAAACGGGTTTGCGCAAGGCTCTATCTATGCCCTGGTAGCGCTTGGTTTCGTGCTCATATACAAGACGACCGGCGTGATTAACCTGGCCCAGGGGGAGATGATGATGGCCGGGGCGTACATATACTATACACTTCTGACAACGCTGGGACTTCCGTTTCCGGTTGCATTCGTAGCCACCCTGCTGGCCGCCGGTATCCTGGGCGCACTGATCGAACGATTGATTATGCATCGTCTGGTTGGTGAGCCGGTATTTGTCCTGTTGATGGTGACTGCCGGACTGGCTGTTGTAATACGCGCCGGCATCGGAATGATCTTCGGCCACGATACCTTCCCAGTGCCCACTCCGCTTGCGGGACGGTCCTTCGCATTAGGCGAGGCAACCATCGCCGCAGTGAAGGGGTGGGCTTGTCTGGTGACGCTGGTCCTCACGGCGGTGTTGTTCGCCTTCTTCCGAATGACCCGACTCGGCATCGCGATGCGGGCCGTCGCCCAGAATCGCTACGCCGCTCAACTGATGGGCGTGAGCGTACGCCGCATGTTCAATTTGACATGGGCGCTGGCGACAATTGTGGCAGCCGTGGGTGGAATGCTTTTAGCCGACATCAGATATCTCGACACTAACATGGGTTTCATCGGCCTGCGTGCCATACCCGCCGCTGTCCTGGGCGGTTTAACAAGCATTCCCGGAGCCCTTGCCGGAGGATTGATCATTGGGCTGGTGGAAAACTTGATTGGTTTTTCACTGGGGGGCAACCTGAAAGAGGTTTCCGCATATGTTGTTCTGCTTGCAGTACTGCTCTTACGGCCTTCCGGACTTTTTGGCGCGGCGGAAACAAAGCGAGTGTAAGCAATGCCTGCTATAGCGAAGTCGAAGTACATGATCACATCCTACGCGGAGGACTTCGCGCTATTCCGCACTGGTGTCCGGAAGTTCTGGTTTGCCGTACTGATGGTGTTACTGGCAGTCATTCCATTAGTTACACGCGTTTTCGGTGGCCAATATCTGCTGTCGGTTTTGAATCTGGCTGTCATCGGTGTAATCGTTGCGCTCGGTCTGAATCTTCTCACCGGTTTGACCGGCCTGGTCTCGTTCGGGCATGCCGCTTTTGTCGCCGTTGGATCGTATACTGCCGGTCTGCTCACAATGAAGCTTGGAGTTCCATTTTGGCTGTGCATCCCTCTGGCAGGATTTTTTACAGCCGCCTTCGGTGTCATTGTAGGTCTGCCGGCACTGCGAATGAAAGGAATCTACCTTGCGCTCGCAACGCTGGCCGCCCACTTTATCGTGGAGCACCTCATCGTCAACTGGGAGGACCTCACCGGGGGCGCTAACGGCCTTACGGTTACCCGACCGGCAATCGGATCGCTGGTGATCGACACCGAAGTGGAGTTCTACTATCTCGCGGCCGGCCTGGCAGTGCTGTTGACCTTCGGTATCGCAAACATCATGCGCTCTCGCATAGGACGGGCACTACTCGCCGTCCGTGACAGTGATATTGCCGCGCAGGCGATGGGCGTCAGCCTGGCCCGGTATAAAACCCTGTCCTTCGGCATCAGTGCCGGATACGCCGGGATTGCCGGAAGCCTCATCGCCTACCGCTTCGGTTACATTGGCCCGGACTTCTTCACAATCACACACTCCGTCGAGTACATCGTCATGATCCTGATCGGAGGTCTCGGCTCGATCCGGGGCTCGATTCTGGGCGCGATGTTTGTGACATTCTTGCGCGAAGGCATTCCTTTCCTTAAAGGAGCATTCGCAGAGATTCTTCCGGGACTTGCTCTCCCGGATCTCGAGAACCTCTTCCTTGGACTCGCTTTGATCCTGTTTATCATCTTCGAGCCGCAAGGTCTCGCTGGATGGTGGCATAAGATCAGGCGCTACTGGAACACGTGGCCTTTTTAGGAATTCCGGCGGAACACATGTACAAAAAAACATTCATTGGTTTCGTCTTAATTGAATCGAATTTAAGAGAATCGACCTATTACTGAACAGAACACTGATAAGTTTCTTATCGCTTGCAGTAGCGGTCTGTGAGAAAATGGCTTTGCTAAATTTAGCACCTGCAATAGGTTAGGATCTTGAGATACTCGTCCAATGCTTTTGGAATACTGCTTGCATAAATTAGTAGAAGCCAAAAATATAAATAGGTTAATGCCATGGGCTATAATCCACCCAGGCACGACGACAGGAGAGATCTCATGATAAGACTGTTATGGGTTCTTACAGCTTTCTTGTTGGCTTTTGCATCATGTTCACAGCAAAACGGAAACATTCCGGGGATCACTGAAGATACAATCAAGGTCGGCATGATCGCGGACCTCACCGGACCGATGGCCTTTATCGGTCAGGAAGTCAGCGCCGGAGCGCGGCTTTATCTCCAGCATGTGAATGAGCAGGGAGGAGTACACGGCCGCAGAATTGAGCTGATCGTCGAAGACGATAGCTATCAACCCTCAAGGACAGTTGTCGCGGCGAGGAAGTTGCTCGATCTGGACCAGGTTCTCTGCTTTTTGGGCAACACGGGTACGGCTACAACCCTGGCAATCGAATCGATTCTCGAAAGAGAGGGCGTTCCGTTGTTCGCTCCTAGCACTTGGTCCAGTGCTATCTATACGCCGCCGAGACGATATATTTTCGGTCTTGACCCAAGCTACCGGATGCAATCCTGGATGATGCTTAGCATCATTCGACAGGAAACCCAGGGCAGACATCCACTAATTGGAGTAATCTACCAGGATGACGATTTTGGCCGTGACGGGCTGAGAGGTTTGCGGGAGGCAGCCGTTCACTATGGGTTGCACATTGTCGCGGAAGAAAGCTACAAGCGCGCTGCATTAGACTTCAGTACTCAGGTCTTGAACCTCAAAAGAGCGAATGCAACTCATGTCATCCTCTGGACCACCCTCCGGGAGACAGCGGCAGTACTCAAAGAGGCCCGGCTACTGGATTGGCATCCGGTATTCCTTGGTAATAACACTATCGCCGACGATAAGCTCGTGGAGTTAGCCGGTGAGGCTGCGGAGAATCTACGGGTTCTATCAACCATTAATCTCTCTTCGGACACCGACCAGATGAAACTTTACCGTGAACTTATTGCTCGATACGATCCCGGGCGTGCTCCGCAGTATTATCACGCAGGCGCATATAATTTCGCACAATTTCTGGTGGAAGTTCTTCAGAGGGCCGGAAGTGATCTCAATCGCGAAAAACTCGTAACAGTTGCTGAGAGTTTCCGGGGCTGGGACGAGAACCTCGCTCATATGCCCCTTACCTATGGACCTGATCTGCGAGGAGGTTCGATAGGCCAGGTCTATTTGGCACGAGTGGATGTCGGACAGAAGCGGTTTGTATACGACAAGGAGCCGATTCGGTTCGAGACGCCCGCGGACTTTGAGGCAGCCGGAGATTCTCGAGCAGAAAAATGATGAATCTGCTGGATGTTCGGAAACTGAGCGTCTCTTTCGACGGCATTCGGGCTCTCCAGGATGTGAGTTTTTCCCTTGAGCCGGGAGAAGTTATCGCCCTGGTTGGCCCGAACGGCGCCGGCAAGACCACTGTCTTCAACTGCCTGAGCCGCCTCTGCCGTCAGGAGCATGGGCAGATCTTCTTCGAAGACGAGGAGATCTCACACCTCCGGCCGCATCAGATTCCCGGTCGGGGAATAGCCAGGACGTTCCAGAATATAGAGCTCTTCGCCGGAATGACAACGCTCGAAAACATCATGCTCGGCTGTCATGGGGACATGCAGGCCGGCTTTATGCGGAATCTGCTGTTTACCGGCCAAGCTCGACGGGAGGAGATCGAAGCCCGGGAGACGGCAGAGCGAGTCATTGATTTCCTGGACCTCCAAGCCGTTCGCCAACACCCGGTTTCGATTCTTCCTTTTGGAATCCGGAAGAAGATTGAATTGGGACGCGCATTGGCGCTCCACCCCCAGTTACTGCTTCTGGACGAGCCAGTGGCGGGACTGAATGCGGAAGAGACCGAAGAACTCGCCTGGTGGATTCAGGAGATCCGCGGGGGCTTTGGAACGACCATTCTTCTTATCGAACATGATATGCGATTGGTGATGGACCTCTCGGACCGGGTCTGTGTTTTGGATCATGGCGAAGTCATCACCGAGGGTACGCCTGATGAAGTACGCGACGATCCGCGCGTGATCGAGGCTTACCTTGGGAGGGGCAGTGATGCCGCTTCTTGAAGTTGAGAATCTAAAGGTTAGTTACGGGCGAATCCGCGCGTTACGCGGATTTTCGCTGCAAGTGGAAGAAGGCAAGGCAGTGGCTGTGCTCGGTTCCAATGGCGCGGGGAAGACAACGCTGCTGAAGACGATTTCCGGCCTGCCGCAGGTTGCCTCACGAGCGATCGAGATGAAGGTGGAACAGGGCGAGATTCGGTTCGCCGGGCGGAAGATCGACCGTGAATCGCCGGAGACCATTGTCCGCCTCGGGGTCGCGCATGTACCGGAGGGCCGAGAGATCTTCTCCGATCTCTCTGTCGAGGAAAACCTGAAGATGGGCGCCTACACCCGCAAAGGATTTGCCGCTGAGGAGATAAAACGTATCTACTCGCACTTTCCCATCCTGGCGGAGCGACGCGGCATGCGGGCTGAGACACTCTCGGGCGGCGAACAACAGATGCTGGCTATCGGGCGGGCTCTGCTGACCCGGCCGCGGCTCTTGATTCTGGATGAGCCGTCACACGGATTGGCGCCGTTGGCGGTCGACCAGATCTTTACCATTCTCCGTTCAATTCTTCAGGAAAATCCGATCAGCGTCCTGCTGGTGGAACAGAACGCCAATCTCGCTCTCAAGTTCGCCGGATTCGCTTACATTTTGGAGAATGGACGCGGGGTGCTCTCCGGCGCCAGCGAAACTTTGCGGCAAAACGAAACCGTGCGGGAGTTTTACCTGGGCGGAGGGGATGGAACAGAAAGGCGCAACTATGGAGAAGCCAAAACCTATCGTGCCAAGAAGCGGTGGCGTTGAGCCTGGCTTTACAGGATCTTCTGAAACGATCCCCGGAGTCTTCTGGAACCGTGTGAACAGCCATACACAGAAGGTGGCTCTCCGGTACAAGCGGTTAGGAATATGGCACGAACTCACATGGAGTGAGTTCGGAGACGAAGTACGCGCTTGCGCGTACGGCCTGATGGCTTTAGGTGTAGAACCGGGCGACAAAGTGGCGATTCTCTCGGCCGACCGGCCGGAATGGTTTTTTGCAGATCTTGGCGCTTTATCCGCAGCAGCGGTCTCCGTAGGCATCTATCCCACCAGTTCGGCAGGGCAGTGCGAATATGTAGTCCGGCATTCCGAAGCCAAAGTCTGGATTGTGGATAATCAGGAACAGTACGACAAGGTCGCCGAAGTGCGGGGTCGGCTCCCGGATGTCCATAATGTTGTGGTGATTGATCCAACCGGCGTACGGGGGATTAAGGATGTCACAGTAATGACTTTCGACGCTATGAAAGCTCGTGGGCGAAAATTCGAAGAGGAACGTCCGAAAGAACTCACAGAGCGGTTGCAGGCGATCGATCCGGACGGTACTGCTTTCATCGTCTACACTTCGGGCACCACAGGCCCTCCGAAAGGGGCCATGCAGGCTCACAGGAACTTTCTGCAAGGCGCGGCAAGCTGTTTGGATGCGGCCGGGACGCGGGAGGACGACGAAGGGATCTGCTATCTGCCACTGGCTCATATCATGGAACGAGTGAGTTCATACTCCGGATTACTGCTACGAGGCGCGAGCGGTAGTTGTGCGGAGTCTACCGACACGCTGCTTCAGGATCTAAAAGAGGTCTCTCCGACAGTATTCCAGGCAGTGCCGCGAACCTGGGAGAAACTGAAGGCCGGCATCGAACTGCGTATGGCTGAATCTACCTGGTTGAAACGGGGCGCCTACGCCGCCGCGCTGCAAATCGGCTTTCGCTGGTGCCGGAATGAATTATCCGGGCAAAAACCGGGCATACAACTGCAGGCTGCACGATTGGCCGCGGAATGGACAGTCCTGAAAAAGCTGCGCGAGCGATTTGGGCTGCACCGGATTCGCGCAGCATTTTCCGGAGCGGCGCCGATTGCCCCGGAGGTGATTGATTTCTTCCGGGCGATTGGTTTGCCGCTGCGTGAGGGCTACGGGCAAACCGAGACCGGCGTTACTGTGATAACTCCTGCGAACGACGTTCGGGCCGGCAAGATTGGAGTTCCGGTAGAGGGAGTGCAATTCCGGATTGGCGAGAATGGAGAACTGCTCTGCAAGGCGCCGGGAGTGATGAAGGGTTACTTCAAGGATCCGGAGAGCACCGCCAAGGTCCTCTTTGACGGGTGGTTTCACTCCGGCGATCAGGGTTCGATCGATGCAGATGGTTATGTCCAACTTACCGGCAGGGTCAAGGACATGATGATCACCACGGCCGGCCGTAACATAGCTCCGCAAAGAGTAGAGAACATGCTCAAAGCAAGCAACTATGTCATGGACGCCGTGCTCGTGGGCGAGGGACAGCCCTATCTGACTGCGCTCATCGCCCTTGATGAGGAAACCGTGAGTGAATGGGCCCAAAACCATGACGTCCCGTTCTCGAGCTTCGCAGACCTGGCGTCCCGGCCTGAGGTTGTTGAACTCATTGACGGCGAAGTAAGAAAGGTCAATGCACAGTGGTCCGACCGGGAACAGATACTCGACTTCAGGATTCTTCAATGGGAACTGAGTCACGATGAGGAGGAACTGACGCCCACCCTCAAGGTTCGCAGGAAGATCATCTGCGAGAAATATTCCGAGTTGATCGAGGCAATGTATGCCAAAGCAACAGTCTGAGATGGCCGCAAGCGTCGAGCAGTTGATGCACAGCCTGCGGGTCGAACGCGCGTTGGAGCACGTGCGTGCCGCCGTGTTCCGCATGGAGAAGAGCAGCGACATTGCCGGCATCGCCCGTATTGTTTGGGAGGAACTGCAGCGGCTCGGTTACGACTTACCGCGTTGCGGTATCAGCATCTTTGACGAGGAGCGCGACTTTTACGGTGGGTACCATGTCTGGAACTTCCCCCGAATCCCTTTTCGTAAGGGAACAGTCATGGAGAACCTTGGAGTATACACGAACGCAATTGAAGGATCCTTGAGACCGGGCGGCCCCTTTCGAGACGACCTGATCGCGGCCTGGCGAAAGAGGATAACATATCGTCGAGTGGTAACCGACTTGGCAGAAAAAAAAGCACTGGCCGAATACTCGAAACGAGTGACCGGTGAGAAGTTTGTTATGGACTCAAAGGACATACCGGACGCCTATTACGTTTACGTTCCCTTCGAGTTCGGCGTTATCGGAGTGATGTCTTTAAACCTGGATCCGGAGCAGTTTTCCGCCGAGGACGATAAGCTGTTCGGCAGGTTTGGCGAGGCGTTCTCGGACGGCTACCGCCGGTTTCTGGAGATGCGGGAACGGGAGATCCAGCAGTCCGTGGATCACCTGCAGGCCAAAGTTACCTCGATGCGCCAAAGTGGTGACATCGTGGATGTCATTGTCGAGTTAGGACAGCAGCTCAGAAATCTTGGTTTGACATTCGATTCATGCTTCATTTCCGTCATCGACGAAGATGCAGACGTCGTTCACGGTTATGGCGTGAGTCCAATATCTGTGATGAAAGTTCCGAGAATGGATGTGACAACAATTGACAGATCGGATCTTTACAGGCTATCAGAGTTTAAACAGCCGGTATTGGTAAGTTCAATCGCAGCCGATCTGGATTTTGCATATTTTGTCGAACCTCTTGCGACCTCGCTGGTTCGTGATGAGCGGATGAAAAAACCGCGCATCATACGACGAACTCCGGAACAGGTAGAAGCACTGAAGCCTGTCTTCCAGCGCAGGTGGCGTATAAAAGAAGAGATTCCGGCAGAATTCATCACCAAATCCGTGATCCGTGTCCCCTTCTCGCATGGCAGCATCGCCGTCAGTGCCTTCAAAGAGGGTGCCTTCATGCTGAGAGACGTTAATATCGTTGCAGCCTTTGCTGAAGCGCTGTCTCTCGGCTTCACGCGACTTCATGACTTTCAACAACTCGAGCAGCGCACCAGACAGCTTGAAATGGAACGCGCCGTTGAGCACCTGCGCGCTGAAGTAGCCTCCATGAGGAGGAGTGCCGATATCGTCGGAGTCATTACAGAGTTGGGCCAGAGGCTTGATAGTTTGGGCATGGAGTTCGATAATTGCACCATTTCGGTTATCGACAAGATGGCCAAGTCCGTTCGCATGTACACTGTAGGCCATGCGGGAATGACTACGTATGTGAGGGAGGTAATGGAGGGACAGGATCGCGATCGCACCGTGTTGGATCATCTATGGGAGATTGAGGAACCTGTTTTCGTTCGAAACATTGCGAAAGGCTTCGATTTCGGCTACACGGTTGAGTCTTTCGAGGAATCTCCAGTTAGCAGAGATAAAGGCACGACTCCACGAGTTGTCCGTCGCAGCCGCAAAGAAGCCGAGGCGCTTGTTGACATCTATCGCCGGCGATGGGGTTCCGATAAATTCACTCCGGATCTGGTCGGGCGCTCGCTGATTCTGGTACCTTTCTCGCACGGCCGAATAAGTGTCGCGAACCTGAAACCTGACTTGTATGAGAGTAAGGATGTTGATCTGGTGGCTGCTTTTGCCGACGCATTGTCGCTGGGATTCACACGCTTTTTTGACTTCCAGAATCTGGAACGCCGTAACCGGGAATTGGAGATCGAGAGGTCGGTAGAGAAAGTGCAGCTTTCCGTCCAGGCGATGAAATCGAGCGCGGATATTGTCCGAGTGATTCCTCTAATCGCGGAGGAACTTTGGCACGTTGGGTTGGATTTCGAGGATCTTTCGATCCGCATCTACGATCCGGCGGCGCGGAAAGTCCATGTCTATGCCAGTGGTCGAGCGCAGCAGCGCGTGTGGCATGAGCTGAATCCTGAATCACTTCCATTCGGTCCGGAAACGATCGATGTTCTGGAGAAGGAGGATATGCCCGTGATTATCACGGATATACCGCAAGCCGATGAGCAGGTAGTGGTTCACATGAGCGCTCCAATGGATTCCTATTACGGCGAACAACCGTCGGAGAAGACGGTGGTGATCTCACGATCGGATGATGAATTGGCCAGAGTAATCCCGATATACGAAAAGTACTGGCATCTCAAACCGTGGCCCCGTTCGATGTACCTTCGTTCCGTTGCTCGCACATGTTTCACCGGCGGGACGATAGCCTTGAATGACAACCGAGCGAACCACTTTACACTGAGAGAGGCGAAAATCTTGGAACGGTACGCCGATGCATTTGCTATGGGCTACGCACGCTACCAGGACTTTCGGCGTCTCGAAGAACAGAACCAGGCCCTTGAAGCAGCCAGCCGGTTGAAATCGGATTTCCTGGCCAACATGTCCCATGAGATCCGAACGCCGATGAATGCGGTGATCAACTTCTCATCACTGATTCTGGACGGAACCTACGGAGAGATTTCTGCAGACCTGCGCGATGCGGTGGAGGAGATCGACAGCAATGGCGAAGCGCTTCTGAACCTGATCAACGACCTCCTGGATCTCTCCAAGATTGAGGCCGGTGCAATGCGGATCCAGCTGGAGGAATGTTCACCGGAAGAATGTATAGACAATGCAATTGCGGCGCTCGACTACAAAGCTCGTGAAAAGGGGCTGGAGGTGATTCGAGAAGTGGAGGGAGACCTGGGCGTAATGTTCGCCGACCAGCGTCGCATCACCCAGCACGTTCTCCAGAACATTCTGAAGAACGCCATCAAGTTCACTGCAGAGGGTGGAATCCGCGTGGGAGCGCGACGTGACCGAGAGAGTATTTTGTTCTGGGTTGCCGACACGGGTATCGGAATACCCAAGCAGGAGCAAGATAAAGTGTTCGAGAGTTTCCGCCAGGTAGATGGTTCCGTTACTCGCGAAGCTGAAGGCACCGGTCTCGGTCTAACCATAGCGCGCAAATTCGTTGAGATGCACGGGGGGCGGATCTGGGTGGAGAGTGAGTCCGGTCAGGGCGCACGCTTCCAATTCACGATTCCGGTCTCACATGGAGGCACTAAGAAAGACAATGGCAGAAAAGCGCATCTTGCACATTGAAGACAACCCTTCGAATCGGAAGGCGGTTCAGCATATCCTCCGCGCCACCGATTACAAACTTGTTGAAGCTGCCAATGGCGAGGAAGGTATCACTCTGGCACTGG
>Ga0209536_100016307_pt1 | contig 10569 bp, 6 predicted proteins | sample DeeMarSeWOR28_12_FD_187461 | JGI IMG/M metagenome (GOLD analysis project Ga0209536, IMG submission 187461) | Marine sediment microbial communities from White Oak River estuary, North Carolina - WOR-2-8_12 (SPAdes) (version 2) | ecosystem: Environmental > Aquatic > Marine > Intertidal zone >...
TCGACGACGACCACGCGCTCGCCGCGATAGGCCGCCGTGCCACAGGAGCCACGACTCGGCCCGATACGCAGGCCGTGCATCGCCCGTTTCAGACCCTCGGGTAGTCGCGGAGCCGAGCCGAGGCACAGGCGCTTACCGTCGTCGGACACCAGCGAGATCGACGCCGTGGCGCCGCGGCAACCGGCCTCGATCAGGTCCACGAGGCCGTCGAGCTGCTCCTGGATCGTCCGGCCCAAGACCATGACCGGGAGGATCTGCTCCCCGGTGGAGAGGCCTCCCCGTGAGAAGTCCCACTTTCGGGCATCCACTGGCTCGTGCCTGTCGGCGCGCATCGAGGAATCCTCGGGAGGAATCGCCCTGTGGGACTTCACCCGATCACCTCGAACACGAAAGGAGAGTCGAACCGATCCATGACCCCACACCCTCGGCCACAATCGTGCCCTGCTGCCCACGGCAGCATTCCGGAATCCCCGAGCAAGGAGGTTCTTGCCAGCCGGTCCCCCCGACCACTCTGATAGTACCGACGTCCGACGAGGCATCGCGACGGATTGTTGTAAAAAACATAAAAAGGATGGTAATAGAGAAGAAAAGGTCCGTACCCGACCCTCGGCTACCGGAGACCCCGTACGTCTTTTAGATTCAAGCATTTAGACCACGCCGAGTCCACGCCGGCACCGACACCCGTCGATCGGGGATACGAGGTGCCGATGTTCCTGGTGCGGCTCATCGGGGTCTTTGTCGGCGCGCTACACTACCCGCTCTGGCTAACGGTCGATTCCGGAAAACAGCGACCATGACCAAGACGAGGAGATTCATGCCCAACATCGGCTCCGTACTGAGACAGGAGATCACCCGGCTCGCCCGAAAGGAAGTAAACGCCGGGACCAAAGCGATACGGAAAGCAAACGCTCAATACCGCCGCGACATCGCCCAGCTCAAGCGCCAGGTGAGCGCTCTCTCGAAGCAGGTGGCGTACCTCGAGCGTCGGGAGCAGAAGCGAGCGTCGAAGGGCCTTCCCAAGGCGAGCACCGAGGGCAAACGGTTTTCGGCTCGTGGCGTGAAAGCTCACCGCGAGAAGCTTGGGGTGTCGGCGGCGGGCTATGCCAGGCTCGTGGGGGTCTCGGCCCAGACCATCTACAACTGGGAGTCCGGCAAGTCGAAGCCGCGCGATGAACAACTTGGTTCCGTGGTTGCAGTGAGAGATCTGGGAAAACGCGGAGCCTTCGAACGGCTCGAGGCGCTGGAAGGCTGAGACTTCGCTCTCGGCAAGGCTGCGCCGGAGCCCGGAAAGGCGCAGCTTCCGGAGAATCCCCCTCTTACGCCTGCGACGACCAGGAAAGCACCGAGACCAGTACCGGTGACGTGCCAAACCGCAAGGCGACCTTTTGGATCGGAGGCAGCGCGGTCGACTGTAGATCTCGCCTGCGGCTCGCTCCGGTCCGGGTGAACGGGTCCACCGCTTGGTGTAACATTCGCGCCTATGGCAAAGAACCTGGGCATGGCGGTTTCATGTCTGCTGCTAGCGGGTGTGTTGCTGGCCTCCATTCAGTTCGCCTCGCCCAATATCCCGGGCTTCGACGGTTTCTACCACATCAAGATGGCCCGCCTGACCCTCGAGCAGGGCATGCCGCTCGAGTTCCCCTACTTGCCGCTGACGATTCTGGACAGTGAACGCTTTTCCGATATTCACATGCTGTTGCACGTGTTCCAGGCTCCGTTTACCTGGCACGGAGACCTTCGGCGAGCCGCGAAGGTCTCGTCGCTCGTGTTCGCCACGATCGCGTTTACGCTCATCGCGATGATCCTCTTCCGGCATGGAATCCGTTTTCCACAGCTCTGGGTATTGCTGTTATTTGCGGTTTCGTCGGATTTCCTCTACCGAATGGCCATGCCGCGTGCTCCCGTCTTCGGCGTGATGTTCATCGTGCTCGCCTTTCATTTCATCATACGACGCCAACCGCTGGGCCTTGCCGTGGTGAGTACCCTTTTTGTGTGGACCTACAGGAGCTTTCTCATCCTGATACCGCTCGTGGGCATCGGGATCGTCACACACTACGTCACACGCAAGTCGCTCGAGTACAAGCTGGTGATCGCGTTGGTGGCCGGCATCGCCATCGGGATGGTCGTCAATCCCTACTTTCCCATCGATCTTCAGTTCTTCTTCGGAGACGTGGCACGCAAGTTCCTGTCGGAAGGATTCGCCACCGAGGTCGGTGGCGAATGGTACACCTACGGCACCTGGGAGCTCGTCAGAGTCTGCTTCGGCGCTCTGCTGCTCTTTGCGGTCGGGGTGTGGCTCACCAATCGCGATGAATGGAAACAAGATCCGGCTCGTCTGTACTGGTTCTTGAGCGCCGCCTTATGGTTGGCGTTGCTGCTGCGGTCCAGACGCTTCGTCGAGTACTTCGCGCCCTCCGCATTGATGTTTTTCGCCTTCGCCACGCGATCCTGGTTGGAGGAATCCGCCCTGTCGCAGGTCAGAAAGCGACGGTCGCTTCAGTTGCTGGCGGCGGCATTGGTCGTCATGATCGCATGGGCGATCTTCCACAACGTGTCCGTCACTCGCCACGACATGCGCAGCGAACCTCCCGCATATGCTTATCGGGGTGCGGCAACTTGGCTGGCCCGCAACACGGAGAAGGACAGCCGCGTTTTTCACACGGATTGGGACGACTTTCCGATGTTGTTCTTCGACAACACTCATAACACGTACATCGTTGGCCTCGATCCCGATAACCTACGCGTGGCGAATCCAGAGATGTTCGAGCGTTGGCAGGCGATCTCCGTGGGCGACGTGATGCGACCCGAGGACGAGATACTTCAAACCTTCGGGGCCGAATATGCCTTCACCGACCGTTACCATCGTGGTTTCATTCGAGTCGCGGAGCGCAGCCCACGCATGATACAGGTCTACGCGGATGCACACACCCTGATCTACCGGATCCTGAGGCAACCGGGCGAGTGAGGTGACCGGCGCCCGCGAGACCCATCCCCTCTGGTGAGACCTGGTTGTGAGTGAGGTGGTTCGATGAGAAAGGCGATGCTCCCTGGAGCTACGATAGCCCTGGTCCTGAGCAGCGTCGTTGCCGTGGCCCCAAGCTCGGCTGCTGATGTCGAGGGCTTCGATGAGCTGATCAAGGAAAAGGGTCTTTTCAAGAAGACCCTGATTCATCCCGAAGCAGATTTCTCCACGTACCGCAGTCTCTACCAGGAGACCGTGAGGATCCAGTTCCGCAGCAGTACCGGCACCGAGTCTGAGCAGGAAACCGGCAGCCTTCTTCGCAGGCGAAGCACAGGCAGCGCTGTACCCGATAGTGAAGATCGTGCCAAGTTCGGCCAGATCGTCAGCGAAGCTCTCGCCATCGAGCTGGGGCGCAGTGCGGAGTTCCAACTTGTCGAGGAAGCCGGTCCGGGAACGCTGATCCTACGTGCTTCGGTCCTGGACATCCTTTCGAGAATACCCTCCAGGTCCGCAGGCGAGACCGAGCTCCGCGGGCGGCTGATTGCACAGGGAACGATTGTGTTCGACCTGATAGACGCCGAGACCGGCGTGCTCCAGGCCCGTATGAGTGAACGCAGGAGGATCTTGCGGGGCGACACCAGCGGACCGGCGGATCTGTCGATGGTGTGGGCTGATATCCAACAGTGGGCCCAGCGCGCCGCCGCCGACCTCCTCCAGGAGCTGGGAAAGCCACGGAGCTAGGATATCGCGGCCGGCAACCTGAACGCCGTCTTCGGATATCGAACGCTGGACACCGAAGTCTGGGTGCCGATGGATGGTCACCAGGCCATCGGCTTCGATTACGAGCACGCGCTGAAAGCCTTTCATGTCACCGTGGGTCTGCACATATCCGCCTCCAGCGATGAAGACCGGGAGGGTACGCTCAACCATGCGATGAACATCGCGGAGCTCAGCTTCGGACTCAAGAAGCTCTGGAAAGCCGGCGCAAGTACGCGGCCCTACCTTGGTGGTGGCATCTCCTGGGTCTGGAACTCCCACTTCGAGATCGACCCGATCCGACCCGAGTATGTGATCAACGACTCCTCGGTGGGGTACTTCTTGAACGCCGGCGTGCTGTGGCGTGTAGGGCGGAGATGCAATCTCGGGGTGGATACCCGCGTGATGCGAGGGGCCGAGGTGACGTTCACCCAGCGGGAGGGAAGTCTCGACTACGAGCAGATCGGCCTTCTGGCCGGGTTCAACTGGGGACGGGATCGCGACCGGTGACACTTGCTCCGGTTTGGACGCCCCCTGGCCGCATGCGTATGGATGCGCTCCACCGCTCAGGCCGCGGGGCCTTTACAGGGCTGTCCTCTTTCGCTCTCGCCGTGGCTCCTCCGATCTCTCGAACCCCGAGAATCTACGACGAAATCGGTGCGTCAGTTGCCGAGCCGGCTTTCGTCGCCTCGGTGGCATGATCAGGGCATACGAGCCGAACAGACTACCGGACGGTACGCGCGTGCCAAAAAGCGTTGAGCCCCGGTTTGTTCGGTCGCAAGCGCCCTTGAAGACGAAAAAAGTAGACTATCTGCCTTGAACGCATCCAGGGGCCGCGGTAGACAGGATGCGCAAGGCGGCCTGGGGCCGCGATCACTTTCCTTTCGCAGGGGGGGAATCCCATGCATCGTTCTCGAGCGCTTCGCCTCGGTCTTCTTGCCGTCGTCCTGGCCTGGCCCGCTTCAGTCCACGCCCAGGGGAGGCTTATCGTCGGTGACCACCATCCGATCCACATCGATTCCAACGGGCCTTCGGATGTCGAGCCCTCGATCACCCCGACGAGCCGGATCTACACCGTCTACCACCCGGACGCGACCTACATCGCCCTCCACTTCAACCGGTTCGACCTCGGCCGCGGCGAGTACGTCGTTATCTCCGATCCCTCGGGCAACCAGGCGTACACGATGGAGGGCAAGGGCAAGATGGGCGCCGTCAAGTTCTGGGCGCGCCACGTCCGGGGCGACACGGCCGTCATCGAGCTGGTGACCGCCGATCAGGAGCCCGACAAGGGCTTCGTGATCGACGAGTACGCCGCCGGCTTCGTGGATCTCGGCACCCCGGACTCCAGCCGCGCGATCTGCGGAGTCGACGACAAGGATAACGCGATCTGCTACGAGACCTCGCACCCGGTCGAGTACGACCACGCCCGGGCGGTGGCACGGCTCCTGATCAACGGCAGCAGCCTGTGCACGGGCTGGCTTGCGTCCTCCAACAACCACCTGCTGACCAACGAGCACTGCATTTCCAGCGCGGCCTCGGCCCTGAACACCGACTACGAGTTCATGGCGGAAGCCCCCAACTGCACCGACTCCAACTGCCAGCTGTGCTGGCCGGGAACGGTGTTCTCGGGCGCGACCTTCATCCAGGACAACGCCAACCTCGATTACTGCCTGGTCCAGATCGACAGCGGCAACCCCGCCGCGACCTACGGCTACATGGAGATCGACGACCGTGTCGCCGTCCCCGGCGAGCAGATCTACATTCCCCAGCACCCCGGGGGCAGGGCCAAGGAGCTCGGCATCTTCAGTTCCCATTCCAGCGACCCCGGCGGGATCTGCCACGTGTACTCGATCACCGAGCCGCCGTGCAGCGGCTCCGGCTACTCCGACGTCGGCTACTTCTGCGATACCGAGGGCGGCAGCTCGGGATCGCCGGTGCTGGCGACCTCAACCAACAAGGTGATCGCGCTGCACCACTGCGCCAACTGCCCCAACCGCGGCGTGCCCATCAACCTGGTCTACGCCGAGATTGGCGACATCGTCGTCTCCTCGGGTCTGAACGTCACGCCGGACGCGGGGCTCGAGTCGGAGGGCGACCTCGGCGGGCCGTTCCTGCCGGACAGCGCCGTCTACACCCTCGAGAACATCGGGGATACCAGTTTCGACTACACCGTCACCAAGACCCAGCCGTGGGTCTCCCTCAGCGACACCGGCGGCCCACTCGGCCCGGGCGCCACGACCGACGTCACCGTTTCGATCAACAGCGATGCCGGCACCCTGCCGGAAGGGATGTACAGCGACGCCGTGCAGTTCACCAACACGACCGATCACGTGGGCGACACGATCCGAAGCGTGGATCTCACCGTCGGCGTTCCGCGAGTGATCTACAGCTGGACGTTCGAGACCGATCCAGGCTGGACCACCGAGGGCCTGTGGGCGTTCGGCGTCCCGACCGGTGGCGGCGGGCAGTACGGCGGTCCCGACCCGACGAGCGGATTCACGGGCGCCAACGTGTACGGCTACAACCTGTCGGGTGACTACGAGAACTTCCTTCCGGAGCTGCACCTGACGACGACCCCCATCGACTGCTCGAACGTGTCGGCCGTGACGCTGCGGTTCCAGCGCTGGCTGGGAGTCGAGCAACCGGTGTACGACCACGCCTACGTGCGGGTCAGCAACAACGGGACCGACTGGGTCACCGTGTGGGAGAACACCGCCGAGATCGCCGACACCTCGTGGGTCCGGCAGGAGATCGACATCTCGGCGGTGGCCGACAACCAGCCCACGGTCTACCTCCGCTGGACCATGGGGACGACGGACTCGGGCTGGCAGTACTGCGGCTGGAACCTCGACGACGTCGAGATCCTGGCCCTGGGCGGCTGCAACTTCAACGACACATGCGAGGCGGGCGAAGACTGCGCCACATGTCCCGACGACTGTTTCACCGGCGACAGCCTCGGCTGCGGCAACGGCGTCTGCGAGACGATCCTGCTCGAGGACTGCCTGTCCTGCCCGGAGGACTGCAACGGCAAGCAGGGGGGCAAGCCCTCAGACCGCTACTGCTGCGGGGACGGTGACGGGATCGGGCCGGTCGGTTGCGCCGATCCGCGTTGCACGGGCTCGGGCAACACCTGCAGCGACTTCACGGTGACCTCGTCGTGCTGCGGCGATCTCGTCTGCGAGGGTTGGGAGGACAGCCTCAACTGTTCCGTCGATTGCGGCGCGTGCGGCAACGGCACCTGTGAGCCCGGCGAGGATTCATGCAGCTGCCCGGCCGACTGTGGCGCGCCGCCACCGACGGAGACGGACTGCACCGACGGCATCGACAACGACTGCGACGGCCTGCTCGACTGCGACGACGCCATCGACTGCGGCGCGGATCCGGCGTGCGTGTGCCTCGGTCGTGGGGAGTCCTGCACGGACGACGGCCAGTGCTGCTCCAACCGCTGCCATCGTGGGGCCTGCAAGTAGGAAGTGGATTGGGGGCTCCGGAGGGTGATCGCCCTCCGGAGCCAGCAGACTGCGCAGCTTACCTGTCGAACCGGCTGCGCGGCTTGAAGTGGCGACGGTTGAAGGTCCACGTGTAAGATCTCTACCGATTTCCTCCTCTTTCCTGTTCGATTAGAATATTGACGATCCGACGGGAAAGCTGAGGGCTCGCCGTGCCCGCGCAACCAGGTCAGACGCTGTCCCACTACCGCCTGATCGAGAAGATCGGCGAGGGGGGAATGGGCGTTGTGTGGAAGGCGGTCGACACCACGCTCGATCGCGAGGTCGCGATCAAGATCCTGTCAGACGCGTTCGCTGGTGACGCCGAGCGCCTGGGCCGTTTCGAGCGCGAGGCCAGGGTCGTCGCCTCTCTCAGCCACCCCAACATCGTAACCCTGCACAGCGTGGAAGAGGAGGGTGGGCTCCACTTCATCACGATGGAACTGGTCCGTGGCAAGCGCCTGTCCGAGCTGACCCCACGACACGGTCTTCAGCTCGACAGGTTTTTCGAACTGGCCATCCCGCTGGTCGACGCCGTTGCCGCTGCGCACGAGTCCGGAGTCACCCACCGCGACCTCAAACCCGCCAACGTCATGGTGGACGATAAGGGGAGGCTCCGGGTGCTCGACTTCGGTCTGGCCAAGGCGCACGCGGGGCTCGCGGACGGAACGGCGGCTACCCAGATGGCGACGGAGAGCGTGACCAGGGAAGGCAGAATCCTGGGGACCGTGTCCTACATGTCGCCAGAGCAGGCGGAAGGCAAAGCCGTCGATGCTCGCTCGGACATATTCTCACTCGGCGTCATGCTGTACGAGATGGCCACGGGATGCCGACCCTTCGTGGGAGACACGCCCGTTTCGACGATCTCCTCCACCCTGAGAGACACGCCGCCTCCGATCACCGAGCTGAAACAGACGCTGCCCCGCCACCTGGGGCGGATTGTAAGGCGTTGCCTGGCAAAGGAGCCCCAGCGACGCTACCAGACGGCGCTCGACCTGCGTAACGAGCTCGAAGAGCTGAAGACCGAGGTCGACTCGGGGGAGCTGACCATCCCGCCGCGGCCCGACGCGACTCCAGGCCGCTCCTGGGCACGCTGGCTGGGGCTCGCCACCGCTGGTGTCGTGCTCGCGATCGCGGGTTTCGCGATACGTGAGTACCTCCTGTCCAAGCCGTCCTCGCCGGTTTCCGCGGCAGGGCCTCAGGAGACGTCGAGGATCGTGCCACTGACCCACAGCGGAACGGCCCGACGGCCGGCCCTCTCGCCCGACGGGCGTTATCTGGTCTACGTAGCCCGCCAGAGTGGAACAGACAGCTTGCGGGTCAAGCAGATCGCCACCGGGACCGACACCGAGATCGTCCCTCCGGGGCCCGCTCTGATTCACCAAGTCGAGGTATCCCCGGATGGCGATTACGTCTTTTACTCCTCGGGAAGGGAAGACGAATCGTCCGCCATCCACCGCATTCCGATCCTCGGCGGCCAACCGCGGAGGATCATTGAGGGCGTCTGGAACACATTCGCTCTTTCGCCGGACGGTCTGAGTCTCGCTGTCAGCCGGCCGGAAGGTGACAGACGGAAGATCCTGATCTTCGCGACCGACGGTGGATCCCCTCGAGAGATTGCCGACCTGCAACTGAGCTTGACGGCGACTTTGGCATGGACTCCCGATGGGAAGGCGATCACCACAACATACTCCACGACCGACAGTGCGGGGCAATCGCTGATCCAGGTTCCTGTCGACGGCGGCGAATCTCGCCCGCTGGGTGACCATACGTGGACGGTGGTGTCGGGTACTGCGTGGCTGCCGGACGGGAGCGGCCTGCTCGTCACGGGATCCCTGGGAAGAACCATGTACCACGTCCCGAGTCAAGTCTGGCACCTGTCCTACCCCGATCTGGTTCTGGAACGGGTAACCCGCGACCTCGATGACTACAACGTGCTCGACCTGGACCGTGCCGGGGAGCGGGCCGTTGTGGACGTGGAGCGCACCGACCACTCGATCTGGGTGCGGCCAGCGGACGGGAGCGGGCCGCCCCGCCGGGTGGCGTTCAGCACCCAGGCCGGATCTGCCGTTTTCGGCCCGGCATGGACGATGGATGGCAGGCTGATCTTCGAGGATGTGGAGGGCAGAGAGCTGCACCTGTGGGCCATCGATGTCGACGGGACCACGAGGCACCGTCTTACTACTCAGGGTCCGTTCAACATGGGGGCAAGCCTGTCACCGGACGGTTCGAGGTTCACGTACTTTGCCAGCCACGGTCAAAACACCGAGATCTGGGTCTCCGACGTAGACGGGAGCGGTGCGCGCCGATTGAGCGCCTTTGAGGGCGATGCGTTCTTTCCCACGTACTCCCCGGACGGCGAGTGGATCTACCACACCGGGTTCCGACCCGAGAGCGGAATGCGTGTCATGCGGCTGTCTTCCGCCGGGGGACCTTCAACGGCTTTGATCGATTTCTCATCGTGGGCCCCAGCCGTGTCGCCGGATGGATCGCGGCTGGCCTTCGGCGGCGTCGACCCCACCGACAACCGCGAAAGGATCTTCATCACGCAACCGGATGGGAAGAAGATCCTGCAAAAGCTCGATCCCGACAGAAGGAACGCGGGATTCTGGTACCTACGCTGGACGCCGGACGGCCAGGGGATCGGTATCACGAGGCGGGTCGATGGTGCGGTCAACCTCTGGGTGCTACCGCTGGACGGCGGCCCGCCTCGCCAGATCACGCACGTGGACGGGGGCGTCGTGATGGGATTCAGCTGGTCCCCCGACGGAGGCTCGCTGGCCTACGGCCACGCCGAGTCGACCTCGGATATCGTGCTCATCACGGGTTTCAAACCGGCGCGCCGGTCCGTGGCGAAATGACCGCATGGCATGGCTCCCCATTGCCATCCCGTCTGATCTGTGCCCTTGCTCGCCGCTTGATCTCGCTGGTCGCTTTCAGGGAATCACGATCTCGTCAGAGTGACAGCGCTCCTGGCCGCTTCCATAGTCGTACCAGCAGTACTCGATCCCGTACGGGCCGGGGGGCAGACCGGGAACGCTCGTCTCGATGTCGTAGCAACACGTGCAGGTGCACGGCGTGGTGAGGATCTCCTTCTCCGTGAACACGAGCAGGCTCTCCCCTCCGGATTGAACGATAACCAAGGACGCTTCGATCTCGTCCGGACCGAAATCGGCCTGCCGGGTACTGTCGGAGAACTCCGTGACCTGGTGCCAGCCCGAAGGGGGATCGAGCAGATAGTGGGCATACTCGCCGCCGTCGCCGTTGGACACCTCCGCCACGACATACCGCCCGTTGGGGGGCGTGAACAGCTCGATCTCCGCGATGCGCGGAAGCTCCTTGCCGATGGCGTACTGATCTTCC